>Ga0256914_1001220_pt1 | contig 24050 bp, 26 predicted proteins | sample HulkmetaG_FD_191571 | JGI IMG/M metagenome (GOLD analysis project Ga0256914, IMG submission 191571) | Hydrothermal chimney microbial communities from Main Endeavour vent field at the Juan de Fuca Ridge, Pacific Ocean - Hulk | ecosystem: Environmental > Aquatic > Marine > Hydrothermal vents ... | reverse complement strand
ATATAGGAAGACAAATAAAATCAAAAGTGCTGATGATCTAAAAAATATTCCAGGTATCGGAAAAGAGGTTGTCAATAATGCAAAAAAGGGAATCAAAAACAGCACTAAAAAGGTAGTTAAAAAGAGCACAAAAAAAGTGACTCAAACAAAAAAAACAGTAACAAAACCAATATCTAAAAAAGCTCCTTCCAAAAAAGAGGTTGCAACTAAAAAACCAAAAATTAAAAAAGAGTTAAAAAAAGCTGGTGATAAAACTAAAAAAGCCAAAAAGAAGAGTCTTGCAAAAATTAAAAAAGAGACAAAGAAAATAGAAAAGAAATAATAAAGAGTAGGTTAACACCTACTCTTTATTGGCAATAACATCCGTATATCGAACCTTTTTACCTTCAAAATCTTCTAATGAAACAAAATCTTTTTCAAAAAGCATTACAACAGTAGAACCCATCATAAACATACCAAGTTCATCACCTTTTTCCAAAGTAACACTATCATAATCATAAACTTTCATTTTAGAAGCATCTATATTAGTCTCTATTCTCTTATCAAAACTAAGTGTCATTTTACCTACATTTAAAGCTCCAACAAGAACTATAAAAAAGAGTCTATTTTCACTATCATAACACTCCAAAATAACCCTCTCATTTTTTATAAAAAGAGAAGGAACCTTTCTTAGGTATTTGAAATTTACAGGATACAAAGCACCAGGTACATGAATTGCTCTTCTAACACTCATACTCATTGGGACATGATATCTATGATAATCTTTTGGAGATAGATAAAAATTTATAAATTTTCCCTGATTTAGAGCTTCTATCTCTTCAACTGCAATATGTTCTGTTAGTAGTTCTGAAATAGAATATTTAAAACCTTTAATCTGTAAAGCTTCTCCCTCTTTAATTTCTCCCATAGAACTAATAAGAGAATCCGCTGGTGAAATAATAGATTTTGGATCTTTGGAAAACTCTCTCTCAAACCTCAATGATCTTGTAAAAAGGGCATTTAAACTCTCATAATGTCCTGCTTGATAAAAAGCATCTAAATCTACACCAGTCACTTTAACATACAAATTATTTACAAGAAGTTGTATAAATCCAGGGAACCTAGCTGAAGCAATCTTTCCAAAAATTCTTGAGAGTGTATTTGTAAATGATGCTTTAAAAATACCCATTATTTTTTACTCCGTATATGAGCCAATGCTTTCTCCATCAACGCTATATGATAATTTTCTTGAAAGTTAATAAAATTAAAAAAATTACTAAGAGAAGGATGATCAACCGCCTTTGCCAATGCAAGACAACCCTCTTTTGCCATCTCCTCCTCTTTGATACCATCAATAAGGAACTGTTCTAAATCATCAAATTGATAAACTCTTTGCACTATAGTTCTAGGTACTGCTAATAGCCCCATTTTGGACATCATTCTTGCAAAACTTTTGAGATGAAAATGTGACTCATAAATAAGATCTACAAAAACAGAGGAGAGGAGTTTAGAATCTGTAAAAAGATTACTATATGTATAAACCAAAATAAGCTCATACTCTTTATAAGCCTCCTCAAAAAGAAATAGAATAAGAGAATCACTCTGTTTTTGATTTAGCTCATACCCTTCCAAGACTCTTGATTTATTAAATGCCTTAATCTCTTCATTATTTGACTCATCTGATAGATATTCTCTTAGTTTTTGAATAAAGTAGATCTCATCACTAATAAATCTCTGATACATTTTGTCATTATTTTGAGGATAAAAGCTGTTCATTTGTTCAATTTGTTTAATCAACTTTTCAAAAAGTTCAAAATTATTATCAGCCTGAAAATCTATATTATCCTTATCAAAATCAAACTCTTCACCAATCTCTGCCAAACTAGAACCAATCCATGAAAGATGTCTATACTCAATCATTGCAAAATCATATATTTCATCAAAAAGTTTCTCATTTTGAATACTAAATGCACCAAACAAAATACTCAACCATAACTCATGTTTTTTTTGTAAAATATCTCTAGTTTTCATCTTCAACCACCACACAATCTGTACTAATTGCTAAAGAGTACTCTTTTTCATCTTTTCCATCTTCTCTATTGGAGAAGTTAATTACAGATGCCAAAAATGATTTTGCAACCATTTCAGAACATGCTCTCTCCTCTTCAGGAGCAAATTTCACCTTTTCCAAAAACTCTTCGGCAACATCACTTGCTTCATCAAGGCTCTCTCCCTTGATAATATCTGTAAAAATAGAACCAGTTACAATTGTACTCATGCAACCAATAGCTTGAAATTTAATATCTTGGATTTTTTTATCTTTATCTACTTTCAAATAGATCTCTACAAGTTCATTATTATTTGGGTTTATACCTATGCCCTTAGCATTTTCATCTTTTACTACACCATAGTTTCTAGGGTTCATCATATGATCGAGGTATTCATCTTTTAGTGCTTCTCTATCGCTCACTTAGACTCCTTACTTATCTAAATTTGCGTCATTCTAACATGTTTATGTAAATAGTTTTTATAGGAAACAAGAAAACTTATCTCCTATAATTAATAAGTTAATAGGCTCCCTCTCTAAGAAGGACAACTCTAACTGTTTTAATAAGAACCATGATATCTAACCATAACGACCAGTTATAAATGTACCATGTATCCACTTTGACCCTAAAATCATAATCTGTATCGCTTCTACCACTAACCTGCCAAAATCCAGTAATACCTGGTTTTACCATTTTATAATATTCAGCAGAATCTCCATAATACTTCTCAAGTTCATCAGCTACAACAGGACGAGGACCAACTAAACTCATATTTCCTTTTAATACATTAAATATTTGAGGCAACTCATCAAGTGAAGTTTTTCTGATAATATTACCAATTTTTGTTACACGAGGATCATTTTTAAGTTTATAATTTGTCTCCCACTCTTTTCTAATCTCTGGATCAGATTCTAATAACTCTTTGAGTCTCTCTTGCGAATCAGAAAACATACTACGAAATTTCATAACGGGAACAATTTCACCATCTCTACCAATACGATTATGAGCATAAAAGACTGGACCGGGGGACTCTTTTTTGATAAAAAATGCCAATATTGCAATAACAGGAAGAAGAATTGGTAATAGTAAAATAGATACTACTAAATCAAATACTCTTTTTACAACTTGATTAAATCCCGATCTAACATTATTATTTACTCTAAGCATTAAAATATCTAAATCATATACATGATAAGTCTCTGTATTAAGAGGTGAGACACCATTAATCTCTGGAACAATTAAAAGAACCTTTACGCACTTTTGAATATCAACAATAATTTTTGATAATCTATCGGCTGCTAAAGTAGGAAGAGCTAAAATAGCTATATCTACATATGGCTCTTTATCTAAAAAATTTTCATAATCACCAATTTTACCAAGAACTTTAACATTTTGCTTTCCAATTTTATAGACTTGACCCTGTTTAGCAGCATCATCATCCAAAAATCCAATAACTGAAGTACCTAAGTAATCCTGATTATCCAGCTCTTCAACAGCAGCCCTACCAGCTCTTCCTGCACCAATTACAATTGTTCTTCTTTTAAAAAAATCAAATTTATATAAAAAATGTTTAATCAAAAATCTACCAATAGGTAGTAAAACAATAGCATAAGCCCATAAAGATAGGACAATTGATCTTGGTAATTTATTAGAGAATTCACCAACAGAGAGCATTACAAATACAATCAAAATTGTTAAGGACATTAACTTAAATATTTTTTTTGTCTCATCCCAAAATGGCTTTCTTGTAGTATAAAGCTGTTCATTTTCAAATGTCAACAACATAATAAGAGGTAGCCACCAATATGACAACATTGTACTTAAACTAAAATCACCAATAATCTCTCCAAACAAGCTTCCTGTGTAATATGCTAATATTACAGATATATAGTAAAATAGTAAGTCAAAGAAAACTAATAACGAAATTTCCAAAATTTTTTTCAATACTTAAACCTTTCTTTATTTTTAAATATTCACCATAGTATATTATTTTATATTAAATTTATTTTAAACTTAGTATTAATTTATATTACTAATTAAAAATTATAATAAATAATCTGGGACTTATTGTGAATTTTTAGTGCCAATAGATAACTAATAACACATATATTTGTATATATCGTCTTTTATAGATTAAAATTAAGGTAAAAACTAAAAATCAAACTTTTTAACGACATCCAATTTTTTAAAACTAGACCTTTGAGGCAACACAATACCAACTTCATAATGCACTTGATTTGAAATCATCTCTTCATGTGTTACTCGATTTAATCCCAAACTAGTAAAAGTACCCAATAGATAATCAATACCTATAGAGGCAGAATAATCGATCCAACTAAAAGATATATTATTACCAAAAAGAAGATTAATATCTTTGAGTTTCATATCTGATTCTGATATAGAGTTTGCAATATACATAAGCTCCCTATCTTTTGGTTGGGTTAGAGTTAAAAGAAGAGGTGAATAGTTGATTTGTGTAGATAAAATATTTTGATAATTTACATGATAAAGACTCAATTGTGAAGCAACCAAAGAGGTAGCAACTAATGGTAAATTTAGAAAAATAGATGCATCATTAAGTTTATAATTTTTACGAAAAAGATGAGATATATTTGCTTTTGTATTAGCGATCTCTCTTTTGAAAGCAATTTCACTAAAACTACTACTCTCTACATACATATCCAACTTTTGAGCAAGACGACTTTTATCACTGAAAATAGCAATTCTTTCCCCAGCAAATTCTAATAACTTTTCAATCTGCTTCTCATAGTCAATACCACCAAAAAAGATATTTTGACTCTTCAAAAACATATCTTTTTTGTTAATTGTAGGGATATAGACCAAAAGTTCTCTCTCATTAGCAACAATTACACTAGCTCCCTTTTCTGTTACAGGGGCAATAACAAGCTGATAACCCTTTTGCTTTATCTTTTCTAGCTCCTCCACCAAAGCTAAATCATCTTCTGTTTTTGAATCAAAAACTTCAAATTGAAAGTCAATATCTCGAAAAAGGAGATATGAGATAATAGAGTTTGAGACAGAGGAGGCATATCTACCTATAACTTTTTGAGGAACTAAAAGAGCTACTTTTATTCTATCAATATATGGCATTGGAGTGCTATTTATAGGCTGTTCCAATGTAACAACATCTCCTGTAACTACATCTGTAGACTCAATCACAACACTATTATCTTTAGTCATAATCTCACCCAATGAGTTATCTGAAGTAATATTTTCACTCTCCCCCATAATCTCCTCTTGAACTGGTGGTAAATTCCAGTTAAACGCAAATAATTGAGTAGATAAACTTAAACATATAACTAAAACTAACTTTTTCATATCATAGACCTTACTTTTAACATATCAGCAAATACAAATTTTTTTGCTGAGGGATTTCTCAAAAGATAACTAGGATGAAATGTTGGCATCAACACACCATCACCAAAATTAATTATTTCACCTCTTACACGAGAGATAGGAGATTGATCTTTTGTTAAATATTTATAGCTTGTTGCACCCAAAGAGATAATTATTTTTGGCTTTATAAACTCTATTTGCCTTAGCAAAAATGGTAGACACTTATTTGCCTCTTGAGGTGTTGGAACACGATTATTTGGAGGACGACACTTGACAATATTAGCAATATAAACATCTTCTCTCTTTAAATAGAGAGTTGTCTCAATAATTTTAGTCAAAAGTTGACCAGCCTTTCCAACAAAAGGATGACCACTTTCATCCTCCATAGCTCCAGGTCCCTCACCGACAAACATTATTTTGGCATCAAGATTTCCCTCACCAAAAACTGTATGTTTTCTACTTTTAGAGAGATCACACAAACTACAATTATTAACAACTCTCTTCAAACTATCCATATCATTGCTATCATGAGCAATCTCCTCTTGATTAGAATCTGCCAACTTTATATCATCAAAATATTGATAGCCTAAAGATTTATATCTGTATAAGTTTTGTAAAAGTTTTAACTGCTTAAAATTTTTCACTTCAAAATATCTCTCTCATCAACTTTTACAACCAAAAAATTTTCAAGGTTTTTCAGTAAATCTTTTTTATCAATCTTAAAAGATCCTCCACTATAAATATTATCCTCTAGTTTTCTAATTATCTCTCTCATTTGATCTGTTCTATTTGTATATGGTAGCAAAATATTTAACAACTCTTTATCACTTTTTGATGATTTTATCTGATTAAATAGTGGCTCTTCACTACTTTTTGAAATATTAAAAATAGATAACCTATTAACTAATAATATAGAGCCAATTCCAAGTAAAAACCCACCAAATAGGTATAAAAAATTATTTAAAATTGAACTATCTTTATAAATAACGACCTCTTTTAAAGAAGAGGTATTATTATCTAATTTTTCTAATTTAGGTACCATTTTTTGATAGTTTATATTTGGTTTTACATTAATCAAGAAAGGTTCTGACTTGAGACTTTTGACAACATGACTCTTTGAATCAAAATATTTAAACTCCAAAGAGGGAATCGTAAAATTTCGATCAGAAACAAGTGCAAACTTTTGTTTAAAAGATACTCTATTCTCTCCATTATCTAATACTTCCCCTCTTTTTGGCTTATCAGGATATACAATCGCATTATCAATATCTATAGAAAACTCCTCAATAGCCTCAACATTTCCTTCACCTTCAATCAAAATTGATAAATTTACAGGCTCATTTGCATCTACACTCTTTTTATCAACAGATACTTTAAAGGTAAACTTACCAAAATTTGTAACACCCGATGGCAGAGATTTAACCTCTATTTTTTGAGAATTAGAGTATAAACTCTTCCATTTTACCCTCTCAAAACTAAAAAAATCTCGACTTTTTGGCTTTAGAATACCAGCATCCATTCGTCCTGATTTAATCTCTAAAGTTCCACTTTTTTGAGGATATAAAATATAGTTAATCTCATAAATAGTGTAGTCACCTTCAACTCTGTTTGGCACTTTTTGGGTTGTTTTTGCCCAAAAATTATTAAATGATGGTGCATTAAAATTTGCCTCTGCCAAATCTACATCTACTCTTTGCTTAAAGATAAAGGAAGTAATAAGAGGTTCACCAATATAGACTCTATTTTTATTCACTTTAAGTTCAAAAATAAAAGGAGATGATTTACCTTTAATCTCTTTTTTGACCACTAATTTAAGAGGCTCACTCTTATACATTTCGCCATCTACTTCAACATCAAATGAGGGTACTCTCAAATCTTTCCTAGGCTTAAAGATATATTTTTTGGATAATTTTTTCTCCATTTTGCCATTTACAAGAACCATACTTCTAGAGATTGAACGAGATATTATCTTATATTTAGATATCTTCTTAATTTTAGGAAATTTTACACTATCTCCATTAGCCTCTATTACCAAAGATACCTCATCACCCTCTAAAATCAAACTTTGCGAAAGATATGCTTTTACATTAGCAAAAAGGGGTGAAAGTAGCAAAATAGAGACAAACAGATATCTACCAAGGATTTTCATCTTCTCTCCTTCGATCAAATTTTTCTGTTTTAAATTGCATTGGCATAGTTTTTGGTTTCATCTTCTCTAACTGTTCTTGCCACATTTTTTCCTCTCTATCTGAACTTTTTTTTGCCTCTTCTTTTTGCTGTTGCTCTTTAGTTGGTTTTTGTTTATCTTTTTTATCAGATTTATCACCCTTTTTTTGATCTTGATCTTTTTTTGAGTCACTATCTTTATTATCTTTCTTCTTTTGATCTTTATCTTTTTGATCCTCTTTTTTATCTTGTTTCTCTTTATCTTTTTTTTGATTCTCTTCTTCTTGTTTTTTCTTCATCTTTTTGGCAAGTTCTATATTAAAATCCAAATCCTCTTCACTCTTAATCTTTTTTGCCTTCTCATAAGATTTGATTGCTTCATCATACTTTTTGAGATTAAAATAACTATTTCCAATATTAAAATATTTTTTGTACTCAAGCGAAATATTATTTTTTGGATCCACCTTCTCAAAAGAGTCTAAAGCACTCTCATAATCTCCACTCTTATATCTAGAGTTTGCTAGATCATAAAAACTCTCAGCACTTTTTTTAGATTGAACTATAGATTCATATAGAGTAGTTGAAGTATTAAAATCACCTTTTATATAAGCTTCTTTAGCATCCTTAATATCAAAAAAATCAAAAACCTTTGCCTCTAATGGTATATTCATATTAGAGAATAGAAAAGCAATCAATAGTAATTTCACACCTCTTTTAGGAATAGAGCTAAATGCAAAGAGTAAAAATAGAACAGCAATAGATAGAGGATAATAAAATAGCTCTTGATACTCTTTTATTATCTTCTCTTTAAGATTTTTCATCTTAAACTTTTTCTTAATATCATCAATCATTAATCTAATACTTTCCCCTTTATAATCACCAATAATATATGCCCCATTTGTCTCTAAAGATAAATTTTTTATAGAGTCATTGAGCCTACTAATCACAATATTTCCATTTTTATCTTTTATAGACTCTCCATTCTCTTTGATTGGAGAGCCAATTGGCGTAGCCGTAGCATAGATGTAGATACTTTCACCATACTCTTTTGCCTTTTTTATCTCATCTGAAAAATCTTTCTTATCACCACCATCACTAAAAATAACAACTATCTTCTCTTTGGCATCTTTTAAAAATGAGTTACCCTTTTTTATAGGAATCATCAAATCTGTCCCTTTAAGGCTCATAGAATCAAGAGATAAATTATCTACCAAATACTTTAGAGTTGTTCCATCTTGTGTCATAGGAGAGACCAAAAACCCACCTGAACTAAAAGCAATTACTCCAATATTTGCTTGTGGAAAACTATCCACTAAAGTAGAGAACTCCTTTTTTGCAAACTCTAATCTATTTGGATAAAAATCTGTTGCCAACATAGATTTTGATATATCAAGAGCCACCATAAGATCAATACTTTTAGATTTTGTCTTAATCTCCCCCTTCTCAAATACAGGACGAGCTAGAGCAACTATCATGAAGAACAGAGCCATAAAAAGCATAATATTTCGCCCTACTCTTCCAAGTGAATCATTATCATATCGAAGCTTTTTCAAAATCTTTGCATCAAAAATAGAATCTATTTTATTTACATGAGTCACAACAAAATAGAAGAGTATAACAGTAGGAATAAGCATAAATATTAGATATTCAGGTTGTAAAAAGCTCATGCACTCCCTCTCTTATTGAGTAAAAATGTATAAAATAGTAGAGATAAAAAGGCAATAAAGAGTGGAAACTCAAAATAGTAACTCTTTTGTATATACTTTTCACTCTCAATTTTACTCTTCTCTAACATGTCAATCTTTTTATAAATCTCTGAAAGAGCCTCTTTATTATTAGCACTAAAAAACCGCCCTCCACTCTTTTGAGCTATTGCAACAAGATGAACTTTATTAAAATCACGATCATTTCCAATACCTACAGTATAAACTTTTACACCATATTTATCCACAAGTTTCATAGCAATATCAAAAGGTATATTATCACCCCTTGTCTGTCCATCTGTCAATAAAATTGCTATTTTTGTCTTAGATTTGGATTTGGCAAAAAGCTTAGCACTCTGAAATAGGGCATCATTGATTACAGTATAATTAGACCCAGCCATACCAGCTTTCATATTAGCCATAATCTCACTCAAAACTTTTTTATCATAGGTCAAGGGAGCGGCAACATAAGCAAAATTTCCAAAAACTACCAAAGATATATGATCATCTTTTCTCTTTTTTACAAAAGCATTAGCCAACTCCATAGATACATCAAACTTACTCTGCGTTGAAAGAGTCTGCAAACCATAGTAGTTATCACCAAAACCATACTGCATTGATCCACTAGCATCCAAAACCAACGCAATAGAATATCCATCTCTATTCTCTACTTGAACATTATCCTCCAAAATAGGTGATGCTAATGCCACTACAGCGGATATAATTGCCAACCATTTTAAAAGAGATAAAAGAAGAGACTCTTTACTAGATTTTTCCATAAAAATATCAAGATGAGGAAATATAATAGCCTCTCTTCTAGCTTTACAAAATCTTGCACATAAGATAAAAACTAAAAGAAGTAAAAAAATATATGGATACTCAAAAGAGAAATTAGCCATCTAACATCTTTATAAAAAGGTCATACTGATTTATTGTACCTTCATCTATAGGAGATACCTCTTTGGTAAATTTATATCTCTCCAACTTCTTCTCTAACTCCAAAAAGATCTTTTCACTCTGAGGGCTATCAACCAAAAACCTACCATATTTAGTAATCTCATAAGCAGCCTCTTTTGGATTATCAAAATTTACATTCTCTAATCTCTCCAAAACCTCTTTTCTAATATTTGACTCTTTTTTGGCTCTGAAATGTTTATAAAATAGAAAAACTAAAAGCCCAATAATAAGTAAAATAAAGATTGAAACCCCAACAAAAAGATAAAAACTCAAATCACTAATCTCTTCTAATCCTCTAATATCTCGTAACTCTTCCATGTGTAGTTCTCCTATCCTCTGATAAAAAGTTTTGATAGTTTTACAAATGGCTCTTCATCAGTATAAATCTTAGTAAAAGAGACTCTATGTTTACTAAAACTTTTATACAAAGCCATATCTCTATTATGCAATCTCTCTTTATATCTCTTAATTGACTTTTGATCAATATTCATTAAAGAGCCACTCAAGTTTTGAGGATCAACAAGATCAACCATTCCAAATTCAGGAGGATTCTCTTCTAATCTATCTCTTACAATCAGAGCAACCACCTCATGTTTTTTGGAGAGTATTTTAAAATCAAACTGATCAAAAAAATCTCCAATTACAAAAATAATAGAACGCCTTTTGAGCTTATTAAATAAAATTTTAGATAAATTTTGAGAGTCAATCCTCTCACCCATAACATCAAATGATAAAATCCCTCCTACCAACTTCTCTACTGCATGTATATTTTTGGTAGGTTTTATCTCTTTTTTAATCTCATCTGTATATACAAATGATGAAAAGAGATCACCATTTTTAAGTGATGAAAAGGCAAGAAGAGCTCCTATTTCAGCAATAACATCTTGTTTTAGTCTTCTTTGCCCAAAATATACACTACCGCTCAAAAGGGATACAATTACAATATTAAGCTCTCTCTCTTCATGAAAGACCTTAATATAAGGCTTTTGCATTTTTGCAGTGACATTCCAGTCAATTTTACGAACATCATCACCATAATTGTACTCTCGAAGTTCTACAAAATCAAAACCTTCACCCTCAAAAATAGATGGATTATTACCGCTAATTTCACTAAAAATTTGTCGTCTTGTCTTGATTACAATTTTTTTTAGATTTGTTGCATCACTCAAGGGATATCAACCACCTCTAATATTTTTTCAATGACTTGATCACTTGTAACCCCCTCAGCTTCTGCCTCATAACTCATGATGATTCTATGTCTAAGAACATCTTTTGCAATCATAGCAATGTCTACAGGAGTAACATGATCTTTACCTCTCATATAAGCATAAGCTTTTGCACCATTAAAAAGATTAATAGAGGCTCTTGGACTTGCTCCATATTGAATATAATCTGTAAACTCTTTCATATTATATTTTTCAGGCTCTCTTGAGGCAAAAATAAGATCTACAATATAAGATTTTAACTCTTCATCAATATGAACAGCTTTTACCTCCTCTTTTAAAATAGCCAAATCTTCAATAGTAGCTATTGTCTTTATCTCATCAAATTTACCCTCAGATACCCGATTAATAATCTCAACCTCTTCTGCTTTAGAGTTATATCCAACTACAATTTTGAGCATAAAACGATCAAGTTGAGCTTCAGGAAGAGAGTATGCACCCTCTTGTTCTATTGGGTTTTGAGTAGCTAGAGTCAAAAATGGTCTTTGAATCTGAAATGTCTCATCTGCAATAGTAACTTGTCTCTCTTGCATCGCTTCAAGAAGGGCTGATTGCACTTTGGCAGGAGCTCTATTTATCTCATCGGCAAGGAGTAGATTTGTAAAAATTGGACCTTTTTTTACTTTAAATTCATTGTTTTTTGGATCATAAATCTCTGTTCCAATAATATCACTAGGAAGAAGATCAGGTGTAAACTGTACCCTTTTAAACTCTAATCCTAAAGTTTTTGCCAATGTATTTACTGTAGTTGTTTTGGCAAGACCAGGGACACCCTCTAATAGGATATGTCCTTCACACAATAGACCAATCAAAAGAGAATCAATCATGGCATCCTGCCCCACAATAACCTTCTGAACTTCTTCTTTTATTTGCAATAGTGTTGCACTCATACTTACTCCAAAAATATAATTATTTTAATAATTCTTAATATTACTTTAATTATTTTAACACATAAAAGTTAAGACATAGAAAACCAAAAACTACTTAGTAGTATAGATAAACATCTTACCTTTTAATCGAATCAAAAACCCTTCCAAAGAGGGTAAATCCAAACTAGCTTCTCTCTGCTTTTTACCCCACATAGACTCAGGAAAATAGGAATCTTCTTTGAATCTAGCCATAACATGAAAATGTACATGAGGCATATAATTACCTAAAGAGGCTATATTAATTTTCTCAGGCTGATAATAAGATATCATTGTATTTTCAATAATATCAATTACCTCCAAAAGCTCTAATTTTAACGACTCAGGGCAATGCGAAAACTCCTTATATGGAACTTGCGTAAAGACCTTTAGCCATGGTATTTCACTCTCTTCTATCTCTATAAAAAGGTTCTCATTCTCAAAAATTCTATTTTCGTTCAACTATTTCCTCCACAGTATAAGGTTTCTTATTTTCAGCAGCATAATATGTACGAACAATCAACTCTGCCAAAAATCCAGTCACAATCAAAATAATTCCAATAAATGTCATCATGACACCCAAAATCAAAAGGGGTCTTGTTCCAATACTATAACCCAAAAGTTTTATACAAAACATATAAAAATTAATAATCATTCCAATACCAAAGCTCATAATCCCAAGCCCACCAAAAAGGTGCATCGGTTTTTGTCTATACTTCTCCATAAAGACCATCAACAAAAGATCACTAGCTACTTTAAAGGTTCGACCAAGACCATATTTTGACTCACCATGAATTCGTGAATGATGTTTTACATCAACCTCTGTTATATTAGCACCATTAAGATGAGCCAAAACGGGGATAAAACGGTGTAATTCACCATAAAGCTCTAAATTTTTTGCAACTGAACTTTTAAATAATTTAAGAGTACAACCATAATCACTAACATAAACACCCGTTAATTTACGAATCAATCTATTTGCTATCTTACTAGGCAATTTTCTAAATAGAAAATTATCTTCTCTCTTTGCCCTCTTACCAGCGATAAGATCCCACCCCTCATTCTCCAACTTCTCAATCATCATAGGGATATCACTTGGATCATTTTGCAAATCACCATCAAGTGTGGCAATTAACTCTCCACTAGCAATATCTATTCCAGCAGCCATAGCTGTTGTCTGTCCATAATTTCTAGTAAAGATCACAAGTTTAACTCTATCATCAAGATTCTCTTTAACTTTTTCTACTGTTTTGTCTGATGATCCATCATCTACAATAATTAGTTCATAATCTATATTAGCCAAAGCTTCCCTCACCTCTTTAAAAAGAGGTTCCACATTTTCCTCTTCATTCATCATTGGCACCACTAAGGATAATTTTTTCACTTGAGAGCTCCATCCAAAGAGGCATCCTCTTTATAAAAGAAAAAATATAGTAGTTTAAAAATAGCAAAATTAATAATCAAAGCAAAAACAACATCACTCAAAAAATGCCCCCCTCCAACAACTCTAGTCAAAGACATCAATAGAGCAAAACCAAGAGCTATATAAAAAATTTTACGACTCCTATAAAAAAAAGCAAAAGCAATAAAAAAGATAGAAGCACTAACATGACCACTTATAAATGAGCAATTTCTATTACACTCATCAGCAATTTCATAAAAAGGTGTAAATTTGGCTTTCCCCCCAAACTGAACCATCTTCACAGGTCTAGCTCTTCCACTATACTCTTTAAAAATAGAGTTAGTAATCAATCCCGGTCCAATAAGCAAAAAAGTTAAAAGAAAAAAGATCGCTTTCTTATTCAAAATATCAAACTCAACACTTTTTCTATATTGATAAATCAACATAGAGATAAGAGAGATAAGAGTAATTACCATTAAAACAGGAAGAGCTTTATAGATAAAATAGAAAAATAGATTTCGTTTGAGATAAAAACCACTTTGATCATCATAAAAAAGAGATGAGACTTCCAAGTCTATTTGAGGATAAAAACCAAAAATTAAGATAGAAAAAATTAGAATAGAGATAAATAGTCTAGAAAACTTCATCTAATATCCCCTAAAATTTTTGAGAAGAAAAATATTATAACTTCTATTATAATCCATATCGACTCTCGTGGTAATAAAATTTAATTTCTTAAAATCTTTAAAATATTTAGATACTTCATCAATATCCCTTCTATTAGAGACAAAAAGAAAATCTCTACCAATTTCATTATTCATATTTTGAGTCATGTGATACTGATTTTCAATAATCTTTTTGGGATTATAGAGATAACATTTTTGCTTTAGATAATAGGTGAAAAGAGCAGTCTCTTTTCGACTATTGGTTAATATTATTGTCTTTGGATAATCTTCATGAACTCTATTAATTTTTTGAGATATTTCACTCCAACCACTTACCCTTCTAAAGGGATCCATCTTTGCACTCACTTCTATACCAAAAAATGAAGCTAAAAAGTGATAATTAAAAAAGATTATAGCAATCAAAGAGTGTATTATTATGGAGTATATAAGAAGTCTCTCTTTTCTATTTTTCAAAAGATAAGCCACTACCAAAATAGTAGCAGAGACAAATGCAGGAGCAGCCCAATTTGCAAAAGCACGGCTCAAAAGACTAAGAAATGTAATAAAAGCCAACATTACTATAGAGAATAAAAATAAAATTAGATAATTTTTCTCTTTTTTAATCTCCTTATACTGAAAAATAATCACTAAAAAAAAGTAAAATAGAATTGGACCAAAAAGTAAAAATTGAGCAGAAAAAAACTCAATAAAATATTTAAAATTAAAAAGTTCTCTATCAATATGTGATATCTCTTTTGTATGCACAAAGGAGATAAAGTCATGAGTATAGTTCCAATATAAGTTTGGTAAAAAGAGTATAAAAGCTATAACTATAGCCATATAAAAATATCTATTTTTCAAATGTTTTCTATATGAGGGGATTAAAACAAGAACTAATATAGCTGAAACTAAAAAGAGAATAAAATTATACTTACTCAACAGTCCCAATCCTGAAAATACTCCAGCCCCAAACCATTGCCAAAATTGATTATATTTGATAGCTTTAATAAAAAAGAGTAGCCCAAGAGACCAAAAAAGCAACAACACTACATCGGTAGATATAATCATCGAAGAGAGCCAAACAGAAGGCAGAGTAAAAAATATAAGAGCAGAGTAAAAAGCGACCTTATAATTAAATAACTCTTTTGAGATAAAATATATCACAATAGAGGTAATCGGATATACCAACATAGCACCAATTTTAATAGCAATCACACTATCACCAAAAAGCCAAGTTGTCAAAAAGATAAGAAGAGAAAGCATAGGAGGTTTTGAGTAATAACCAAAATCCAGATTTTGTGACCAACCATAATAGTAAGCTTCATCAAAAAAAAGATCATACTCTAAATTAAAAAGTAGAAAAAGCCTATATAACCATATTCCCACCATAATAGATATCAATAAAATAGTAGAATTTTTATAATTTATAGGCACAATATTACTCTTTAATGGGAATGACTAATTTTGCCAAAAAAAATGTGAAAACTTCGCCTAATATAGTAACTAATCTAAAAATTATAGCTCCTGCTAATAATTCCTCTTTTGATAAAAACAGAACCGAAGGCAACAAAAGTAAAAGAGTTGATTCTCGAATACCAATCCCTCCCGGAGCACCAGGGACAATAAACCCCAAAAGCCATGCAATGGAGGAGATCAAAATCATATTTCCAAAAAGCCCAAAAGATATATTGACATCAAAAAAAATAACATAGATGAAGATCAATATAGATGAAGATCCAACCAAAAAAAAAGTTTGCAGAACAATAACAGATAAAATCTCATAACTAAAAAGTTGGTCTCTATATTTTTTTTGAGAAACAACAATAGAGATCAAAAAGATAAAAAGAGCAAAAGCCATCATAATAGTATTAAAAGAGAGTCCAAAATAGTAACCAAAATCTATCTCAACTCCAAAAAAGATCAAACCAATAAAAATAATAATCCCAACACTAATCAATTGCAAAATAATCTCTGCCCCATTTGCAAAAACTATCGCCCTATTAGATAATCCATGACTCTTTACAAGCGAATGTCTTCCCAAAAAATGAAACACATTACCAGGAGCATATTTAAAAATAACCGTTTTTAAATACACAGAAATTACACCCATATCCAATAATCTATTTTGAGAAATTTCCAACAGTTTTTTCCAGCCATAAGCCAAAAAAATATATAAAAAAGAGAATATAAAAGAGAGCAAAACAATAGTTGGAAACCAAAATAGTTCAACTCTATTTATAATAGATGAAAAATCAAATTTATAGAGCAAAAAACCAAGAAACAAAAAAGATACAAAAACAATAATACGACCCAAAATAGTCGTAAAATTTTTAAATTTCATTTACAATACACCTTTTTTCACTCTTATTCATCTAAAAATATCAAACATGCATTATAGTATAAATACACAATATAAACACTTGATTAGTTTTTAAAGAAAACAAACAAATATCCAGAGATTGAGCAGAAGCTTTTGAGCGTATTCAGCCTTCAAAAAAAAGCTGAAAAATGAAAATTTGAAATCCGTCGAAATCGTATCGTCCGTCGTTTAGACTTAAGTAGATAGTACAACAATGATAAGATTATTTGGAATAAATTATTATGCAGAAATCAGTAAAGGTATCAGACTAGCAAAATATGTTAAAATAAAGTAATAAAAATTACATAGGCTATCGTTTCTTTTTCTTCTCAAGAGAAGAATTGAGACAGCATATTCATATACAATGTCAAAAAGGTGAAGCAAAATTTTGGCTTGATCCACAAATTGAATTGGCAAAAAATTACAAATTATCAAGAAAGGAACTCAATGAAATTGATCAAATAATTGAGGAACATTATAATAAATTTATAAAAGCTTGAGAGGAACATTTTGGAAACAGAAGTAACTAATATATCAAGTCATGGATTATGGATACTATCAAATAAAAAAGAGTTTTTTTTATCTTATGATGATTTTCCATGGTTTAAAGATAAAACAATAAATGATATTACAAAAGTAGAGAGTTTTGGAGAGGGTCATTTATACTGGGAAAATTTAGATATAGATTTGAGTCTTGACATGATAGAACACCCTGAAAGATTTCCATTACAATCAAATACATAACAAATTGTAGGAACTAATAAAGCTACACTGCGGTAATTTAGGCTTTTGTTGTGAAAATAAACTTTTATCTCGTTCCCATCCGTCCGAGACTGTGAAAGAACTAACCATAGTTTCAAATAAAAGGAATTAAATTATATGACAAAAAAAATATACCCAACAACATCAAAAGAATGGATGAAATATTTAAGTATTGATAATTATTTTACTCCTAAAGAAATAGAATATAGAAAAAAACTTATTATTGAAAGTGGTTGCGATTATGATGAAGTTTATCAAAAAATATTAAAATATAGAAATAAATTTACTAAAAAGCTAATTAATCTTCAAAATGATGATTTTTATTTTGTAGAAACTCATTTCATGAAAGAAGTAATAAAAAAAATTAAGCAATTTTGGAAAAGTTCACCTTATTCATTTAAGGATAATTATAAAAAAGAATTAATTTTTGATACTTTAATTTCTGAGGCATTTCATTCATCTTCTATTGAAGGTGCACACAGTACAAAAAAAAGAACAGAAGAAATTATTAAAAATAATTTAACACCTCAAGATAAATCAGAAAAAATGATTTTAAATAATTATAAAGCATTAGAGTATATTTTTAAAAATCAAGAGAAACAGCTTAATGATGAATTTATTTTATTTTTACATAAAATGATTACAAATGGGACACTTGAGGATGTAGATGATGAGGGTATATTTAGAGATGATGGAGTTGATATAACAACAGCCACACAAAAAATAATATTTAGACCGACATCAAATATAGATAAAATGACAAAAATGTTTAATCAACTTTGTATATTTGTTAATTCAAAAAATAGTGATTACGAAAATAACTATATAGAACAAATTTATAAAATTATTTCATTTCATTTTTTATATGGGTATATTCATCCTCATTTTGATGGTAATGGAAGAACAATAAGAGTGCTTTTTACTCATTTATTAGGAAAAAATGGATTTGATATGTTTTATTATATATCTTTATCTGAAATTATCCATTTAAGTGAAAAAAGAAAAAAAGAATATGAAAAAGCTTTTATTGCTGTAGAAGAAAACAGTTTAGATTTAACATATTTTATTTATTATATTCTTGATGTAATGCTAGAAGCACTACAACTACTTGATGAGAGAGTATTTTTATATTTTAGAGAAAGTATTATTCTAGATAAAGTCAAAGAGTCAAAAATAAAACTTACAAATAGACAAGAAGGAATATTGAAAACTATTGCCAGAAATAAAACGGCATACGCTATGACTTCAAAAGAGATTTCTAAAAAATTTAAATTATCATCTCAAACAATATTAAAAGATATTAAATTTCTAATAGATTTTAAGTTTTTAAGAAAAAAACGAACAGGATTAAAAATTTACTATGAATTGAATATCAATATATCTAGAAATTAAAAGGCACAACAAAACTCGAGGACGAGGAAAAATTTTTAAAATTAGTATCCAATTTCATTTTTAAAGATTAAAATGAACTAAAGCACTTCCCCATGTAAGTCCACCACCAAAAGTATCAAGTAAAAGAAGATCACCTTTTTTGATCTTTCCACTCTCATACCAATCATTAATTGCCATAGGAATAGAGGCTGCTGAAGTATTTCCATATTTAGGAACTGTTAATACCACTTTATCATTACTCATTTTTAGTTTTTTTGCTACAGCACTGATAATTCTATAATTTGCTTGATGAGGGACAAACCAATCTATATCATCTGATGTTAGATTATTCTCTTTTAGAATCTCTATTACATCTTTAGTAAGTGTATTTACTGCTAGTTTAAAGGTTTCGTTACCCTTCATTTGAAGATATTGTAACTTACTGTTTAATGTATCAATAGAGCAAGGATTTCTTGATCCTCCACCTGGAGTGACAAGAAAATCTTGATATTCACCATCTGAAGAGGTATGAATATCCATAATTGCCTCTTTTTTATCTTCTGTAGCACTAATTATTGCAGCACCTGCACCATCACCAAATAGTACACAAGTAGTGCGATCACTATAATCTACAATCGAGCTAAGTTTTTCGGCACCAATAATAAGTACATTTTTTTTCATGCCAGATTCAACAAACGCCTTTGCCATAGATAAAGCATATACAAAACCACTACATGCGGCACTAATATCAAATGCAGTTGAATATTTAATACCCAAATTATCAGCAATTACACAAGCAGTTGAAGGCATACAGAAAAAATCAGGGGTAATTGTAGCACATATAATAGCATCTATTTCAGACCTATCCAATCCACTTCTCTCAATTGCTTGTTCTGCGGCATGAGTTGCCAAATCACTTGTAAACTCATCATCTGCAGCAATATATCTCTCTTTGATACCCGTTCTTTGAAGGATCCACTCATCTGTCGTATCAACCATCTTTTCAAAATCTTGATTTGTAAGTTTTTTACTCGGAACATAAGCCCCTATGGATTTTAATGATGCGTACAAACTGGTATCCTCTCTTCTTATTTTATTTTTTATATTGTGCTAGGTAAGCTTCTATATCACCATTCACATCCGCTTCTAGAAAATTTGTTGCTTGATATATAGCGTTTTTTATTGCTTTTGGATTACTTTTACCATGACAGATTATTGCACAGCCATTAATTCCAAGAAGTGGAGCTCCTCCATATTCGGCATAATCCATCTGCTTTTTAAGTATTTTAAAAACTCTTCTCATTAATAGTGCACCTGTAAGTGCGGTTGGGGATCTTCTTATATTTTTCTTTAATATCTTAGATATTGAGCTTGCAACACCTTCACTAGTTTTGAGTAAAATATTACCTGTAAATCCATCACAGACAATTACATCACTGCTACCATTAAAAATATCACTTCCCTCTACATTTCCTTGAAATGATGGAAGCTCTTTAAGTAGTCCAAATGCCTCTTTTGTGAGTTCATTACCTTTTGACTCCTCTTCACCATTTGAGAGTAATCCTACTCTTGGAAACTCAATACCTAAAACATCTTTGGTATAAGCATACCCCATGACTGCAAACTCAAATAGATTTTCAGCTTTACAATCAGTATTTGCACCAACATCTAATACAAGACTTCTACCACCATCTTGTGTTGGCATAAGTGCAGCAATAGCAGGACGAGAAACACCCTTGAGACGACCGATTCTAAGTGTTGCTAAACTCATAGTAGCTCCACTATGTCCAGCAGAAACAACTCCATCAGCATAACCATCTCTAACTAAATCAACTGCTTTATAGATTGTAGAGTTTTTTCGTTTGAGTACACTTGTGGCACTCTCACTCATATCAAAAACATCATCACACTCTACTATTTCAATATATTTTGCTAATCTTCTAGGAATTCGGTGAGCAAATTTACTCTCCTCTCCAACTAAAATAGCATGAAATTTTTTGCGTCTCTTTTTTAAAGCTAATATTGTCCCGTCTACAATTGGTAAAGGACCAAAATCCCCACCCATTGCATCTATTGCTACTCTTTGCATTTTTAATTTTCTACTTTGTATTCACCTGTAGTTGGGTTTACATGATGAGGCATTTTCCATGTTCCATCAACATCTTTTACCGGTTTTGGTAATGTAATTTTATAGTGTGTTCTTCTTTTTGCTGCTCTTGTCTTACTGACTCGTCTCTTAGGTACTGCCATAATATTTCTCCTGCTTACTTAAATTTTTTATTTACATGTATCACAATAGTGATAATCACTTCTTATTGCTTCTATCTCACTTAGTGCTATCTCATCGAAATCTATTATTGAATTTTCACACTCAATAATATCCATATCTTCACCACTAAAATCACCATCACTCACTTTAAAAACTAAAGCTTCATGAATATTTTGAATAAAATCTTCACCACATCTATCACATTGTAAACTCATTTGACCACTAAGCAAAGAATTGACACTAACTAATCGTGAACTATCTCTTTTAAAACTACCTTCAAATAAGATTTTCTTATGAGTAATAGAAAATGGGGACTCTTGATATGGAATTTTTCTGAACTCTATCTTCATAAAATGAAACGCTTATAGTACCTCATTTTCACTAAAGAAATACTTTATCTCAATTGCTGCATTTTCCAAACTATCACTACCATGAACAGCATTAGCATCAATACTCTCAGCAAAATCTGCTCTAATAGTACCTGCTTCTGCCTCTTTTGGATTTGTTGCACCCATTAATTCTCTATTTTTAGCCATAGCATTTTCACCCTCAAGCACCATTACAACTACTGGTCCACTTGTCATAAACTCTACTAATTCACCATAAAATGGTCTATCTTTATGTACTTCATAAAATCCACCAGCTTTTTCTTGTGAAAGTTGCATTTTTTTCATTGCTGCAATTCTAAGTCCATTTGACTCGAATCTGTCAATAATTTTTCCTATAACACCTTTTTTTACTGCATCTGGTTTAATAATTGAAAGCGTTTGCTCCATATTTAATTCTCCGAAAATTTGATTTTTATTTTTATGGTACTAACTTGTACCCATATTAAAGGCGTGGAGTATAACAAAAAGAATATTTAATGAAGTTTAAAGAGTAGTTTAAAAAAGGAGAAAGTAAATTTAGTGAGTAAAAAATTCTACTCACCAAATTTATAGTAGAGATTCTAGTCTTCGACGCAAGGCTCTCCAACTTCGCCTCTGTCTGCCATAAGAGTCATACCATCTTTGGCTTCGCCCCAAACAATACAACCCTCAGTAGGACAAGCTTCAGCACATGCTGGAGTATCATGATGAGAAACACACTCTACACATTTATCTTCATAAACATAATAGATCTCTTCTCCCGTTGGATTATCCTCATCATCTACGATTGCCTCTACAGGACACTCGTCAATACAAGCGCCACAGTTTATACATGTATCAGTAATTACAACTGCCATTTTTCGATCTCCTTCTTAATTTAAGATGAAGGAAATTATATCACAAAAAATATAAAAAATCTATAATAAAACAATAAAAAAGTTACTTATTAAAATAACTTTTTATCTCTTCTACTTTATCTTTTTTCTCCCATGAAAAGGTATCTAACTCCCTACCAAAGTGTCCATAAGCGGCAGTCTTTCTATATATAGGTCTTAATAAATCTAAACTCTCAATAATACCTTTAGGAGTTAATCTAAACACTTCTCTCACACAACTCTCTAATCTACTCTCATCAACTTTTGATGTACCATGAGTATCAACAAAAATAGATACAGGCTCAACTACACCAATTGCATAAGCTAATTGAATTGTTGCTTCATCACATATATCTGCAGCAACTAAGTTTTTGGCAATATACCTTGCCATATAAGCACCACTTCTATCAACTTTTGATGGATCTTTACCACTAAAAGCACCACCGCCATGAGGACAACTTCCACCATAAGTATCTACAATAATTTTTCTACCAGTTAAACCAGCATCACCTTGAGGTCCACCAATTACAAATCTTCCTGTTGGATTGATAAGATATTTAATATTATCATTTAAAAACTCTTTTGGAATACTCTTTAAAATAACCTCTTCAATAACAGCCTCTTTAAGAATATTTTGTGAAACATCAGGGGAGTGTTGAGTTGAGACTACAATAGTATCAACAGCTACTGGTTTTCCATCTTCATAACGAACACTCACTTGTGCCTTTCCATCAGGTCTCAAAAATGGTACAGTTCCATTTTTACGAACAATCGCAAGCCCTTGAGTAAGTTTATGAGATAGATTTATAGGTAAAGGCATCAAAACATCAGTTTCACGACAAGCATAACCAAACATCAATCCTTGATCTCCAGCCCCAATCTCACCATCAGCTTGATCTACACCTTGATTGATATCAGGACTCTGTTCACCAATACCATTTAAAACACCCGCACTCTTATAATCAAATCCATAACTAGCATCTGTATAACCAATCTCACGAACAACATCTCTAGCAATATCTTGCATAGGGGCATAAGCTGTTGTTTTTAACTCTCCTGCAATTACACAAAAACCATTTGATAAAAGTGTCTCACAAGCTACTCTAGCATTAGGGTCTTCTTTAATAATATAATCCAATATAGCATCACTAACCTGATCAGCCATTTTATCTGGATGCCCCTCTGTTACAGATTCACTTGTAAATAAAAAATCTTTTGCCATTCTTAATCCTACTTAAATTTATTTTTGAAGATTTTATCGAAAAATATCTTTTGTCTATCATGAAATATTCTCTTAAGTTTATTTCGGATAAACTTTCTCACTTAAAAAAAATTACAAAAGGGAAACTAAATGTTAGTAACTAAAAAAGCACCTGACTTTACAGCAACTACAGTACTAGGAAATAATGAAATTGTTGACAATTTTAACTTATATGAAAACTTTGGAGAGAAAGGTACAGTTCTTTTCTTCTATCCATTAGACTTTACATTTGTATGTCCTTCAGAGATCATTGCATTTGATCATAGACTTGAAGAGTTTACAAGCAGAGGTATTAATGTAATTGGTGTATCAATAGATTCACAATTTTCTCACTTTGCATGGAAAAATACTCCAGTAAACGAAGGCGGAATAGGACAAGT
>Ga0256914_1001219_pt1 | contig 24052 bp, 17 predicted proteins | sample HulkmetaG_FD_191571 | JGI IMG/M metagenome (GOLD analysis project Ga0256914, IMG submission 191571) | Hydrothermal chimney microbial communities from Main Endeavour vent field at the Juan de Fuca Ridge, Pacific Ocean - Hulk | ecosystem: Environmental > Aquatic > Marine > Hydrothermal vents ... | reverse complement strand
CACTGACCTCTGGCCCTCTGACCTCTGCCCTCTGACCCTCTGACTCGCTGGTAGTGCTGGCCTCCCTCCTCAAATCTCCCCACCCCCATCGCCTCTCCGCACCTCAGTAGCACAAACAATTTGCAGCTCTGCACCTTTGCACAAGACAGAACCCCTATTTTCGCTACGCTGGGCAACCGGTATCACCTCTTTTATGTTATAATACTCCCGACAAAATGCACCGATTCTCTCACTCTTTCTTGCCGGGAGCAAATCCATGCCCTATTCACGTATCCGGGAAGCGCCAGAATCCAGCTCAGCAGCAACCTTGCGCGCGGTGGTGGCAGCCCTCAACGATGCCTGGCACGCGCCGCAATCCAGCACACCCGCGCAAAAACGCCTGGCCCGTTTTAGCCGTCATCTCCCCCGATGGATGGTGCAACGTAAAATTGCGAATGTTGTACGGCAACGGGCCCTGGCTCCCGACCTTGCCCGTTATGTCAAAACCCAAGGACTGGCCCGCCAAGTTATCGCCCACTACCAGCAAATCGAAGGGCGCGTTGGCTATCCGGTTATCATCATTGGCCCACCCAATGGCGCACTGGCCTACCTGGCCGCACTGCTGGATGCCGCATTTCTGCCCAGCCACTTTCTGCTGAGCTTTGCCGACCGCACCCAGCCCGATGCCATAGAAACTTATCAGCAGCACGGCGCACACCTTATCAAAACCATCCTGCAAACCAACCACGATTTGCAGGCAGTCAATCACTACGACCCCATCCACGACCGCTTTTTGGTTTCGGAAGTCAATCATGTGCGCCTGAAATTGCTAAAACTGCCGGAAGCTTATCAACAATTTATCAAAAACCATCTAGCCAAGGGCAGCACTCTGCTTTTTGCCGAAAACAGCTACTCATGGAGTCAATACAAAATCGGAGAGCGCCACAATTTTCAGGTAGGGGGCTTGGGCGGATTCTTGCCGCAGGAGTATCTCAGGGGCACCGAGGCGCTGGATGCCTGGCTGGATGAACAGGGCAGCGCCCACCGCGGTGGCTGGCTGCTAACCGACTACGAGCTGGAAAATGCCCCTGAATCGGAATGGGGCAGCCTGCCACAATTCCAGGAACAGGTCAAACGCTTTGCCCATGACCACGACTACCAATTCCGGGCCATCCGCGGCGCCCACCCGGAAGATTACAGCTCGTTAACCTACACCGCGTATCTGTGGGAAAGCAGATTGCACGACCGCACGCCCAATGGCCTGCTGGTGGAATGCTTTACCCAAATCAATCCTACTGCCGCACTGCGGGCCGATTTGCTACCATTGTGGATGCCCTTCAACACTGTCGACAGCCTGGAGTCATTCCGGCGCATGTTGCCATATCTGCCCAAGGCGTTGCCCGTGGGACTTTCGCTGCTGCCCAATTTTACGCAAACGCCCGATATGCCTTCGGCCAGCCAATGGGCCGATGTGGCGCAACGCATCGGGCCATTGCACTGGCTGGGCGTGCAACCAGAACACTATCCCATGGATGCAGCAGCCTTCATTAACTACGTTCCCGATTTGAAACAATGGGTTCAAGAAAATCCGGGACGGAAACCAAGGCCCCAACTCACTCCCGAGGCCTTTTTGGGGATGATTGATGACTTGAACCGGCACGGTTCCCGACTTTTCGCCTATCTGCTCAACGATAAGGAAGAAAAGGAGCAGAATGGCTCGACATTGCATGAACCGGGCCCCATCGATGAAATCTGACAGTAACAACACGAGCCAACATTGCGGATGGCCAAGCTGGGGCATGGCGATTTTGCTGCTGATGCTTGCAGGTTTGGGCGCGGGGATGAGCGTACGCGCGCGCGGGCCTGACGCTCCTGCACGACCCCAGGCCCTGGTTGCGGGCCCATACCTGGGCGAAACCACGCCGGCATCGCTGGTCATTGCCTGGGCCACCGATACCGCGGGTAGCAGCGAAGTGCATTACAGCGTCGATACCAGCTATGCGCAAACCATGACCGCCAGCACGCTGCTCAGTCATGGCAAATACTGGCATCAGGCCACACTTTCGGGCCTGACGCCCGCCACGCGCTACCACTACCGCATCATCACCGATGGCGTCGATCTTACCCCCTGGCCCGATGTCACTGCGGGCACAGCCCCCACCACCACCGCTACTCATACCCACTTCATCATCCTGGGAGATAGCCGCCCCGAGTCGTCCAGCGCTGCCCCCAATCAATCGGCGCAGGATGTGGCGGCACTGCTGGCACAAAAAGAGGCTGATTTCATCCTGCACACAGGGGATATCGTGCATTCAGGGGGCATTTGCTCAGGCGCAGATAACAGTTGGGAGCAGTATCAGCGGGCCTACTTTGGCATCTACCGCGAAAGTCTCAAACAAACGCCTCTCTACCCTACCCTGGGCAATCACGAGTTGAACAACGGCTCGTGCGGCGAACAGGCCTACACCGAAATCTTCCATCTGCCCGCAAACGCGCCCGCGGGTGATGCCGAAAAATACTACGCCTTCGACTGGGCCAATGTTCATCTCACCGTGCTGGATACAGAGCTGGATTTTTCACCGGGCAGCGCGCAATACACCTGGCTACAAAATGATTTGCAAAGCACCAATCAGCCCTGGAAGCTGGTGGTTTTTCATCGTCCAGCCTACAGCTCGGGCCCCCACGGCAGCAATACCGATGTGCAAACGCACCTTGTTCCCCTGTTCGAGTCCAATGGCGTGGCCATGGTTTTCAGCGGACATGACCATCTTTACGAGCGCACCTGCGCCATCCGCAACAACGCCTGCACCACGCCTGACGCAGGCGGCGTCATTTACTTTGTTGCGGGCGGAGCGGGAGCGCATCTTTATAATCCCACGCCCGCCTGGTTTACCGCCCGGGCCACCGCCACCAACCATCTAATGGAACTCAACATCGAAAATTGCAAGCTCACGATGCGGGCCACCGACACTGCAGGCAACACCTTTGATAGCGTGGTCATCAATCGCTGCCCGGTCAGCGCCCCGCGGGTGAGCATTCAAAAAAGCGCCGATGACGTGAACACCGTGCTTTCGTGGCCGCACAATGCCCAAAACAGCCGTTACGAGCTACATCGCAGCGACACCCCCTACTTCTGGCCCGGGCCCGACACGCTGCTGCAAAGCTTCGAACCTCCCTTTGATGCCAGCATCCTTTACACCGACACCAGTGCAGCCCTGGGCGATAGCCATGTGAACCACAGCTACCAGGTAATCAGCTACAACACAGCAGGCGATAGTGCGGCATCGAATCGCGTTGCCGAATTCGATTTTGGCGATGCCTCCATCCCGGTTTACGGTTACCAAATTCTGCACACCTACCCTCACGACGATGACGCGTTCACCCAGGGCTTGGTGTACGAAGCCACCGACATCCTGTACGAAAGCACAGGGCAAGTGGGCAGCCTGGGCTCAGTCCTGCGCAAAGAAACTCTGGACGGTACAGTGCTAAAAGAACGCCAGCTAAATGATGAACAGGGTGAAGACTACTTTGGCGAGGGCATCACCCTGTGGAATAACACCATTCCGCAGCTTACGTGGCAGGATCACACCGGATTTGTGTTTGATAAAAGTAGCTTTGCTGAACTTAGCCAATTTGCTTACCCCCACGAAGGCTGGGGCCTGACTCACAATGATTCTTATCTCATCGTCAGTGATGGAACCAGCACCATTCGCTTTTGGGATCCTACCACCTTTGCCGAGGTCAAGCAGATTCAGGTTTATGATAACGACGGGCCCGTGGACCAACTCAACGAACTGGAATACATCGATGGCGAAATCTATGCCAATGTTTGGTACTCCGATCCCGAGGTCATCGCCCGCATTAACCCCTACACCGGGCGCGTGGTGGGCTGGATCAACCTGGACGGACTGCGACCTTCGGGCGCTAATGTGCTCAACGGCATCGCCTATGATGAAGCAGGACAACGCCTCTTTGTCACGGGCAAATTTTGGCCCTGGCTCTATCACATCCAGCTCGTTTCACATCCACCATAGCATGCGCCGCACCTTTACAAGACTGTTTGCAATGAGAACAATGTCTTCCCCGTGTGCGGGCGCTGTCCTTGGGCCCAGGGATTTGTGCAGTGCCCCTAACTGCCTGGCATTGACACCGAACGCAAGTTTTGCTAAAGTGCTTGCAAGTGACTCAGTCAAATTCGAACTACTACCAAAATCCATAGCCCCCTGGCATGTATTGTGCCCACAAGGACGTTTATGAAACGCATTTTATCCCACAAAGCTGAAAGCATTTTACAGCAGGAAAGAGCGCTGTTGGCTCGCCTGGAGGTGGCCGGAGCCCGTCTGGACGCGCCCGAAGCTGATATGAGTGTTATTGCCCAGGCCCGGCAGCAACTGGATAGCCTCTTTCTGCTGGCTGTCATTGGCGAATTCAACAGTGGTAAATCAGCTTTTGTCAATGCCATGCTGGGGGGCAGTTATCTCACCGAGGGGGTCACGCCCACCACCAGTCAAATTCACATCATCGCCTGGGGCCCGGAGCAGCGTGCCGAGCAGCTCGAACCTTATCTGCAACGCCTGCTGCTGCCCATCGACTGGCTGAAAGAGATTAACATCGTAGACACGCCCGGTGTGAACGTGGTCATCCAGCAGCACCAGGACCTCACCGAATCTTTCATTCCCCGGGCCGATTTGGTGATTTTCGTCACCTCGGCAGACCGCCCATTTAGCAAAAGCGAGCGGGAATTTTTGAGTTTTGTGCAGGAATGGGGCAAAAAAATCATCTTTGTCATCAACAAGCTGGATATTCTGCAAAACGAAGAAGGGGTGAACAAAGTCATCGACTATGTGCAGGAGCAGGCCAAAGAACTCCTGGGCATTGCTCCCGACATCTTCCCGGTGTCGGTGCGCTGGGCCCAGGAGGCCAAGTTCAATCCCCAACGCCCGGGCGCGGCCTCGCTGCTGGAAGCCTCTCGCTTTGCTGCGCTGGAAAGTTACATCCTGAACCGGTTGGATGAGGTGGAACGCCTGCGTCTGAAGCTGGAAAGTCCTCTGGGCGTGGGACAACGCCTGCAAGAAAGCTATCAGACCGAGGTGCAAGAACGGCTGCATCTGCTGCAAGAGGATTTGAAAACCATCCAACACATCGATGAGCAACTGGCCGCGTATCAAACAGATATGCGTCACGATTTTGAATTCAGGCTGCACCGGGTGGATAACATTTTGCTGGAGATGCGGGCCCGAGGGGACGACTTCTTCGAGGAAACCATCCGCCTGGGCCGCTTTATGGATTTGATGAACAGTGCCCGACTCAAAGCTGCTTTCGAGGAGCAAGTCATCGCCGATACGCCGCATCGTACCGAGCAGGAGGTGAGCGAGCTGGTGGATTGGATGGTGGAACGCAACTATCGTCAGTGGCAGGCTATCACCAGCTATTTGAACCGCCGGGCCCAAGAGCATGGCGACCGCATTGTGGGCCAGGTGGGAGGAGAATTCGACCTGAATCGCCAGCGACTGCTGACCTCGGTGGGGCGGGCGGCCCGCGAAGCCATGGCCAGTTATGATAAAGCTGCCGAGGCCCGCAAGCTTACACAATCGGTGCAGACCTCGCTGGCAGCCATGGGCGTGGTGCAAGTGGGTGCGCTGGGCCTGGGCGCAGTACTGGTTCACATCTTCACGCGGGCGCTGGATCCCTTGGGCGTGCTGGCCGCGGGCACCGTGGCCATTGCCGGGCTTTTCATCCTGCCAGCCCGGCGTCGTGCCGCCAAGCGCGACCTGGAAGAAAAAATCGAAACGCTGCGCCAGGATTTGCATCAAGCGCTTCAGCAACAATTCGAGGCTGAATTGAGCCGCTCGGTGCAAGAAATCCGAGAAGCTATTGCTCCTTACACCCGCTTTGTGCGCACCGAGCAGGAGAAACTGGAACGGGTCAACAATGAATTGAGCCAGCTCCGGCAAGAAACCGCGCACCTTCGGGCCCAAATTCAGGATTTGTAAGCTGCTATGTCGCAAGAACTGCTGACCACCAAGCAACTGCAAACCATCCTCAAGGTCGATCGCACCACCATCTACCGCATGGCAGATAGCGGACGCATTCCCGCCATCAAGATCGGCAACCAGTGGCGGTTTCCGCGCAAGCAGATTGAGCTGTGGTTGTGGAAACAGGAGGAGGGGCTCACACCCGCATCATCCGCGCCCACGCCCGCGCCTGCGCCTGCCCCCACCTTCGAGCCAGATATCGCCATCACCAGCATCTTTCCGCAGGAATGCACCCAGGCTGTGCAAGATGCCTACGCCGCGCTCATGGGCATGATGCTGGTCATCACCGATTTGGAAGGACGCCCCATCACCTCGCCCAGCAATGTCATTGGCTTGTTCACCGCCACCGATTCAGCACCGCTGGCGCATCAGCGCTGCATGGCACACTGGGCCGCCATGGGGGAACACCCGCGGCTGCAACCTCATTTTACGCCCAGCCATTTGGGATTGCTGTGCGCCCGCGGGCTCATCCGCGTGGGCAGCGACATCAAAGCCATGCTTATTGCCGGGGGCATTGCGCCGGAACACTGGCCCCCCGATGACGCGGGCATCCAGAAAATCGCCGATGATTTGTACATCGATCCTGCCATCATTCGGGCACATATCCATGAAGTGCATCACATGCCCCGGATGCTACAACAAGAACGGCTGCCCTACGTGCAACGCCTGGCCGACACCTTTTCGATGATTAGCAGCGAACGGGTAGCGCTCATTCAGCGCCTGGGTAAAATTGCAGCACTGGCCAATCTACCATAAAATCGCTACAGAAAACATTGATCCCTACTAAGGTAGTCCGGCTAAAAACCACTAAGACACGAAGCCACAAAGGTACAAAGAAAGAAAAAGTTCTGATGAGTTGTAATCGTCTACAAGACTCATTTTAAATTCATACCATTAACTACTTAAACGTGACGAAAATCATAGTCAGCGGGTGCGGTATCCTGTAAACTAAAGATACCCACAACCACACAACTCATTTTTGCCAATGGAGGCACGTATGAAACAAGAACGAGTCCGGGATTGGATGACCTCACCCGTTATTACCATTGATGTAAATGCCACGTTGCCCGAAGCCTGCGAACTGATTCGTCAGAACAAAATTCGTCGTCTGCCTGTGATGCAGGATGGCAAACTGGTGGGAATTGTCACGCGGGGCGATTTACGCGGGGCTCAACCATCAGAGGCCACCACGCTAAGCATTTGGGAGCTAAATTATCTGCTTTCAAAGCTCAAACTCAGTCAGATTATGACACCCGATGCCATCACCATTAGCGAAGATGCCACTCTGAGCGAGGCCGCACAGGTGATGATTGACTCTAAAGTCAGTGGCCTGCCCGTTTTGAACAGCGCAGGTGACCTGGTGGGCATGATTACCGAATCAGACATCTTCCGCATGGTGGTCAAACATTGGCGCAATGCCGAATAGCCCAACAAACTTGATGGGCTGCAACTGGAAACAATCACCGCGTTGAACAAATTCTAAAGTCGTTTATCCAGAGCGCAGCACCAAGAGCAGAAAAGCACCCAAAATCTGCGGAATCCGTGCAATCTGTGGTTGCAATGACGACGAATCCATCTACGCCATTGATCAAAATTTGCAGGCACGCTTCGCCAGCTCCCAATGCACATCCACTCAATCATCACAAGGCTTCGGGTTGCCCGGAGCCTTTTTGTATGCTCGAAACTTGCTTGCCACGCCCGAAAATGCTAGCATACGCGTATTCCAATCCCCACTTAGAAGGCGCTTTGCCTGGGTGGGCTGGCAATCAGATTATGAGCAATGTCGCTTTGAAACCACAAGCCCTCTCAGATATTCGCGTCCTCGATCTCTCGCGCGTGTTGGCTGGCCCGTATGCCACCATGATGCTGGCTGATTATGGCGCCGAGGTTATCAAGATTGAGCAGCCGGGCCAGGGCGATGGAACCAGGCAATGGGGCCCGCCCTGGGTGGGGCCGTTCAGCGCCTACTTCCTCAGCGTCAATCGCAACAAACGCAGCGTCACGGTGAACCTCAAAAGTGAGGCAGGGCAGACAATCATTCGCAAGCTGGCCGCCCGAGCCGATATCGTGGTCGAAAATTTCAAGGTGGGAACCATGCAGCGCCTGGGGCTGGATTACGAAACGCTGTCTGCCAGCAATCCGGGGCTAATTTACTGCTCGATTAGCGGCTACGGGCAGGATGGGCCATACAAGGAGCGCCCGGGCTACGATTTTATGATTCAGGCCCATGGGGGCATCATGTCTATCACCGGGCCCGCGGCCGGGCCCCCGCACAAAGTGGGTGTGGCCATTGTGGATATTACCGCGGGCCTGTATGCAGTCAATGCCATTTTGGCCGCGCTGCATCATCGTGAACGCACAGGGCAAGGACAATACATCGATGTAGCACTGCTGGATGCTCAGATTGGCTGGTTGGCGAATGTGGCGCAAAACTACTTTGCCACAGGGGAATCACCGCAGCGCTATGGCAACGCCCATCCCAACATCGTGCCCTACGAAACTTTTGAGACTGCCGATAGTTTCATTGCGCTGGCTGTGGGCTCTGATGCGCAATATCAACGGCTGTGCCAGGTCATCCAGCGCCCCGATTTGTGGCAGGATGAGCGCTTTCGGCGCAATGCCGGACGGGTGCATTGGCGCGAGACCCTCATCCCGGAGCTGCAAGCAGTTTTTCGCGAGCGCAACACCGAGGACTGGATGCAGGCGCTTTTGGCTGCCAAGATTCCGGCAAGTCCCATTAATGATGTGCCCGCGGTGTTTGATGATCCCCAGGTCAAGCATCGCCAAATGGCACAAAGCATTCAGCATCCCCGCGCGGGCGAGATGACTCTGCTAGGGCCAGTGGCCAAATTATCGGCCACACCTGCCACCATCCACACTCCGCCGCCCGAGTTGGGCCAAGACACCGTCGCAGTGCTGCAAGAGCATCTTGGTCTTACTTCCGATGACATCGCCCAGTTGCAAGAAAGCGGCGTCTTATAAATTCATGTTGCACCAAGCAACAAGACCACAAAAAACAGCGACCTGTACAATTACCAACAAATTTGTACCTACTAACGTACCCAACTTCAATCACCACAAAGGCACAAAGACACTAAGAATACCAAGAATTTCAAACCTTTTTCTTGCTTTGTGCCTTTGTGGCTTCGTGTCTTAGTGGTTTCTAGCCAGGCAACCTTAGTAGTGACACAAATGTTGCAACAATTCACATCCAACGAAACGAGGAGAGCCAAAACATGAATTTTGAGCTATCTGCAGAACACAAAATGATCCGGGATATGATTTATGATTTTGCCCGCAAAGAAATCGTTCCCATCATCAAAACGTATGACCACAAGCATGAATACCCCATGGAGCTGGTTCCCAAAATGGGAGCGATGGGCTTTATGGGCGTGTGTCTGCCGGCCCGCTACGGCGGCGCGGGCATGGATTACATCTCATTTGCTCTGGTAGCCGAGGGCCTGGAATGGGCCGATTCATCGGTACGCGAGACTTTAGCGGTGCATCTGGCCTTGCACGCACTGCCCATTTTGCAATGGGGAACAGAGGAGCAGAAGGAGCGTTGGCTGCCCGAGTTGGCCACCGGCGAAAAGCTGGCCTGTTTCGGTCTCACTGAGCCGGGCGCTGGCTCCGATGTGGCGGGCATGGCTAGTCGGGCCCGCCGCGATGGCGATACTTACATCCTCAACGGCGAAAAGATGTGGATTACCCTGGCCGATGTGGCTGATCGTTTTTTGGTCTTTGCCAAAACCGACCCGGAAAAAGGAAGTCGCGGTATCAGCGCATTTGTGCTGGAACGAGGCATGCCCGGCCTGGAAACTGGCACCATCGAGGATAAACTGGGTGTTTGGGCCAGCAATACCGGCTGGATTAGCATGAGCGATGTGGTGGTGCCCGCAGAAAATCGCCTGGGCGAAGAGGGCGAAGGCTTTAAGATTGCCATGAGCGCCATCGATAACGCCCGCTACACCGTGGCCGCGGGCGCCGTAGGCCTGATGAAAGCTGCCATGCAGGAATCGATTGCTTATGCCAAACAGCGCAAAACCTTTGGCAAACCCATTGCCGATTATCAACTGGTGCAACAGATGATCGCCCAGATGCAACAGCGCATCGATATTGGCGAAATGCTGGTTTTCAAGGCGGGCTGGCTGAAGAATCGGGGGATTCGTAACACCCGTGAGACCAGCATGGCCAAGTGGTACTGCACCGAGGCTGCATTTGATTGCGCCAACGATGCGGTACAAATTCATGGCGCTTATGGCTACTCCGATGAATATAACGTAGGCCGCTATTTGCGCAACAGCAAGGGTGCAGTGATTTACGAAGGCACCTCTCAGGTGCATCAGCTCATTCAGGCAGGCTATGCCTTCGGGTGGCGCAAGGATAAGCCCTTGCGCAAAGAATTGCCCGCTTATGACGCGGATGTTTGGATGGCTGAATAACGAACTTGAAACTGTAAAAAATGTTGCGGGCAGGACTGGTTCCTCTCCTGCCCGCACATCATGCCCCTGCGCGAGCCTGCAACCCAGGCGCAACGCACCCACGTAAAACAACTGATGAAATAATGATAAACATCAACATGGAACAAACTTTGGCACAAGTAGAGGCCGTGGTAAGGGAAGCGGGGGTCATTGTACGCCAATACCACGACCTCCCGGATGACATCCAGTGGAAGGGTGAAAATGACCCAGTAACTGCTGCCGATAAAGCGGTAAATGATTTTTTGGTGGATGCTCTGAGTCACGCCTTTCCGCAGGTCGGCATGCTGGCAGAAGAGAGCAAGGATGACCTGGAACGCCTGCAAAATGAGGCCATTTGGTGCATCGACCCACTGGACGGAACCAAAGAGTTCATTGCCCGCAATGGCGAATTCAGCATCATGGTGGGACTGGCTGTGGCCAACAAGGCCGCGCTGGGCGTCGTTTATCAGCCGATAAAAGATTTTATGTACAGCGGTATAACCACAGGTGGCGCCTGGCTCACCACCCCCGCGGGCCGCACCCCCCTGCACGTGAGCGAAATTTGCCAGCCGCAGCACATGCGCCTGGTCATCAGTCGCTCGCACCGCAATCCCATTGTCGATGAAATCAAACAGGCGCTGGGCATCGGTCAGGAGCGCAAATCTGGTTCGGTGGGATTGAAGTGCGGTCTCATCGCCCGCCAGGATGCTGATCTCTATCTACATCCTTCGCCCGGGCTCAAAGAATGGGATACCTGTGCGCCCGAAGCTATCTTGCGGGGCGCGGGCGGGCAAGTCAGTGATTGCTGGGGACGGGAACTGTGTTACAATCAAGCTGATGTACACCGACATTTCGGATTGGTGGCATCCAATGCCCGGGCCCATGCCCGCATTGTCTCACTTTTGATACCTGTTCTCAATGCCCAGGGACTAACCCACGAAAAAGCCTGGTAACCTGTGGATACCATCTCACCCAAAAGCTCCTTGCTCTCGCTGGAACCGGAAAGACCGATTCCCACCGCGCCCAAAGAACCGCATCCCATCTTCTTGCGGGAGTTGCCCAAATACAATGAAGAATTCAGGCACATGTTGGCGCACATTTTGCTTCCGGTGGAACTGCTGGTAAAATTCGATATCGACCCCATTACGCTGCGCAACAAGCAGGGTCGCATCATGGTTCATACCGGACATTCGCAAGATGGTATGATTTGGGCCATTCGCCTGCTAAATGATATTGACCCACGCGATCCGTTGATGGAGATTGAAATGGCCGATACCCAATTCAATCGTATTGCCATCAATTGGGTATCCATGAGCGACCCCAGAGCTGAACGTTTTCCCATCGATCGAATGCCCAATGGCTCCCCCACGCTGCGGGGCACAGCTCAGCGCAACATCGAGGCTGAGCTGGCAGCCATGCAGGCGGGGTTATCGCCCGGGCAAACCAGGCGCGGCCTGAACCAGTTCTTTCGCCTGCTGCAAGATTTAGAGCAGTTTTTCGCAGCGATGCACCAATACGAGTTCGAGGTCGAGCCGTTGTATTATCACGCGGCCCTGCTTTTTGAGCGAAGCGGTTTTCGTTACGCCCGCGGCGAGGCCCTGATGCGGCGCATTCATCGGGGTTTTTTGCCCGGTGGGTCGTTGCGGGCCAAGCTGGATGGCAGTACGCCCTTCAGGCAGCCGTGGATGGCTGATAGCATCCGCGGGCGCTCATGGGCGATTCACGATGGCATTCTCGATGAAATTTGGGATGGCCTCAAAATGTACAAGCGGCTGGGTGTGAATGCACATTGCAACAGCACACCTGGCATCGAGTGGTAACCCCATGGCTTTGCTTGATCAAGTACTTGTTATCAACACCGGCTTGAATTTGCCCGCGCCCCGAGCTGCACAAATGCTGCAAGAGATGGGCGCCACTGTTATCAAAGTCGAGCCTCCCTCGGGCGATACTTTTGACTATTTCTGTCAGCCCTGGTATCAGGCCATGCACCAAAATATCCAGATTCAACGCATCGACCTGAAAACAGAGGCGGGGCAGCAGGCCATGCACGCCTTGCTGGGCCGGGCGCAAATCCTTATCACCTCGCAGCGGCCCGCGGCCCTCATCCGCATGGGCCTGGAGCCTAAATACCTGCATCAGCGCTACCCGGGCCTGAGCATTGTCAACATCGTCGGAGCTCCCACCCCGCGGGCGCATCTGCCCGGCCACGATCTCACCTATCAGGCACAAGCGGGATTGGTGGACCCACCCCGGCTACCTCGTTCGCTGATTGCAGATATGTCGGGCGCACAACAAGCGGTTATTGCTGCACTGGCGCTGCTGCATCACGGGGGTGGCATTCAGGAAGTTGCGCTGAGTTCTGCCGCACAACTTTATCAGGAACCGCTGGCTTATCAGCTTACCGGGCCTGGCAATTTTCTGGGCGGCAAACATGCTGGCTACAACCTCTATCAAACAGCCGATGGCTACATTGCCTTGGCTGCGCTGGAACATTACTTTTGGCCCGCGTTGCAACAGCTCTTCCCCACGCTGCCCGATAATCCTCTTGATGCCCGGGCGCACGATACGCTGACCGCGGGCTTCCGCACACAAACCACTCAGTACTGGAACACCAACGCCCGGGAACGAGACATCCCGCTGGAAGCTGTCAACTAAATTTACTTCCTCACTTTTTTCCAGGAGCTCTTTATGACTCAAAACATTCGTATTGGCGTGATTGGAGGCAGCGGTGTTTATGATCTGCCAGGATTGCAATCTGTCGAGGAAATCAACATTCAAACGCCTTTTGGTGAGCCCAGTGCCAAGTACACCGTTGGCACGATTCATGGTCAGCGCGTGGCTTTTTTGGCCCGTCATGGTCACGGCCACCGCATCAACCCCAGCAATGTCAACTACAAAGCCAACATTTGGGGCTTCAAATCACTGGGCGTCGAGTATCTGATTTCGATGAATGCTTGCGGTTCGCTCAAAGAGGAAATCGCACCAGGCCACATCGTCATACCTAATCAGATTTTTGATCGCACGCGGCGCAGCAGCAGTTTCTTCGACGAAACGGGCCTGGTCGTTCACACCTCGGTGGCGGACCCCATTTGTCCGCAACTGGCCGATATTCTGCATCAATCTGTGGCATCCACTGGTAAAACTGTTCACAAAGGGGGCGAATTCATCATCATCGAAGGCCCCCGGTTCAGCACCAAGGCCGAAAGTCGCACCTTCCGCAAACTTGGATTCTCCATCATCGGCATGACTGCCGCGCCCGAAGCCTTTTTGGCCCGAGAAGCTGGCATGTCCTACGCCATCATTGCTCATGTAACTGATTACGATGTGTGGCATGAAAGCAAAGAGCCTGTTACGGTAGATATGGTCATCCAAACCATGCAGGGCAATGCTGTAGCTGCCCAGCAAGCTACGCTCAATGCCATCGATATTTTAGCGGGCGCACCCCCCAGCCCCTGGAAAGACACGCTCAAGGATGCCGTCATCACCAACAGGGCTCATATTCCACAAGCGTTGAAAGAAAAGTATCACCTTTTGATTGGAGCCTATCTCTAATCCCATACAGCCAGAATGCCTCAGCGTGTTCTGGCTGTTTTTCTCTGACATCGACAAAATTCTTCCCCCACTCAGATTCGTATCAAAAAAGGAAAAGGATGATGAACAAAGTCAGTACTAACACAAGGTTAATCACAACCATAACGGCAATCCTGCTGCTGGCGCTTTTGGCGGGCGCAGGTGCCCCCATCGAGGCGTCGGCCCTGCACAGCCCGCAACAGGCCAGCGGGCCTCTCATCAACGAGTTTATTGCCACGCCCACCGGCGCCGAAATGGTCGAGTTGTGCAATCCCACAGATGCAACCATTAGCGTAGGAGGCTGGACGCTGGACTGGGAGTATGGCGATGCGACACTGAATGACGGTTTGAGCATTCCCGCTCATAGCTATTTGGTGATTGATGATAGCAATACTTCGGGCATTTCCATATCCAATGCAGGCACAGTCCTAACGCTGAAAGATGGTACAACCATTTATGATACGGTTGGTTATGGCAAGGCGGGAGGCGCGCCCAAGCCGGAGTACAATTATTCGACAGCACGAACCATCGACTGTACTGATACCAATAATGACGCGGTGGACTGGAATACAGATCAAACACCCACAGAGGGTGCGGTTAATGACGCACCCGCCAGCGCCCTGGGCAGTACGACTGTCACCATCAACGAAGTGCAACCAGGAAACAATGGTTTCATCGAGCTTTACAATAGCGGCGACAGCGCGGTCGACCTTTCGGGATGGCGGCTATCGGTAGACGATTCCTATGATATCCCCGCCGGAACCAGCATTGCAAGCCACGGCTATTGGGTGCTGGATAGCGACGACTACCCCCATTTTTTCAGTGTAGGCGATACTGACAACGTCTATCTTTTTAACGATCAAAAAATTCGTGTTGATCAAATTGGATGGAATGACAATCTGCTTTCGGCTGCCACGGCTGAACAGGCGGCCAGCTCCTGGAACCGCCTGCCTGACGGCAATGGAAGTAATGATGGCTGGACGCAGTCGATGACACCCCTTACATCGCAAGCTGTCACCAAAAATGCCAACAATCAGGGCAGCGGCAACAGCACAGGCGATACCGCCAATGCTGGCGATGTCTTGATCAACGAGTTTATTGTTACTCCTACCCGCTCCGAGGCCATCGAGCTGTGCAACACCACTGGCAGCGCTCTGGATTTGAGCGGATGGGAGGTGCGCATGGGAATGAACACTGCCACAGTCAATGCCGGTGTCAGCTTGCCAGCCAATGGCTATGTTGTCTTGAATGATACGAATACCAGTGGCATTGGCCTCGCAAATGCAGGTTCGACACTGGTCATTGCCGATGTGGCGGGTACAAGCATCGATGATGTGGCCTATGGCAATACCGGTGGTGCGCCCAAGGCGGAGTATGAGTTCTCCACTGCCCGCGTTCCCAACTGCGCCACCACAGGCGATGATGCCGCAGATTTCAATGTCGACGAAAGTCCCACTCTGGGCGCGGCCAATGATGGGCCGGCGGCCAATCTGGGAGCAGGAACGATTACCATCAACGAGGTCAATGCCAAAGCGGGCGAGCAGTTCATCGAGTTGTACAACAGCGGCGATGGCACGGTGGATATCTCTGGCTGGCGCATCTCGGTGGATGATTCTTACGATATTCCCGCCGGTACCAGTATTGCGGCACAAGGTTTTTGGGTGCTGGATGCGGCTGATTTCCCACACTACTTCAATATGGGCGAATCGGGCGATAATGTTTATCTTTTCAACAATGTCCTGGAACGAGTCGATCAAGTGGGATGGGATCAAGCTGCCGGGTCATCCTGGAATCGCCTGCCTAATGGTGCGGGCCACAACAACGGCTGGCAACAAGCGCAAATCCCGCTGTATGCCCAGGCTCCGACCCGTAATGCCAGCAATGGACAATTAACGACAATGCTCATCCACGAGGTGCAAGGTGCCAGCCATTTATCGCCCTATGCCAGCCAAACAGTGACCAATGTTTATGGTATTGTCACCGTGCTGGATCGGCGTGGTTTCTGGATGCAAACGCCAGATGAGCAAGCAGATGCTTTGGATGCTACCTCAGAGGGCATTTACGTGTATGCCAACGCTACGCCTACCGTTGTGCCTGGTGATGAAGTTGTGGTCAGCGGCTCGGTCTCAGAGTACTATCCGGGCGGCTATAGCAGCGGTAATCTTTCTATCACAGAAATCACACATCCCTCAGTGCAAACATTGTCGCAAGGCAACATGTTGCCAACACCTGTCATTTTAGGTGACGGCGGGCGGATTCCCCCATCTCAGATTATCGATGATGATTCTACTGGCGATGTGAACAGCACCCCCAGTTTTGACCCGGAAAATGATGGTATTGATTTCTACGAGTCGGTGGAAGGGATGCTGGTACAGGTGAATGATGCCGTGGCTGTGGCTCCTACCAGCAAGTATGGCGAGATCACGGTGGTGGGCGATAACGGCGCTCATGCGGGCGTACGCACGCCGCGCGGTGGCATCACGGTTCGCCCCGATGATTTCAACCCGGAACGCATCATTTTTGACGATGCGCTGGTCAGCAATGAACCGATCGTCACCACTGGCGATAAATTTACGGCGCCTCTGGTGGGTGTGGTTTCTTTCAGTTATGGCAACTTCAAGGTTCTGAACCCGTTGCCCATGCCCAGCGTGCAATCGGCGAATCTGGCTAAAGAGGTGACAACGCCTGCAAATGGTCTGCTAACAGTTGCTACCTTCAATGTCGAAAATCTGGATCCGGGTGATAGCGATACTAAGTTCCAGCAGCTTGGCGAGATTATTGCCACCAACATGCAGGCCCCCGACATTATCGGCATCGAGGAGGTGCAGGATAACAACGGCTCGACCAATGATGGCACAGTAGATGCTTCAGCGTCGTTCCAGGCGCTTATCGCCGCGATTCAGGCTGCGGGCGGGCCATTGTATGACTTCCGTCAAATCAACCCGGTGAACAATGCCGATGGCGGGCAGCCAGGTGGTAACATTCGTGTTGGCTTCCTCTTCCGACCGGATCGGGTTAGTTTTGTGGATCGTCCGGGCGGCGACGCCACAACCGCTGTCGATGTAGTTCCCACACCAGGTGGCGCAGCGCTGACTCTAAGCCCCGGGCGCATTGATCCCAACAATATCGCGTTTGCCGGAGATGTGGGACTGGATTACCATGCCAGTCGTAAATCTATCGTAGGCGAATTTTCTTTCCAGGGCTACAAGCTATTTGTCATCGTCAACCACTTCAAATCCAAAGGCGGGGACGATGGGCTCTTTGGCCGTGTGCAGCCTCCGGTGCAGAACACCTTACCGCAACGTGTGGCTCAGGCCCAAGTCATCCATGAGTTCGCCCAGAAGATTGTAGATACTGATCCCAATGCCAAGGTGGTTATTGTAGGGGATCTCAATGACTTTGATTTCTCGGATGCGCTGACAGCACTCAAGGGCAGCACTTTCACCAATCTGGTGGAGCGACTCCCCCGCGAAGAGCGTTACAGTTTCATTTTTGGCGGCAATTCGCAGCAACTGGATCATATTCTGGCAAGCCCCAGCATGGCCAGTGATGCTACCAAAATCGATGTTGTGCATGTCAACTCGGAGTACCCGGGGGAACGGGCCAGCGATCATGATCCGGTCGTTGCCACGTTCGATGTGCCCATCTGGCGTTTTGACGGCTTTGTGTATCAGGGCGCACCGAATGATGAAAGTATGCCTCAGGCGGGCGTGACCGTGCGTCTGTACGGACGTAACGCGGGCGAAGCAGCGCCCGGTTCCTGGTACAAGGAAGTGACCACCAGCGCGGGCGGCTACTTCAATTTCCACATCATCCAGCCTTACAACTTCGACACCTTCACCTTGACAGCACTGCCACCCGCAGGCATGGTTTCAGCGGGCGCATGGAGCGACAATGGCACTGTTACATCGCAAGGCGACGTGCAATGGCAAGCACCGGATACCGGTACACATCGGGCCAAGCTCTGGTTTGATGCTCCCACCCCCACACCAACACCCACCCCCAGCATGGTCTGGCTTCCCATCTATCTGACCCAATAGCACCAAGTTTATCCCAGGCAGCTTATCCTGTCGCAAATGACAGGGTAAGCTGCCGAAGTAGTCAGCCAAATTTGGCAAATTTTAAGTTGTTGGTTATAATGTTTGCGCATTAATCGACTCAAAAACATTTCTTTTGGGCTCGAATGATAGTTCTAAGGTAACTGTACAGGTCACTTTTCTCTTTTTGCTACTAAGACACTCACAAAAAACAGACACAAAGCGTTTCCCTCTTTTTCTTCGTGCCTTTGTGCCTTCATGCTCTTTGTGATCAATCAGGGAGCGTGAAAAGTTACCTGCTAACTGATGTTACGCACTTTGCCGCTACCACGGTTGGCGCCATCCCCTTTTGTTGCCTATCGAGAGAGGAATGGACGTGAACAGTTACAAGTAAAAAACTGTTACTTCTAAGGTAGCCCGGCTAAAAACCACTAAGACACGAAGCCACAAAGGCGCAAAGAAAGAAAAAGTTTTGAAATGCTTGGTGTTCTTAGTGTCTTTGTGCCTTTGTGGTGATTGAAGTCGGGTACGTTAGTCGTTACAAAAAACTTAAACGGGGACACGTTGAAGCCAGGCTAAAGATGGTTGCCTCATGCCTGGTGGAGTGAATGGCAAAACCCGCCCACTGAACATTCGTGTCGGTGATAGGTGCAAGGGCATAAAAAATCACATCATGTGATCACCTATCGCTATGCCTCACAATCAACGTAGGAGAAAAGAAGTGACGACTTCCCGTATTCTGGCCGTTATGGCGCCAGAGACTGATGGCGAAGCTTGCAAACGGTTGGCATCACGTTATGATGTCACATTTACGCAGACATTACGCCCAACACTCAAACAGATCAAAGAATTTGACCCGATGGTGGTTCTTATCGACACAGATGCCAACACATTGGGAAAGATTCATCGTATTACGCAGGCCGCAAAAGCGCATTACCGTAGACCTTTTGTTATTCTCATTAAAAGTGGGCGCGGTATTCCAAAGAGCATCAAGTATTACGATACTGTTTTAAGCAGACCCTTTGTTGCTAAAAGACTGATTTCGACCATCGAGAAGCAACTGGCCAGTAGACCTGACTTTGTTATCCAGGTGCCTCCCTTTACGCTGGATCGGCGCACTAATGTGATGATTGGGCCCAAGGGAATGGTGCAGCTTGGCCCAAAGATGGGAAAGATAATGGCCCTATTCATGGAAGAACCCAGACAGGCAATCAACTCCATGACACTTATCAAAAAGGTGTGGGGCTCTAACAAGCCACACAATACCCGCACCCTGCATGTGCATGTTCACTGGTTGCGCAGGCTCATCGAAGAGAATGTATCAACTCCGCACTATCTAATCACTGTTGATAAAGGTATGGGGTACATGCTGGATTTGCCAGATACGCCCGTTATCGGCGGCGAAGCACTTTATCTGCCCAAGTAGCACAGTCGCCCTCTGCCAAAAAGCCTCTGCGCCCGAGTCACACAAGTGTCCGAAGCGCAGAGGCTTTTCATTTTTTGCCTTGGTTTGTTGCTATGCTACTCAGACCACAGTGCCCGGGCCACGGCATCCAGGCCCAACGAGCGTAATTTCTCAGCAGTGGGCACAGCGCCATCCAGCGTCCAGTCCATGGCTTCCAAGAACTCGCGGCCCATGCCTTCCAGGTCCACCGAGATGCCCGCGGTGGGGCCCTCTTTCAGCGGTGGCAGCCCCAACACGCGAGCGGGCACTGGATTTTTCACCAGATTGACGCCTTCGCGCACGGTGAAGGCCTGACGCATGTTGGCAATGGTCTCACCCACCAGCAGCAGCTCATCCAGCGTGTAGTCATGGCCGGTGATGGCCGAAAGCAACGCCATAAAATTATCCACCTGCGTGCTGTCACCGGTCTGAAGACAAAGCCCCGATGCCTGGATGACATGGTTCATCAGGGTGCATTCGCGCACATACGCGCCACGCCCTTCCTGTTTTTCTGGAGTCTCGCCAAATTCCGGCTTGTCAGAAGGGAAACCCATGGGCAGGCCAAATTGCCCCGCCTGGGTATGACGCCCGGGCGTGGCGTTCAGCGCATAAATCACAGCCAGGGCCGGTTCAAAACGGGGATCGTGCATGGGCAATTCCTGGCCGCCGATGTGGATAGCAAAGGGTTCAGCCTCGGGCCCCAGAGCCTGGGCTGCTCGCATAACGCCGTCAGCCAGCAAATCGCCAATATCCTCACGCCGGGCAATCTTGCCGGTAAGTGCCACGATGGATTCATGGTCGCCCCAGCTCAGGGTCAATCCACCGGTGTCCGCTTCGGTTATCAGGCCATGCTCAAAGCATTCAATGGCAAAGGCCACTGCGCCCCCGGTGGAGATGGTATCCAGCCCGGAGCGATTGCAAATATCATTGACCGCCACCATCGACGCGAAATTGCTGTTCAATGACATGCTGCCAAACGCGGCCATGGTTTCGTACTCCGGCTCGTGAACCACAAGATGCTCTCCCCCGTAATCCAGCTCGCTGGTGCTCCAGCAGGCCACCGGACAATGCCAGCAGGTGTGTCGCTTTTCGCGATGCTGCCGCAGATGCTCGAAATCGATGCGTTCATAATCGGAGAAGGCTTTGACGCTGGCTCCCCAGTTGCGGGTGGGAGAATCGCCCATCTCCACGCTCATAGAGGCGAATCCGGGCGTGCCCATGGTTTTGAGAAAATCTGCCACGCCCAGCCCGGCCTTGATGTCGGCCAGCCACTTGCGGCGCACTTCTTTCACGTAATCGGGATCAGCGACATCGATTTGGGTAGTGCCGCGCACCACCAGTGCCTTGAGTTTTTTGGAGCCCATGACCGCGCCCAGGCCCGAGCGGGCGGCCATGCGTCCCTTGTGGGTGACGATGCCGGAAATAAGGGAGAGTTTCTCCGACGCGGGCCCGATGCACAGGCTTTCCGCCTTTTTGCCATATTTCGCCTTGACCCAATCATCCACAAAATAAGAATCCTGCCCCCAGAGTTCGTCCGCGGGCAAAAGCTCGGCCCGACCGTCGATGATGGCCAGATAAACTGGTTCGGGGGAGATGCCGGTGAAGTAAACATTGTCGTAGCCCGCTTGTTTGAGCGCCGGGCCCACATAGCCGCTGCCGTTGGCGTCGCCCCAGCCGCCGGTAAGGGGCGATTTAGCCACCGCGGCCCAACGATTGCCGCCAGGTGCGGGCGAGCCGGTAAAAGGCCCCGTGGTAATGCCAAAAATGCTCTCGGGCCCCAAAGGATCGATACCCGCGGGCTGGTTATCGAAAATCATGCGCGCCCCCAGGCCGTACCCCCCCAGAAAACGCCGCCGCAACTCATCGCCCGGATCTCGTTCAGTCATTTCGCCGGTGCTGAGATTCACCCACAGGTCACGACCAACATAGCCTTTCAGCCGCGTCATAACGTCACCTCCACCGGTTGTCCCAGCTTGATCGATTCCTCCGCGGCCCAAACCAGTTTTTGAGCGCGCAGCCCATCACGAATGCTTACTTCCGGCTCGACACCCTTGAAGACGATGTCCACAAAATGCTGTAGCTGATCTGCATATTCCTCGTAGCCGGTCAGGCTGGCATCTGCGGCGATGCGCTCATCCTTCTCATCCGTGGTGAAACGATGGCTGTCATCGCGCAGTTTTTCGGCGCTGCCCTTAGAGCCAATGATAAAAAGCGTGTCTTCCACCAGACTAAAAGCATCGGGCATGCCCCAGGTAATCAGCACCGAGGCGGAGGCCCCACTTTTCCAGCGTAGCAAGTGCCAGTAGGAATCAGCCTCGCCCGTTTCTGCAAAGGCCCGGGACAAAGTCTTTTGGGCGTACATGGTTTCCACCTCGGGTCCGAGAACAGAGAGCAGGAAGTGGAAATCGTGGCAGCCCACATACTGATCCACCGTAGCCCGTCCCTTGAAACGCCGCGCTTCGCTGATATTGATGATGCGCGCATCGTAAACGGTGTGAGCTGTGCCAAACTCGCCCGTTTGCCAGCGTTCACGTACCCGGCGGTAAGCAGGATTGAAGTGAATCGACAAGCCTTGCAGTGCAGGCAAACCCGATTCTTCTGCCAATTTGAGAATCGCTTCGGCATCTTCCGGCTTGGTGGCAATTGGTTTTTCCAGCAAGAAGGGCACTTTGGCCTTGACAGCAGCCTGCACTGGCGCCAAATGCAGATGATCGGGCGTGGCGATTAAAACGCCATCCAAATCGACCGAGCGGAACATCTCATCGACATCGGTGAAACCGGCCGGGATGGCGTATTGCGTCATCATCTCGGCCAGACGCGCCTCGTTAATCTCGCAAACTGCAGCGAGTTCGACATCAGGCACCATTTGGCTGGCCTGGATGTGAACCTCACCGATAAAACCGGCGCCAATGATCCCAAGTTGGAATTTTTTAGACATGCTACTTCTCCTTTTGGATAGACACAGATGAATTTTCAGAGGAACTGACAATAAGGAAAGCGTACAGTAGTGATAGCTACATTTTCACAAGCTGCATTCTACCACAAGAACAGCGATGCCCCCGAGTGTACACTCGCGTTTCGCCCCCTCTTCCGCGCGTCAGCCATGGAGAAATCCAACATCGGGAAGAGGCCCACGGGCCCGCCCGGCTACCATGCCCGCCATGGCCTGAATCCAGGCGTCATCATCGTTCAGGCAAGGAATGAGCTGAAAGTCCTTGCCCCCCGCTTGCAGGAAAATTTTCCGCGCCTCCATGCCAATCTCCTCCAAAGTCTCCAGACAATCCACCGTGAAAGAGGGCGTGATGACAGCCAACCGTTCGACGCCCGCGCGGGCCAAGCGCACCAACTCATCCACCGTGTAAGGCTGCAACCAGGCATCCCGTCCCAGACGTGACTGAAACGAAACAGAATAGTCATTAGCCGATAACCCCGCGGCCCAGGCAAAAGCGCGGGCTGTGGCATAAACATGATGCCGATAACAAACGCCATGCGCAACAGGCGTCGACACCTGACACGTAGCACGCAAACAACGGCTGCCTCGGGGAGCTGTTTTGCGCAAATGGCGTTCAGGAATCCCATGAAAACTGAACAAAAGATGCTGAAAATCGGCCCGTTCCAGCGCAGGGCGGGCACTGGCCACCAACGCAGCAATATAATCGGGATGATCGTAGTGGGGGGGAATGATGCGCAGGCGATACGCTCCCACCTTACGCACCAGCGCCCGGGAGTGATGGTGCGAAACAGCCTGGCGCAACCATCGCTGCATCGCCCGCTCGGAACTTTGCCCGACCCCCACCAACTGCTCCAGCTCCGCCATCGTCTTCAACACCAGCGTCTCGTAAGTAGACATGGCATAATGCGGATACATGGGAAAAACCACCACTTCGCCCGCGGGCCCCAATGCCGTCAAAAGCTGCTTCAGGCCGCTGCGCAACGACGGCTGACCATAGCGCATGGCCGCCACCACAGGCACATGCAGTGCGGCCTCCAGCTTGGCCCGCACCCGCTCGGTCAGCACTACCAGCGGCGAACCCTCCTCCCACCAAATGCGTTGATACGCCAGAGCAGATTGCGCCGGGCGCTTGGGCAAAATCATACGCTTGACAATCAAACTGCGGATGGGCGCGGGCATATCCATCACCCGCTTATCCATTAAAAATTCCCCAAGAAATGCCCGCACATCCCCCTCGGTGGGCGAGGCAGGCGAGCCGAGATTGGCAAGAAGAATGCCATGGTTGTATTGAGACATGATATTTCAGACTAAATTTGTAGAGAAATGGGTACAATCGGTGGTAACAATAACGCCGAGTCCATGTTCGTCCTGTCATTCCTTCATCTGCTTGTGAGATGACAAAGCCAAACATCAACGCCAGCTTTTTACAACAAAAAAGAGTCACACATCGTTACTACTAAGGTAGCCCGGCTAGAAACCACGAAGACACGAAGCCACAAAGGCACGAAGAAAAGAAAAAGCTTTGAAATTCTTGGTGTTCTTAGTGTCTTTGTGCCTTTGTGGTGATTGAAGTC
>Ga0256914_1001218_pt1 | contig 24060 bp, 20 predicted proteins | sample HulkmetaG_FD_191571 | JGI IMG/M metagenome (GOLD analysis project Ga0256914, IMG submission 191571) | Hydrothermal chimney microbial communities from Main Endeavour vent field at the Juan de Fuca Ridge, Pacific Ocean - Hulk | ecosystem: Environmental > Aquatic > Marine > Hydrothermal vents ... | reverse complement strand
GCGGCGCTCGGGGGGTGCGCGATATCGGGGCCTTGCAAGCATCGATCTCCCGCCCGCAGGCAACTTTCGACAGACAGCCGTTATTCCCTGATATTTTCAGCAAAGCAGCGGCATTGTTGCATGGCATCATCCTCAATCACCCATTTGTTGATGGCAACAAACGCACTGGCCTCACCGTAGCTGCCCTGTTTCTGCAGATCAATGGCAAGAAACTTGCTGCATCGCATGAGGAGTTGGAGTTGTTCATATTGGATATCGCGGTCGGGCGCTACGATGTCGGGGAAATCGCCCAATGGCTGCGGACCCATACTCAGGAGATTTGAACCGCGCCCCATCGTTTCCGGGCCGTGCGTTCAGCCCAGCCCTCGCCCCGGCCCTCGCCCGAGACTAAATCCTCGGGCTACGGATGCCAAGCCCATTGGGCTGGAGATGGCGCAGGCCTTTGCCTGACCGATTGTCATCCCCGGGATAGGCTTACACTCCCACATAGCGGGCGTACAAGCTCTTGGCCAGATCAGGGTCTTCCGTTCCCTTGATGATGGCCCGCCCATCAGAAAAAAGCGTGATCTCGTAATCGTCGATGAACGCCCGCAGCAGATAATCATTTACATCCACCCGTCCCAGAGGCTCCAGGCGTCGGGCCACATCAGACAGGGAGAGGGCCGCGCCAGGATGGGTGATCTGCACTGCGTTGCGTCCGCACAGCGAAACGCTGCGACTGCCCGCGTCAGCGTCGAGAAACCGGTATTCACCTTTGCCACATGCCGCACAATCGGGGTTTCGCGGAGCGAGACCGAATTGATCCAGTGTGTTATCCCACAGATCCACCATAATCAGGCCCCGGTTGATCTCCCCTCGCTTAGCGAGCAACTTCATGGCCTCGGCCGCGGCAATAGAAGCCATGAGGGTGACGATGGGACCGATAACGCCAGCCGTATCGCAAGTGGGGCCGCCTCCAGGCGGATCGGCTCCCAGAATACATTGCAAGCAGGGCGTGGATGCCCGTCCCACCTTCGCGGCGGCGCCATCAGGAACGAGAGTGGCGGTCATGCCATAGGAGGCGACCACGCCAGTGTAAACCCAGGGCAGTCCCAGCTTCAGAGCCACGTCGTTGATGAGATAGCGCGTCTCGAAGTTATCCGTGCCATCCAGCGCCAGATCTACATCTCGCACCAGAGCAATGGCGTTTCCTGCATTGAAATCAGCCACCACCGGTTCGATGGCAATATCGCTATTGGCCGCGCGCAGACGCTCGGCCGCGGCCACCGCCTTGGGCTTCCCCTGAGCAGCATCCGCCTCGGTGAACAACATCTGCCGATGAAGATTGTTCATTTCGACAAAATCGCGATCGATGAGACGAATGAAGCCGACGCCCGCCCGGGCCAGCAACATGGCCAATGCAGAGCCCGTGGCCCCACAGCCAATGATGGCCACGCGGCTATCCAGTAGCCGGCGCTGCCCCTCTTCGCCCAGACCGGCGAAGAGCATCTGTCGTTGATAGCGAGAAATATCGGAAGAAGTCATAAGGGAAATGGGGCAACTATCCGCTGGAATGGCACAAAAAATGCGTGGGACGATTTAGCACGACCTGATTATATCATTTTTCCCGACAACGCCTCAGTAGCAGCCCACACCGAATCGACAGAAATATCTCTCACACAACCATGGGCGGGCAGATCGGGCCAGTCGAACTTACCGCAGGGTGCGCATGTCCAGGCGCTTTCCACGATGATGTGCCGGGCAGGATCGCCCCAGGGGCCAAACAACGCCGGATCTGCCGGGCCATACAAATGCACAGTCGGCGTTCCCACGGCCACGGCTAGATGCAAGGGCCCGCTGTCGGGGCCCAACACAATATCAGCCCGATGCAGCAAGGCGGCCAATTCCGAAAAGGATGTTTGCCCGCCCAAATCGACGACGCCGCCCGCAGCGATCGCGGCCACCGAGCGAGTGAGATCGACTTCGTCCGGGCCGCCGGTGATCAGCACCCGCGCGCCAGCCTGGCTCAGCCGCCCGATGAGCTCCCGCCATTTTTCCGGCTCCCACAGCTTGACTGCTGCGCCTGAACCAGGATGAACGACAACCAGAGGATGCACATCAGCCACGCCGAAAATATCCAGCAGGCGCTGATCCGCCTCGCCCAGATCTCGAGAAGAAAGCTCGAACCGGAGGGGATGATCCAGAGGATCGGGGGAAAAATCGTCCCCCGTCAATGCCGCAACCAGACGAAAATTGCTGGCGGCCGCGTGTTCGCGAGCTGCTGGCAGCGCCCCAGTGAGCCAGGGCGTCGTCTCGGGCGCGTCGAAACCCAGACGAAAAGGAATGCCGGCCAAACGGGCCAACATGGCGCCCCACCAATGATCGGGACGGGCGATGAGGGCGACGTCATAACGTCCAGCCCTCAACCTTCGCGCCCAACCAATCAGCAAACGCCAGCGTTCAACCGCGCCGGCTCGCTGGCCGCGCTCGAATGCGGGAAAAGGCAACTCGAGGATATCCGCGTAGGCGCCGGCCAGACCGGGCAACGCGGGCGTCGCCCATGGCCCCATGGCCAGGGTGATGTGCGCGTCGGGCAGACGCGAGCGCAGCCAGCGCAGGGCCGGGCCCAGAAACAGCAGATCGCCCAGATGATCGGGACGGATGACCAGGATGCGGGCGGATGACAGCGATGCAGGCGCGGGCCGATGGCCGCTATCGCCTCGGACCAGCCGCGCCGCGCCGCGCGTCAGCCCCGAACGCAGGCGGGTCCTGCCGCCGGATCGAATGTCGGCATCTGGCGGGCGAGGATACGCGGGCATCATGATCACCAGCCCAGATACAACCGCCGCCCCAGCGCCTCGGGCAGGCCCGCAGCGAGGATGTCATGCTCTACGGCCTGAACATCATACACCACGCGATGCCATGTCCACTGCCAGAGGTCAGCCTCCAGCACAGCGAAAGACGCCCGGGGATCGTGGTCGCGAGGCTGTCCTACGCTGCCAGGATTCAGCAGCCATTTGTCCCGGATGTCCAGGCTCACGGCCCGGCCGGGCGATTCCATCACCACTTCCACGCCGCCCCCCTTCGCCTCCGCGCGCATCCGCCAGCCAATAGCCCAGTGGCTGTGCCCGATGAGGCAAATGGGCGTATCGAAGGCGTCAACATTTGCCAGCGCCACATCGCCAGCATCCACATACTCCCATTCGGGATGACGAGGGCTGCCATGAGCCAGCGTAACGCCTGCGACCTCGGCTCTGGGTGATAGGCTCGCCAACCAGGCCAGGCTCTCATTGCTGAGATGCTTGCGCTGCCAGAGCGCGGCAGCCCGGGCGATAGGGTTAAAATGATCCAGGGGCAGCGCTCCCGCCACCGCCAGATCATGATTCCCGGCCAGACATACGTCGGCCCGCACGCGGAGGACATCCACACAAGCCTGAGGCTGCGGACCATAACCCACCACATCTCCCAGACACCAAAGCGCGTCGCACCCCAACGCATCGATCTCACTCAATACACGCTCCAGAGCGACAAAGTTGGCATGAATGTCGGAAATCACGGCGATTCGCATGTTGCTATTTTACCCTGCCATCCCTGCAAATGAGAAGATCCGACGCGGCCGTTCACGGCCCGCTCATTAGTCGCCCAGAACGGGGACGGCGCGACCACGCGTAGAAAAGGGGACGGGCGCAGGCCCGCCTTCGGCGCGAAGCGCCCAAAAGTTCTGACTTCAGTCGGCCAGCGCCCCCAAACTGCCGACTGATGAACTTTGAAAAAATAATCGGACAAGAGCATGAGCGTGGCGTCCGGCTGCGGGTTGCCGAGTGAACTCGAACGCTTTAGTCGCTTTGCGCCCGTGCTCGCTCGGCAGCGACCAAAACATGGTCGCGGTGGGACGGCGCAGGCCGTCCTCTGGCCGCAGGCCCGAAGCGCCCGACTTGAGTCGACAACCCACTAATCCTGATTTTATTTGTAAAACGCCATAAGTCGGACTACCGAGCCCCGCGGGCTGAAGGACAGCCGGCGCTGTCCTCCAGCGAGATGAGGACAATCACCGCAAAAGTTACGTTCAAGCATGTCACCTTAGGAGTCACAAAAAACAAACTCTTTCTTGGCGCACTTTGCGGCTTGGCGTGAGGTTATTTCCTAGCTCTGTGGGCTAAGATCTCACTGGTATGGTGCGAAGCAACGCCTCAATCGTTCTGAATGCCACACCGCGCCCCAAAAAACCTGCCATCAGTCGGCCAGCGCCGCCCTCGTGCCGGAGATGAGGCGTCTCCCCTGCATTTTGTTGGCTGTTTTACTATTGAATGTCTTATAATACGGGGGTGACACACCATGCGTCTCGCCCGGCCATCGGTTTGATGGCAACCTTGCTTGCCACGTCGCCCGATTATCGCGGCGCTGGCATCCATCAATATAGCGCCAACCTGCTGGCTCATCTGCCCGAACAAGCGCCGCAATTCGCTTATCGCGCCTTCGTGATGGATCGGGCGTATGAGCCGCCCGCGGGGGTTGCCTTGCGGAGCGCAACGCGTCTCCCCAACAGTCCGTCAGCACGCATCCTGTGGGAGCAGACGCGAGTCGCCTGGGAGAGCCGAAAGCTGGATTTGCTCCACGGCTTCGCCTACGCCCTGCCTGTTTTCTGTGCCGCCCCCGCCATCGTCACCGTACACGATCTCACATTTATGCGCTTTCCCCAGGCGTTCCCCCAAAACAAGCGGCGATATCTCACGCATATCACTGCTCGCAGCTGTCGCCGCGCCCGGGTCGTCATCGCCGATTCGCACGCCACAGCCAGCGATTTACAGAGACTCCTGACTATACCAGCGGAGAAAATCCACGTCATTCACACCGGCGTAGATGGGCGTTATCGCCTCCTGCCGCAGGAGCAAGTGGCGGCCTATCGTCGAAAAAAAGGCTGGCCCGAGCAATTCATCCTCATGGTCGGCACGTTGGAGCCGCGCAAAAATCACCTGGGACTCATCGAAGCCTATGCGCGTTATCGGCGCATGACGAAAACCCCTCTGCCGCTGCTCATTGGCGGCGGCAAGGGCTGGCATTTCGATGAAATCTTCCACCGGGTGCAGGCGTTGGGCCTGGAAGAGGCTATCCGATTTCTGGGATTCGTTCCCTGGGAAGATTTACCCTGGCTCTACAACGCGGCCGCGCTATTCGTCTATCCCTCCCGCTACGAAGGGTTTGGTCTGCCGGTGGCCGAAGCCATGCGCTGCGGAACGCCCGTCATCACATCCAACGTCAGCAGTCTGCCCGAAGTCGCGGGAGACGCTGCGCTGACCATCGCGCCCGACGAGCACGAAGCGCTGGCTCAAGCCATGCTGCGCATCCTGCATACCGAGCCCGAACGCCAGGCAATCATGCGGCGAAAGGGCCAAAAACAGGCCGCCCGCTTCAGCTGGGAGCGAACCGCCCAGCAAACCGCCGCTCTGTACGCCCACGTTTTGAATTCGACTCATGGCTAAGCGAGTGCTGAAGTATCAGAAGCCCATATTGGCCCTGGTGGATGGATTGCTGGTCATTGGGGCGTTTTACGTGGCCTGGTGGCTGCGCTATGAGCGGCAATGGTATCACACCGTCGATCCCGCCTTCTACACCGATTTCAGCTTCTACTTCAGCATCTCCATCATCGCCAGTCTCTTCACGGTGCTGACATTTTATCTGCAAAGGGTTTACACCCTGCCCCGGGGAACCAGTTTCTTCACCGAATTCTCCAAGCTATTCACCTCCACAGCCATTGTCACCATTGTGATGATGGTGGGCAATTACATGTTCCAGCCGTTGTTCCATTCCCGACTGGTATATGGCATGGCGGGCGGCTTCATTCTTTTCTTCACGACCATCGCCCATGGCGTCAATCGCGTCATCCTCTCCCAACTGCGGCGTCGCGGCGTAGGGATTCGGCGGATTCTACTGGTGGGCGCGGGAGAGATGAGCCGCACCATCATGCGCACCCTGCTGGCAGAACCCAGCCTGGGATACAGCGTCGTTGGCTTTCTGGATGATAATCCTGAGAAAGGGGAACGGAATCTGGGTCCCTTCGCCGGGCTGGGCCCCATCGACAACCTTCCTCAAGCCCTGGTGGATAATGAGGTGGATGAGGTGATCATCACCCTGCCCTGGCAATATCACCGACGGATTATGAGCGTGCTGCGCCAATGCCAGCAGGCCAACGTCCGCGCTCGGGTCGTGCCCGATGTGCTGCAACTGAGTCTGGATCGGGTGGACATCGAGGTGCTGAACGGCATCCCCCTGCTCAGCGTCAAACCATCCACCATCGCCGGACCGCAATTTGCCATCAAACGGGGTATGGACTTGTTCTTGACCGCCCTGGGATTGATCTTCGTCCTGCCCATCATGGGCGTTCTGGCCATCGCCGTCAAGCTAGACGCGCCCGGTCCGGTTTTCTTCATCCAGACCCGGGTGGGACGCAATGGCAAACGCTTCAAGGCGTACAAATTTCGCTCCATGGTGGCAGATGCCGAGAGCCTGAAACCGCAATTGCAGCAGCTCAACGAGGCGGACGGCCCCCTTTTCAAGATCAAAGACGATCCCCGTCTGACCCGGGTGGGACGCTTCTTGCGCCGCACCAGCCTCGACGAACTTCCCCAGATATTCAATGTCATCAAGGGAGAGATGAGCCTGGTGGGTCCACGGCCCGCCTTGCCCGAAGAAGTCGCTGCGTATGAGCCCTGGCATCGCAAACGACTGGAGGCGCTGCCCGGCATGACGGGCTTGTGGCAGGTGTCCGGCCGCTCCAATCTCGGCTTCGACGAGATGGTGATGCTGGATATCTACTATGTTGAGAACTGGTCGCCAGGCCTGGATCTCTCCATCCTCATTCGCACCATCCCCAAAGTCCTCGTTGGCGAGGGCGCATACTGAGCCCTCCCCCCTGACAGGAAACGATTATGTCACTCTTCCCCACCCTTCCTTCTCTCACCTCCAGTCATCGTCCACGCATGACCACCGACTACGCCAACGCCTGCACCGATTTTCTGCAGCGCATGGTGCGGACGCCCAGCCTGCCGGGCCAGGAAGCCGCCATCGCCCGTTTGGTGGAGGAGGAGATGAAATCACTGGGCCTGCGAAACGTGCACAGCGATGAGATCGGCAACGTGATCGGCAAGCTGGGGAGAAATGAGGGGCCCACGCTACTGCTCATCTCGCATCTGGATACGGCGGCGGTGAGCGAGCCCACAGCCTGGGAGCTGGACCCATACGGCGGGGATATCATCGGCGACGCCTTGTTCGGCCTGGGCAGCGGCGACGCCAAAGGATCCATCGCCGGACTGATGTACGGTCTGGGACTGCTGGCCCAGAATCAGGATGAGCTGCCCGGTCAGATCGTTGTCGTGGCGACGGTGCAGGAGGCTCCTGCGGAGGGCCTGGCGCTGAAGGCGTTCATCGAAACCACGGGACTGCATCCCGATTGGGCGGTCATCGCCAAACCCACCAACCTGAAGATCGTGCGCGGACACCGGGGACGCATGGAGATTCAGATCTCGACCTTCGGTCGCTCCGCCCACGCGGCCATGCCCGAACAGGGAGAAAACGCACTGTACGCCGCGGCCCGACTGATCTTCGGCATCGAGCTGCTGGGCATCGGACTGATGCGAGATCCCGTTTTGGGACAGGGAACCATCTCCGTCACCCAATTGCAATCTCTCAGCAGCGCGCGCAATGCCGTGCCCGACCGCTGCAACATGATCATCGACCGCCGCATGACTCTGGGCGAGACGGCCCCCCGGGCCCTGGCCGAGCTTGAATCCCTCATTCAGCGGGAAAACCTGCGGGCTGAGATGAAAATCGCCCGGTATCAAAAAAACACCTACACCGGCTACCGTCTTTCGGGCGAGGCCCACTATCCGGCCTGGCTGCTGGCGCAGGATCATCCTCTACTGTTACAGACGGCGGCCTCGGTGGAGCGCAGCCTGGGACGCAAACCAGAGGTCGGCGTCTGGCGTTTTTCCAGCGATGGCGTTTATACTATGGGGCTTGCGGGCATTCCCACCATCGGGTTTGGCCCGGGTGACGACATGCTCAGTCACGCTCCCAATGAATTCATCACGCTGTCAGACCTGCATCGCAGCATCCCCGCCTACGCCAATCTGGCCCGGGATTTATTGCATGGTTTGAGCAAAACATCGTAGATTTTCATCATGATCTTCTTGCAGTCCCTGATTCCTGCGCTCTCCCAGAGCGCTGTCTTTTTGTTGATATTTTACGGTCTTTTCGTGCTGATTTCGATCACGCTTTTTCTGTTCTATCGAAAACAGCACGACTGGCCCATTCAAGCTGCCTCGCAACCCGCAACCTGGCCCGCGGTCACGCTGCAAATCCCCATCTACAATGAACGCCGCGTGGCCGCGCGGGTGGTCAACGCAGTCGCCAATCTCGATTATCCCCCAGACAGGCTGCAAATCCAGGTGCTGGATGATTCCACCGACGGCACGTCCGCCGTTCTATCGCGCCTGACCGTCCAACTGCGCCGTGAGCGGGGATTGAACATCGAACACATCCATCGTCAGGAGCGCCGGGGATACAAAGCTGGCGCGCTGGCGGATGCGTTGGGGGACGCTACTGGGGAATTCATCGGCATCTTCGATGCGGACTTTGCGCCAGAATCGGACTGGCTCAAACGCACGGTCACAGCCCTGCATGCACACCCTCAACTGGCCTTCATCCAAACTCGATGGGGGCATCTCAACCGCTCTCAGAACATCATCACCGCGGCCCAGGCCCTGGCCCTGGATGGCCATTTTGTCGTGGAACAGCAGGCCCGTTCTGCATCGGGCTTCATGCAGAATTTCAATGGCAGCGGAGGATTGTGGCGGCGGGCCGCCATCGAGGACGCGGGCGGTTGGCAGGCCGACACCGTCACCGAAGACCTGGATCTGGCGTATCGGGCGCAGCTGAAAGGATGGCGCGGGGGCTATGTCAACCGCATCGAGGCGCCCGCCGAGCTTCCCCCGGCGCTTACCGGCTTCAAACGACAACAGCGCCGCTGGGCCAAAGGCTCGATTCAGACCTTACGCAAGCTGGCGCTGCCGGTGCTGCGCAGCGATAAAAGTCCGGGCCAGAAACTGTACGCCCTGGCGCACATGGGCGGCTATGGATTCCATCTTCCCCTGGTGGCCATGCTGCTCCTGGCCTTGCCCCTGGCGTCGATCCCCAACAGCCATCTGCCGCTGGCGTTCATCGGCGTCATTTCCATGATCTTTTCCACCGCGCCCTTTATCATGTTTGCTTTGGCCCAATATGCGCTGGCGGGAGGGCGCGGGATGAAACGATTGTGGGCGTTGCCCGTGCTGGCGATTTTGTTCATGGGGCTTTCGCCCGCCATCGCAGCTTCGGTGATCTCAGGCCTGCGCCACGCGGGCGGCGTGTTTGAACGCACGCCCAAACAGGGACGCGGCTCCCGCCGAGCCGCCCTCCCCAACCAGATGACCTTGCGGGATTTTCTGCCCGAGGGAGCGGCCTTTGGTTATGCACTCCTCACTCTGGGCGTCATTGCAATGAACGGGCGTTGGGAGCTGGCGCCATTGCCCGGCCTGTTCCTGCTAGGCTCGGGCCTGGCTCTGACGCTGGAATTACAAGAGTACTGGGCGGTGCGTCATCATCGGGCGCGTCGCCGGCCAGCTCTGAAAATGAAAAATGCAGAATACAAAATGAAAAATTGATGGCTCCCAATGAGCCGCAGGCTTTCGATCCGGCCAATGCGCCCGGCGGAAAGCCGCGGCTACGCCATTACAAACCCAGCGCCTCTTTCATCCGGTCGAAAAAGCCGCCATGCTCGTTACGCTCCCCCACCGGAACGGGCGAAAGCGTCTCGGCCAAACGCCCGAACAGCTCCCGCTGCTCATCGGTCAGATCAGATTGTCTGGGAATGCGCACATTGACGGTGATGAGCATATCACCGCGCCCATTGCCCCGCAGATGCGGCACGCCCAGCCCGCGCAGCCGCAGCACCTTGCCCGGCTGCGTGCCCGGCGGGATTTTCACCAGCTTGGGACCATCCAGAGTGGGCACTTCCACCTCAGCGCCCATCACCGCCTGAGCGATGTTGATAGGTAGCTCCAGCAGGATGTCGTCATCCACTCGCTGGAAGAGTTTGTGGGGATTGACGGTCAGGAAGACATAAAGATTACCCGGCTGACCGCCACGCTGGCCCGGTTCGCCCTCACCGGGCAGACGGATGCGGGTGCCATCCTGCACTCCGGCCGGAATCTTCACCCGTAGACGACGCGTCACCTCCACCTGCCCCGCGCCGTGACACTCGCGGCAGGGCGTGGTGACAATCTCGCCCGCGCCCTTGCAGCGAGGGCAGGTGGTGACATTGACGAAAGTGCCGAAAATCGTCTGTTGGCGCTGCCGCACCTGCCCCATGCCGTTGCAGGTGGGGCACTTGATGGGATGGGTGCCCGGTTCCGCGCCCGAGCCGTGGCAACGCGGACAGGCCTCGTGGCGCGTGACCTCGATCTCCTTCTCCGTCCCCATCACCGCTTCCTCGAACTCGATGGTCAGATCGTAGCGGATATCCGCGCCGCGAAGGGGCCCTTGCCGACGTCCGCCGCCGCCCCGGCCAAAGCCAAAGCCGGCGCCGAATATCTCCTCGAAAATATCGCCGATATCGGTGAAGCCGCCGCCCGCGGGCCCATAGCCGCCGCCCCCTGTCGCGCCCGAAACGCCCGCATGGCCAAAGCGATCATAGGCGGCCCGCCTCTGATCATCACCCAACACCTCATAGGCCTCATTGATTTCCTTGATGCGCACGTCCGCATCCGGGCCATCGTAGATGTCCGGGTGATACTTTTTCACCAGTTTACGGTAGGCGCGTTTGATCTCATCGGCCGAAGCCGTGCGCGAAATGCCCAAAATCTCGTAATAATCTCGTTTGGCCATAAACGTTCTCCTTACAGTCATCCCCCCCGACATGCAGCCGCTCTTGACGCCTGATCATGCCCCGTCATCCCGCTTTTCGGGACGCAGATGAGGGAAGAGGATGACCTCGCGGATATTTTCCTGATTGGTGAGAAGCATGGCGAAGCGATCGATGCCCATGCCGAATCCGCCCGCGGGCGGCATGCCGTAGCTGAGTGCGTTGATGTAGTCCATGTCCACGGGCGTGGCCTCCCTGTCGCCCGATTCCAAGGCCCGGCCCTGATCCAGGAAGCGATCCAACTGATCATTGGGATCATTCAGCTCGGAAAAGGCGTTGCACAGCTCCATGCCGCCCACAAAGCCCTCGAAACGCTCCACCACATCTTTCGTTCCTGGCTTGCGTTTGGCCAGAGGCGAAATATCGATGGGATAGTCGATGAGAAAGGTGGGCTGAATCAGATAAGGTTCGACAAAAAAACTGAGCAGCTTATCGATGAGCTTGCCCCGGCTGGCGTCCGCCGGCGCGTCCACGCCCTTTTCACGCATAATCGCCCGCAGGCTGTCCGCATCAGGATACAAGTCATAATCGATACCCGAGGCCTCGAGAATGGCCTGACGCAGAGGAATGCGCGGCCAGGGCGGCGAGAAATCGATCTCGCTCTCCTGCCAAACAACGGTAAGCCCGCCTGTCACTTGCTCCACCACATAGGCGATCATCTCCTCGGTGCGGGCCATGACGCCATTGTAATCGGTGTACGCTTCATAGAATTCAAGTTGGGTGAATTCGGGATTATGCTTGTGGCTGATGCCTTCATTGCGGAAATCCCGCCCGATCTCATACACCCTGTCGTAACCGCCCACCAGCAGCCGTTTGAGATACAACTCGAAGCTGATGCGCAGATACAGATCCTGATGCAGATAGTTATGATGGGTGACGAAAGGCTCCGCGGCCGCGCCCCCATACACGGGCTGCAAGATGGGCGTCTCCACTTCCAGAAAGCCCTGGCCATCCAGATAATCGCGAAGAGCCCGCAACAACTTCGCCCGCACTCGAAACCGCTCCCGCACCTCGGGATTGGCCAGCAGATCGAGATAGCGCTGCCGCTGACGCAGCTCCGGATCTTTCAAGCCATGCCATTTGTCGGGCATGGGTTTCAGAGCCTTGGCCAGCAGGATTATATCCTCGACTTGCAAGGTGACTTCGCCAGTCCGGGTGACGGTCAGCACCCCCTGGACGCCAATGATGTCGCCCAGGTCCAGCCATTTCTTGAAAAACTGATTGTATTGCTCCGCGCCCAACAGGTCGCGACGCACCATGATCTGAATCTTGCCAGAGCCGTCCTCGATATGTCCGAATGACAGTTTGCCCATGACGCGACGAGAGATCAAACGCCCGGTCAGGCTCAGGCGATCCGCCTCGCCCAACTCGCCGGCAGCATAAGCAGCGAGGGCCTGGGCAATGGTGTGCGTGCGCTCCACCCGCGGCGGATAAGGATTGATCCCAGCTTCCTGCAAACGGAGCAACTTCTCGCGGCGGGCCCGCTCCTGATCCAGCAGGTCTTGCTCGGTGGGGGGAAGATTGGCGTTTTTAGACATGAAGCGAATCTCGTAAAGAGCGTTATTCGATCTTGGCGATCTCGAAAACAACCTGGCCGCCGGGCGTGTTGACGGTGACGATCTCGCCGATCTTCTTGCCCATGAGCGCGCTGCCGATGGGCGACTCATTGGATATCTTGCCATCGCTGGGTGAGGCTTCGGCTGAGCCCACGATGGTGTAAACTTCCTCGTCTCCGAACTCTTTATCGATGATGGTGACGGTGCGCCCCAATGCCACGACATCGGCCGGGCCGTCGTTCTGCTCGATGATGACGGCATGTTTGAGCCGGTGCTGCAACTCCATAATCCGACCCTCATTCATGCCCGCCTGATATTTGGCCTCATCATAGCCTGCATTTTCAGAAAGATCGCCTTCCTTGCGCGCAGCTTCGATCTGTTTGGAGATCTCGGGACGGCGCACATTGACGCGCCACTCCAGCTCCTCTTGCAGCTTTTTCAGGCCTTCGGGAGTGAGATAGACGGCGTTTTCATTTTCACTGATTGTCATGGTTGAACTCCATTACGTCCTTGGAGATGTTTTGTTCCCGTCTGATACCCAGCGGCTTCGGCCGCCGGACAAAAAAAGAACTGAGACGAAGCCCAGTTCCTTGAGACAAGTCATTGGCGCAAATTATTATAGAGAAAATACGTATTTTGGGCAAGAATCGATGAAGCGAAAGATGTGTATCGGATAAACCGGCAACCTTGCGCGGGCATTCGTCGTAAGGGATAATGAGATCGTCGCAAGGAGTGACGCCTATGCAATTATTCCCGAAGAAGAATCATCACCCCCATGAAACGTCCCCCCGCACCCTGGCCCTGGTCCTCAGTGGAGGAGGTCCGCGCGGTGCGATGCAGGTTGGTGCGCTACGCGCACTGATGGATGAGGAAATCATCCCTGACTTCATCATTGGCACATCTATTGGAGCAATCAACGGCGCGTTTCTGGCCCGATTTGGATACAACCACGAAACCCTGGATATCATCATCGATGTGTGGGACAGCTCGGCCCGGGGTGAATTCGCCCCCGAAGACTTTACCCGGGCGCTTCTGCGCAACCTCTTACCCATCGGCAACAGCAAAAGCTATCTGGAACAGGCCCGCGACTTCTACGCTCAGCATGGCATAACGCCCGATCTGCGCTTTCGCGATCTCGCAGGCCCGGAGTTCTACATCGTCGCCGCCGACGTCAGCCGCCACAGAATCTCCATCTTCGGAGAAAATCCCGATGATCCGGTGCTGGATAGCATGTTGGCGTCATCCGCCATCCCCCCCTGGCTACCACCCATCCGCATCGGCGGCAGCCTCTACCTGGATGGGGGAGCGGTCAGCGACGTGCCCATCGAACCAGCCATCCGTCTGGGCGCCAACGAGCTCATCGTCCTCGATCTCTTCAACCCGCCGCCTCCCGCCGAGCACATCCGCGGGGCCAAGGCGCTGATGGACCGCGTCATCACCACCATGGAGGCTCGACAACTGGAGCTGGAACTGGCGCTGGCCGAACTGCACGGCGTCACCATCCACCGGTTTCCCCTACGCTACCCTGCCGATATCCCCCTGTGGGACCTGAGCCAGACGCACAACCTCATCCATGCGGGATACGAAATCGGAAAGGAACGGCTGGCCGAAATGAAACGACGGCTCGCTGAATTGGAGCCAGAAACGGCGGCAACGCCACTTACCCTGGGGAACCGCTGGCAGATGTTGCTCTCGCAGGCCCGGGCGCTCCTCGCCAACGACCATCGAAATTAGCCCCTCAAAGAGAAATCCCGAGGCGGCTCTGCCTCGGGACTTCTCTCCACACACACATAGAAAGGAGGTGCACCGATGAATGTTTAACACATTCGAAGAGGTGACGCCTCTAGTAAACCATAGTTGAGGGGGGGGCGGATATGATCTAGATCATATTCAGCGGCGGAATAGTTATTTTCTGTGCATATGATGCAAATTTCACGATGCAGATCAAAACTATCGAACCGGGACCAATGCAGGATTTGAAATTGCCGACCATCAACGTTTGACGTTTCGCGCCTCGACGTTTTATGATCCGCTCATGGCTCATCTGTTGATTGTCGAAGACGATGACGACCTGCGCAAAGCCCTGAAGTACAGTCTGAAAGAGCAAGGATATGAGATCAGCACAGCCGCAACAGGCCCGAAAGGTCTTGAAAAGGCCCGCAGCCACGACTACGATCTCATCATTCTGGATCTAATGTTGCCCGGACTCGATGGACTTTCCCTGTTGCGCGCCTTGCGCATGAGTCGTCAAACGCCGGTGCTGATGCTCACCGCCCGCAGTTCCGAGATGGACAAGATCATCGGTCTGGAAAGCGGCGCAGACGACTATCTCACCAAGCCATTCGGCCTGGGAGAGCTGGTGGCCCGCATCCGGGCGCTGCTGCGTCGCTCCCAGCGCGCCGCGCCCGCGGCCGCCGATGCTATCATCTCGGGCGCGCTCGTCCTGGATGTCATCGGACGGCGGGTGACGCTGCAGGGACGACGGCTGGAAATGAGCCCCAAGGAATTCAGCCTGTTGGCCGAGCTCATGCGGCACGAACGGGCAGTCCTCAGCCGCGATCTTCTGTTGACCAGGGTGTGGGGATACGACTACGCTGGCAACAGCCGCACGGTGGATGTCCACATCCGCTGGCTGCGAGAGAAAATTGAGCCAGACCCCTCCCGTCCCCGCTATCTGCAGACAGTGCGGGGGGTGGGCTATCGTTTCGAGGGGCCGGTGATCGGTGATGAAAGCGACGATGAATCATAGCCTGTCGCAGAGGCTCAGTCATGGGCTGCTGGTGGGGGGATGGTTGTTGCTAGGACTGCTGCTACGCGTCTGGCAGTTCGGCTGGCATCCCCTGCGAGAGGACGAGGCCCTGTACGGCTACTGGGCCCGGCTCATCTCATCGGGCCGGGATGTGATGCTGGAACGGGTGGCTGTGGACAAACCGCCCTTCTTCATCTATGCGCTGGCCCGCTGGTTTGGATGGTTTGGCCCCAGTGATGCCAGCGGGCGTAGTCTCAATGTGCTCATCTCCTTTCTGACGCTGATTCTGACATGGCTGCTGGCCCGCAGGCTGTTCGGCCCGCGGGGCGGACGTTGGAGTCTGGCATTCTATGCGCTCTCCCCCTTCGCCATCAGTTTCGCGCCCACCATGTACACCGATCCACTGTTGACGCTGTGGATTGTGCTGGCTCTGCTGGCCGCAAGCTGGCGGATGGGCTTGCTGGCGGGCCTGGCGCTGGGCATGGGCTTCGCCACCAAGCAAAACGCTCTGTTGTTTATCCCCCTCATCCTGCTGGCCCTGCCGTTGGGAAGGTTTCCCAAAGCAATCAGCAATCAGTATGCGACATTCAGCCGCAATCGCCACGGCGCGAAGCGCTGGATGGCGGCTATCGGCTATGGGGCGTTGCCGCTAACGACGGCCGCGCTGGGCTTCTGGTACATCTGGTTCAAAGTGTGGCAGTGGGATGGATGGCGCATTCTCCCCGCAGAGATCCCCGATTTCTGGACGCAGTCATGGCACAGCTATGGCGGGCTGAGGTTGGTTTCGCCAGACGCCTGGCCTGAGCGTCTGGGTGAATGGTGGCGGGTGTGGCGATGGTGGGGCGGCGGCGCCGTCGGCGCAATGCTCGTTGCAGGCCTGAGCGCGGTGGCCGTAGCGGTCGCCTGGCGGCGAGTGCGTGAACTGAGCAAGCAGCATTCGGTTAACAGTATGCAACATCTGGTCTTCGACAAGCAGTATGCAGTGAGCCGTGAGCAGGCTGAAAGTGATGCGTTCCCTGATTATTGGATCTTGCTTTTCGCCATTTTTTCCCTGGCATATCTCGCCCTCCATTTCTTTCTCAGTTTCCAGACATGGGATCGTTATCTGCTGCCGCTGGCCCCGCTGAGCGCCATGATCTCAGCCCAGGGCGCATTATGGCTATGGCGACAATCCCGGAATGGGAAAAGAGTGGGGCGGTGGGGTGCGGCGGCTTTGATCACGTCCATCTTGCTGCTGGGCGCGGGTCGGGCCGCAACGGCTCAGATTCCCATAGGCGGCGATCATGGCGCATACGACGGATTGACGATCGTGGCCGACTATTTACGCGGGCACACCCCCAACCGCCACGGCCTGGTGTATCAACGCTGGCTGGGCTGGCAATGGGATTGGTACTTGTGGGATGGACCGCCCCGCGAATACTGGGCAGATCCTGAAATGCTGGTCGACAACCTGGCTCCCCATCCCACAGGCTTCACTCGATTTGTGGTCTTTCCGGGCTGGCGTCTGAGCGAAAAGCCTGCACTGGAGGCCGCACTGGCGCCGTTGGGACTGGGCCTGGCGGAGAGGTTGCGCGTGATCGATCCATCGTCAGGAGAGATCAAATTCGCGGTGTATCAGATTGTTTCTCAACAACCATAGTTTTCGATGATCCCGGCCTTGGCGCCAGCGCCAGACTCCGGTCGAAAAGGGTGCAGCAGAAGCCGACGACGCAGGCCGTCCTTCGGCCCGCGGACTCGATAAAACGGCCTGCGTTACTCTTTTCAGAGCAGTGGCGATCGGCTGAGTTTACGGAACAGCGTTCGCTGAGATTGATCTTACGCCAGCCGTTTCTGCAAAAGCTCTGCCAGGGTGGGTTGGCCGATGGGTTGCAACTCGTAGCGTACGCGCTGGTTTGGATGTTTGATATCGATGACGCGCGCCAGATCGATGGGCGTGCCCACAATGACCAAATCGCAAGGGATCTGGTTGATGGTGACCTCAAGATCACGGAGCTGGGCTTCGCCATAGCCCATGGCTGGCAGGATGGGGCCTGTGCCCGGATATTTGGCGTAGGTGGCGGCGATGGAATCCACCGCCCACGGGCGGGGATCGACGATCTCGGCCGCGCCAAAGCGCTTGGCAGCGATGACGCCCGCGCCGTAGGCCATGCCGCCGTGGGTTAGAGTGGGACCATCCTCCACCACCAGCACCCGCTTGCCGCGGATGGCGGCCGGGTCGTCCACGAAGATGGGCGAGGCAGCGTCCACCACCTCGGCTTCAGGATTCAGTTGAGCAATGTTGCGTCGCACCCGCTGCACGTCCTCGAAATCAGCAGTGTCGATTTTGTTGATGACGATGACGTCGGCCATGCGCACATTGGCCTCGCCGGGCCAGTAGCGCATCTCATGGCCCGGGCGATGGGGGTCCACCACTGTAATCTGCAGATCGGGCTTGAAGAAAGAGAGATCATTGTTGCCGCCATCCCACAGCACCATGTCGGCCTCCTGCTCGGCCTGACGCAAGATAGCCTCGTAATCCACGCCCGCATACACCACCAGACCTCTCTCCAGATGGGGCTCGTATTCCTCCCGCTCCTCGATGGTGCAGTCGTGCTTGTCCAGGTCCTCATAGGTGGCGAAGCGCTGCACCGCCTGCCGGGCCAGATCCCCATAGGGCATGGGATGGCGCACCACCACCACATTCTTGCCCATGGCCCGCAGGATGTCGGTGACATGGCGGGTGGTCTGACTTTTGCCGCAGCCGGTGCGGGCTGCGGTCACCGCCACCACCGGCTTGCTGCTCTCCAGCATAGTGTTTTTGGCTCCCAGCAGCCAGAAATCCGCGCCCGCGGCCGCGACCCGCGAGGCAAGGTGCATCACATGCTCGTGGGCGACGTCGCTGTAGGCAAACACGGCCACATCGATGTCCCGGTCGCGAATGATCTGTTCCAATTCATCCTCCGACAGGATGGGGATGCCGTTGGGATAAAGCTCGCCCGCCAGCGCTGGCGGGTAGAGCCGGCCTTCGATATTCGGAATCTGCGTTGCGGTGAAAGCCACGACCTCATAGCCGGGATCATCCCGGAAGAAGAGATTGAAATTATGAAAATCGCGGCCCGCCGCACCCAAAATAACCACACGTCGTTTGTCCTTCATCATTGAAGAACCTCCTTTTTTGTTGATGTGCAAGTCAGAAAGACAACATCGTCAGGATTCTGCTTGGAAATGCAAAAGGTAAAACGAGTAAATCGCACGCATTATGTTTCTCGATCCGCTCTTCACGAGCCTGGCCGCGCAGCCTCCTCGTCGCGTGGAGCCGGGCTGGTGCGAGGCTTGTACGCGATGCGGGCCATGAGGATGCCCAGCGCATACAGGCCCAGCAGCGGTAACATCACCAGCGACATGGTGAAAGGATCGGGCGTGGGCGTAATGACCGCCGACAGCACAGCCACGATGACGATGGCGTAACGCCAGGTGCTCTGCAACTGCCGAGGCGTGACGATGCCCAATCGGGCCAAGATGGCGATGAACAACGGCAGCTCAAAGGCCAGTCCCAGCCAGAACAGAAAACTGAGAACAAAGCTCATGTACTCGCCAAAAGAGTACTGGCTGATGGCCAGATCGGAGAGAAAAGTGGTCAGGTAGCGCAGAGTGAAGGGCAGGACGATGAATGAAGCGAAAGCAACGCCCAGCGCGAAAAGTCCCGCGGCCAGCGGCAAGAGAAGATACAACCCCTTCTTCTCCCGATCAGTCAGCCCCGGCACGATGAATGCAAAAATCTGATACAAAATGAATGGGCTGGCAATGATGGCGCCCAGAATCAGCCCCCCTTTCAGATAGATGAAGATGGATTCGGTCGGCTTCAACAATTGCAGCTCACTGGCTCCCTTCAGCGGCGCAATCAATACTTCGAGGAAGGGCTTGGCGAAAAACAGGCCGATGACCATGCCGATGATCAGCGCCAGCGTGGCCTTCAACAGCCGATCGCGCAGCTCTTTCAGATGCACAATCAGAGGCTGAGCATCCTCCGGTTGAGGCTGAGGGACAGTCTCGGAGGAAGGCGTTTCCGATTCAGAAGCAGGTTCGGGCAGCTCCTGAGGCGTCTGTTCGGCGTCAGCGGTCATGACTCGGCACGGCAGGCGGGAGCGGTTCGCCGGTCTTCTTCGACCGGGCGATGATCTTCATAGGATTGGACGTCGCCTTTGGGGGCGGCGAACGAAAAGCGGCGGAGGGCTTCACCAATGTGGGTTGAGAGGAGGTCGCGCCGCTATCAGTTGTCTGCGGCACAACATCGGCGTCCGCTTTGGCGTCCAGATCCACCGCAATCTTCGTCACTTGTTTGACGGGATTGATGTCGCTGGCCAGTTGCTGCAGCTCCTGCAGCGGCTGCTGCAACTCCTGGATCGTTTGCAATTCATCTCCGAACTGGCTGGTGAACTCATTGACGAACAGGCGGATCTGCCGCACGAAGCGCCCGAATTCGCGCATGATCTTAGGCAGGCGCTCGGGCCCCACAACGACCAGCGCCAGCAGGACAATGAAGAAAAGTTCACCCATGCCGATGTTGAACATAATCTGATCAACTCTCTGACGTCGATTGGGGTGAATCCTGCAACAAGGCCAACATGTCCTTCTGGTTGCGGATAGCCGCGCCCAGCACGCCATTGACGAAACGGGGACTGGTGTCGGAGCCGAACTCCTTAGCCAGCTCCACCGCCTCATTGATGACGACCTTGGTGGGGGTGTTCACAAAGTTCATCTCCCACAAGGCCATGCGCAGGATGTTCCGATCGATGGCTGCAATCTGATCCACCGGCCATTCGGGCGCAAACTGCCCGATGACCTGATCCAGTTGGGGACGCATGTGGGTGACGCCCTGGCATAACTGCTGAACGAAACGGCTTGTGTGAGAAGAGAGGGGGGGGGTCAGCATGCGCACCCGGTTCGACAGCGCGGTTCCCACAGGATGATCTGCGATATCGACCTCGTAAAGAATTTGCAAGGCGATCTGTCGTGCACGATGTCTTTGCGGTTTCATTGTTCTCCTCGCACGCCTTCGAAAGATGACGTCATGCTCAAAGTATACCTGCGTGGCGTCAAAGCGCCAAGCCGCCATCCACGGCGATGACCTGCCCTGTCACGAAGCTGGCCTCGTCCGACGCCAGATACACAGCCAATGCAGCTACATCCTCGGGCCTGCCCAGTCGTCGCACCGAGGTGTGCTCGATAAGGGTTTTCTTCACCGCCTCGTCTTCCAGCAGATAGTTGGTGAGATCGGTGGGAATGAAGCCAGGAGCGATGACGTTGACCGTGACATTGCGAGGGCCGATCTCCTTGGCCAGGCTCTTGGCCAGGCCAATCATGCCCGCCTTGGACGCGGCGTAGTTGGTCTGGCCAGCATTGCCATACACGCCCGCCACGCTGGAGATGTTGATGATCCGGCCCCAACGCTGGCGCATCATCAGCCGCGAAGCGGCTTTGGAGCAATTCCACGCGCTTTTGAGGTTGGTGCGGATGACCACATCCCAATCATCCTCCTTCATCAGGGCGATGACATTATCGCGAGTGGTTCCAGCATTGTTCACCAGAATGTCCAGTCGTCCGAATTCTTTTTTGATGGCCTTGATCATGTCGCTGGCCTGCTTGAAGTCGCTGACATCAGCCTGCACAGCCACGGCCTTGCCGCCCGCGGCCTCGATCTCAGCCACGACCAGCTCCGCGGACTGCTGGCTACGATAATAGTTGACGATGACGGTGGCGCCGGCCGCAGCCAGCTGCCGGGCGATCTCAGCGCCAATGCCTCGGGAGGCGCCGGTGATAAGAGCGATTTTATCGGTGAGGTCGAACATGATTACTCCTGAAAAAAGGGGTTGGGAGAGATGTTACCAACCATTCTTCTTGATGCCGCGGCCAACGCCGAAATAGCGGAAGCCCATAGCGCGCATTTGTTCCGGATTCCAGATGTTGCGTCCATCCAGCAAGATGTCGCCCCGCATCGCTTCCTGAATGCGATTCATGTCCAGCTGCCGAAATTCGTTCCATTCGGTAACCAGCACCAACGCATCCACATCGACCGCAGCCTCGTAGGGATCCTCCACCAGATGCAGGTCGGGCACGATCTTGCAGGCCTCGGGCATGGCAACAGGATCGTAAGCCTGGACAAAGCCGCCTTCGCGAATGATCTGGCGGGCGATATCCAGCGAGGGCGCCTCTCGCAGATCATCGGTGTTTGGCTTGAAAGCCAGCCCCAGGATGCCGACCTTGCGATCGGTCAGACCATCCAGCGCGTTGCGCAGCTTGACCACGGCCTGACGCCGCATGTGCTGATTGATATCCAGCACCGCCCGCAACAACTGGGGATGTGCGCCGTGAATCAAAGCCATATGCTCCAACGCCCGCACATCCTTGGGAAAACAAGAGCCGCCAAACCCCAGCCCTGCGTTGAGGAAATGCGGGCCGATGCGCTTGTCATAGCCCATGCCCTGGGCCACCATATTTACATCCGCGCCCAACTCCTCACAGATAGTCGCGATCTCATTGATGAAGCTGATGCGGGTGGCCAAAAACGCGTTGGACGCATATTTGATCATCTCCGCAGTGCGCAGGTCGGTAATGAGCACCGGCGCATTCAGGGGACGATGCAATTCCGCCACCTTCTGTGCGGCCTCAGGATGCCGGGAGCCCAACACCACCCGGTCAGGATTCATGAAATCGGCAATGGCCGACCCCTCTCGCAAAAACTCAGGATTGGAGACCACCCAGAAGGGAATCTTCTCCTTCTGTTTCTTCTTGATGATGTCCGCCACCCAATCGCCCGTGCCCACGGGCACAGTGGATTTATTGATGATAATCATGGGATGCGTCATGCTCTCAGCCAGACTCTCAGCAGCCATGCGCACATAACGCAGGTCCGCCTCGCCATCCACGCCCGAGGGCGTTCCCACTGCCACGAACACAAACTCCGCCCTCTGCAACGCATCCTCATAGCTGGTGGTGAAATGCAAACGGTCTTTCTTGATGTTGCGGGTAACCATCTCCGAAAGACCGGGTTCGTAGATAGGGATTTCTCCCTGCTGCAACTTCTGGATTTTCTCGTCGATGATGTCCAGCAGGGTGACATCATTGCCCAAATCGGCAAAACAGGCGCCGGTGACCAGACCGACATAGCCTGCACCAAGCACAGTGATATGTTTCATTTCAAGCACCTCTCGGCTATGAATAAAATTTGTAACTGAACAGGCAGCGTCATCCCCTCCAGACATTCAAGGCTCGCAGGCGACGAGACTGCGAAGATCCTTCTGCTCATCATTCTTCGCCCGTCGCGTCAACCGCGCCTCTCGCGGTCAATGAGGGATGTATGAATAGTTGCTAACGTCTTAATCAGAATGATGTGAATGAGAAGCCGCTTCAGGACCATCGATGGTCATCGTCTCTTCGGCCTCCTCCGCGGCTTCGGCCGCTTTTTCAAAATCAGACCAGTGCAGCCTGGCTTTGAAAAAATAGTAAATGCCCAGGGCGGTGATGGGGAGCCACAGGGCTGCATGAAGCACCAACGTGTAAGCCGCGGCAATAGTGGGGTCCACGCCGCCGACATCCACCAACACTTTGATGCCCGGCGCATCGAAAGTGCCGATATATCCAGGCGCCGAAGGCAACGTGGTAAACAGGTTGACGATGCCATTCATCAGCATCAGCGTGATGAACGAGACGCTGAAATCGAACGCATGCATCACGAACCAGTACTTCAACGTCTCCGCCAGCCAGATAAGGATGGTGGTGAAGAACATCATCATCACATCCCTGGGGCTTTGCAGCGAGGCCAAGCCAAAAAGAAAACGCTCGATTACGCCATCGAATTTGGGGCGAAATTTGGCGGGGATGAGGAAATTGGCGATGGGAGCGTAAATTTTCATCACCCACTCGGGGCGGGCGGCCACTGCAATGAACACCACCAAGGCAATTCCAAAAATAATGCTGAGGATGATGACGAAGTTTCGGTACTGAAGCGGGATATTGGAGACAAAAGGCAGGGAGACGAAAACGAACAGCAGCATAATCAGCCCATCGAAAATGCGCTCGACCAGCACTGTGGCCAGACTGCCGCTAATGGGAATGTCTTCGTTCTTCTTCAATACGTAGGAGCGGATGACCTCACCCGCCCGGGCAGGATAAATGTTGTTGCCCGCATAACCAATACAGACTACCGGAAACAACTTTTTGACGGGCACTGGCTTGAACTGGCGCAGCATGTAATGCCACCGCCAGGTGCGAATCCATACGCCCACGAAATACACCGCAATGCCCGGAAGAATCCACCAGTAGTTGGCCCGCTTGATAGCTTCCCAGACGAATGTCAGATTCAGCCCGCGCAAAGCCGAATACAGGAACAGCGCGCTGATGCCGATCCCGATCCAGATGAGCAGCTTTTTGATGACGTTGCGCCGGAGAAAATCTCCGATGGCGGATAGGTAATTCAAGGATTTGTACGCAAGAATGGAGATTTGAAGCGGCTAATTGTAGCACAGGCCTGGAAAGTCAAGAAAAATTTCGGTTCCAGCTGTTGCGTCCGCGTTGGCATTGCCGCCGATGGCAAAATACAAGGCCGCAATTGGGAACCAGGAAACTCAGGGCAAGCCGCTGGAATCCGTAAGAATGCAATGAAGTGAGCAATGGACCGTATAGCTCAACCTCGCCCGACGTGCTATAATCGCGTCTATGCACTCCCGACGCAAAACCATCGGCTATCTACTGTTGCTGATGCTGATCATCACCCCCGCCTGGGCGCCGCTGACCCGGCCCGGCCTGCCCGCGTGGCGTGTGGGCGCGTTACCCGCGCTGCG
>Ga0256914_1001217_pt1 | contig 24064 bp, 22 predicted proteins | sample HulkmetaG_FD_191571 | JGI IMG/M metagenome (GOLD analysis project Ga0256914, IMG submission 191571) | Hydrothermal chimney microbial communities from Main Endeavour vent field at the Juan de Fuca Ridge, Pacific Ocean - Hulk | ecosystem: Environmental > Aquatic > Marine > Hydrothermal vents ... | reverse complement strand
GGTCTTGGCGGTGCGCTTGCTGGAGCGCAAGCCCAGCTCGTCGTAAAGGACGGTCTCGAGCTGGTCGCGGGAGTTGAGATTGAAGGGGTGGCCGGCCAGGCGGTGAATCTCTTCTTCCAGCCGCGCCAGCTCCGCCGCCAGCTCTTCGGAGAGGGCCTTGAGGTAGGCCACGTCGAGGGTCACGCCCCGCCGCTCCATCGCCGCCAGCACGCCCTGCAGCGGTTTTTCTATTTCGCGATAGAGCCACCACAACCGCTCCTCGCCCTCGAGTCTCTCCTCCATCGCCCGCCACAACCCGGCGGCCGCCAGCGCCCGCTCGGCGGCGCTTTCGCTCCAGTCACCGGCGCCGTAACGCCTGACCGCGCTCGCCGGCGCGGCGTTGCTCGGGTCGTAGATGTAGGCCAGCAAAAGGGGGTCGTCGCCCGGCCCGGTTTCGACCCCCTCGCGCAACGCCAGCACCGCCAGGTCCTTGGCCTGGATGGCGTTCAGCCTGGCGAACCGCGAGAGCTCGGCCGGCTCGGCCGGCCCCTCGGCGTATCTTTCGTCCCAGGCGGCCGCCAGTCCGGTCAGCTCGCCCCACATCGGCCGCGGCGGTTCCAGCGTGTATCCGAGCCAGCTCTCCGCCGGCGGCGGCCACTCGGCCCGGCTGGCCTGCTGGGACTGCAACAGGCCCAGCTCGCGCAGCAGGCTGCCGAACTCCAGCTCCTGCAAGAACGCGCGCAATCCCTCTTCGTCCATTCCCCGCTGGTGGCAGGCGCCCAGGTCGATCTCGAGGGGCACGTCGCCGCGCATGCGAGATATTTCCCGTGAAAAAAAGGCGCTGTCTTTACCTTCTTCCAGCTTCTTGCGCAACCCGGGTGGGGTTACTTCTTCCAGGTGTCGGTAGATCTCCTCGAGGCTCCCCCACTGCTCCAGAAGCCGCGCCGCCGTCTTCGGACCGACGCCGCGAACCCCCGGAATGTTGTCGGAGGCGTCGCCGGTCAGCGCCCGGTAGTCTACCCACTGCTCTGGCGTTACCCCGTACTTCTGCTGCAGCTCCTCCGGGCCTATCTGGCGACCGTCGGGCGTTTGGACGACCACCTTTCCGGAAAGCAGCTGGTAGGCGTCGCGGTCGCTGGTCAGGATGACCACCTGCTGGCCCCGCCGGGCCGCCCTTTCGGCGAGGGTGGCGATTACGTCGTCTGCTTCGACGCCGGCTACCTCCAGCCTTTCCAGGCCCAGCAGGTCTACGAGCCGCTTTATCAGCTCGAGCTGCTCGTGAAAGTCGGGCGGCGTTTCCGCCCTCCCGGCCTTGTACTCGGCGTATTCCTCGTGCCGGAAACTGGGGCCGGGGGCGTCGAAGACTACGATTACGCAATCGCCGTCTTCTTTGAGCAGCTTGAGCAACGTCCGCGCGAACCCGTAGACCGCCTGCACCGGCTTGCCCTTGCTGGTGGTCAGGCCGGCGTCCTTTAGCGCGTAGTAGTTGCGAAAGGCCAGGTGGTGACCGTCTACGAGTACTATCTTCTTCGGGCCTTCCTCGAACAATCCGGGCTGCTGCACGGAGCTCATTCTAACTCGCTGATTCTGGCCGCCCCGCGGCTGGCGTCGCGGAAGGCGCTCTTCAGCTCCCCGACGCGCGGCTCGGGTACTTCTACCTCCCAGACCAGCGCTTCGGGTGCGTAGCTCTCGCCCAGCACCCGCGCCTCGACCGCCACCAGCAGTGGGTAGAGCTTGGCGGAGATGGCGTAGGGTATTTCGACTAGCAGCCGCCGGCGTGGAACTATCTCGATTATCCGCGCCCTCCTCAGGCACTCGGCGGCCACCCCGCCGTAGGCGCGCGCCAGCCCGCCGGCGCCCAGCTTGACGCCGCCGAAGTAGCGGGTCACCACCACCATCACGTGGTCGAGGCGGTGCCCGTCTATGGCCCGCAGTATCGGCTGGCCGGCGGTTCCGCCCGGCTCGCCGTCGTCGGAAAAACGGTACTGCTGCCCGATTCTGTAGGCCCAGCAGTTATGGGTGGCCGCCTCGTCGGCCACCGACTGCCGGAAGAGCTCCGCCTCCTCCGGTTCGTCTACCCGCGCCGCGTAGCAGACGAAACGGCTTTTCTTTATCTCCTCTTCATAGCCGGCCGGCTCGGCCAGGGTCCTCAGTACCCCGCTCACTTGCGCACCCCCGGCCACCAGTGAAGCTCCTGCAGATAGCCGCCGCGGGCCCGCTGGGTGTGCTCGACGGTCACGAAGGCGGCGGGGTTGTGCTCTTCGATGGTCCTGAGCAGCTTCTTCAGCTGCCGTCGCTGGCTGACCACGAATATCAGCGACACCGGCCCCTCGCGCCCCTCGCCGCGGATCTCGGTCACCCCGTAGCCGGCCTGGCGCAAAGCCGCCACCAGGCCGGCGGCGTCCTTACGGGTGATGACCCGCAGCAGCACCTGGCCGGGAGCCAGCCAGTTCTCGACGGCCATCCCCAGGGCGGTGCCGGTGGCGAAGCCGGCCGCCCAGCCGACGTACTGAGCCGGCGACGAGATGTGAGCGAAAACGCGGGTAATGGCGAAGAGCCAGATGAGCGACTCGAAGAAGGCCAGCAGCGCGGCGACGCCGCGTTCGCCGCGAACCATGTAAAGCATCCGCACCGTCGAGAGGGGAACGTCGAGGAGCCGCAGCGCGAAAACCAGCAGGGCCGCCAGCAAGGCTTCCATCACTCACCTCCCAGGAGTGCCCGCCGCATCGCTTCCGCCGGAGCCGGACCGCCGGTCCACAGCTCAAAGGCCAGCACCCCCTGGCCGAGCAGCATCTCCAGGCCGTCCAGAGTTTTCAGGCCGGCCTGGCGCGCCTCGCGCAGCAAGCGGGTTTCGCGCGGCTCGTAGACGATATCGACAACCGCGCCCCTTTCCGGCAGTACGCCCGCCGGCAGCGGTGAGGCTTCCGGGTCGCCGAGGCCAACCGAGGTGGCGTTTATTAGCAGGGGCGTTTCCTTAACGGCCTTCTCCAGCTTGCCGGCGACGACCGCCCAGCCTCCCAGCTGCTCGACCAGCTGCTGGGCCCGGCTGGGGGTGCGGTTGTAGACCGCCACCAGCCAGCCGCGGCTAACCAGCTCGTAGACTATCGCCCGGGCGGCCCCGCCGGCGCCCAGCACCAGCGCCTCTCCGGGGGTCAGGCCCGCCCTTTCCAGAGCCCAGTAGAAACCGGGGGCGTCGGTGTTGTAGCCGATCAGGCGGCCGCCGCGGTTGACGATGGTGTTGACGGCGCCGATGCTCGCCGCCCGCTGATCGAGCTCGTCGAGCAGGCCGCTTGCCGCCACCTTGTGGGGAACGGTGACGTTGACTCCCTGATAGCTCTCCCTCACCTCCGCCAGCCGGCCGGCCAGGGCCTCGGCCGGCGTCGGCAGGAGTTCGTAGGTACCGGTGATTTTTAGTGCGGACATGGCCGCCTGGTGCATCCGGGGGCTGAGCGAGTGGGCGACCGGGTCGCCGATGATGCCGAGTCTCACTGCTCTATTCTTGCAGCCGGCTCCCTTTTTTGCCATCCGCCCGCGCCGGCTGCGAACGAGTACTACAACCAGGCGGGCGGGCGGGATAAAATCAGGCCCGTGAACGATACCTTTCTTCGTGCCGCCCGCGGCCAGCCCACCGAGTACACGCCCGTCTGGTTCATGCGCCAGGCGGGGCGCTATCAACCCGAGTATCGAAAGATTCGCGAGCGTTATACGCTGCCCGAGATCGTCCGCCACCCCGAGGTGACCGCCGAGGTCACCCTGCTGCCGGTGCGCCAGTTCGGCTTCGACGCCGCCATCCTCTTCGCCGACATCACCACCCCTCTCTACGCGATGGGTTTCGATCTGGACATCGTCGAGGGGCGGGGGCCGGTCATCTACAACCCGATAACGCAAGCGGCCGACGTCGCGCGTGTCGCCCCTTTCAGCGCCGAGGAGGGCACGCCCTTCGTGCTCGAGGCCATCCGCATCCTCAAGGGCGAGCTCGAGGTGCCCCTGATAGGCTTCGCCGGCGCCCCTTTCACCCTGGCCAGCTATCTGGTGGAGGGCGGGCCGAGCAAGAACTTCATCAAGGTCAAGTCTTTCATGTACTCACAAGCCGATGCCTGGCACGACCTGATGGACAGGCTGGCCACGGCCATGTCCGAGTATCTGCGCGGCCAGGCAGCCGCCGGCGCCGACGCCCTGCAGGTCTTCGACAGCTGGGTCGGGCGGCTTCCCCGCTACGACTACGAAACCTACGTCGCCCCCCACATGCAAAAGCTCTTTGCGAGCCTCACCGGGCTGGGGGTGCCGGTTATCCACTTCGGCACCCAGTCCATGCACCTGCTCAGCAGCATGGCCGCCGCCGGTGGCGACGTGATCGGCGTCGACACCACCACCCCGCTCGACTGGGCCCGCGACCGGCTGGGCTCGCGGCCCGTGCAGGGCAACCTCGACCCGACCCTGCTCTTCGCTCCGCCGGAAGCGCTCGAGCGCGGCGTGGAAGCCGTGCTCAGCGCCAACGCCTCCCGCCCCGGCCACATCTTCAACCTGGGCCACGGCATCCTCCCGGGAACGCCGCCCGAAGCGGTCGCCCGCGCCGTGGAGCTGGTTCACGAGAAAAGCGCGGTGATTAGATGAACGTTCTGCTCATGTACTACGGCACTCCCTACACGGAGTCGGAAATCGAGGCCTACTACACCGACATCCGCCACGGCCGCAAACCTCCCAGGCCGCTCCTCGACGAGCTGGTAGAGCGCTACCGGATGATCGGCAAGAGCCCGCTCAACGAGGTCACCTTCTCGCTGGCCCGCCGCCTCGAGGCAGAGCTCAACCTGCGCCTGCCCCGCTTCCCGATGGGCCTGCAAAGCGCGCCGCTGCCACGAACCACCGAGGGCGACGCCCGCGTCTACCTGGGCGGCAAGCACAACCCGCCCTTCATCGCCGGAGCACTGGCGCAGATGGCCGAAGACGGCGTAGACCGCGCGGTAGCGCTGGTAACCGCCCCCCATTACTCGCTACGCTCCATCGCCGAGTATCGCGAGCGGCTGGAACTGGCCCTCGACGAACTGGGCGAGCCCTTCCCGGTCAGGTTCGTGCAAGACTACTACGCCCACCCCGGCTACGTCAGCGCCCTGGCCAGGCGGGTTGCCGCCGCGCTTTGGCGGGTGCGCGAGCCGGCCCGGGCTTTGGTCCTCTTCACGGCCCACTCGGTGCCCATGCGGGCCGTCGAGGCCGACGGCGGCGTTTACCCGCGTCAGGTCGAGACCACCGCCCGGCTGGTGGCGGCTCGCCTGGGGCTCGATAACTGGCGGGTGGCCTGGCAGTCGGCCGGCCGCACCGACGAGGAATGGCTCGGCCCCGACGTAAACGACGTCCTGCGCGAAGCAGCTGAGCAGGGGTTCCGCGAAGCGGTGGTGGCGGCGGTCGGCTTTCCCGCCGACCATCTCGAGGTGTTCTTCGATCTCGACTACGAGGCTCAGGAGACCGCACGCTCCTGCGGCATCCACCTGGTCCGCGCCGCCAGCCTCAACGACGACGTCGATTACGTCAAGGTCCTGGCCGATATCGTCGAGGAGGCCTGGCAGCAGGAGGAGGATTCGTGAAGCGGGTCGTGGTCGTCGGCGGCGGACTGGCGGGCCTGGCGGCCGCCTACGAGGCCAAACGGCGCGGCGCGGCGGTGACCCTGCTCGAGAAAGACCGGCCGGGCGGCAAGGTTCGCACCATTCGCGACGACGGTTTCGTAATTGAAACCGGCCCCGACGCGGTCGTCCGCTACAAGCCCTGGGCGCTGGCCCTGGCCCGCGAGCTGGGGCTGGAAGACGAGGTAGTCGGCACCCTGCCGGCGCGTCCGGCCGCCTACATCCGCGTCCGCGGCCGCAACCACCCGCTGCCCGAGGGTTTGAACGTGGTCATACCCTCCCGCCTGGGGCCGCTCGTCCGGACCTCGCTCTTCAGCCCTCTGGGGAAGCTGCGAGCCGGCCTCGACCTTTTCCTGCCGCGCGGACCGGAGGGCGACGAGGCTTTCGGCGCCTTCATCCGCCGGCGGCTGGGCCGCGAGGTCTGGGAGAACCTGGCCGCGCCGCTCACCGGCGGGATCTACGGCGGTGATCCCGAGAACCTTTCACTCCTGGCCGCCTTCCCGATGCTCAAGGAGCTCGAAAAGAAACACCGCAGCCTGATTCTCGGCTCGCTGGCGGCCATGAAGAAGCGCCGCGCCAGCCGCGAGGGCGGCTCGCTATTCGCCTCCTTCGAAGGCGGCCAGGCGCGTCTGGTTGAAGCGTTGTTAGATCAGCTTGACGGATCTCTGCACGCCGGCGAAAGGGCCCTCGCGATCGAGCAAGAAGGGTCCGGCTGGCGGGTTACCGGCGAGCGCGGCGTCTACCCGGCTGAGTTGCTGGTGCTGGCGGTACCGGCGCCGGCGGCCGCCGAGCTGCTGGAGCCGCTGGGCTTCCCGGCGCTCGCCGAGCTGCGCTCCATCCCCTACCACTCGGCGGCGACGGTCACCATGGCCTTCGACGCCGCCGGCTTCCCCGAGCGCAACGGCCACGGCGTTCTTTTTGCCCGGCCCGAAGGCTTCGGCGCCCGCGGTTTTACCTGGCTGGACCGCAAGTGGGCCCACCGCGCCCCCGAGGGTTACGCCCTCTGCCGCGCCTACTTCTCCGGCGAAGAAGCCGAGCAAGACGAGGAGGAGTTGCTCAAAACCGCCCTGCGCGACCTGCGCCGCCTGCTGGGAGCCAGCGTCGAGCCGGAACGGGTCTGGATCGAGCGCTTCCCCCGCGGCATGCCTGCTTACACGGTCGGTCATCTTAAGCGCCTGGCGGCCATCGAGGCCGCCGAGAAGGGGTTCGCCGGGCTGGCCCTCGTCGGCGCGGCCTACCGCGGCGTTGGCATCCCCGAGGTCATCCGCGACGGTCGCCGCGCCGTCAGCGAGTTCCTGGAGGAACACCCCGCGTCGTGACCCTCTCAGATATCGCCCGCGCCGAGCCGCCCGCCTGGCGCTACGTCCTGGCCGACGAAGCCAGCGAGACCGGCCTCGACCCCGGCTTCATAACCGGCGTCATCCGCGAGCGCCTGCGGGTCATGAGGCAGTCGGTCGAGCGTGGCCTGAAGAGCCGCGAGCCCAGCGTCGCCGGCATGGTTGGCTGGAACGCCGCGACGCTCTGGGAGTCGGAAGACCTCTTGCGGGCGCCACTGCTCAAACGGGTCCAGGCCTACGCCATGGCAGTCAACGAAGAGAACGCCCGCATGGGCCGCATCGTCGCCGCCCCTACCGCCGGCAGCGCCGGCACCCTGCCGGGGGCGTTGCTGGGCGTTTACGACCACCTGGAGATGCGCGACGAAGAGGCGCTGGTCGGACCGCTCATTCTGGCCGGCGGCGTCGCCAAGGCCATCAGCCGGACCATCTTCATCGCCGGCGCCAGTGGCGGTTGCCAGGCGGAGATTGGCTCCAGCGCCGCCATGGCCGCGGCCGCCGTCGTCGAGCTGCTCGGCGGCGAGCCGGCAGCCGCCGTCAACGCCGCGGCGCTGGCCCTGCAGAACACGCTGGGCCTGGTCTGCGACCCCGTCGGCGGCTACGTAGAGATCCCCTGCGTCATGCGCAACGGCTTTTACGCGGTCCACGCGGTAAGCGCCGCCCAGCAGGCGCTGGCCGGCATTACCAGCCCGATACCGGCCGACGAGGTGGTCCTGGCCATGGCCAACGTCGGCCGCCTGCTGCCACCCGAGCTCAAGGAAACCGGCGAGGGCGGCCTGGCCTGCACGCCGACCGCCCGCAAGCTGCTGAAGAAGCTGGGCGAAGAAGGCTAGTTATTCGATTCCCGGTTCGGCAAACTCGGCGCCCATCAGCTCGTCGCCGGCGATGCCGGCGAACCACTGCGCCTCGGTAATGCCGTCGAACTGGACGATGAACTCGGCGTACTTCTCCCCCACCAGGCTGCCGGCGATCGTGTATGGATAGTCGGCCGACATCAGCCTGTCGGCGATGCGGGCGATCGTCGGCCGCGGTCCGCGGACGCGAACCCGGTAATTCTCAACTTCGACCTGCGGCTTGAGCACTCTTACCCCCTTTTCAGAAGAGTAGCGCTTTGGGCATGGTCTTTATGTCCCAGTGAAAGGCCGCCCCGTTTCGGGGCGGCCTGCTGTTCAGCGCGGTCTCTATTCTTCTTTTTGCTCTTCTTCTTCATCGCCGCCCTTCGGCTTGAGGAGCGGGAAGAGGATGACGTCGCGAATCGAGGGCTGGTCGGTGAGAATCATCGTCAGCCGGTCTATGCCGAGGCCCATCCCGGCCGCCGGCGGCATGCCGTGCTCGAGAGCGGTCAAAAAGTCTTCGTCGTACTTGTGGGCTTCGTCGTCGCCCCCCTCGCGGCGGCGCGCCTGCTCGGCGAAGCGCTCGCGCTGGTCGAGCGGGTCGTTCAGCTCCGAGTAGGCCGGAGCCAGTTCCATACCGGCCACGAACAGGTCCCAGCGCTCGGTCAGCCCCGGCTTGCTGCGGTGCTTCTTGGCTAGCGGGCTGATGGCCGCCGGAAAGTCGTAGACGAAGGTCGGGTCTTGCAGATGGTCTTCGACGTAAATCTCGAATAGTTTGTCGAGGAGTTTGTAGCTGGGAACGTCTATCAGCTCCGGATGCTTCGCGTCGGCCCAGATGCGCAATCGTTCCAGGTCGAGCGGGTCGAAGTCGAGACCGGCGCTCTCCTTGAGCGCCTCGACGAAGGAGATCCGCTTGAAGGGGCGGGCGAAGCTGATACGGCGGCCCTGGTATTCGATCTCCTCGCCACCGTGGAGCTCGCGGACGATGCCGGTGAGCATTTCCTCGACCAGTTCGGCCATGTCGTTGTAGTCGGCGTAGGCCCAGTAGGCCTCGAGCATGGTGAACTCGGGATTGTGCTGCTGGTCTATTCCCTCGTTGCGGAAGACCCGCCCCAGCTCGAAGACCTTTTCGTAACCGCCGACCAGCAGCTTCTTGAGCGGCAGCTCCAGCGAGATGCGCAGCTCGAACTCGTGGCCCAGGGCGTTGTGGAAGGTCTTGAAAGGACGGGCCTCGGTGCCTCCGGCGGTTTGCAGGATCACCGGCGTCTCGACCTCCAAAAATCCGCGTTCTTCCAGGAAGCGGCGGATGCCGCGGATTATCCGGGCGCGCCGGCGAAACACCTGGCGCACCTCGGGGTTGACTATCAGGTCGAGGTAACGCTGCCGGTAGCGGACCTCCTTGTCTTTAATGCCGTGCCACTTGTCGGGAAGCGGACGAAGCGCCTTGGCCAGCGGCTTCCAGTCCTCAACCTTCACGGTCAGCTCGCCGGTGCGGGTAGTGAAAATGCTCCCGCTGACGCCTATCAGGTCGCCGACGTCGAGCTTTTTCAGCTTGTTGTAGTTTGCGGTCTGGTCGCGGTTGAAGTAGAGCTGAATCCGGCCGCTCTCGTCGAGGAGGTGGGCAAAGGTCACCCTGCCCATCCGCCGCAGACTGACCAGGCGGCCGGCCAGGCTAACGCGCTCGTCGGGCCATTCTTCTTCGGGGCCGGCGCCCTGGTGGCGCTCGTGCAGCCCGGCGGCGCTGGCGTTCTTTTCGAAACGGTAGGGGTAGGGCTCGAAACCGGCCTCAACCAGCGCCTCCAGGTTGCGCAGGCGCTGGGCCATCTGCTCGTTACGTTCGCTCATCGCTCAGGCGCCCACCGAGATTATGCGATAGCGCCGCTTGCCGGAAGGTGTTTCCACCTTTACCCGATCGCCCTCCTTGCGACCCAGGAGCGCCGAACCCAGCGGCGACTCGTCGGAGATGCGCATCGGGTCTTCCAGGACCGTCGCCTCGGCCGGGGCGACGATGAGCACGGTCAGGCTCTCGCCGGTTTTCTCGTCCTGTACCACTACCAGCGAGCCCAGACCCACCTTGTCTCCGGCGGCGCTCTCGATGATGACCGCGTTGCGGAGGATGTCTTCGAGCGACTCGACCCGGGCCTCTATCTGCGCCTTCTCGCGCTTGGCCTCCTCCAGGCCCGAGTCTTCGTAGTCTTCGAAGCTTTCCATCTGTTCCTGGAGAATGCGGGTGGCCTCCTCCAGACGCTGCTTTTCTTCTCGCAGCTCCTGCTGCAGGCGTTCGTAACCCGCCCTGGTTAGTTTTACTTCGCGTGCCATACCGCCTCCCGTTTCGTGTAAAAACCCAGGGCTGGACCTGGGTCGTCAGGGTAGTATAACGCGCCGTTCGCGGCCTGCTCAATCGCGACGGGAGTTTTTGAAGCTGGCTTCACTATTTTCAGCGCCGCCCGCCTTAACCTGCAATCGTGACCCGCTACGCCCTGGCGCTGCTCCTGCTCATCGCCGCCAGTTCCTACTATTTCGCCCACCTGCCGGTGCGCGAACCGCCCAAACAGGAAAAGGGCGTGGTGCTCGAGGGCGTCACCATCCGCCTCTACCCGAAGTCAGACCCCGACGCCGAGTGGGTTTTTCACGCCGAGAGGATCGAAAACAACCCCGCCCGGCAGATTTCCAAAGCCACCGGCCTCAGCCAGGGCGCCCGCTACGTAGACGGCAAGCTCGACCTGACCCTGGAGGCCCCGGAGGTGACCATCGACCGCAACGACAACCTGACCCTCCCCTACGCGACCATCGAGATTCCCAAGGAATGCTACACGATCGAGCTGGGCGGCCGGGGTGAGGCGCCGGTCCGCATCCTGCAGGACAGGGGCTTCACCGCCCCCAGGTTCACGCTGAAAGGGCCGGGGATCTCCATTCGCGGCGAGGGCTTTCGCTCCGACTTCAAGCTGGAAGAGGCCTCCTGGGAGCACGGTGAGGATATAGTCGAGATGGACAACGTTAAGGAGTGCAATCAATGAATCGCAAACACCTTCTACTTTTTCTACTGGCGCTGCTGGCGCTGGCGCTGGCAGCCGCCCCGACCCGCATAATCAAGATCAGCTACCTTGAGGGCAAGCGTAGCGGCAACCTCCGCTACGGACCCTGGATTTACGAAAGCAACAAGCCCGACGGCATCATCGGCACCGTTGGCGATCTGGAAATCCGCGCCCGCAAGGCGGTGCTCGAGGCCCCCGAGGGCAAGAGCATGCAGGCCGCCGAGGGCGAGCGTAAGGCCACCTTCGAGGGCGGCGTCACCGTGCTGCGCGGCCGCCTGACCGCCACCGGGCCGCGGCTGGTCTACTCGGAAAGCACCGGCCTGGGAGTTCTCAGCGGCCCGGCGCAAATGCACCAGAAGCCGGCCAAGGAAGGCCAGGACCCGGTAGACGTCAGCGCACAGGAGATGAGCTTCAACGTCGACACCGACATCTCGACTTCCACGGGCTCCGTCAAGCTGACAAACGGCAATCAGGAGGGTTACGCCGACAGCGTCTATTACGAAGAGGAACGCGGCCTGGCCGTATTCACCATGAAGGAGGGCCGGGTCAAGCTGGTCCGCAAGCGCGATAGCGGCGACCTGATAATCTACGCCCCCGAAGTACGCAGCCTGACCCGCGAGAAGAAGCTGATAGCCACCGGCGGCGTCGAGCTCGTAGACGGCGATCTGGTTACCAGCGGCGACGCCCTGTACTACGACGACGAAACCGGCGAGGCGATCGTCGTTGGCAAGCCGGCGCGCAGCGTCAACAAGAAAGAAGGCTTCAAGACCTCCGGCGGCACCCTCTTGCACAACGTCAAAAAGCACCGCGTGCAGGTCTACCGTAAGGGCTTCGAGATGCCGCTAGAGGAGTTCAAGAAGGTTGCTCCGCAAGATTAGCCTGGCGCTCTCCTTGCTGCTGCTGGCGGCCGCTCCGCCGCAGTCGGCGGCGGACTGCCCCACCTGCCCGCAGGTCGAACTGGAGCGCGACGGCAAGCCGATCACCGCCGTCAAGACCAGCCCCGACGAGGTGAGCGACGTCTTCGTCATCGAGTACCTCGACGTGCAGACCGGCCGGCTCGAGAGTCGCGACGACGAAGCGCACACCCTGACGGTCGCCGGCCTCTCGCTGTGGTGGAACGAAGCCAGCCGCCTGAGCGGCGGGCTCGAACCGGGCGACTTCGTCTGGGCTGTCTACAACCCCGACCAGAGCGACGACGAGGGCCGCGCCTACCTGGTAGAGCTCAAGCCCTACGGGCCGGGCGAGCCCGCCCACTACGAACTGCAACGCTTCGTCATCTACGACCCCGAGCCCTACCAGACGCTGGTCACCTTCGGCGACGACGCCCGCGCCTTCGGGCATCTGGCGCTGGTCGAGAGGGTAAAGGGAGTCTACGAAAAGATAATCCTGGGAAGCGGAAAGGCCGAGTACCTGGAGAGCGAGGACCGCTTCGCCGTCAGCTTCGCAGAGAGCGCCGACGCGGTGAGCGTTGTCCAGGGCAAGAGCCGCGCCAGCGGCCGCCGCCTCGACTACGACAACGACAGCGGCGACGCCTTTCTGAGCGGACCGGTAAAACTCACCCGCTCCGGCGACGAACCCCTCGACGGCAACGCCGACCGGCTCGTCTACAACGTCGATAGCGAGGCGATTACCCTAAGCGGTAACGTGGTCCTCCGCCAGAACGAGCGGACTACCAGCGCCAGCGAAGCCGTATTGCTGGAGAAAAAGGGCTACGCCTACCTTTACGGCGACCCGGTTGTCAGCAAAGGGAGCGACGGCGAGGTGCGCGGCCGGGTGGTCCGCTACCGGCTCGACGACGGCGAGCTTCTGGTGCTCGAGGGCGTCAGCGCCGTCTTCGAAGAAGATTGACGCCTAGGCCCGCTGCCCGTCCAGCTGCAGGACCCGGCGCGCCGCCGCCTCGTCGGTTATCAGGACGTTTATGTAGTCGCCGCGCAGCGCCCCGTAGATGGCGGCGGCCTTGACCTCGCCGCCGACGACGCCGATGACGTTGTCTATGCGGCGCAGGTCCTGATGGTTGATGCCGATGACGCAGCGGTTCAGGTCGATGTCGAGCCAGCGGCCCTCCAGGTCGTAGTGCTGGGCGCAAACGTCGCCAACGGCGCCGCTGGCGCGCACCCGATCGGCCTCCTCCTCGGTCAGGTAGCCGGCCCGGACCAGGCTGTAATAGCCCCTGCTGGTGGTGCCGACGCCGACGATGGCCATGTCGGCGCGGCGGGCGCGCTCGAGGGTTTCCTTGATGTGGCGCTCGTTGAGCAGCGCCTCGCGGGCGCTGGCCTCCTTGACGACCAGCGGGGCGTGTAGCTGGTAGCTGCGGCAGTTAAGGCGTTCTGCCAGCAGCTGGGCCAGGATGGGTCCGCTGGTCGGCGTCGCCTCGGCGCCGGTGGCGCCGATTAGCTGGACCACCTCGACGTTGCGATAGTCGCGCGGGCGGATGGCCTTGATCATCTCGTAGAGCGCCCCGCCCCAGGAAATACCGATGGTCATGCCGTCGCGCACCCGCTCTTCGAAGTAGCGGGCCGCCAGCTTGCCGACCCAGCGCAGAACCTCTTCGTAGTTCTCATAGCGACCCGCCAGCACCCGGGCGTCCTTGATGCCGAAGGTGCCGATCAGCCGCCTCTCCAGGGCGCTGTTGGTCTTGAGCGGGTGGTGAACTATTATCTCGACCACTCCCCGGGCCCGCGCCTCCGATATCAGCCGCGAGACTCCCGAGCGCGAGATGCCCAGCTCCCTGGCGATCTCCTGCTGGGTCTTCTGCTCTTCGTAATACATGACCGCGACCCGCGCCAGGTAGGCCAGTCTTTCCTCGTCGCGGGCGGCTTTCTTCTCGTAACGCTTCATTCCGTTCATAGGCGGTGTCCCCGGAGCTTAATCACATATGTGATTAAAGCATAGCATTGTTTCAAACGGGACGCTCCGCCTTGACAGCCGGCGAGACCGCGGTCTAGGATGTTCACATAAGTTACAAAGCGCTGACATATGTGAAATCAGCGCGCACGGGAGGCCAGCTGGCCATGACGGCGAATCATTACGTCTTTATCGCGAGCACCCGCGAAACCCGCGGGAGTTCCGGCATCAGGGGTCCGCTATGAAAAACACCGTATCCGCCACCGGCGCGCAGCCTCCCGGAAGGCTGCTGCTGGAACTGCGCAACGTCTGGAAGGTCTTCGCCGGCGTTCCCGTTCTCAAGGGAATCAACTTCACCCTGGCCGAGGGCGAGATTCACGCCCTGCTCGGCGGCAACGGCTCCGGTAAGTCGACGACGATGAAGATTATCTCCGGCGCCTACCAGCTCGACGAGGGCCAGATTCTGCTCTCCGGCGAACCGGTCAGGCTGGAGTCGCCAAAAGCGGCGCACGCCCACGGCATCTACATGGTGCCGCAGGAGCCGCACGTCTTCCCCCACCTCTCGGTCCTGGAAAATCTGGGCATCGGCCTCGACTTCAGCCGCCAGGAGCTGCAGAGCCGGGTGGAGCCGCTGCTCGAGTCGCTCGGCTTCCACGCCAGCCTCGACGAGCAGGCGGCCTTCCTGAGCATCGCTCAGCAACAGCTGCTCGAGATCGTCCGCGGCCTGTTGCGCAACGCCCGCATTCTCATCTTCGACGAACCGACCTCGGCTCTGACCTTCCGCGAAACCGAGCAGCTATTCGAACGAATGCGCACCCTCGCCAGCCAGGGAATCGGCCTCGTCTTCATCTCCCACCGCCTGGGCGAGGTAATGGAAATAGCCGACCGGGTCAGCGTTCTCCGCGACGGGGTAATGGTCCTCGACGAGCCGATTGCCAGCATCACCCCCCATGACCTGGTGCGGGCAATGCTGCCCGAAGCGGCCGCCGAGTCCGCCGAGCAGGTCCGCGGGCGCCGCCCCTCACGCGGTGAGCCGGTCCTGGAAGTGAGCAACCTCAACAGCGAAGCCTTCAGCGACGTAAGTCTGACCCTGCACGCCGGCGAGGTGCTGGGGCTGGCCGGCCTGGTCGGCTCCGGGCGCACCGAGCTATCCGAGGCGATTGTCGGCATCGACCGGCACGCCCGGGGGAGCGTTCGCATTCTCGGCCGCGAGCTGCCCCGCCGCACGCCGGCGCTCTGCCAGCAACACGGCCTGGTCTACGTTCCCGAAGACCGCCACGCCCACGGCATCTTCCTCGACCTGCCCAGCGTCTATACGATCACCGCCGGCATCCTCGACCGCCTGGGCCGCTGGCTGCTCTCCAGCGAAGCCGAGAAAGAAATAGGCGAGCGCTACGTCGAGGCGATGAACATCAAGCTCAGCAGCATCTGGCAGACAGCCGGCACCCTCTCCGGCGGCAACCAGCAGAAAGTGGTGCTGGCCAAGGCGCTGGCCGGCGAGCCGAAGGTGGTCATCCTCGACGAACCGACCCGTGGCATCGACGCCTCCGCCCGCCAGGACGTCTACCGGCTGATTCGCGACCTGACCGGTCAGGGGGTGGCGATATTGCTCATCTCCTCGGAGCTCGAAGAGGTGGTCGAGCTCAGCGACCGGGTACTGGTCATGTACCGGGGGCGGATTATCGACGAGCTCACCGGCGACGACATCAACCTCGAGCGGGTCACCGAGTCTTCATTCGGCTTGCAGGGGGAGGTGCCGGCGTGAAAAAGCTCCTGCAAAGCCGCGAGGCGCTAATTACCGGACTCCTGGTCGTTCTGATCGTCATTACCGGTCTTTTCAACAGCAACTTCTTCAAGTTCGACAGCATCATCGAGATCTTCAACGCCAGCCTGACGCTGGTGCTCATCTCCCTGGGCGAGATGTTCGTCATCTTCACCCGCGGCATCGACGTCTCCGTCGGGGCCACCGCCGGCCTGGCGGCGGTCGTTCTCGGGACCACCCTCAACCTCGGCTGGCCAATCGGTCTGGCCATAGCCGCCGCTATCGTCACCGGAATCCTCGCCGGCATGGTCAACGCTTTCGGCATCACCTTCCTGCGCGTTCCGCCCATCATCATGACCCTCGGCACGCTGGGAATCTACCGGGGTCTTATGCGAATCATCACCGGCGGCAGCTGGATCGAGAACCTCCCCCAGAGCATCAAGGAACCCAACCTCTGGGACATCGCCGGCATTCCCTTTTACGTCTGGCTCACCTTCGTCGTCATCGCCGTCACCGCCTACGTCACCCTCAAGTTCAAGCCGGCCCGCTACTTCTACGCGGTCGGCGATAACGAAGAAGGAGCCTACCTGCTCGGCATTCCGGTCCGCCTGACCCAGTTCGCCGCCTACACGCTGGCCGGCTTCTTCGCCGCTCTGGCGGCGGTCGTCTTTACGTCGCAGATTGGCTTCGTCTCCATGAATGCCGCCGACGGTTTCGAGCTGAAAGCCATCGCCGCCAACGTTCTCGGCGGCGTCAGCCTGACCGGCGGCATGGGCACCCCGCTCGGAGCCGCCGTCGGCGCCCTATTCATGACCGCGGTCCATAGCATGCTCATCTTCCTGGGCGTTCCCGGCATCTGGGACAACGCCTTTGCCGGCGTCATCCTGCTGGCCGTGGTCTACGTCGACTACCGGGTCCGCACCGCCCTCGAGCTGCAAAGGCGGCAGGCCCGTATCCGCGGCGACGCCGCATCCGAAGGAGGCCGCTCGTGAAGTGGACGCGCATTTTCCGCACCTGGGAGTTCGCGCTGGCCGTCTTGCTGGTGCTCGAGATCATCGTCCTCGGCCTTATCAACCCCGTCTTCTTCAACGCCGAAAACCTGTTGTACTCGACGCTCGACTTCTCCCACATCCTCTTCGCCGCCCTGCCGCTGACCCTGGTCATCATCACCGCCGGAATCGATATTTCCGGCGTCTCCATAATGGGCCTGGCATCGATTACCCTCGGCCTCTCCTGGGTCGCCGGCATCAACGTCTTCGTGGCCGCCGCCATCGCCCTGCTAGTCGGCATCCTGGCCGGACTATTCAACGGCTTCTTCGTCGCCAAGACCGACGTCAACCCGCTGGTCATCACCCTGGGCACCCTCTTCATGTTCGCCGGCCTGGCCCAGGGAATGCCCGCCCTGCTCGACCTGCTCGGTTTCAAGGCCTACGGCTCGGCCGGCCTCGCCGCCTACCAGTACGAAGGAATTACCGGCCTGCCCGACTCCTTCATCGCCCTGACCGAGGGCACCGTTGGCATAGTTCCCTATCCGTTCATCCTCGTGCTCATTTTTGCGGCAGTCCTCTCCCTGCTCCTTCACAAGACCCGCTTCGGCCGCTACCTCTACTTGATCGGCGTCAACCCCAAGGCGGCCGTCTACAGCGGCGTTCCCGTGCAAAAGACGCTCGTCTGGGCCTACGTTCTCAGCGGTTTCGGTGCGGCCCTGGCCGGCGTCTTCCTCACCTCCTACTTCACCTCCGCCCGCGCCGATCTTGGCGGCGACGCCCTGCTACCCATCATCACCGCGGTCGTTCTCGGCGGCGCCGACATTCTCGGCGGCAGCGGCACCATCCTGGGTACCCTGCTGGCCGGCATGTTGCTGGGCTTTTTGCGCCAGGGACTGCTAGCCATTGGCGTTACCAACGACCTGATCCAGGTCGTCATGGGCGCTCTGCTCATCTCGGCGATGGCCGTCAAGCAGCTGGTCAACGTTTACGGTGAGTACCGCCTCAATCGCAGGGCGCTTTCCCAGAAGGAAGGGAGGTGAGATTCTGAGCAAACGGAAATAGCAAGCGGCATTGAGCATGAGACTTTGGAGGAGGTTGCACATGAAAAAGAAACTGATGATGGTATTCGCGGCGGCTCTCGTTTTTGCCGCGATCGGCAGCACTGCCCTGGCCAAGGAAGTTAAGATCGCCTTTATCCCCAAGCTGACCGGCGTTGGCTTCTTCGAGTCGGGTGGTAAGGGCGCCGTAGAGATGGGCAACAAGCTCGGCATCAAGGTCAAGTACGACGGCCCCAGCACCGCCAGCGTTTCCGGACAGATCGAATATATTAACAACTTCGTCAACCAGGGCTACGACGCCATCGCCATCTCCGCGCTCTCCCCCGACGGCCTCAACCAGGCCCTCAAGCGGGCCATGAAGAAGGGCGTCATCATCCTTACCTGGGACTCCGACGTCAACCCGCGCTACCGCACCTTCTACATCAGCCAGGGTACCGCGCAGCAGCTCGGCGAGCTTCTGGTCAAGATGGCCGCCGACCAGATGGACGACCCGCACAGCGGCACCAAGAAGGTCGCCTTCCACTACTCCAGCCCCACCGTGACCGACCAGAACCAGTGGGTCGTCGTCGCCAAGAAGACCATCGCCGAAAAATACCCCAACTGGGAGATAGTCGACACCGTCTTCAGCCATGAAGACGCCCAGCAGGCCGTCCAGGTCCCGACCGCCCTCTTCCAGGCGCACCCCGACCTCGACGCGGTCATCTGCCCCGACGCCAACGCCCTCCCCGGTACCGCGCAGGCCGCCGAGAACCTGGGCATCGCCGGCAAGGTAATCATCACCGGCTTCTCGACCCCGAACGTCATGCGCCCCTACGTCAAGCGCGGCACCGTCAAGGCTTTCGGCCTCTGGGACGTCGTCAAGCAGGGCAAGCTGGCCATCTACGTCGCCAACATGCTGGTCCAGGGCAAGCAGCTGCACGTGGGCGACGAGTTTGACGTGCCCGACGTCGGCCACGTCAAGGTTTCGCCCAACTCCGTCCAGGGCTACGACTACCAGGGCGATGTTAACAACGGCATCATCCTGCTCCCCGAGCGGGTTGTCTTCACGATCGACAACATCGACGACTACGACTTCTAGACCGTAGCCGGGCGGGCCGCCCGCGGGCGGCCCGCCCGGCACTGGAGGCGACATGCGGCACATCCTCGCCCTCGACGCCGGAACCGGTAGCGGCCGCGCCGTTCTCTTCGACGAAAACGGCCGCCAGCTGGCGGCGGCGTCGCGGGAATGGACGCACAAGGAAGAACCCGGCTTCCCCGGTTCGATGACCTTCGAGCGGGAGCGTAACTGGGAGATGCTCGCCAGCGCCATCCGCGAGGTCCTGGCGCAGGTTCCGGGGGCCAACGTCGCGGCGGTCAGCACCACCAGCATGCGCGAGGGGATTGTTCTCTACGACGGAGACGGCCGCGAGCTATGGGCCTGCGCCAACGTCGACGCCCGCGCCGTCAACGAGGTGCGCGACCTGCGCAGCCGGGACGCCGACCTCGAGCGCTGGGCCTACCTGCGCTCCGGCCAGACCTTCGCCCTCGGCGCGGCGCCGCGCCTGCTCTGGCTCAAGCGGCATCAACCGGAGACATACGAGCGCGCCGCCAGAATGGCCATGCTGAGCGACTGGATAGCCGTGCGCCTGGGGGCTGAGATAGCCGTGGATCCCTCCAACGGCGGCACCACCGGCCTCTTCAACCTGCGTACGCGCTCCTGGGACCCCGAACTGGCCGAACGCCTGGAAATAAAACCCGAGCTGATCAGCGCGCCGGTCTACGAATCGGGAACGCCTATCGGCGAGGTCTCGGCCGCGGCCGCCGCCGCGACCGGCCTGCCGGCCGGAACGCCCATCGTCATGGGCGGCGGCGACGCCCAGCTGGGAGCGGTGGGCGTGGGGGCCACCAGGGTCGGCGACGTGGCGGTCTTCGGCGGTTCCTTCTGGCAGCAGGAGGTAAACCTGGGCGAGCCGCTGGCTGACGAGACGGGGCGCATCAGGATGAACTTCGCCTCGGTGCCCGGCACCTGGCAGGCGGAGGCCATCGTTTTCTTTCCCGGCATCGCCGCCCGCTGGTACCGCGACGCCTTCGCCCCCGACCTCAAGGAGCGGGCGGCCGCCGAAGGGCGCGACGCCTACGAGCTGCTGGAGGCGCTCGCAGAAACAGTTCCGCCCGGGTCCTACGGGATCACCCCAATCCTCTCCAACGCCATGGACTACACCCACTGGCGGCACGCCGCGCCTTCGTTCCTTAACTTCCCGCTCGACCCCGAGAAAGCCCATCGCGGCGCTTTCTTCCGGGCCCTGCAAGAGAACGCCGCCATCGTCACCCTGGCCAACCTGCGTCGTATCGCCGAACTAACCGGCAGCTTCCCCGACTCGGTCATCTTCGCCAGCGGGGCCTCGAAAGGGCGTCTGTGGCCGCAGATTCTGGCCGACGTTCTGCAGGTTCCGGTACGCATCCCCATGGTCAAGGAAGCCACCTCGCTCGGCGCGGCAATCGCCGCCGGCGTCGGCGCCGGCATCTATGACGACATGCCCAGCGCCGCCGACCGGCTGGTGCGCTGGGACAGGGTGGTCGAACCCAACCCCGCAAACCGGGAGGCCTATCAGGAAGCCTATGAGCGCTGGAGCCGGGCCTACCCGCCGCAGCTCGAGCTGGCCGACGAAGGCGTGACCGCGCACATGTGGATCGCCCCGGGAGAGTAAAGGAGGCATGCCTTGAAGCCCTTTGTTATCCATGAAGACGAAGTAGAGTACCGTTTCGACGGCGTTTCCGGGCCCAAGTACCTGATGCGCGGACCGCGCTCCGACTTCGGCATGGTCGTGCTGACCCCGGGAGAAGACTTTCAAACCCATTACCACAGCCACGTCGAGGAAAACTTCTTCACCCTCTCCGGCGAGGTAGACATCTACATCAACGGCGAGAAGATCACCCTGCGCCCCGGCGACCTCTGCCACGTCCCGCCGATGCACCCCCACTACCTGATCAACAACGGAGAAGTACCCTGGAAGGCGATTTTCGTCAAGGTTCCCTACGACCCCAAAGACAAAATAGACGTCGATTGGCTTCCCGGCCAGCCGCTACCGGAAATAGGCTGATCGCCGCCAGAGGAAACAGGCCCCGTTCCCGGGGCCTTTCCTGATTGCTATCCGGGCTCAAATGCTCCGCGGCTTGGTTTCGCGAACGTCGAGCACCTGCTCGCCCGCGGCCTTCAGGCGATCGACGACGGTATCTATCTCTTCGCCGGTGACCCTGATGACTATCACCCGCTTTCCGTCGCGGCGGCCGGCGGTCGCCACCGAAACGATGTTGCTCGGCTTGACGGCCGCCCCCAGCCGCTCCAGGGCGCCGGGCTCGTCGGCGACGTCGAGGGTCAGGCGCAGCCCGCCCTCGCGCAGGCCCATAACCTCGATGAAGGCCTTGAGGACGTCGGTGATGGTGATGATACCCACCAGCTCGCCATTAGCGAGGACCGGCAGGCCGCCGATTCGGTACTCCTCCATCAGCAGCGCCGCCTCTTCCAGGGGTTCGTCGGCCTCGACGGTGATTACCGGCTTGGCCATCACCTCGGCGACGGTTAGTTTGGAGAGCAGGTAGTTGAGCTCCCAGACCGATAACGTGGTCGCCTTCGAGGGCATGGCGTCCTTCAGGTCCTTGTCGGTGACGATGCCCACCAGCTTGCCGTTCTCGACCACCGGCAGGCGGCGGTAGCCCTGGTCCTTGAGCATCTTGATGGCGTCGAGAACCGGGGTATCCGGAGTGATCGTCTTGGGGTCGGGAGTCATCCAGTCGCGTACGAGCATTTTGCACCTCCTTGATTACATTGTATACAAGCGGGCGGGAACGCGCCTCTCACTCGCTGTTCACTGCCCCTGCTTACACTTTGGGGGATGAAAAGAACCGCTATTATTACCGCCGCACTTCTGATGGCCATGGTCGGCGTTCTCGGCCTGAGCCAGAACAAAGACATCCCCAGCCGCGTCGGTTACATCGACGCCCAGAAGGTTATCGAAGCCCATCCCAAGTACGCCGAGGTCAAGAAGCTGCAAGAGCAGGCCGACAAGGAGCTCAAACCCCTGGTCGACCAGCTGAACGCCCTCGACGCCAAGATAAAGGCCGGCACCGCCACCGACAAGGACCGCCGCGACTTCCAGACCCTGCAAAAGGCCTACGTGGACGCCAGCAAGCAGTGGCAGGACAAGATTAACGCCGTGCTGGGGCCGATTACCAAGGACATCGACAAGACCATCTCCATCGTCGCCGCCCAGAACGGCTTCAGCATGATCTTCAGCGCCAACATCGCCGGGCAGTCGGGGCTGATCGTTTACGCCTCGCCCGACGTCGACGTGACCGACCTGGTAATCCGCGCTCTCGCCAGCCAGTAAGCCAGGCCGCTCAGGAACCGGCCCTTCCCGGGGCCGGTTCTGGCTTTTACGGGTAGAATACGAGCCGTGGCCGGTAAGCGACGCAAAACCAAGAGCTCCCGCGGCTTCCCCGGCCGGGGCGACCTCGAGGTTATCTCGCTCCTCCTCCTGGGGGCCGCCTTTTTCCTGGCCGTCTCCCTCTACCCCGCCGAACCGCTTTCCGGCGAATGGGGGGAAATGCTCAGGAGCCGGCTGCTCGACTACCTGGGTTTCCTGGCCTACCTGGCGCCGCTACCGCTGGCGCTGGCCGGGGTCTTTCTGCTCTTTCAGCGCCCCCTGCGCGTCCTTTTCCGGCACTCCTTCTTCGCCGCCCTCTTCGGCTACGCGCTTCTCCCCTACTGCAGCTTTTCCTGCCCCGACTACGCCGGCCTCTGGGGAAGCTTCGCCGCCGGCTGGCTGCAAGAGAGGCTGGGTAGCGCCGGCCTCCTCCTGCCGGGGCTGGCCGCGTGGGTAGTTCTGGACCTCTGGCTGGGTAAGCCGCCCTTCTGGGGGCTGCTCAAGGCCGTCAGGGCCGGTCTGACCAGCGGCGGCCGCCTGCTCGCCTCGCTATTCGCGCTGCGCCGGCGCCGCCTCGAGCATTCCGACCTGCGCCGCGCCGCCCGGCAGATGCTGCGTCAGGTCGAGGATCTGGCGGGCCAGTACCCTGACCACGCCCAGCTTGCCGGCCTGGCGAACGAGCTCCGCAGGATAGCCAGGCGGCCGTCGGCCGAGGACGAAGACGTGCTCGCGGCCTACCGCGAGACCATAGCCGAGTTCCAGAAGCAGCGGGCAAACGAGCTCCTGCAAAAGTTGCAGCTGGAGACCAGCCCCATAATCGCCGATATCGAAGCGCTTGCGCGGCAGCTCGCCAGCCCGCTCGACGGCGGCGAACTGCTGGCAGAGCTTGACTCCCGCAGGCGCGCCTTGCTGCTCGAGACGGCCGCTCTCAAGAAGCAGTACCTGCGCCTGCAACGCGCCTCCAGCCGCGACGCCGAGAGACTGCGGGCCGATCACTCCCGCCTGGCCGCGGTCGAGGCGGCGCTTTTGGCTCGCCGCGACGACTGGCGCGAGCTGCACGAGGCCTTCGAGGAGGTCGCCAACCGCGTCGAGGCCTGGGAGCGCTGGGTGAGCTGGGCCGGGAGCCACCCCGAAGACTACCACCCGGCCGCCTTGCAGATTCTCAAACAGGGCGGTCTGCTGGCCGCGCCGCCCGACGTCGTGGGCGAGTCTGAGCCGCCCGAAAAGCCGGCTCCCGCCGCAACCCGCCAGGAGCCGCCGGCCAAACCCCGCCAGAAACCGCCGCGCCCGCAACCGGCCGCCAGCCCCGCCGGCCTGCCGCCGGCCGAGCTGCTCGACCCGCCCGAAGAGGCCCGGTCCAACGGCGCCCAGCTCGAGGCCGAAGCCGAAGAGCGCGCGCGCGTCATCAACGAGACCCTCTCCCACTTCAACCTTGCCGCCCGGGTCGTCGCCTGGGCCCGCGGCCCCAGCGTCACCCGCTTCGAGGTGGAACCGGCTCCCGGCGAGAAAATCAGCCGCATCGCCGGCCTGGCCAACGACATCGCCCGCGCCCTGGCGGTCGGCTCGGTGCGTGTTGAGGCCCCCATTCCCGGTAAGCACGTCATCGGTCTGGAAGTCCCCAACGCCGAGCGCCAGCTGGTGCGCTTCAGCGAGGCGCTTTTCCACCCCGCTTACCAGCGCAGCAAGGCCCGCCTCCCGCTGATCCTCGGCAAGAGCATCGACGGCGAGATGTGGGTCCGCGACCTTGCCGGTATGCCCCACCTGCTAATCGCCGGCTCGACCGGCTCGGGCAAGTCGGTCTGCGTCAACACCCTGGTCATGAGCCTGCTCTACCGGTACCAGGCAAGCGAGCTGCGCTTCTTGATGATCGACCCCAAGATGGTCGAGCTGACCCCCTACGACGGCATCCCCCACCTGGTTCGCGGCGTGGTCACCAACCCGGCCGACGCCGCCGGCGTGCTCCTGGGGGCGGTGGCCCACATGGAGCGGCGCTACAAGATGATGAGCCAGGTCGGGGCGCGCAACCTGGAGCAGTTCAACGCCAAGATGCGCGAGCTGGGCGAACCGGAGCTGCCTTTGCTGGTAATAGTCATAGACGAGCTGGCCGACCTGATGATTACCAGCCCCAAGGAGGTCGAGCAGGCCATTCTGCGCCTGGCGCAGATGGCCCGGGCCACGGGCATGCACCTGATTCTGGCGACCCAGCGCCCCA
>Ga0256914_1001216_pt1 | contig 24080 bp, 19 predicted proteins | sample HulkmetaG_FD_191571 | JGI IMG/M metagenome (GOLD analysis project Ga0256914, IMG submission 191571) | Hydrothermal chimney microbial communities from Main Endeavour vent field at the Juan de Fuca Ridge, Pacific Ocean - Hulk | ecosystem: Environmental > Aquatic > Marine > Hydrothermal vents ... | reverse complement strand
CACCCATGCAGGGATCAGAAAGAGGGTGCTCGAAGGTATGGAACGGGTGGCCTCATCCGTGGGCCAGCTCTTTTCCGCAGATGTCTCCATAACCTACAAGAACCACTATCCGCCGGTGATCAATTCACCCGAGGCCTGTGATGTGGCAAGGGAGGCAGCGGTGTCAGTGGTTGGCCAGGGGCATGTGATCGGCCAGGCCCATCCTAGCCTTGGCGGAGAGGACTTCTCGTTCTATCTGGAACAGGTGCCCGGATGCTTCGTGAGGTTCGGTGCGGTCAAGCCCGGGCAGGAGGAGATCCCGGCCCACAGTCCGTTCTTCGACTTCGATGAGGATGTGCTGCCCATTGGGGCAGAGTTCTTCGAAAAGGTGGCAAGGCGATTTCTCGATGAGTGACCGCTTGCCTTGAACCCATAAAATTGATAGACCTGAAGCATGAGTGGTCGTGATGAATCGAGCTGCCTCGACTTCAAGGGCAGCAGGCCCTACAGCCTCGGCATAGAGGTCGAGCTTCAGCTTCTGGACCCGGTCACCCTGGAGCTCACGCCCAAGGCCCTGGATATCCTTGAGGCCCTTCCGGATGATCTGAAACCCCACGTAAAGCCAGAGTTCATCCAATCCATGCTCGAGGTGAATACCCCGGCCTGCCCGGATCTCCCCAGTGCCGAGCGGGAGCTCAGGAGGATAATCAGGCATTTTCAACAGGTGGCCGAGGCCCAGGGCTGTGTCGTGTTCGCTGCCGGGCTCCATCCCTTCTCCAAGGCGGCCGAGCAGGTGCTCTTTCCGGATCCCCGATATGAGAGGATACTCCATGAGCTCCAGATCGTTGGCCGCCGCCTTATAACCCAGGGGCTCCACTGCCATGTGGGGTTGCCGGATGCTGACACCTGTATCAGGGTGTTGGACCAGATCCGGGTCTATCTGCCCCTCTTTCTGGCCCTGAGCGCCTCTTCTCCGTTCTTTGAGGGAAGAGACACGGGCCTTGCCTCCTATCGCTCCAAGCTGTTCGATTCCCTGCCCCGGTCTGGGATGCCGGATGCCCTCGGATCGTGGGAAAACTATGTGGACTTTGTCGGCCTTATGAAGAGGTGCGGGATCGTAAGGGGGCCGAGGGATATCTGGTGGGATGTGCGTCCAAGCCCGGAGTTCGGCACCATAGAGATACGCATATGCGATGTGCCGATGCGCTTCGGGCATATCATGGCCCTCTGTGCCCTAATACGGGCCACGGTTATTGGCCTGGCAGAGGGATGGATCAGGGTGGATATCCCGCCGCGGGCAGTGATAGAGGCAAACAAGTGGCAGGCTGCCAGATATGGGGTAGAGGGGAAGTTCATCGTTTCTCACAGCCTGGCTGGGGAGCCGGCAACTGAGCAGGCAGAGTTTGTGCAGACGAGCTTCAGACAGGCTGCATCCTATCTGATCCGTTTCCTTGACTCCCTTGGGCCCATTTACGGCCTGAACAGGGATCTTGGCAAGATTCGCCCTTTCTTGGAGTGCGATACGGCAAATCGGCTCAGGAGGATCTATTCGGCGCCGGATTTTAAAGCGGAATCGCTCTGCCTGCTCGTTCAGGAATTTTGGCGGGAATAATCTCGGACCGCCTGTTTTTTTCCGTTTCTATTTACAAAGCACTCTAGCAGGTAGCTTGTGATAGCCAACTATCTCAGCTCTGCAAGGAGTCTTGGCAGCCAGGTTGCTGTCTCTGGAAATGCCATGACGAGTATGAGGGTGATGATCTGGATGACCACAAATGGGATTATGCCCTTGTATATCTCGACTGTAGTCACTCCTGGAGGGGCAACCCCCTTGAGATAGAAGAGCGAGAAGCCAAAGGGCGGGGTGAGAAAGGATGTCTGCAGATTTATGGCAAAGAGTATGGCAAACCAGACCGGATCGAAACCGAGCATCTTCATCAGGGGGGCCAGCACCGGGATATGGATGAATGTGATCTCGATGAAGTCCAGGAAGAAGCCCGCAATGAAGATTATGGTCATGACAATGGCCATGACACCCCATTTGTCCAGGGCCAGATGGCCGATGAACTCCCGGATCACATGGTCACCTCCAAGCCCCCTGAACACAAGCCCGAAGGCCGTGGCCCCCACCAGTATGATGAAGACCATGCTGGTGAGTTGAACAGTGGTGGCCATGACCGTATTCAGCACCTCCAGCGAGAAGCGCCTTTTGGCAATGCAGAGGATGGTGGCACCAAGGGCGCCCACTCCTGCCGACTCGGTAGGGGAGGCGATGCCTGCGAATATGGAGCCCAGAACCGCTATCATGAGGGCCAGGGGCGGGATGAGGGATTTCAATATGTAGCTTCCAAGCGAGCCTATCTCCTCGAGCTCCTCTGGACTTGGTTGCACAGGAGGGGCCCAGTGCGGGTGTATCTTTGAGATGATCCCAATATAGATGATATAGAGCACCACGAGGATCAACCCGGGTATGACCGCACCTATGAAGAGGTCTCCCACCGAGACCCCTATGATGTCCCCGAGCAGAACGAGCACGATACTCGGAGGGATGATCTGTCCCAGGGTGCCGGAGCTGGCAATGGTCCCTGTGGCCAGCTCATGCCTGTAGCCGTACTCCAGCATGGTTGGCAGGGCCAGAAGCCCCATGGTCACCACTGTGGCCCCGACTATTCCTGTGGACGCACCAAGGAGGGCCCCCACCACCACCACAGAGATGGCAAGCCCGCCCTTCATCCTGCCGAAGGCCATGCCCATGGACTTGAGCAGGTCCTTGGCGATGCCCGAGCGCTCCAGCATCACACCCATGAATATGAACAGCGGAACCGCAGCAAGGGTGAAGTTCGTCATGATGCCCCATATACGCATGGGGAGCAGATTAAAAAAGTCCCACCCGAAACCGATGAGCCCGAATACCAGGGCGGTGCCCATGAGTGTGAAGGCGACCGGAAACCCTGCAAGCAGCAGGATCGTCAGGGTCAGGAACATCCAGGCGGCAAGATAGTCCATCTCTTACGCCCCCTGATCCCCTTTGGCCCTGTCGCGGCCAAGGAGCCTCATGAGATTTTCGTAAAACATGGCAATGCCCTGGAGTGCGGTGAGCACAAAGGCCAGAGGGATGGCCGCCTTAAGCAGATACCTGCCCGGAAGGCCGCCCGGATCCGGAGAGCCCTCATGCATGGCCCATGACGACTCAACGAAGGGGATGGAGGTCTTTACGATCAGGTAGCATCCCGGAAAGAGGAACAGGAGGCAGCCCACCACGTTTATGAAGGCCCTGGTCCTCTTTGAAAGCCGCTGGTAGATCACATCCACCCGGACATGGGCGTTGTACTTCAGGGTATAGGCAGAGCCCAGGAGAAAGATGAGGGCATAGAGGTGCCACTCGAGCTCCTGCACCGCAACGAATGTTATGTTGAAGAGATAGCGCAGAAGGACATCGGTGCTGACCATGAGCACCAGAAGAAGGCTGAGCCAGGATGCGGCCTTTCCGGAGGCCTCGCTAAGCCTGCCGATGAATGATATGAGGGCAGGTGGTGAGGTGTTGTCTGAATCTTTTCCGCTCTTCATCTCTTCATGGATCCCTGTCATGGATTCCTGTGCCGTTTATCCTTCATCCATTTCCGATCCTGTTCCTGATCCAGGCCACCAGATTAAAGCCATGGATTTAAAAAACAAGATGGCTTTATAAATTTTTCCGCCTTTTCCGATAAGGCTATCAGAGTGCCAAATGATTGTGGAATCGGTAAAGGACCCATTTCGGTTCACTGAATTTTTCAGCCAAGACTTAGGAGGTAGCAAAGGATGTCCCTTGATTTCAGCTCAGTAAAACTCAAGATCGGTCTCTGTCTGCTGGGCCTGTTTCTGGTAAATGTGATCACCGTTGCCTCTGCCTTTTATTTTCTGGGCAAGAGTAAGGAGACGGGCGCCTTCATCAATGTCGCAGGAAGGCAGAGGATGCTCTCACAGAAGATGGTGAAAGAGGCCCTGGCCTATGCTGCCACGGGTGAGAAGAAGTGGCAGGAGAGCCTTCTTGAGACCGCAAACCTGTTTGAAAAGAGCCTGAACGGGCTGGCAAATGGTGATGAGAGCATGCATCTTGGTGTCACCTTGGATAGCATTGCCCTTTCGGATATCAGCAAGCTTCGCGATAGCTGGGCCGAGTTCAGGATGCGCATCGACAAGGTGATAAATGCCAAGAGCACCTCGGATCCAGGATTCAAGGAGGCGATCTTCTATCTGTCGAACAACAACATAGGGCTGCTCAAACAGGCAAACGAGCTCACAAAGCGCTATGAGGAGCTCTCAAAGGCCAGTATCGAACATCTGCAGCAGTTGATCGTTGTGATGCTTGCAATAGGGGCCCTGATCTTTGGCCTCTGCTTCTGGATCGTCCAGAGCCAAGTGGTAAGGCCCATAGAGAATATAGTCAACTTCGTAAAGGAGTTTGCAAAGGGGCACTTGGATCTCAGGATCACACAGAGCTTCTCGGGGGAGTTTGGCATTCTTTCGTCTGCATTCAACCATATGGCTGAAAACTTCCAGAAGCTTATCAAGGATCTCAAGGGTGAATCCAAGCGGATCAACAGCACTTCAGAGGACTTGAAACAGGTCGGGGAAGAGGTGAGCAGTCAGGCGAAGCAGATGGAGTCTGTTGCAGACTCTGTCTCCCTGGCAGCCGAGATCGTGAACGAAAACATCCAGCTCGTCTCCCAGGCGACTGCCGACCTCACCACAGCCACCACAGAGATCGCCCAGAGCGTGACCCAGACGGCCCAGATCACCAACTCCGCCCAGGACAAGGCAGTGCTCACAAACGAGGTGATCGGAAGGCTGAGAGAGGGCTCAGACAAGATCGGAAACATCATCCAGGTGATCAACACCATCGCAGAGCAGACAAATCTCCTGGCCCTCAATGCCACCATAGAGGCGGCGCGTGCCGGTGAGGCCGGAAAGGGCTTTGCCGTTGTGGCAAACGAGGTAAAGGAGCTTGCAAAGCAGACCGCGGATGCCACCCAGGAGATCACATCCATGATCCAGACCATCCAGGCGGATACCGGAGAGGCCGTCTCCTCTGTGGAGGAGATCACATCCATTGTCGGCCAGATAAACGACCTTGCAAACACCATTGCCAGCGCTGCAGAGGAACAGACCGCCACGGTCTCCGAGATCAGCCACAATGTCATGGATGCTGCATCCAAGGTCGAGGAGGTCAAGAACCTGGCAGGCGACACCAAGGGGGCTGCAGAGCAGACCGTGGAGCTCGCCTTCAAGAACCTCGAATCCTCAAAGGAACTGCGCGAGCTTGCAAAGCAGCTAAACGATCAGGTCTCGAGGTTCAGGACCTGATAGGGACAATCCGCCTTCGATTCCGAGACACTGGCTGGCACGCCTCTCTGCTACACAGGGAGGCGTGCCAGATCCTTGAGTTTCCATCTCCTTCAATCAATCACTTTCCGGGCCTTGGCCGAAATGGTGAAAGGGCAACTCCTTTCAGGGCCGTTTGCCCTTCCTCTCGAGGCCCAGCTCTATCAGACGGTCGAGCAGCTGGCTGAAGTCGATCCCGTGGGCAGCAGCGGCCTGCGGAAATAGGCTGGTCGGGGTCATGCCAGGGATGGTATTCGTCTCGATGGAGTAGAGCCTTCCTTTCTCGCTCAGCAGCATGTCTGTCCTGCTGTATCCGGAAAGATTCAGTGCCCTGTGGGCCCGGAGCGCCATGTCCTGCGCCAGGAGCGTGAGGTCGTCAGGCAGCTCGGCAGGGCATATCTCCTTGGTTGCCCCTTTTTTGTATTTGGCCTCGTAATCGAAAAAGGCATACCCTTCAGAGGGCACGATCTCCACTATTGGAAGTGCGGTCAGATCCTCGTTTCCCAGCACCCCTCCTGTGATCTCGCGTCCGCTTATGAACTCCTCGAGCATTATGCGGCTGTCGAACTCGAAGGCTCGCTCTATGGCCTGTGTAAGCTCCTGTCTGTCCCGCGCCTTGGTCATCCCAACACTCGAGCCCTGGGTACAGGGCTTTACCATCATGGGAAAGCCAAGCCACTGGACTGCAGAGGAGATCACCCCCTCAGAGACGTCCGAACGCCTGAGTACCATCCATTGAGGCGTGTCGATCCCCGCCTCCTTGTAGACCACCTTGGAGAGGTGTTTGTCCATGGCAAGGGCGCTTCCGAGCACGCCCGAGCCCTGGTATGGCAGGTCAAGGAGCTCCAGAAGGCCCTGGACCGTGCCGTCTTCCCCGTAAGGGCCATGCAGGAGGATGAATACGAAATCGATCTTGCCTGCGTCCCGGACCAGCCTTTCGATATCGTCTCTGGCATCATAGACAGAGACCTCATATCTCTCCGGTGAGAGATGGTTCCTTACGATATCCGCCCCGGCAAGAGAGACCTCCCTTTCTGCCGATCTCCCTCCACAGAGCAGGGCAAGTTTCATTCTGCTTTCTTGGTTCATCTGATCAGCTCCATCCTTTCATCATCACTGAGCCCTCCCTGCCATGGCAATCATGAACTCGAGGCCCCAAGGGGATTGTGGCATGGCGGGGCCAGGGGATATATAATCCGAGTCTAATCCCGGGAGCACTCATGGAAAATAGAACAGCGTCAGAAATATCAGGAAAAGGCCGGTGCGGCAACGAGTATCCCTGTGCCCCGAGGGCGGCAGTGGGGGTGGTGGTGCTCTCTGATGAGGGCAAGATACTCATGATAAGGCGGGACAAGCCGCCGGCAAAGGATACCTGGTCTGTGCCAGGCGGCAGCATAGAGCTTGGAGAAAGGCTGTTCGAGGCCGCAATCAGGGAGGTTCGGGAGGAGACGGGCGTGCTCATAGAGCCTGAGCCCATATTCCAGACCGTGGATGCCATCTATCGGGACAGAGACGGACGCATCCAGTACCACTACCTGATAGTCTACGTACTTGCCAGATATGTGGGCGGGACCGTAAGGGCCGCCTCTGACGCCTCTGATGCCGGATGGTTTAGTCTGGATGAGATAGGGGGGCTGAATACCCCCGGCAGGACCCTTTCCACCATCGAAGGGGTGCTCAAGCTCAGCGGTTGCCTTCAGAGCCGGTAGGTCTCTGTGAGGGGTCGAAGGGGGCAGGGCCCTTGCCATTGGCAGCCCGCCTCTGCCGTGCAGCACGGTCGATGTCTATGATCTTCGTGTCTCCAACGTAGCTCTTCACCTCATAGCTGCTTATGCTTGCAATCTTTTGGCCCAGTTTGGACAGGCGCTCCACCTCCTGAGATATGATCTTCAGCTTCTTGTAGTTGGGATCCGTGGGAGGGGTCTTTTGAAGCATCATCCACACCATGCCGGAGACCACCTGCAGGGGCTGGTTGAGTTCATGGGCCGTTCCGCCGGCCATCTCGAGCACACCGGCAAGCCGCTCCTTTTCAAGCCGCTCTTCCTCTGCCCTCATGCGCTCTGTCACATCGATGACCACAGCCACTGCCTCCGGTTCCTCCCCGGGCAGTTTTATGCTGCTGAGGTGCCAGGCGATGCTCTTTCTGCCATGGACCGGATCCTCCATTTCGGTCACCACCTCACAACTGCTCTTGCCTGCAAGGAGCTGCTCCAGCTCCTTCTTGAGCCTTGGCCATGACTCTTCGGTGACGAGGCGGTCGATGGTGCTGCCTATGATATCGGCCCTTGGGAGGCCGAACAGTGTCACAGCCGCCCTGTTGATATCCTTTAGCCTTAGCTCTGCCAGATCCAAACGGACGATCCCTATGGTGGGTGGGCCATCTGCGAGGAAGCGGTAGCGGTCATGGCTGAGCCGTCTTATGGCCGCTGCCCTTGCAAATTTTATCTCCCTGTTGAAATGGAGGATGCCCGATGCGATGAGTGCCAGGGCAATGACCAGTAAGGCCGCTGAGGAATAGGTGAGATAGGATGCAAACTGGGCTATGAGCTCCGGACTCATGCCACTTCCTGACTCCAGGGCCTTGGCGACGGCATCCGCCAGGGATGAGGCACGAAGCCACAGAAGCAGTATCGCTGCCAAGGGAACCGCCAAGATGGTGCCCATGAGCCATGGAAACGGCATCTTTCTAAGGATGTTTGAAAGTGACATCTCCTCCCCTAGGGAAGTGGGGGATAAAGAGGCACTGAGATGATCCCCCCTCCTTGAAGAGGAATTTATAATTGAGGATGACCCTGTGGTCAATGAGCTAAAATTCATTTTTGAAATAATGCTTTTATTGACCATAATGAGGCATTAAATTATCGTAGTCTTTGAACCTTTTTCTCCTATTCGTATAATTTCGCAAAATTATTAAGCAATTGAGGAATATTTTATTGTCTTTGCCATGAAGTACTGCTTTGGACCTGTTCCATCCCGGCGTCTTGGCCTCTCTCTTGGAGTAGATCTGCTGCCCGCCAAGACCTGCAACATGGACTGCATATATTGTGAGCTTGGAAGGGCAAATGGCACCATCTGTGATGTGAAGGAGTATTTTCCCTATGAGGAGATTGCCCGTGAGATAGAGGAGGTCGTCCGGGCCGGGCATCCACGCTTCGACTGCCTCACCTTCACCGCATCGGGAGAGCCAACACTCCATCTGCGCCTCGGCGATCTGATAGGGTTTTCAAAATCCCTTATCGAACGCCCGGTGGTCGTGCTCACAAACTCTGGGCTCGTCTCGAGGCGTGAGGTCAGACAGGCCCTTGCCAGTGCGGACATAGTGCTGGCATCCCTGGATGCAGCCACTCCTGGCGCATTCAGGCGCATAAACAGGCCGCACAGGTGTGTGGTGCTGGAGGAGGTCATAGAGGGGCTTTCGGCCCTTCGAGGCCAGATGGAGGGAGAGCTCTGGCTCGAGATCCTGTTCGTGAGCGGAATAAACGATCAGGACGGGGAGGTGGCGGCCCTGGCCAAGGCCGTGGAGCAGATCGATCCGCACAGGATCCAGCTGAATACCGTTGTGAGACCGCCTGCAGAGGAGTGGGCGCGGCCTGTGCCCCAGTCGAGGCTGAGGGAGATCAGGGATGCACTCGGAGCAAGGGCAGAGATAATAGTGGACTACAGGGCCAAGATGAAGGCCGGGGCAGCCGGTCTCGTGGAGGCCGAGATCCTGGACATGCTCAAGCGGAGGCCTCTTACATGTAGGGAGATCAAGGAGCTTTTCGGATTCGATGCGGATATCGATGGGATCCTCCAGCGTCTGGAGAGGCAGGGGCTTGTTGTAACCAGGAGGGTCGACTCCAAGGATTTCTACTGCACTGCAAGCCAATCAGGTTGAGATTGGCAGGGGCGTGCGAGTGAACAAGAGATTTTCGGATATGACAGTGGAATAGAATGGCTACGAGAACCAGGAAAAAGAAGGGTACCAAGGGGGGCAGGAGGGCCAAGGCTGGGGCCTCGGCAGGGGCTGCTCCGGCCGTGAGCGCTGCCTCTGGCGGATCGGGCTCCAGCAGCACTCCAGATGAGGGGGCGACAGGGGCCAAGACAGGGGCGGACAAGGGCGTCAATGCCAAGGACACCAAGGATGCCAAGGGTACAAAGGGTTCCAGGGGGGGCAAGGGCGCAAAGGGGAGCAAGGGCAACAGGCAGATCGTCATAAATGTTGCCGCCCCAGAGGAGAGCCGGATCGCCCTTCTGGAAGATGGAAAGCTCGAGGCCTTTGATATCGAGGCCCTGTCCTATGTCCAGACCCGGGGCAATATCTACAAGGGAAAGATCCAGAATGTCGAGCCGAGCCTTCAGGCCGCGTTCGTGGATATTGGTCTAAGCAGGAACGCCTATCTCCCCTTTGACGAGATCCATCCCGAGTATTACGGCTATGAGGACAACCGCAAGAAGATAGCCTCGCTCCTCAAAAGGGAGCAGGAGGTGGTTGTGCAGGTGGTCAAGGAACAGACCCCCTTGAAGGGTGCATACGTGACCACATATCTGTCCATCCCGGGCCGCTTTCTTGTCCTCATGCCTGGAAATCCCCAGGTCGGGGTGTCGAGAAAGATCCAGGATGAGCGCGAAAGACAGAGGATCAAGAAGATCCTCAAGGGGTTCAAGCTGCCAGAGGGCATAGGCCTGATTGCAAGGACTGTCTGCTCCAAGGCCCCTAAACGCCAGATAGAGCGGGATTGGGGCTATCTGAGCCGTCTTTGGAAGAGTCTCAAGAAGAAGATTCAGTCCACCAAGGCCCCGGGGCTCATCTATCAGGACCGTGAGCTGGTCACGAGATTCCTGCGGGACTATCTCACCTCGGACATCGATGAGATCCTCGTGGACAACAGGGATGCCTTCGAGAAGATCAAGAGCTTTCTGAAGATCATTGCCCCGAGGCAGGTAAAGAGACTCAAGCTCTACGAGGGTGATGAGCCCATCTTTGCCAAATACGGGGTCGAGGAGCAGATTGACCAGGTCTTCAGGCCAAGGGTGGAGCTGCCTTCAGGCGGCTACCTGATCATTGAGCCCACTGAGGCCCTGGTATCCATAGACGTGAACTCGGGGCGGCACATAGGTGAGAAAGACCTTGAGGAGACGGCCCTTGCAACGAATCTCGAGGCGGCAGAGGAGGCTGCCAGACAGCTCAGGCTCAGGGATCTGGGCGGCATCGTGGTGATAGACTTCATAGACATGCGCTCGGCTGCCAACAGACAGGCAGTTGAACGGCGCATGAGGGAGTGCCTGAAAAAGGACAAGGCCCGGACCGAGGTGGGGCGCATCTCCCGCTTTGGCCTCCTTCAACTGGTGCGCCAGAAGCTCAAGACCCCGGTGCAGGCTGTCAGCTATGTGCAGTGTCCGCACTGCAAGGGGATCGGCATAGTGAAGTCGGTGGAGAGCCTGGCCGTGCTCTATCTGAGGAAACTCAGCGGGCTGCTCTCAAAGGGCACAGGGCGTCATGGGCGCTCCTGCCTCGTGCTTGAGGTGACCCCGCAGGTGGCCGCCTATCTCCTCAACAGAAAGAGACAGGATCTGTGCCGTCTCGAGGAGGACTATGCGGTCGACATCATAGTGCAGTCCAAGGAGAGCTTCATGCCAGAGGAGCACTCGCTCTTCTGGGCAAAGGATTAGGAGATTTGAGACCTGCCTGGCCCCTTTTGTGATCCAGGTGGAATGGGATTTTTCTATGAAGATATTTCAGGATGTGCCTGACTACATAAAGGAGCTCATACCCTATCCTCCGGGAAAGCCCATAGAGGAGCTGAAGCGCGAGTACGGAGTGGAGGATGTGATCAAGCTCGCCTCCAATGAGAACGACTACGGCCCTTCCGCCGAGGCGGTAAATGCCTTCGAATCCTGTGCGGCAAGACTCTTCCGCTATCCAGATGGAAGCGGCTACTACTTGAAACAGGCCCTGGCAGAGCGTTTTGGCGTGAGCCGTGACAACATAGTCCTTGGAAACGGCTCCAATGAGATCATCGACTTTCTTTGCCGTGTATTCGTGCGGCCGGGAAGGAGTGTGATCAGCAGCTTCCCCAGTTTTCTGGTCTATCAGAAGATGGTCCAGATAATGGGTGGTGAGAACATAGTGGTACCCCTCAAGGGGCGCAGGCACGATCTCGACGCCATGGCCGAGAGGATAGGTCCTGAGACCAGGATCGTCTTCCTGGACAATCCCAACAATCCCATGGGAACCGTGCTGCAGGAAGATGAATTCGCAGCCTTTCTGGAGAGGATTCCCGATACTGTCCTGGTGGTGCTGGACGAGGCCTATGGAGAGTTCGTCAAGGAGGACGTGGATAGTGCCAGGGGTGCCGATTTCATCAAGAGGGACAGGCGCGTGGTCTTCATGCGCACCTTTTCAAAGGCTTACGGGCTTGCAGGCCTAAGGGTAGGCTATGGTATAATGGATGTTGAGCTGGCCAGACTGCTTGAAAGGGTAAGGCAGCCCTTCAATGTGAATCTGCCTGCCCAGGAGGCTGCCCTTGCTGCGCTTGAAGACCAGGCTCATCTCGAGATGACACTGGTCAATACCTGGAAGGAGATGGAGCGTCTTTCATCCGAGCTTTCCAGGCTGGGGTGCAGGGTGTTTGAGAGTCACACCAATTTCATGCTGGTGGATGTGGGGCGCCCGGCCAGGCAGGTCTATGAGGCCATGCTCAGAAAAGGGGTTATCATCAGGGCCATGGATGCCTACGATCTTCCTGAGTGCATCCGCATCACCATAGGGACCAGGCAGGAGAACGACCGGTTCCTGGAGGCCCTGCAAGAGGTTTTGCATCAGGCCTGAAGCTGAAAGGAGGCAACCCGAATGGCAAGGCCGCCCAAGTGCAGGATAGTCGGACATGAACCGTCTGTGACATATTTCAAGCCCAGGGGGATCCCGCTGCGGAATATCGATGAGATAACCCTTACGGTCGAGGGGCTCGAGGCCTTGAGATTGAGCGAGATAGAGGGGCTGGATCAGGATGCCGCAGCGGCCCGCATGGGGATCTCCAGGCAGACCTTTGGACGTATCCTTGCAGATGCCAGGCGTACCGTTGCAACAGCCATAGTGAACGGACTCGGATTGAGGATAGAAGGGGGCAATTACAAGATCATAAAGGACAAGGGGCAGGAGACCTGATGTAAGGTTCCTGCCCCTTGATGGTTAAAGATTTGACTCTTGGTTGATCGGGCTGTCCGGACTAATCCTTCTGTACATTCACGGCCTGAGGCCCCCTGTTGGTCTCCTCGATGTCGAAGGTGACTGCTTCCCCCTCCCTAAGGGTCCTGAAGCCATCACCGGCAATGCCTGTGTAGTGGACGAAGATGTCGTCCTGACCTTCCATCTCGATGAACCCGTACCCCTTCTTCTCGTTGAACCACTTGACTGTACCGTTTGCCATCTTTCCCAAAAACTCCTTTCAAAAACATAGATTCACGCTACACAAGCCCTTGGGATCAAGTCATGCTGGTTTGAAAAACGCAAGACGACCTGAAGAGAGAACCCATGCAACATGTCAATGGCATTTAAAGTTTACAGGAAGGCAATTCATAAATCAAAGATAAAGTTGATCGTGTGAAACATTTGGCAACACGAGCAGTTGACCTGCCTTGCAGCACAGGCTACCAGCCGCCACCGCCTCCGCCGCCGCCTCCTCCGCCGGAAGCACCGCCTCCTCCAGAGCCGGAGATGGAGGCAGAGGAAAGGGCTGTAGTCATGCCCGGGCCTATAGCCGAGACAGAGGTTGGGGTGAAGTGGCCATGGCCGGAATACCATGCCGGGGTGTAGGTTCCGGAGGCAGTTGCCCTTTCAAGGACCTCTTTAAACTTTTCTGACCACTCGTTCTCCACCCCGAGGGCTATTGCCCACGGAAGGTATCTTTCAAAGAGCTCCGGGGTCCTTTCAGGCGGTGTCAGTATGCCGAGCCGTTTCTCCTCTGCCGTCTTCAGATAGAGCCTGAAGCCCTCGAGGGCATCCATGATCTTGCGTCCCTTTAGGGTTGGCGCCTTCATTAGGTGATAGAAGGCCAGGTTGGAGATGATCAGGGCAAAAAAGATAACCAGCGCATTGTAGCCGAGCATCTGCCCATAGGTATAGGAGCCCACGACAAGGCCTGCCCCAAAGGCGATTGCAAAGACGGCCATGAAAAAGGTCGCCCCGACCATTTTGAGGCTGGGCCTTTTGATCACCTCCCTGAAGATCGATACAAATGAGGCGATCAGGATCAAGGAAAAGACACTCCATATCGATAGCCATAGGGTCATGAAGAAGCTGTCGCCCATATTGGGTGAAAGGAGGACCATGAGGACGAGGGTGATTATCGTTACGGCCGCTCCTGGGAGGATATGGCGCCTGTTGGTCAGGAAGTAGATCTTCTCGCACTCCTGCCTGAGCCCCTTCTTCAGCCGATCAATGGCCTTTTTGATCCTTGATGCCTCTTCAGAGGAGAGGCGCAGGCGGGAGCCGCCGGAGAACAGGGCGCCAAAGAGGACTCCCTCAGCCCTGGTGAGGCCCGGGGCCCTGGGGCCCTGAAAGTTCTTGATGATCTCATAGCCGCCATCTTTGTCGGCTATTTTTATGGCCCCTTTGACTGCCATGCTTACCAGGGCGGAGCTCATCACCCTGTTGTCATAGCCGAGATTTCTTATGTATCTCGCCGCCGCTGGACCTATCCCTTCCGGCGGGGCGAAAAGGGGGATGATATTGCCTGGCTCAGGATCTTTTCCCACCCTGGACCAGGCAAGGAGATAGTAGGAGATCACAATCAGAAAACCCGCGACCCCTGCAACAAAGGCCCTGTTGTCCTGCAGGAAGGCATAGATGGCCTCAGCCCTGTCAGGCTGCCGCACAAGGCCCTTTGGCCATGCTGCCGCAATGGTGAACCCATGCCCTGGCGGGAGCACAGTGGTCGTCTCGGCAACCAACACCCCATCTCCTTCCTGGACGACCCTGGCCTGTGATGCCTGGGAGCCCTCGGGGCCCGTGTAGAGAGCGTACTGCACGAATTCTGCTTTTGCAGGCAGGATGATCTCGACCCTTGCCTTTTCGATGGGGAAATTCCAGCCGTTTCCGGTCACATTCCAGTAGAGCTCGTCATACTCATCAAAAAAACCGATCATCCTCTCCATCTGGTAGGAGATCTCAAAGGTGTGCTCACCCCTTGAGACCATGCGCTGGGCACTGCCTATGTAGATACGGACGTTTCCGTTGCCGGTCTTCTTCATGTGCCACTCCGTGTCGTGGCCGTCCATTGCCACTGAAAGGAGCTTGAAGTGGCTGTCTATGAAGCCCAGCCTGCTTTTGTAGAGTGTTGGGATATCACGATAGATGCCGTGTCTGATCTCATTGCCCAGACAGAGGGCACGGATCCTTTCTGTCACCACTATGGTGCCGGACACATCTATGTATATGGAGCTGTCGAAGCTCGTTATCTTTTCATGGGAGGAGGCGGATGAGGCCTGGGCTGTGCTACTGGATGGCAGGATGGAGGGCAGCGCGGAGGAGATGATGAAAACTATGAGAAAGAGGGCGCAGGAGACGGGCAAGGGATAAGCAAGATGGCCTTTCGAGCTCTTTTGCTTCATGGTCAAAATCTCACCTCTGGCACCTGTCGTTTTTCCTCGTCGTCCAACTCGAAAAATTCCATCTTCTCAAACCCGAAAGGGCCTGCCACCATGTTGTTGGGAAATATCTCTATGGCCGTATTGAATTGCCTTACAGCCCCATTGTAGTAGCGCCTTGCCAGCTGGATCTGCTCCTCCAGCTCTGCGAGCTGCTGCTGGAGATTCAGGAAATTCTCATTGGCCTTTAGCTCAGGGTAGTCCTCAGCAATGGCGAAGAGTGAGCGGATACCCATTGAGAGGGCCGATTCTGCAGATGCCTTCTCTGCAGGGTCCTTTGCACCTATAGCCCTTGTCCTGGCCTCGGTAACTTCCTTGAAGATTTGCCTTTCATGTTTTGCATAACCCTGGATGGTTTCGATTAAATTTGGAATGAGATTGGCTCTTCTCTTTAGTTGCACGTCTATTCCGCTCCAGGCCTCTTGGCAGACGTTTCTCAACTTCACTAGGCGGTTGTAGATGGCAACGGCCCACAGGGCGAGTATCACTACTATGGCCAGGATTACATAGATCAGGTTCATCGTTGTCTTCCTTTCGAAGGGTTCCCGCCGCCAACAGGCATGCGGTTCTTCTCCTGTAATTATTCGGCACAAATGGCACTTCAGATTCAATTATAGATGTGCCCATATGGGATTTGAAGGAAAAAGCGCCAAATAATCGACGGTTATGAAGTGTCAAAAAGTTGTATTGACTTATGGCTGCAACTACGATATATAGTGGTCAATCTAAGTTGTTGGTCCAATATAGTGTGTATGCTCAAAATTCAGCCATCCAATTCCGGGCTCCGGTCTGAAGGGACTGGAGCAGGGGGATTTCTGCGCAATCGTTCAGGCCACCTGAAGACTTAAGCAGGGGGCCAAGAGCATAGAGTTAGGAGGGGAGATGGAGCTAAAGCCCGAGATGACAACCACCAGCACCAGGCCGCTTATCTTCGACAGGATAGTGAAGAGGGATGGCAGAATAGTCCCTTTTGCCATCTCCAAGATCACTACCGCCATCCTGAAGGCGGGAAGGGCAACAGGCGAGTTTGGTGAGGCAGAGGCAAGGCGGCTCACCATCAGGGTGCTTACCCTGGCACAGGCGGTCTTTGACGAGGCCATCCCCACGGTGGAGGAGATCCAGGATCTGGTGGAGGAGGTGCTTCTGGCCTCTCCATTCAAGAAGACGGCCAAGGCCTACATCCTCTATCGCGATCAGCACGCCAGGATCCGCGAGATGGTCCAGAAGGCGGATATCGACCTGATAGAGAAGTATCTCGAGCGCCTGGACTGGAAGGTGCGCGAAAACAGCAACATGGCCTATTCGCTTCAGGGTCTGAACAACTATGTCTCAAGCGAGATCACAAAGACCTACTGGCTGAACAAGATCTATACCCCTGAGGTGCGCCAGGCCCACATCAGCGGTGACATCCATATCCATGACCTGGGGCTCCTTTCCGTCTACTGTGTGGGCTGGGACCTGCAGGACCTGCTCCTTTCAGGCTTCCGAGGCGCACCCGGAAAGGCAGAGAGCAGTCCGGCCAAGCACTTCAGGAGCGCCCTTGGGCAGATCGTCAACTTCTTCTACACCCTTCAGGGCGAGGCGGCAGGTGCCCAGGCATTTGCCAACTTCGACACCCTGCTCGCCCCATTCATCCGCTATGACAACCTGTCCTACCGGGAGGTGAAGCAGGCGCTGCAGGAGTTCGTATTCAATGTGAACGTACCGACCAGGGTCGGTTTTCAGACACCCTTTACGAACCTCACCATGGACCTCGAGCCCCCTGAGAACCTGAAAGGTCAGCATGTGATAATAGGAGGGCAGTTCCAGCAGGAGACCTATGGAGATTTCCAGGAGGAGATGAACATCCTGAATCAGGCCTTCCTGGAGGTGATGTCTGAGGGGGACGCAAAGGGCAGGGTGTTCACCTTCCCCATACCCACCTACAATATCACGGAGGGATTCAACTGGGACAATCCCGGTCTCGATCGCCTGTGGGAGGTCACTGCAAAATATGGCATCCCCTATTTTGCCAATTTCGTGAACTCCGACATGTCGCCTGACGACGCCCGATCCATGTGTTGCCGCCTGCGTCTGGACGTAAGGAGTCTGGAGCGCAGGGGAGGGGGGCTGTTTGGCGCAAATCCCCTGACGGGCTCCATAGGTGTGGTCACCATCAACATGGCGGCCATAGGCTACAGGGCCTCGAGTGAAGACGAGTTCCTGGAGGGCCTCGAGAGGATGATGGAGGTCGCACGCACCAGTCTCGAGAGCAAGCGCAAGGTGCTCGAGCGCTTTTCAGAGCAAGGGCTATATCCATATACCAGGTTCTATCTGCGCCACGTAAAACAGCGCTATGGCAAGTACTGGAGCAACCACTTCTCCACCATAGGGCTGATAGGCATGAACGAGGCCTGTCTGAATCTCATGGGCAAGGACCTGGCGGATCCGGATGCCGTCGCCTTTGCCGGAAGGGTGCTTGATTTCATGAGGGACAAGCTCATCATGTTCCAGCAGGAGACCGGAAACCTCTACAACCTGGAGGCCACCCCCGGCGAGGGTACTGCCTATCGTCTGGCCAAGCTGGACAAGAAGCGCTACCCTTCCATCGCCATCAGGAACATGGAAGAGACCGGCACCCCCTTCTATACCAACTCTACCCAGCTGCCTGTGAACCATACGACAGACATAATCGAGGTGCTCGATCTGCAGGAGCCGCTTCAGTCCAGATACACAGGAGGCACGGTGCTCCATGTCTTTCTGGGTGAGGCCGCCCCGGATCCTGCTGCCGTGCGGGATTTCATCCGCATGGTCTGCAGCCGCTACTCTCTGCCCTACTTCACCATAACCCCCTCCTTTTCGATATGTCCGGATCATGGATATCTGAGGGGAGAGGTGCCCAAGTGTCCGGACTGCGGTCAGGCCACGGAGGTCTACTCCAGGGTGGTGGGATATCTCAGGCCAGTGAACCAGTGGAACGACGGGAAACAGGCCGAATTCACCATCCGCTCCCGTTTCAAGGTGTGAAACCCCAGGGTGTGACAGGGACGTGGTTGAGATAGGAGGCCTTGTCCCCTTCAGCCTGAGCGACTATCCAGGCAGGGTTGCAGCCGTGGTATTCACCCAGGGCTGCAACTTTTCCTGTCCTTACTGTCACAACAGCTCCCTCATTCCAAGGATCCCTGGCTCCATGGCCGGGCCACAGAAGGTCATGGAGTTTCTGAAAGGGCGCAGGGATAGGCTCTCGGGTGTGGTGATCTCTGGGGGAGAGCCAACCATACATGAAGGGCTGCACCTTTTTCTCTCACAGATCCGCTCTATTGGCCTTCCGATCAAGCTCGACACCAACGGGAGCAATCCGGAGCTCCTGTCAAGGCTGCTGAAGAGCGGTCTGCTGGATTTCATAGCCATGGATATAAAGGGGCCCTGGCACAAGTACGATCTCGTCTCTGGCAGGTCCGGGGCCGCATCCAGGGTGAGACAGTCCATGGCCATCGTGGCCGAAAGCGGCATAGGACATCTGTTCAGGACCACTGTCGTCCCGGGCCTCCTGGACGATGATGACCTGGATGAGATATCGTCCTTGATACCTTCGGGATCGCCTCACATCTTTCAGCCCTACCGTCCACCTGGCAGCCTGGCTGCATGAAGGATAGCTGCCAAGTTAAAAAGTTTGCCCACTTATAAAGAATTTTTCCCCTTTTTTCGATAAAGAGGTTGTAAAGGCCTTTTTTGCCCTGATATCACCGGTTTTTTATGGGCAAATGCCCGTTTGGGCCCGGACCTTCGGGATAAAGACCCTTTCCGGGCCAAAAGAGAAGAGAAAGGGGGACCTGTTTCAAATTGCCTGCGCCTGAGAGAATGCCCATAGGCCAGCTCCTCAAGGAAAAGGGCCTTGTAGGAGAGAAGGAGATCCAGTTTGTCCTGCATGAGCAGAAGGCCACAGGTGAACGCTTCGGTGAGGCCCTGACGCGCCTTGGTTTTGTTACTCCTTCAGAGCTTGCCCAGGTGCTGGCAGAGCAGAGCGGCCTTCCCTTCATCGATCTCAGGGTATTCGTGCCGGAGGCCCAGGCACTGGCCAAGGTCCCGTACCAGGCCGCCTCCCAGAAGAAGCTTCTGCCCCTCTGGATAGATGAGGACATGCTCCACGTGGCAGTGGTCGACCCCTTTGATACCTCCATCACCGATTCGCTCTTCAGATTTACCGGCATGTCCTGTGCGCTCCACGTCGGAGCAGAGGATCAGCTGGAAAAGCTCATCGAATGGCACTACCACCTGATGGAAAATCCTCCTGAGAAGGTGGTGGAGGAGACCATCGACAGGCTCAGGATAAATCCCGAGACCAACATAGACGTGGGCAAACTCGTGGATGCCATCTTGACGGATGCAGTCAGCAAGAAGGCAACGGACGTGCACATAATCCCCAGTGACAAGTCCTCAAGGGCCATGTTCCGGATAGACGGTATCCTCTATGCCGCCCACATCTTTCCCTATTCCATCCATAACCGCCTTGTTACCAATATCAAGGTGAGGGCGGGCATGGACATATCAGAGCAGAGAAAACCCCAGGACGGCCGCATGAGCTTCGAGTTCATAGGCGACATATTCGATGTGCGTGTCTCGACCCTGAGGGCCAAACATGGGGAGAACCTGGTTATGCGGCTTCTGCCATCCAGGGGAGAGAGTGCGTTTGGCATCACGGATCTCGGCTTTGAAGAGGATCAGCTCCTTGCCCTCAAGATGCTTCTTCAGCGCCCTTACGGAATGATGCTGGTCACAGGCCCCACCGGCAGCGGTAAGACCACCACCCTCTATGCTGCTCTCAGGGAGCAGGAGGTCATCAGCAAGAACATAATGACCGTGGAGGATCCCATCGAGTACGAATTTTTGATGATTCGCCAGACCCAGGTCAACACAAGGGCTGGTTATACCTTCGCAAGTGCCATCAGGGCATTTCTACGCCAGGATCCCGATGTGATCCTGGTCGGGGAGATCAGGGATCAGGAGACGGCCCTGCTGGCCATCAGGGCGGCCCTGACCGGCCATCTCCTCCTGTCCACCCTGCACACCAACGATGCCATAGGGGCCCTGGCAAGGCTTATGGATCTGGGCATATCGTCATACCTGCTCTCATCCACCATGGTGGGCGTAGTGGCACAGCGCCTGATCAGGAGGCTATGCCCCAAGTGCAAGGAGCCCTTCAAGCCGAGCCAGATGGAGATGATGCTCCTCAATCTGCCAAAAGACGGGGAGTTCTGCAGGCCGGTAGGTTGTCCGGAGTGCCGGGGCACAGGCTACTCGGGGCGGACGGTAGTGGCAGAGATCATGAAGTTTTCAAAGGAGATCCTTAAACTCATCGCCACAGAGGCACCTCTGGTGGAGATAGAGGAACAGGCCCGAAAGGAGGGGTTCTACGATCTAAAGGAGGCGGCCATGAGGAAGGCCGCCCGCGGTGAGACCAGTATCGAAGAGCTGCGGAGGGTGATAGGCTGATGCCTCTTTTCGAGTATCAGGCAGTAGACGAGCATGGAAGGCTCATAAGGGACAGGGGCAGCTTCAGCTCCATTGCCTCGCTCTATCAGAGCCTCAAGGCCAGGGGCTATACGCTGGTGGACTACAAGCGGAGAGTTCTGGATCCTGCACGTCTGCTTCCTGAACGGAAGGTGGACAGGCTGGTGCTTGCAGAGTTCTTCCGCAATCTGTCCCTTCTCTTGAAGGGCGGGGTTCCTCTTAGGGACTGCCTCGAGGACATGGCCCAGACCATAAAGGAACAGGCCCTCAGGGCTGCCATAAAGGAGATGATAATGGCCCTCGAGAACGGGGAGCTCCTTTCTGCCGCCATGAAACGCTCATCAAAGGTGTTCGGCAGGATCCCTATCGTCCTGGTCTCCATCGGTGAAGAGACGGGCAGGCTCGACTCCACCCTGGTGGATGCCGCCAAGCATCTCGAGCGCATGGAAGAGATCGTCTCCAATACCAAGAGGGCTCTTACCTATCCCATATTCGTAGTGGCCGCCATGACCGGGGCCCTCTGCTTCTGGATGCTCTATGTGCTTCCAAAGGTGCTGAAGCTATTTGAAAACATGGGCATGACGGATCTTCCCTGGCCCACCAGGGTGCTCATGGCGGCGGTGGGCTTCTTCAACAGCTGGTGGCCCGTATTCCCTGTGGCGCTTCTGGCCATCGCCATGTTCAGGTTTCTGGCCTCCAGAAATGAGAGATTCAAGTATTACTGGGATCTGATGATCATGAAGATCCCTCTCGTGGGCGGCGTGATAAGGGCATCACAGCTCGCCTTTTTCTTCGAGTACCTCTCGCTCCTGATCCACTCAGGGATAGACATAGTCAGGAGTTTCGACATCATGGCAGACTCTATCTCCCACCAGGTGCTTAAAAAGGGCATCATGGAGATGAAAGAGGAGATAATAAACGGTACCGATCTGACCCATGCCTTCAAGAGGCTTCCTGTGCTTGAGCCCTTCGTGAACAGGATGATCCACGTGGGGGAGCAGACAGGCGAACTTCCAAAACAGCTCTCGGTCCTTGCATCCTACTACCGAGACCATGTCAACAAGCTGGTAGATGCCCTTGGAAAGACCCTGGAGCCCATCCTGATCGTGATAGCAGGTTTTATCTTCGCACTCATAGCAATGGGGCTCCTCGGGCCAATATATGATCTCATGGGGAGGATAGAGTAGATGGCTGGCTGCGATTATCTGACCCATTTTCGCTTCAAGCGTCCGCCATTTTCGATCTCTCCGGATCCGGACTTCTTCTTCCCGTCAAGGGCCCATATAGGGGCACTGGAGAGCCTGAAATACGGGATTGAAAGAGGTGACGGCTTTCTCGTGCTCATGGGCCATGCCGGCACTGGCAAATCGCTTCTTCTGAGGCTTCTGCTGAAGCAGCTTGGTGATGGGGTCCAGACGGCGGTCGTGGTGACTCCAATGATAGATCCTGTCGGCCTTATGGAGATGCTCCTGGAGGATCTGGCCGGCAGTGTGCCCGAGCAGGCCCGAGGAAGCCTGAGCAGGCTGCTTAAGGAGTTCCGGGACAGGGTGATAGGGCTTGCTGGCCGGAAAAAGCGGCTTTTGGTGGTGATAGATGAGGCACAGAACCTCTCTTCCGAGACGCTCGAGCAGTTGCGGCTCCTTTCAAACATAGAGCTCAGTGACAGAAAGCTTGTCCAGATCCTGCTCTCAGGCCAGGAGGGCCTGAAGGAGATCCTTTCAAGGAAAGGGCTTGGCCAGCTCTGTCAGCGCATAACGGTAAGCGAGGTGCTAGAGCCTCTTGGGCAGGAAGAGGCCCTGGACTACATCCGCTACAGGATGGCCCGTGCCGGCAGGGCAGATATAGAGATAGACCCATCTGCAGCCCGCTATATCCATAGGCAGACCTGCGGTGTTCCAAGGCTCATAAACAGGCTGATGGACAGGGCCCTACTGAGCGCAGCAGCCCAGGGAAAGGGCTTCATAGATCTTGAGGCTCTAAAGGCGGCTGAAGAGACCATGGAGATCCTGAACTGGCAAAAGAGAGGGGGCTTCCTCTCAAGAGGGCCCATATGTCCTGCAATAAAGCGCTATGCACCTGCCGCCGTGGGGGCTGCCCTGATCTTTTCCGTATTCTCCTTCAACCTGTTTCCAAAGGACGTTTCAGGGCTCAGGGCCACAAGTGAGTCGAAGGCGGTATTCGATCCATCCTCCCTTGGGATCAAGGGCAATGGTGCACAGGATGCTGTTGGTGGCCAAGGCAGTGGGCAGAAAGAGATGGCCGGGGTGCTGGCCCACACTGCCGGCCCCGGTACCGTAGAGGTCCGTGTATCCCGGGCCCTGGTGCGTACCAAGCCTGCAAGGAAATTTCCCCAGATCACCTCGGTAAAGAGGGGGGACAGGCTCATGATCCTGGATGAAAGGAGGGGCTGGTACAGGGTTCAGGTCTATGACGCCCTTGGAAAGAAGACATGGGGCTGGATCAGAAAGGACATGGTCAAGCCGGCGGCAACAAGGGAGGCTAGCCCTTCATGATCACCCAACTCTTTGGCAGATATCTATCATGCTGTCTCGATGTGGATGCAGGCAGATGGAGCTGTGCCCCCTTCACCATGAAGGGCGGCAAGAGGCATTTTAAAAAGGTCGTCTCTGCCTCTGAGCCCCGCTGCCCGCACTCTGCATGCAGGATATTTTCTGCCATTCGTTCGAGGAACGCCAATCTCCTTGTGGCAAACTTCCCCGATATGAAGCCCGATCTCCTCAAGATCCAGGTCGAGGAGCGGCTCAGGCAGGAGTCCATCATTGGTGATGATCTGCCCCTAAATATCACCTTCAAATCTATCGAAGGCGGCGCCAGCATGAAGCGTCTGATAGCTGCCGGCGTTCCTGCCCAGGATGTCGAGCCCATCCTTCAGATGGAAGCGGCTGCCAAGGGGGGCTTGAGAGTGCTGCTTCCGAGCTTTTTTGCCATTTCCGCCCTGTTCGGGGCGCTTACCGAACAGGCGGTGCTCGTGGTGGTCTGCCGCAAGGAGTGCATAGAGATCCTGGTGGTGAGAGATGGCCTGGCATGGATCCATCAGATCATGCCGATTTCAGGACCCTGGGGCCTGCCCGGGATGCTTGAGTCCAAGGATCTGGCTCAGGGCATCCAGCAAGTGAGCCAGCGCTGCAAGAGAAATTTCAACTTTACCCCCACAAGGCTGGCCTGTTTGGGGCTCAAGCCATCACAGGTCCCCAAACGGATCGGTGGACAGGAGGTCTGGCGCCCCGAGTTCAAGGACCTGCTGGTGCTCGAGGACCAGGATGACTTCTATCTCTATCCCGAGGTCTTGGGGGCTGCCTTTTCCAAGGGGGAGTTCAATCTGATTCCAGACAGCTGGAGCTTTTCCTTCAGGGTCCAGCAGGCCGCCTCAATGGTGGCGTGCGCCCTGGCGGCAGGCTCACTCCTCCTTGCAGGGGGTGCCCTTGGGCTTCATTACAGGAATTCCCAGATGGAAGCGCAATATCTAAGGGCGGCAGAGGCCCTGAATCAGAAGGCCGGACGCCTTGAAGCCATGCTCCCTCCCGATGGGATAAAAACCGAGATCGAACGCATCTCCTGGCTCAAGGCCAGGGCCCTGTCCGATCCCAAGCCGCATGAGCTCC
>Ga0256914_1001215_pt1 | contig 24111 bp, 20 predicted proteins | sample HulkmetaG_FD_191571 | JGI IMG/M metagenome (GOLD analysis project Ga0256914, IMG submission 191571) | Hydrothermal chimney microbial communities from Main Endeavour vent field at the Juan de Fuca Ridge, Pacific Ocean - Hulk | ecosystem: Environmental > Aquatic > Marine > Hydrothermal vents ... | reverse complement strand
TGATTTGCAAGCGTAAAATTATCGCCGCTCGAGCAAATCAGAGAGGAGGAAATTTGTTGCGTAAACGCGGTTCCGCTACTCATTGCAAACAAAACAACAAGCAAAATATTTAACATGTATTTTACACCCCGTTTAATAATAACGGAAGCATTTTGAATATTCTTTCTCATCATATCAAAGGTTTTTAATTATTTTATTCAAAGCATCTTTTTGATGTTTTATCTTCTCTTTCAATACTTCAATCGATTCGTTTTCAGGTAATGAGGCGTTTTTCGCCTCTCTCTTTTTTCTTTTTTTCCTTTTATGCATTTAAATTCATTTTTAAAGTCAATGAAATACGACGGGTCAAAAGTATTTGCACAGACCGGGCAATCCAAAATTCAGGGGTAATCGAAAAGTTTCAAAGGGGGTTTCAAAAAGTCACAAAATTATTACGACTTTGTGCCTCAGTATAATACGAGGATGTGAAATGTTTCGTTTTTTTGTTTTAAACACAAAAACATTTAAGAAACATTATCCGCATTTCGAAAAAAAAGAGCTGAAAAATGTATGGCGGGTTTATATTTGCATTAAAAAAGGCACAAGTTTATTGTCGCTCGAAAGACCCAACTTTTTACGGAGACGGTAACGTGTGGTTTTTATACTTCCTTCCGATTTGAAAGTAATTGCCGCTATCTCTTTGGTATTTAAGTTTAACCTGAGCAAAGCCGCAATTTTTATTTCGGTTGTTGTAAGGTCTTTGCATATGTTTAGCAATCTGGCATAAAATCCCGAATGAATATTTTTGAATATTTTGTTAAATTCATTCCAAATGTTTTGTTTCGTATGATTTTCCAAATCGTGGATAATTTTGTTTATACTGTTTATCTTCATGGTGTTGTCTCCGTTCTGACTGCTAAACTTTTCCAATTTTTCAATGATTTCGGTAATTGTTTCGTTAAGTCTTATCATTTCGAGAGCTTTTGAAGCGAGTTCACGGTTTTTCGATTCGAGTTGCTCCTGAAGCAGTTGATTTTCCTTTTCATTTATTTGGTTTTCCTGTGCATGAATAATTTTTTCCTGTTCAAGAAGTTTCTGCTGGCGCTTAAATGCCGTCGATTTATATTTAAACATCACAAACAACAATGAAATAACAATCAAAAACACCACGAGCAAAATAACCAGCATAATATTTTTATTGCTTTCCAAAGCGGCTTTTTCTTTAAGCAGTGCTATATCGTTATCTTTTTGTGCCGTTTGAAATTTTGTTTCCACCTCAGCCAACATTTTCTCCTTTTCCGAATTAAACAAACTGTCTTTCAATACCTCATATTTTTTACGGAAGTCAAAAGCCTTTTTATAATTGTTGTTTGAGGCATATATATCCGACAGTTTTATGTAAACAAAGCTTAACAAAAGCGGATTTTTAAGTTTCTCGGCTTCGCCGAGGGTGTTTTCGGCAAGGCTGAAACCTCCGGGGTTGTTTTGCATTACAAGGGCATTGGCAAGCGAGAGTTTGGTAATTACGGCACCCGTTTTTTCATTCATTTTTTCAAAAATCGAGAGTGAATGTTTCAAATATCTTTCCGCCTCGGCATAGCGCCCCATTTTTATCAGAGTCTCCCCTATTGTCTTTTCCGACGATGCAATATGTCTCTCCATTTTCATGGCAACACGTATTTTTAACGCCTTTTCGGAATAATACAACGAGCTGTCAAGCATGTTTTTCGATTCGTACGCTTTGGCTATCGAGGTCAATGCATTGGAAACAACAACACGGTTTTTGGTCTCTTGAGCCAACTTCAAACCTTTGCGGAAATATCTCATGGCTTTTTCCACGTTATCCCTGTCGAGCAAAGTATTTCCTATTTCCAAATAACAAATCGTAACCCTCGTCATGTTGCCCGAAATTTTCGACAATTCAATTGATTTCGAAAACATCTTTACCGCATTAACATAATCTCCTGTGGTTTTCAAACTAAAAGCTTTTGCAAGATACCAGTACGACAGCGTGGCGGTGTCGCCGGTACTCTCAACGGCTCTTTTTGCCTTGTCGAGGTATTTGTTCGATAAAGCCGGATTCGATTTGTAAAAATATATCCTCCCTTGCCACATCAAACTTTTGCCTATCCCTGCTGTATAATCGAGCATCGTAGAAATGGTATAGGCTTCCTGCAAATACATCAACGCTTTGTCATTCTCCGAACCACAGTAATATTTTCCCAGTTTTAACAACAAATTTACCCGCGAAGTGTCGTCGGGCATCCCTTGCAACTTTTGCTCGGCTTCCTTAATGCCGCTCTCTTGCGCCGGCATAAAAAAAGAACCGGAAACCATAGTCACAAGCATTATTGTACGCAATAAAAATGCGGAAAATTTTTTAACGGATTTTTTATTTCTCACCGGTTTCCCACTTTATTCAAATGATCATTAATGTTTTTGTTATGAAATTACTCACAAACATAAGAAAAAAAACAACATGAAATTCCGTGGCTGTTTGCCGCACCGGAAAAAGAGACCGGTATTATCTTTCCACACACTTTTATTTTTAAACAAAATAAATTGGAATTTTATCACTTTGATATCCGCCAAAAAGATATTACGACAATACCTTACGTTTACGGTGCCGAAGCAGGCATGAAATTCAAAAGAATCAAAAATTTGAATTTATAACCGGCAGGCGGTGCCATTTGTCATCCCCTTTCCCTGATACGCTATAATACACTATTAAGCATTACCCTGCCACAAATATGCTTAGAGGTTGTACATACCTTTTTATTTTATGCAAATGCTGATTCGGCATAAAAAGAGGGTTAAAAATTTTTAAGATTATAGCCGTACCTATTTTGTATATTTGCTGAAATTTTATTTTATGGAAAAAAGTGTTGTTTTTCAAAACAAAAAAATATTTTACAAAAAGGAGGGCAACGGTCCTGCGATACTATTTTTACACGGTTTTTTGGAAGACAATTCCATTTGGGAAGTTTTTATTGACGGTTTGAAAGAAAACTTTACGTGTATTGCCGTTGATTTGCCGGGTTTCGGCAAAACGGAAACTTTTTCGGCTAACCATTCCATGAGTTTTATGGCCTCTGCGGCAAAAGCTGTTCTCGACAGCGAAAATATAGACAGTACCGTCATCACGGGACACTCAATGGGAGGATATGTATCGTTGGCTTTCGCTGCCAAGTTTCCGCAAATGTTAAAAGGATTGGTTCTGTTTCATTCTCAAGCCGCCGCCGATGATGCCGAAGCAAAAACAAACCGTAACCGCACCATTGAAGTAGTTAAAAAAGAGCATAAAAATTTTATCTCGGGATTTATTCCACTGCTGTTTGCCAAACAAAATGTTGAAAAATTTAAAACGGAAATAGACATCCTGAAAGAAAAATCGCTAAAAACAACGGCAGAAGGCATTATCGCCTCGCTGGCCGGAATGCGCGACAGGGACGACAATACCGCGGTTCTTAAAGAGGCTAAGTTCCCTCTGTTTTTCGTTGTTGGAAAACAAGATTCAAGAATACCTCTCGACAAAATCGTTTCACAAATAACAATACCGCAACACTCGGAAACCATAATACTCGACGGTGTAGGACATATGGGATTTATCGAAGCTCCCGGAAAAATATTTCCCGTATTAACAGCCTTTTACAACAGGTGCCTGTTTTAACAATCAAAAAACAAAACAAAATGGGAAAAAGGGGAAAAAATACAGATAAATATTTACTCGCAAATCGAAAAAAATTCTTGTTGAGTAGCGATAATTGGTTCAGGGCAATAATTGTTGCAATTGCATTTCTGTTTTATTACAACACCATTTTCAACAACTTTTCGCTCGACGACCATTATGTTAACACCTACAACCAACAAATTGCAAAAGGCATAGCGGGAATCCCCGGAATATTCACCTCGTTTTACGCCCAAGAGGGGGGAATGGCATTCGGATACCGTCCGTTGGTGCGGGTAAGTTTTGCTTTGGAATACCAGTTTACCCGCAATTGGGAATACAACCCCTATTTCAGCCATTTGATAAACATTTTGCTTTACATAACAGGGCTTTTGCTGTTGTATAACCTCTTGCGCCGTCTGTTTCGCAACTATTCACCGTGGTTCCCGTTTCTTACCGTTATCCTCTTTCTTGCACATCCTCTTCACACCGAAGTGGTCGCGAGCCTTAAAAACAGGGATATTATTCTGGTTTTCATATTCTCAACCATGGCAATACGCCAGTTTGTGCGCTGGGCTGATTACAACAAAAAACGAAACCTCTACCTCGGACTTTTATACTTTGTTTTTGCTCTGTTATCAAAAGAGACCGCAATAGCACAACTTGCCGTATTCCCGCTGGTGCTTTACTTTTTTACCGACATGCCTCTGAAAAAAATAGGACGTTTCGGTGTAATTTCACTCGTTACGGCTGCCGTAGCCGGTGCCGGACCTTTCCTCTTTTTGCACGGTTTCAACAGGGAAATGCGGTTTTTCGAAAATCCGCTTGTTGCCGAACCGAACTACTTTATCCACATCTCCACGGCACTATATATTGTGGGCTGGTACTTAATCCTTTTGCTCAAACCGTATCCCATGTCTTTCTACTACGGATACAACACTATTCCGGTGGTAAATTGGGCAAACCCCTGGGTATGGTTGTCTCTCTTGTTTTATCTTTCCATAATCTACATTGCCATTGTCAAACTGCCGAAAAAACATATTATCTCTTTCATAATCCTATACTTTATTATCACCATTTCGCCTTTTGCCAACATTGTCAAACCCGTTCCGGGTATTGTTGCCGACAGGTTTATGTTTTTCCCCTCGCTGGCATTTTCCATGGCTTTGGTTTATTTGCTTTTTACCGTTTTCAAAATCGATTTTAAAAACTTGAAAAGCAAACTCCCTTTAAAAAAACTGATATATACAAACGCTTTAATAGTATTGATACTGTTGCCCTACTTTAAAATTGTACACTACCGCAACAGGGTTTGGCGAACACAGTATTGGCTGTACCGTGAAGATATAAACCATTTGCGAAACTCCGTAAAAGCCAACGAACTCTTTGCCAACGAATGCGTAAAAGTTGTAAACCGCGAACTTTCAAAACCCGTTAACCCTTACAAATTCGTCAAAAACCTCTTGGATACCGCAGTTGTCCATTTTCAACTCGCCCTGAAATTAGACTCCACAAGATACTCTTCGTGGAGCAACATGGGAGCCATATACTCTAAAATCCATGCCAATCAAGCCCTTTTGCGATACCGCAGCTACTCAAGACGCGGAAAAACCGAAAAGGCAAAAAAAGAGATTGAAAACTCAAAAAAATATTTCGATTTCGCACGCAAATGTTTTAAAAAAGCCATTGCCATCAAACCCGATTACGACCACGCATATTACAACATTGCCTATTCGTGGGATTTGCAAGGCGTTTACGACTCCGCAATAAAATATTACAAAATAGTATTAAACTTCGATACAACAAATGTTCAAGTGCGCTCGAGGCTGGCAAACTCCTATTTCCGAAACAACCAATTCGACAGCGCCCGCTACCAAAACAGTTTAATTAGAAAGATAGACCCCGAAAGCGATTTCTCGTATATTAACATGGGAAACTACTACTTAATGTTCGGCGACACCTTAAACGCTTTAAAACAGTACGATATGGCAATAAAAGTGGGTACCGACAAACCCGTTGCCAAAATATTCATAGATTATTACCGGAAAAAAGGCGACGAACGTTTGGTAAAATATTACGAGAAAAAATTAAAAGAGGCACACGAAAGAAAAAAATCAAATTTAAAAAACAATGCAAAACAAGATTGGTTCCGTTAGCTACTATCTACCCCAAACAGTGCTGACAAACGACGATTTGAAAAACGAATTTCCCGATTTAAAAATTAAGGAACTAACACGTCTTACGGGTGTTTTTTCGCGCCACATCTCCGGCGACGACGAAACCTCCGTGGATATGGCGCTCAATGCCGCCGAAAACCTTTTTTCCGAAAACAACATCAACAGAAACGACATCGATTTCGTTCTGTTTTGCTCGGCCGGCGGCGATTACATCACCCCCCCCTCCGCATGTATTATCCAAGACAAACTCGGACTGTCGCAAAATTGCGGTGCGCTCGACATAAACCAGGGATGTACCGGATTTATTTACAGCCTGTTCGTTGCCGAAGGTTTAATATCCACCGGTAACGCCAAAAACGTCCTTGTACTCAACTCCGAAGCCGTTACCAAAACCATAAACAAAAACGACAAAACAAACCGTGCTATCTTCGGCGATGCCGCCGCCGCCACAATCATTACCAAAAACGAAAAAAGTACCTTCGACAGCAAATTCATTTTCGGTACCGACGGCAGCAAGTTCGACCGTATCATCATTAAATACGGCAGGGAGCGTTACCCTTTGTCGCGCTTCACACAAAACAACACTGACGGCGAAAACGGAAATACCCGTAACTATGCCAACTTCTACATGAACGGCACCGACGTGTTCAACTTTTCAATACAAAAAGCTCCACAACTGGTAAATGCACTCCTGCAAAGCCACAACATCTCAAAAGAGGATATCGATTTCTTTATCTTTCACCAGGCAAACGCCATAATATTGGAAACAATAGCACGCAAAACCGGTATCCCCAACGAAAAACTTATTGTGGAGCTGGGCAATACCGGAAATACCATCTCCGCATCAATTCCCCTTGCTTTGAAAAAATCGCTGGAAAAAGGCGTGATAAAAAGAGGCGACAAAATATTGTTGGCGGGCTTCGGCGTCGGCTTCTCGTGGGGAGGAACCATCCTGGAATTTTAATCGGGAAAACATTTTATTGTAATTATTCCCATAACATAAAAAAGAGGTAAGAGCACTGTTTTTTGGGCGGCATACGGGCTGTCCGCTAATAGTCCTCGGCGGCGGCGCTGTTCGGCAACGGCGTTTTCAGGGGCTTCCTCACGTCAGCCCTGCCTCCGCCTGCCTCACTAACGCCCCCGCCTGCGGGCTGCCGCTCCCATCCCTGCCGCAAGCCTGATGCTCAATTAACACATCATTGCAATACCTCCGGATATAACACTATCGCCACCTGCGGGATTTACCCTCCCATGATGTCCGAAACACCAAATTCCAATGAAAAAAATTAAATATAAGATACAAAGTCGTCGTCCGAAGCGGTATCGTCGGGAAGTGCAGCTTGTTCGGTTTTTTGTGCAAACTGCTCAAGGTCGGCAGGAATTTTACCGCGGCTGTTCATATCCATTATCTTTTTTACCTTATCAACAGGAATGGCAAGCATGCTGTTTTGGTCGTTGGTATAAGCATACCACATTATACCTTTAAAAACATCACTCTTTTGATGACGTGCTGTTCCCTTTTTTGTCTTCAGCGCAATTCTGTTGTCTGGAAAATCTTTCAATGCATCTACATAGCTGTCGAGTTCGTAATTTAAACAGCATTTCAATTTTCCGCATTGTCCGGCAAGCTTTTGAGGGTTTAAAGAGAGTTGTTGTATTCTTGCCGCATTTGTCGAAACGCTTTTAAAACTGCTCATAAACGACGAGCAGCACAATTCGCGTCCGCACGAGCCGATACCGCCCAGTTTTGCCGCCTCCTGCCTTACACCAATCTGACGCATCTCAACCCTGATTTTAAAAATATCGGCAAGACGACGTATCAACTGCCTGAAATCAACACGGTCGGCAGCGGTGTAATAAAATATGGCTTTTGTTTTATCACCTTGATACTCCACATCGTTAAGTTTCATATCAAGACCCAATTCGGCAATAACCTCTCTCGACTTTGTAAGGGTTCCGGGTTCTTTCTTAACCGCTTCCAGCCACTTCTCAACATCGGTAACTCTTGCGTGTCTGTATATCTTTTTTATCTCTTGCTGAGCCGGGTCAACTTTTTTGCGCCGCATTTGCAACCTGACAACATCACCCGTAAGCGAAACTATACCTATTTCGTGTCCGGGATTGGCTTCCACGGCAACTATCTCGCCCTCTTTCAATATCATCTCAACGGGATAGGAAAAAAAGTCCTTCCTGTCGTTTTTAAAACGTACTTCGGCATACCTTAACCCGTTGGCATCGGGAGTGTCAGGAAAATCTTTCAGCCAATTGTACGAAGTCAGCTTACAGCATTTTTGCTGATCTACTTTCAAGGCTTCGCGCTCGCCTGAATTTACTATGCAGCAACCTCTTGTTATGTTTATATTTGTTATGTTTTCTGCGGTATCCATTTAATTTCCCTTTCTGTCCTCTCTCTTCACGGTACAAAAGTAATATTCTTTCTTTATCAATCGGCATTTTTCAACAAAACCTCCGTCACCCGGGTTTTTTACAATTGTTGCGAAACAGATGCAAGCCGGGCGCGGAGCCTTATGCAAATTGAGGACAAAAAGGATAATCAACGGCTTTTCATCAACTGTTATTTTTTAACCGGCAGGGTTAAACATTACTATATTTATTAATTTTGTGGTATGAAAATTAATAACCAATTTTTATTTAAACGTTCAAACCAACGTACAATTTATTCACTGTTGCTTGTGGCAACACCATTTTTGCTCTTACAAAATTATCTCCAATCGTTTATCGGAAGTGTATCGGGAATGGAAATCAGGATTTTTGATTATAAAATCCCCGTCATTCCCCTTTTGGCAATGGCAATTATTGTCGCACTTGTTATTATGTTGCGCAAAAAGATAACGGTAAACCGCATTGCGGGATGGTCGGTTATCTTTTTAATGTTCGGTATAGGACAATATTTCACCGACTTCTATTTTCATCACCGTTTCTACGATTTGCAATATAACTGGCACTATTTGGCATATTCCGTTTTCGCCTATTTGAATTACCGCTTTTTGAAAGAGAAAAATGCGGACAACAGTAAGATTTTGCTCAACACATTTATCACGGCTTTTTTTATTTCGCTTTTTGACGAAATAATACAGATACCTCTATCAAACCGGATTTTCGACATTGGCGATGTGGCAAAAGATTTATGGGGAACATTGATAGGACTTACCTTTGTTTTTGCGGTTATCGAAAACGGCAAAATATTTAAAAATCCTTTAAAATTGAGACATCCCGGAATCAAAGATTACCTTTCGGACGAATTGAGTCTCTATTTTTATCTCTTTTTGTTCGACTTGCTGTTTTTGATGTTTACATCGGTACTTACCGACACCAAATATCTTTTTCAAGCCTTTGTTTTTCCTGCAGCTGTCTTTTTTTTGCTTTTTTCACTTGTGCACATTTCGCAATTCAAAGCAGGGAAGTGGCTCACATTTTTTGTTGTTGCCCTGTTTTTGACGGGGACGGTTTTTTTACAAATAAAATACCGCAACAAGGGCGTTTTTCCGGTAAACGAACATCTCTTCATTTACAAAGGTTTTCCCGTCTATTATCTTGATATTATGATTTTCCCGGGAGGCACCTTCCGCCCTGTTGACAAAAAGGACTTTTTTAATCAAAGGGATAAAAAAACCATAAAAGCATATTCGCAAGACATTTTGCTTGTTTCGAGCGGAACAAGAGGTAAAGGAGGCAAGGGATTTTTAACTGGCAGGGAATCGGATTTCGTATATAACGAATACCGCAAAAAAGGATTACAAATTATCGTTCAGGACAATTTTCTGGCCTTTAAAACTTATAACAGACTCGCAAAAGAGGGCAAAAAAATAACTTTCATTATTAAAAACGATTAAAAAAACCATGAAATCCAAAGAGGATAAAATAATAGCATTTTTTTTAGCGGGCATCTGGGCGTTTTTATTGTTGTTTGCCTTGTTAACGCTCATAAAACCCACATGGCTCGAAGATATATCAAAACCGGGAATGAATGTTGAAGCTGCAACCAAAAAAAGAAGAGCCGATAATTTTCTCGAGAAAAAAGAGTATGTCAAAGCCATAATGCTTTACAAAGAGGTTTTAAAACTTGCGCCCGACATGAAAGGTGCAGTATCGAATTTGGCCTTGGCATATTACAAAACCGGCGAACTTTCAAAGGCTATAATTGTTTATGAAGATTTGGCGAAACGCAACCCCGATTTTCCCGGAATTGTTTATTACAACCTTGCGGAGATATATAACAAAACGGGAAAAAAAGACAAAGCTCTCGAATATTATTTGAAAGCCGCCGACACCATGGCTTTCCCCGCCAAAGCATACCGCAAAGCCGGAAAATTGTTGATGGATAAACACAGGTGGAAAGAGGCTTCGGCAAATTTTTTACTTGCACTGAAAAACAATCCAACGGCGGAAAACAGATACCGGGGAATGCTGAAAAAAAGCCTTGTAATATTCAAAGAGGAAAAAACCTTGACAGACACCATTAAAGCACAACTCGAAAACCTCGATTTCCGGAAAATTGCCCACAGGTACGACAGCTACATGTTTGACAAAGAGACCGCTTACAGTTTCGATATTGCAAAAACCTACAATTACCTCGGTTACTGCTACGGAATGCTCGGACAACTCGACGACGCTTTCGACAATTTAAAAAAAGCCGTTGAAATGGTACCCGACTACACCGACGCAATAAATAACCTTCAGGCGATAAAATTTTTGATGGAGAAAAAAGGTATTGAAAAATAAGGCTTTACAAATCTTTCGGAAAGGCTTTAAAGAGCATCTTACTTGCGGCACCGTAAACTTTTTCCCAATCGTCTATCTTCAGCTTAACAGCCACAACACCCGAAGTGGGCAAATTGTCTATCTTATGTCCGTTTTTTAAAAACAGGTTGGCAAAACCGGTAAATGCGGGATTGTGCCCCACAACCATTACCGAAGTAACATTGGCTGAAAGACCGTAAAGTTCCTCAAAAATATCATCTTCGTGACATCCGTACAGCGATGCCGAAACCAGAATGTTTTCAACGGGATAGCGAAAAACCTCGGCAAATAGCCGTGCCGTTTTCAAAGCCCTCTTTGCACTGCTGCTTATTATCAAAGAGGGAATTTCACCTTTTTCTTTCAGATATCCGGCAACTTTTAAGGTTCTTTTAACCCCCTTCTCCAGAATATCGCGGTCGTGGTCGCTTACCGACATGTCGTCCCACGACGATTTTGCATGACGTGCTATGTACAATTTTTTCACGGCTTTATTCAATTTTTGCACAAAGTTAAAAAAAGTTTTTCTACCGTTTTTTTACTAATTTTGCCGCCATAACCATGATAACCGTTTGGCTGATAATAATAACTTTGATTTTCTCCGCTTTTTTTTCGGGAACGGAGATTGCCTTTGTAAGTTCCAGCAGATTGAAACAGGAACTCGACATGAAGCGCAATATCTTCTCGGCACGGATACTTTCCGATTTTTATAAAAACCCTTCACGTTTTATCGGGGCTCTTTTGCTTGGAAATAACATTGCCCTTGTTGTTTACGGTATGGAAACGGCTAAATGGCTGGAGCCCGTATTACAAGAGAAACTGCCCGCCTCGTTAAATTCGGAATGGATTATACTTTTAAGCCAAACCGTAATATCAACACTGATAATACTTGTTATTGCCGAATTTTTGCCTAAAATCCTTTTTCGCATCAATCCAAACGCAATACTCAAAACCCTCTCGGTTCCCGTTTGGATTATCTACTATTTCCTCTATCCTTTAATAGTAATCTACATCGGCATTGCCGAATTTATCTTGCGAAAAATCTTCAGGGTGAAAATAGAACCCGATTCATATACTTTCAGTGCCGTCGATTTGGACGAATATGTTAAAGACTACAACCCCGACGCCGAAGAGAAACCCGAAAGCGCAAATTTGGAACTGCAAATGATTCAAAACGCCATGGAGTTTAAACATGTGAAACTGCGCGACTGCATGGTGCCCCGTACCGACATTGATGCCCTCGAAAAAAACGAAAACATTGATGTTTTGATAAAAATGTTTATCGAAACAGGCCATTCCAAGATAATGATTTACTCCGGAACCATCGACAATTTACAGGGTTATGTCCACGCTTACGACATGTTTAAAAATCCCGGGAAAATAACCGATGTTTTGCGAAAGGTAAATGTATATCCCGAAACCATGGCTGCCAGCGACCTCCTCGGCGAATTTATTAAAAACCACAAAAGCGTGGCGGTGGTTGTTGACGAATTCGGCGGAACATCGGGAATAGTAACCATGGAGGATATAATAGAAGAAATTTTCGGAGAAATAGAAGACGAATACGACAAAGAGGAGGAACTGGAAAAACAGCTGTCGGAAAACGAATATCTTTTCTCTGCCCGCCTCGAAATAGATTACCTTAACGAAAAATATAAATTGGATATCCCCGTGTCGGAAGAATACGAAACCCTGGCAGGATTTATCATTCACTACTATAAAAGTATTCCCGCCCCGGGAGACGAAATTGAAACGGACCTTTTTAAATTTAAAATTTTAAAGGCATCGGGAAACAGACTCGAAGAGGTGAAAATGACGGTGAAAAGAAACCTGCAGTAAAATTTTAACGGTTTTAATCAAAACCCTGTTTTTTAACCTTCAATAAATATTTCCGCCGCCGCTAAATGTTTATAATTAACACAAGAAACATGTAAAAGCGCAATTACATTTTTAACTACTTTTGAAAAATAATGAAAGATGATGAAAATATCGTTATTACCATTCCGGTGGAAAACACAACAAATCCGTGTTGCGAAAAGCTTTTGCGCCTCCTGCTCGAAAACGAGGGTGTCAAAGTTTTGAAATTATCGTACGGAGAACTGAAAATTGCTTACAACAACAAAAATATCTCTTCGGACGAAATAGAAAAAATCATTACCTCAAACGGCTTTAAAATAATCAAGGAAAAAGAGAAAGAAATTGTAAACCGGCTGAAAGCCACAGTTTACGAACTTGTCCACCATACCACTTTCAACTCCATGATTAGAAATTCGGATTTCATAGTACAAAAGTTCAACAAATCGTATCAATACCTGTCGGCTCTTTTTTCAAAATACGAAGGTATTACATTGGAAAAATACATTATTCTTCAAAAAATAGAAAAAGTAAAACAATTAATTACCGAAGATGACCTTACGCTCAGCGAAATAGCCTATATGATGGGATACAGCAGCGTGCAATATCTTTCCACCCAGTTTAAAAACGTTACCAATGTAACCGTTACCGAGTTTAAAAAAAGCGTATCGCACAACAACAACACGCATTGATAAACCCGAATTGCATTATTAGTGTAAAATTAAAAGAGATGTTTTTTACATCTTTTTCCGGCAAACAGTATAAACCGCAAAAAAGTTACAACCTTTGATTCGGCAATCGTATCCGGTAACTATTTCAAAGCATCAAGACCCTCTTTTGCGGAAACATCGTAAGGGTTAAACAGCAAAGCTTTGTGAAAAAGGACTTCCGCTTCGCGGTATTTTTTCAGTTTCAGGTTGGTCCATGCCAGCATAATAACACCGTCGTAATCAAAAGGATAGTGATTAACAACCTTTGAAAAATATTTTACCGCTTTTTGATAATCTTCGCGTCCGTAATATATCAATCCCAGTCTGTAATTTACCTGTGAGTTGTGAGGGTCTATTTTAAGGATATCAAGGTACTGTTTTTCCACTTGAGTCCAATTTCCCATGGCTGCGGCAGGGTTTACAATTCCGAGGCGTGCTTCTATCGAAAGGGGTTTCAAGGCAATACATTTTTCGTAATAGGGTAATGCTTCCGAAAACAGTCCGGCCGAATATTTTAACCAGCCGAGACGGAGGTTTATCTCGTAATTGTCTTTATTATAAACCCTTTGAAGTGCCTCTATCGCTTTTCCGTATTTACCCTCTTTTTCGTAGCGGTACGACTCTTTAAAAGCGTTTTCCAATTCGTCAAAACTTTGCGCACAAACAAAATTTGCAGCGGTAATTACCATTACAGCCGTTAAAATCGTCTTTTTTAAAATTTCCATATTAATTCAACTATTATTGTATTTGACAAATAATTAAACTCGTTTATTCCGAAATCATTGCTCTCTTTTTGAAAAAAACCGTATTTTCCGGTTTTATAAAAATGTTGATAGCGTAAATTAACGTTTACACTCTTGTTCAAGAAAAAAAACAGCGAGGCGTTTGCCGAATATTCGATTTTTTCGGGAAGATTATAAACCAAAAAACCGCGTTCGAACTGGGCATCCGAAAAGTCGCCTTGACGGTATCCGGCTTCGAACCATATTCCGGGCGAAATTTTTATTCCTGCGGTTTGACTCCACAAAAAGCGTGGTTCTTGCTCTTTGCTTTGTTTAAAAAAGCTTACAACCGTTTTTCCGTACAACGAAGTGTTGCCGAAGGGGTAATATATAAGCCCCATACTTGCCTGCTTTTGTTTAAACCCGTTAAGGTTTCCTGCCGCCAATTCAAAACTAACACGTAAAAAATTCCAATCTTTTTCGGCAAAAACACCTGTAAACCAATTGTTATACGAAGTGTCGGCGGTTTCAAAACGGAAACTGTCCTGTTTATATTCAAACGTTTCGTAATATTTTTGGTACTCAATGTAGTATGCCGTATCGGTTTTTGAACTCTGCGAGTAAATTGCGTTCACCTTTGTACTGCCCACATTAATAAAATGATAAAATCCTCCCGCGCTCCAACCTCTGTTAAATCTCAAATTTGCGTTAATATAAAAATCGTGTTGTAAAATAGCATCGTCAAATATCTTCTCTTTTACGGTACTTGTTTCCGAAAAATAGTTTTCGTAGCCCCAGGTTTTCAAAACCGTACTGTCTTTTTTCAGCCTCAGTTCGCGGTACTGAAATCTTGTTGTTTTGTCAATATGCAGGTTATCGTACGACATATACACATTTAGCCTGTCGAAAAAGAGCAAAGATGCCCCCGCATGAAAAAAGAGCTGTTTGCCCAAAAGCAGCTGTTTGCCCGTCAAACTGTCTGCACCCATAATGTAGAGCCCGCCGTTTTTTTCTACATTGTCGTTAAACTGGTACCCCGATGAAACATCAAAACCCTGAAAAGTTTTTGTTTCCACATTAAGACTCTCTTTGAGTGCAGGAGTAAAACCTGCTGAAAGCCGGGCGGCTTTGCTCCGGTTATTTTCCCACAAATAGGAGTTGTACAGGTATGTTAATGCCGCGGGGTCGTTGTGCGAAAATTTCAGAGCCTTTTCGAAATGGGCAGCGGCAAAAAAGGGTTTCTCCTGGCGGTAACGTGCTATTCCCATACGCATCCGTAAGTAGTAATAATCAATGCCCTTTTTTAATCCCCGTTTTCCTTCCTTTAAAAGTTTTTCCCATTGTTTTGTGTTGTACAAAGCATACGTTGACGAATCCACCTCTTTAAAATTCACCTCTCCCTGAGCGGAAACTTCAACGGAAAACAACAAAAAAAACACCGTTACTATTGCGTTTATCTTCATCTCCTTACGGCCTTCAATATTTGTTTGTTATCACTTTTAACCCCAATCTGTTCAATACGGCTATTTTTTATTATCAACGAAAATTGATACTTTTTAGTGTTTTTGCCAAATACCCCGAATGTTGCCGTCGATTTTAAATCGACTGTGGTTTCATCAATATTCTCTTTCATTGCGGAATATACCATACTGTATTTTGCAAATAAAAATTTGTAAACGGGAATAATAAAATCCTGCAACAACAACAATGATTTTTCGGGAAACATATTCAGTGGAATATTGTCGGATATAACAAGATTTTTATAAAAAGCCGTTACCGACTTAAACGACGACAAATAGAAATAATAAAGAAGTGTCTCTTTTTTGCCCTTGTATCCTGTAAAATAGAATACTTCGCCTATGAATTTAAAATATGCCGTGGCTCCCGATTGCTTACAACGGAAGTATGTGTTATTGTATATATCAGCTTTAACCTCCCAATTAACCTCTTTTTTTATGTTGTTTTGCACCGTTTCGAAAGTAAGCGTTTCGCCGGGTACAAAGCCGAAAGCCTTTTTAAGGTTTTCGTTAACCGAAACATTGCTTACACTGTCGTCCAATTTGGGATACGAGGCCGTTTTAAAAACAAAACCGTTTTCGGTTTTCAGAATGTACGACGACAAGGGATACCTTATTGTTTTAGAGCCTATTTGCGGTGTCGATTGAATTTGAAAGTGGATATGCGGCACGGGTGAGCGTCCCGAATTTCCGGTATACGCCAGCAAATCGCCCTGCTTTACGACGTCGCCCTTTTTTACCTTGAAACTGCCCTTTTTTATATGGCTTATTTGACTGTAAAGATACTCGGCATGTTTTATCACTATACTGTTACCCCAATTTTTATTTATGTTTACGCCGCCTATGCGGTTATCATCAATACCGTCTTCCAACTCCACTACAATGCCGTCGGCAGGAGCGCTTAAAGGTTTGTTGTAACACAGGTAATCTTCGGGTTTTGTGCCGTTGTTTTTAAAATTCATGCCGTATTCATCAAAAATTTCAAAATCCCAGGCATATTTCCAATTATCGCGATGTGTAGATTTGCTTCCTTCGAAAGCTTGCGTTACTTTCCACTCTCCCCAAAAAGGAAATTTTATGAAAACATAAGGCAAACCGCCGAAACGTTCCATATAGTTTTTGTGCCCGTAAACATTAAGCTCGGGCGAAAATTGTTGATAAACCACGGGAGTAAGTTTCCCGAAATTTTTCTCACGAAATTTCAACGAATATAAAAATAGCAGTGCGGTAATGTTGAAAGGCAACGAAAAGATAGAGAGTTGATAATAAGAAAAGAGATATGAGGTGCTTGTCATTATTATTGCCACCACCGGGGTGAGCAAAAGCACCCAAAGCAGACTCCGTTTTGAGGGTACAATAAAAAAACCTCCCACTGCAATAGCGGTAAGTATGTAATTAAAGCCTATGTAACTGTAACTCAACTCCGAAATATTGGCTCCTATCACAAGATAAAAGTAGTAAGCGGCAAAAAAACCTATAAGCGAAAACGTAAAGGCAATACGCGAATATAGTATCAATCCCAGAGCGATTAGCATTCCGGCAAATATGTGATATTGAAAAAAAATGGCACTCAGCGATTTCAAATATATGCGCAGAGGTTCGGCAACATTTAAACCGTCGAACCAGTTGTAAACTTTTACCAGATTCATTCCGCCGAAAGCGTACAAGTCGTTAAGCGTATATACGCCGCGCTCGCTCAAATAGAGACCGCCGTACGATTTTGCGGCAATAAGTATCATCCATATTCCGAAAAGAAAAGGAATACTCAGATATGGCAACCCGTATTTACCGAGAACACCTTCGAAACCCAATGTAATAAAGAGGGTTAACAAACTTATAAAAATCAAAATAATATAAAAGGGCAATCCGGGCTGAAAATACAACCCGAAACCGAGACCCACCATTAACGGATTGAAACCGTACGCTCCCGCAATTATCTTCTGACGGTTTATTCCCATAAACCATGCTATTCCGTTGGCGGTAAAAACAGCAATCAATCCGCTTATTCCGGCATAAACATCAAAAAAAGAGACCAGCATCAAAATAACGGCAAAAAGCCGGTTTTTCGAGAAAAAAACCTGTGCATAGCTGTTTAATATGCTGTCGGCAAGAAACTTCAATCGCTGTTTCAATGCTCTGTTCGTTATTGTTTCTTTCATCAAATAAACAATTTGTCAACTAAACTAAGTGGTATCTTTTCAAAGTAATAATTATGAACCTTGATTTTGCCGTTGACAGCTCCCGCAAGCTCTTCCGCCGGTTTGGGATACTCATTCAGCAATTTTTCAATCTCCGGTGTGCCGGTTTTCTTTTCGTCTATCTTTTTCCTCTCTTCGGCAATAACATAAACCGGCTTTCCCAACCGTTTCATCATTAAACACAAGGGATATGTGCCTGTTTTATTTACAAAAAAACCGTTAAAAATCATATCGGCACCGAAAACGGCAATATCTATTTCTTTTGCAAAAAGCGATATGCTGTCTTCGTGAAAAAGATTTATTTCGTATCCGAGATTCAGCAAAAATTCGGCTTGAACCTTTCCTTCGTTTGCAGGCGACGAAACCGTTTGCCATACTGACGGAAAAATTTTATTCCGTTTCAGCGTTTCAAAAAGGTTTTTCACTGCCGAACTGTTGCTATGCAGCAAAATATTTTTTCCTTCAACATTTATCTCTTTCAAAAATTTCTCCGACACTTTCAGTTGTGCTCCCGCATATTTTTCCAGATAAAAACGGAGGAAATTTTGCACATCCTCCACCGGTGCCTCTTTTCTGTTTTCGAAAGTCTGTTTATAACGGTAAATAAAATGGTGTAGCAAGGCGAAATTGGGAAACTTTTCGAAAACCTTTTCGAGTTTGTCAGAAAGCAAAAGCAGGTCAACATTGCCGCTTTTCTGCAACTTGTCCTGCAATTGGAAGATGACGGCGTTTAAAACCGTACCCGACCCCGATGTGTTATCGTTCAATATCTCTTCGAAAAGTTTGTCCATAATAAAATTTGCTACAAGTCGAATTTTTCAAGGTGTCCGGGTACCGATTCTTTTTCGAGCAACGAATCCAGGGTTTCGCGTTCACGTATTACATGGACGTTTTTGTTTTCGTCAATCATTACAATACGGGGGCGCAAAGTGATAAACTGCATCCACTGTGTCATGTTATAAGCTCCAACATGGTGAATAACAAAATGGTCGCCTTTGTTGAGCAGCGGCAAATTTATGTGGTCCCGTATCACATCGATATTCATACATAACGGACCATACAAAACCGTATCTTCGGTATATTGCGTAAAGGGTTGTGCCGGTGTTATTTTATGGTCGTACCAGAAAGAGGTAAACAGAATATTTACTCCCACATCTATTATTGTTGTCCGCCGTCCGTCGGAGAGTCTTTTGTTTGAGATTACCGTGCCGAGAAGGTAAGCCGCATCGTCTATCAAGGCGCGCCCTGTTTCGAGTATCAATAGCGGAAGTTGCTCGTTTTTGAAGTTGCTGTTGATGAGAGCCGAAGTAATAGCTTCGGCAAAATCGTCTATTGAGGGATTAATATCCTTTCCGGGCAGGTAAGCTCCTTTAAGTGTGTTTTGCGAAGCAAATCCGCCACCCATATCGATGTATTTAATTTCGTGATTGTATTTTTCGCGAATACCTACTGCGAGGTCGGCAAGTTTGTAAGCGGCAGCCGAATATGCACTTGGAGCAAGCATAAAAGTTCCTATATGAGTGTGCAACCCCACCAACTCCATACTGCCGGTACGCATTATTTTGTTGAGGGCGTCCCATGCCTGACCGTTTTCGTAATTAAAACCGAAGCGGTCCCACATGGGATAAATTCCCGTATCCATATTGACCCTGATGGCAACTTTTGCCTTTTTTCCCAGTTTTTCGCTGATATTTTTCACCGAATAATATTCATCAAGGTGGTCTATATGTATCAGGGCGCCGTGCTCTATGGCCATTTCCAAATCGTCATCGGTTTTGTCGGGACCGTTAAAGATGATTTTTGTTCCGTCAACACCATTGTGCAAAGCTTTGGCAAATTCAAAACCCGAGACAACCTCTGCCCACGAGCCCTCCTGATGGAAAGTGCGGCACACGGCATCGAGATAATTGGTTTTGTACGACCAGGCAAATTGCACCTTTGGATAACGTGTTTCGAACGAGCGGCGCGCATTGCGTATGTTTTCGCGTATCTTTTTTTCGCTTATCACAAACAGGGGCGAACCGTACTTTTCCAACAAATCTTTAACGGGCACATCTTCTATGTGGGTCATGGGAACATATTCTGTCCGCGTCCCGAATTTGTTGGGCATACTGCTTTCGAGTTTTTTTATTGCGGGTCTTTCATATTTTTGCTTTTCCATACCTTTTATCTTTTTTTCCGTTTATTACTTTTAATGTTATTTTAATATATTTTCACCTTTTGTTACAATTCACCGAGTGTTGATATTGTTTCAAACTCTTTAAGATCGACAATCATATCCCACGAATAGCGGACAAACATTTTTCCTGCCATATAACTTTCGAAAGGTTTCACTTTTTTCCCCAAGGCTAGGTTTACCAAAGCTTCCGGAATGTTTTGTCCGGCGCCGACGGCAAGAAATATCCATGCGGGGATACGCGGATTAATTTCAAGCAAATAAAATTTATTCTCTTTGGTTTTCATCAGTTCCAGCTCGAAAGGTCCGCGCCATTTGGTCTTGGCAACAAATTTTTCGGTAAGTTTTAACAACTCTTCATCGGTAATTGAAATTCCCCCCCATGCTTTTCCCTTTTCGGTAATATATTGTTTTCGCATGGGGACGGCGGCAATGGTTGTTCCTTTTCCATCGCCCAATCCGGTGACGTTGTATTCGGTACCGTGAATAAACTCCTGTAAAATTACAGGCAAACCCCATTTTGCCGATATTTTATTGAAATAGAGCGATATTTGGTCGAAATTGTAGGCAATACCGGCATCGTAAAATTTTCCTTTAATAATAACGGGCCAATCGAACTCAGGCATCAGTTTATGACTGTCCGAAACGGTATAAATGGCTTCGCTTCTCGGTACCGGAATATCGTATTTTTTACCGAACTCGTTCAAATTAACTTTGTGGCGTTCTTCAAATTGCTCGAGTGTCGGCAAAAACATTTTTATTCCCAACTTATTGAGTTCGGGCTCCAATTTTATAAAGGAGTAGAGTTCGGCATCGAAATTGGGAATAATAACATCTATTTTTTCTATGGAATGTATATACTTCAGCCTTTCGAACAAAGTACTTGTACCGACGCTCGGGTAAGGTATCTGATACGATTTTTCTATAAGGTCGTGCATATAGATTCCCGGCTCCAGCGTTTCGTACGAAAAACCGATAATCCGTACATCAAACGAGTTTGCCTGATGCAATGCTCTTATTACGGGAACGCCCGGACCCGGGTTATCTATGGCATTAAGCCCCGTTACGGCTATTGTTAATTTCGGCTTTTCCATATCTATTCTATTAACGAGTAATGATTAAGCATCTCTAAAAAATCGGTGATGTCCTTGTCGATGGTTTGAGGGTCGGCATCATACTTCTCGAAAAGTTCATTGCTGATTTCCTGAACCTGTTTCCCCTGTTTTAACAGTTGCAGAATCTCGGCGCCAATGGGATTTACCGAAAAACTCTCGCCGGTTGTGGGCAAAAAAACAAATCCCGAATCGGAAACAGCCACATTTTCTTTAAGTTTCATAATCTTATACTTTTTGTGTCATTAATTAACATACTTTCACGTTGCAATAGTACCACCGCTTTCACAAGTAATTGTTACAATATTTTTTAAAAATTGTATAAAATTTTAATCAACCGCCTCTTTAAGCAAGATAAAATCTTATACCGCTTTTGCTTTTATTATGCAACAAACATCTTAATTAAGTTGTCAAAAAAAACCGTAGAAGGGGAAAAGGAATTTTACAAGATTATTTTTAAAAGGTTATTTTTGCCTGACTTTATAAAAACTAATTATTATTCATCTGAAAAAAAAATAAAGAAATATGAAATCGAAACTGATAATTATTTGTGGTTTTTTACTGTTGTCGCTGGGTATTCAAGCGCAGATTTTCGAACCCGTAAAATGGGAGTTCTCTTCCGAAAAAGTTGCGGATAACGAATATATGTTAACTTTCAAAGCAACCATTGAGACAAATTGGCACCTTTACTCGCAAGACATTCCTATGTCGCCGCCCGCTACAACATTTACTTTTGAAAAAGACAGTACCAAATACAGCCTTGAGGGCAAAGTACAAGAAAAGAGCAAAGTGATAGAGGAGTTCGACCCCAATTTCGATATGACATTGAAATATTTTGCCAACGAAGCAATATTTCAACAAAAGGTAAAAATTCTCACAAAAAGTCCCGTTATCGTAAAAGGCTCCGTAGATTTCATGAGTTGCGACGACAAACAGTGTCTTCCTCCGCAAGATATTCCGTTCGAGTTTACTTTCAACGGAGATCAAAGCGGTACTGCAATTACAGGGGGCGGAAACACCGCCGGCAATGAAAGCGCTACCGTTTCTCAGGGAGATGAGAACAGACAAAACATTGATATTACAGGCAAAAAGAAAAGCCTATGGGGATTTTTCCTGTTATCTTTCCTCGGCGGTCTTATAGCCATTTTAACACCTTGTGTTTTTCCGATGATTCCTATGACGGTTTCGTTTTTCATGAAAGAGGGGGAAGAAAAAACGAAAGGGAAGTTTCAAGCTGTGGTTTACGGCTTAAGCATTATTCTTATTTATACCTTTATAGGCTCAATACTTGCCGTTGTTGCAGGGCCGAACATTGCCAACTGGCTGAGTACCCACTGGCTTCCCAATATTCTGTTTTTCCTGATATTTTTAATTTTCGCCTTTTCGTTTTTCGGTGCTTTCGAAATAACCCTTCCTCACTGGATGGTTAACAAAAGTGATGAAAAAGCCGATAAGGGGGGAATAATGGGACCTCTGTTTATGGCACTGACACTTGTTCTCGTATCGTTCAGTTGTACGGGACCAATTGTAGGGACCATATTGGTAGAATCGGCAGGTGGAGAGATTTTGAAACCCATTGTAGGGATGTTCGGTTTTTCGTTGGCATTTGCGCTGCCTTTTACCCTGTTTGCCTTCTTCCCGTCGTGGCTTCAAGGTTTGCCCAAGTCGGGCGGTTGGCTCAATTCGGTTAAGGTTGTCCTCGGATTTCTCGAGCTTGCCCTCGGTCTTAAATTTTTAAGTATCGCCGACCAAACCTACCACTGGCATATTCTCGACAGAGAGGTTTATCTTGCATTCTGGATTGTCATATTCTTCTTGATGGGATTGTATTTGCTCGGCAAACTGAAATTTGCCCACGATTCGGACTTGCAACATATAGGGGTGCCGCGTCTTTTGCTATCGATAATCACCTTTACCTTTGTGGTTTACATGATACCCGGCATGTTCGGCGCACCGCTCAAAGCGTTGTCGGGATATCTTCCCCCGCAATCGACAATAGATTTCGACGTGAACAAAATAGTACGCGAAAACATACAAACATTCTCGGGAAACGGCTCGGCTTCCGACAATAAAGAGATTTGCGAAACACCGAAATACCACGAATTTTTGCACTTGCCTCACGGATTGGAAGGGTATTTCGACTATAAACAGGCTGTAGCTTGTGCCAAAGAACAAAACAAACCCATCTTTATCGATTTTACAGGACACGGTTGTGTTAACTGCCGCGAAATGGAAGCAAACGTTTGGTCAGACCCAAAAGTCCTTAAAAGACTGAGAAACAATTACATCGTTCTTGCCCTTTATGTTGACGACAAGTATAAACTTCCCGAAAACGAATGGGTAAAATCGACCTACGACGGTAAAATGAAAAAAACCATAGGGAAAAAATTTGCCGATTTTCAAATTACAAAATTCGGTACCAACGCCCAGCCGTTTTACGTTTTGCTCAGTCCCGACGGCGATGTGCTTACTCAACCCCGCGCCTACGACCTCGATATCGACGCTTTCGTGAATTTTCTTGACGAAGGTTTGAAAAACTTTAAAGAACACAAAAGTATTTTTAACATTAATAACAAAAAATAGGAGATTAAAGAGGGACATAACAATTTTTTTCTGACGGAAACATTCCCGTATAGCAACCGGAAAATCCATGTTCCGTCTCCTTTAATAACTTTAATATTTATGATAAAGAGCGGAAATTTTACAAAGGTTGTCTCTGTATTACTGGCAATTTCAATTTTATTTACCGGATGTGTAAGTACTACATTGATTGAATCAAGTCCCGGGGGTGCACAAGTTTACATCTCCGATGAACATGTCGGGGAAACCCCTTATTTGTATAAAGACACAAAAATTGTGGGCAGTTGTACCGCTATAAAATTAAAAAAAGAGGGCTACGAAACATTTCGGACAAACTTATGCAGGGATGAACAAGCCGACGTCGGGGCTATAATAGCGGGTTTTTTCTTTTTTGTGCCTTTTTTGTGGACAATGAAATACAAACCAACACATAAATACGAGTTAACGCCTGTTTCCGGAACAAACAATATAGAGACCAAACATTAAAACATTTGCCAACAACGTTTACGGCACACGGCTTATTTTGAACCGTTAGGATATAAATTCACCGTGTTTCCGCTCTCTGTTTTTACAGAACAAAATTGCGCCGGACAAAACCGCACTTACCTTATAACCAGTATTTTTGTTGCCATGGTTTCGCTACCGTCGTCGTTTGTAATAA
>Ga0256914_1001214_pt1 | contig 24118 bp, 20 predicted proteins | sample HulkmetaG_FD_191571 | JGI IMG/M metagenome (GOLD analysis project Ga0256914, IMG submission 191571) | Hydrothermal chimney microbial communities from Main Endeavour vent field at the Juan de Fuca Ridge, Pacific Ocean - Hulk | ecosystem: Environmental > Aquatic > Marine > Hydrothermal vents ... | reverse complement strand
GAACCGCGAAGGCGCAAAGGGCGCAAAGGAAAGAAGAAAAAGTAAAAAAAACCTTCGCGCTTTTGGCGTCTTGGCGGTTCAAAAAGTGGAACCGCGAAGGCGCAAAAAGAAGTTGGGAGTTGATTTTATGAAACTGGTCGTCGAACAGGGTGTGTGGGCAGGCCGCGAGCTGCAGCCGAGCGGCTCCCGCGTCACCATCGGGCGCAGCGGCCAACCCGGCCCGGAGCACATCGTCTTGCCGGAGCCGGAAGCCTCACGTCGGCACCTGCGCCTGGAACGCGGTCCGACAGGTTGGACGGTGACCGACCTGGGCAGCACCAACGGCACGTTCCTCAACGGTCGGCGGCTGCGTCCCCACGAGCCGCACCCGCTGCGCACAGGCGACCGCCTGGCCATGGGCGGTGCGGTCCTGGCCGTTTACGACGCGGACGAGCAAGCCGTCCCTGCCGCGGAGCCATCCTCTGCCGCGCCGGAACCCGGCCCGGAGGAAGCCCCGCCGCGGCAGGCCCATCCGGCCCTGTTGGCCCTGGGTTCGCTGGCATTGTTCCTGCTCCTGGCCGGGATCGTATTGATCCTGGTGCTGGTCCTGCAACCCACGGTGGAGGTCTCACCGACGGCTACACCGGCCGGTCTCCCGGAGCAGCTCGTCACCATCGTCCCCACCGAATTCCAGGAGATGGCGACGGCCATCGTCCCCTTGATCCCGACCGGCCTGCCGCCGCTACCTTTGCTGGGGCCGACGGCGACGCCGACGATGGGACCGTAGCGCATCGTGGGAGCACCGGCGGCCTTGTCCGACTCACGGACCGCCGGGAGCGCAAGGCTTTTCTAATGGCTCACCGCAAGGGCGCAGAGAGCACAAAAGTTTTTCTTCCACGTTCTCTGTGCCTTTGCGGTTCAATTCTTTGAAAGGTGGTAGTGACCATGTTGAAACTGACCGTGAGTTCCGGAGCGCAGATGGGAATGGAATTCTCCATTGACCGCCCATTGGTAAGCATCGGGCGCGGTTCGGGCAACGACATCATTTTGCAAGATTCCCAAGCCTCCCGCAAGCACGCCGAGATCAGCTTACAAGGCGATCAATATTACATCCGGGACCTGGGCAGCACCAACGGGACCTACGTCAACGGCCGGCGCATCACCGGCCCGCACCCCTTGCAGCCGGGCGATACCATCCAGATCGGCGATACGGTGTTGGTGGGAGCCTCCGTTGGTGCACCGGCAGCTGCCGTCCCCACCGACGGCTGGGAATCGGACCTGTTCACAGACCAGGTCGGGGCGCAAACGGGCAGCAGAAAGGGTTGGCTCGTGTGGGGGGTAATCGGCGCGGTCGCCGTGTTGCTCCTTGCGGCGGCAGCAGCAGCGGCCTGGATGCTGCTCGGCGGCGGCAAGGCAACACCCACGCCGATTGTGGTGATGGCAACCAACACGCCCGCATCGCCGACAGAAGCCGTCGTCGTCTTGCCGACCGACACTGCCCCTCCCCAGCCACAATCCACTGTCGCGCCCACGAACACGCCGCCGGTCCAGGTGGAGACACCCGCCGTCGCCGCTCCCACCGTGACGGTGGCCGTCCCGCCGCCCGGCAAGACCGCACCACCGCCCCCACCGATGACACCGCCGGTCCGGCCTCCGATCAAACCTCCAACCTCGCCGGAGGACCTGGAAAAACTGCCGGAAATCGTCCGCGAATACCTGGGCGACATCCCGCCCGATCAACTCCCCCAGGCCATCGCCCAACAGATGCAGTCCATGTCCCAGGAAGAGATCCGGCAGATGATCGGCGCGCTCTTTCCCGGCGTGCCGCTGGAGCAGCTTCCGGAAGTGGTCGCCGCCTCCTTCCCCGGCCTTTCGGCTCAGGAAGTGGAAGGGCTGATGGCCATGGTCTTTCCCGGTCAGAATTTCGAGATTCCGACGACCGAACTGGGTGCCCCCATCGGCGGCAAGATGGCCCTGGGCATCTTTGACAAGAGCCGGGGGGCCTATGACCTCTACTTGGCCGATCAGGCTATGGCCCAACCTCGCCTGCTGACCCAGAACGCCACCGATCCCAGCTTCTCGCCCGACGGTCAGTACATCGTCTATCACTCCTCCGCGCCCGACAAAAGCGGCTTGCGGATCATGAAAGCCGACGGCAGCGAGGACCGCACCCTGACCTCCATCGCCTCCGACCGGAACCCGCGCTTTTCGCCCGATGGGACCCGCGTCCTCTTTTCCAATATTGACAACAATACGCTGGTGGTGATCAATGTGGACGGTTCGGGCCGCCGGGAGATCGGTCACGGTGCTTACCCCGATTGGTCGCCCGATGGGACCCACATCGTCTACAAAGGCTGCGTGGGCGGCGGTCGCTGCGGCCTGATCGTAGCCAATGCCGACGGCTCCAACCCGATGCAGATCACCACCGACGCCAACGACACCATGCCCCGCTGGCGTTACGGCAACATTGCCTTTATGTCCACCCGCGACGGCAACTTTGAGATCTATGTCATCAACCCCGATGGAACCTGGCTGCGGCGCATCACCACCAATCCCGCCACCGACATCATGCCGGTCTGGGACCCCGACGGCGTGCGTCTGGCCTTCCGCTCCGACCGGGATGGCGACCGGGCGGTGTACACCACTTCCGGCATCGGCGGCGGCGATTTCAAACGCTTTAGCGCCGAGTTCAACAACGATTGGATGCTGGCCGGGATGGATTGGGGCAAGTGACAAACCCTTCGCGTCTTTGGCGTCTTGGCGGTCCAGAGATAAAACCGCGAAGGCGCAAAGGGCGCAAAGGAAAGAAGAAAAAGCAAAAAACCTTCGCGTCCTTGGCGTCTTGGCGGTTCAAAAATAGAACCGCGAAGGCGCAAAGAACGCGAAGGAAAGATAAAAGATTGGCGTCTCGGCGGTTCTAGATTAGAATCGGGGTAGGGTATGAAAGCCTGGTTGATTTTGCAGGAAGGGCCGGGGGGGACCGGGCAGGGGTTCCTCCTAGACCCGGCCCAGAGGCCGTTGTGGTCGGTGGGCCGTTCCAAAGAATGCGACATCACCCTGGGCGACCGACGGGCTTCGCGCCACCACGCCGACATCCGCTGGAACGGTCAGCGGTGGGAGGTGGCGGACCGGGGAAGCACCAACGGAACTTATGTCAATGGCTTGCAGGTCCACAAGCCCTACGATCTGCGCTTCGGCGACCGCATCACCATCGGCGAGACAACGCTGGTGCTGCGCGAATACGACGCCGAACCGGTCTCCCCGACTCGGCCACCTCGTCCCCATCGCTCCGGGCCGACGGTGGAGGGCCGGGTGCAGGCGGCCCGCCCGGCGCAACAGGGCAGCGGTGGAGGAGCATCCGTCGCCTTTTGGCTGGCCCAGGGCGTAGCCGCCGTGGCCGTCATCTGCTTGGGCACGGGGGCCTTTCTCCCCTGGCTGCAAGTGACCGGTTCCGTCTCCTCTGACTTGGCTCCGCAATTCCAGGGTATTGCTAAGATTATAATGACCTTGACTGCAGGAACCGAGCAAGTTAAAATCCTGATTGATGGCTTGAAAATTTACGGTCCCATAACCCTAGTATTGGCCATCGCTGCTGCTCTCGTCCTCTCCGTGGATGCCTTTTGGGGACACAAGTCGGCAGTAGCGGGCATTGTTTACTTGGTCATGCCTTTGTTTGTTTCGGTCATCATCGGGGCAGACGCTTATCGGTATGCTCACCAGTATGAACAATTGCAGAATCTAAAATTGATTTTTGGCCTGAAGGTATCTCAAGTGATTCCTCTGGTCTCCAAAATTGTTGACTTGCAATTCGAGTGGCTGATCGGCTTGAATCTGACAGTAGCAGGTCTCTTGCTGCTGCTGCTGGCTGGTGTGGTCCGACTGGGCGTCTATGCCCTGGTCTGTAGGCAAAGGCGCGGCTAAGCCGCCCCTTTGGACTCACTGCAAGCACTGCGTAGGCAGACCGGATGGGAGCGAGGGAGCGTTCTGGCCGCTTGGCAAGTGTTCCTGAACGCACGAAATGGACTACAGCCATATTCAAATCTACCGGTCTTTGGCTCGCCATCGGGGAAAAACTTGATGTTAGTCTTCATTCCGCTCCAATCTGGTCTCATCTATGTGTCGGTCGGGACAGAAACCCAAGCGAGTATGCAGACGGCTAGGAGATCAATCGCAGTGAGAGCTGATCTTCGCTTTTGTTCAGAGCGAGCAGCGGTGAGAGTCTCCATCATAAGGTACATGAACTTTGCGGAGAGGGGTTGAACAATGATCTGGGAATTAATAGACGCTACAGGGCGAAGATACCCTCTGTACAACAGGACGATCATCGGTCGGTCGTCCAAGGCGCAGATCGTGCTGAAACAGGATCCGACAGTTTCCCGACGCCATGTTGAGCTGCAACCTGAGCCAGACGGCGTTATTGTGCGAGATTTGGGCAGCGTCAATGGAACTTTTGTCAATAGACGGCGCATCATTGCACCCTACAAATTGCGACCGGGTGATCGGCTGACTATCGGGCAAACGCAGTTTTTTATCCAGCCTGCACTTGAAACCCAGCGAGCCGTTCCGTGGGACAGGAACTATGCCCCGCCTGGCGTTCCTGCTTATGAATCTTGGCATCGGGGATCATCGCCACCGTCTTGGATCAGGGAACCTGTTCTCCCTGATCCTGGGAAATCTGGTCCTGATGATGAATTGGAGGTTTGGCAAGATCCTATACAATCGTCAGGTATGGCAAATAGGCTTGCGAATTGGAGTAGCAACAATCTCAAACTGGTCATTGTGATTGCTACTTGGATAGTCGTGATTGTGACCTCTTTGGGTGTAAACATCTGGGAAGAATCGATTCTTATTGCCATGGCTATATGGGCGATATCGGGATTCATTGGATTGGGTCTCTTGTTTGCCAAGGGATGGGCTTTGGAGTCTTTGGGCTGCATGATCATTGCTGGTGGGGCAATGATTCTTTTCCCGGTAGTGTTTGGGACTGTACTCTTTTCTATCGGAATGCTCATACCGGCCCGAAATCGCGTTCATATATCCTGAGGGCTAACACATCCTGTGTGAACACATGGTCGGGTCGTGATTGGGTTCTGCCGATCAATCAAGCATATTGTGACAGTATGCTCAGAGTAGGGGGAATTCTTCGAGATGAGCGATCAATCACTGTTCGGCATCCTCCAGGTTCAGGTGGCCGGGGCGGGGGTGGATGAACTGCCTTTGTATCAGACGACCATCCGCGTCGGGCGGGGCAAGGACAACGACATCATTCTCGACGATCCTCGCGTTTCGGGCAAGCACGCCCAATTCAGCCTGGGGCGCGACGGCTGGATGGTAGGTGACCTCAATTCCAGCAACGGAACCTTTTTCAACGGTCAGCGAATGGCCCCCCGCCGTCCGGCCCCCTTCAAACTCGGCGACGTGGTGCAGATCGGCGTTTTTACCTTCCAGATACGGGGCCTCCGCCCCAATGAGACTCCACCGCCGCCTCTGCCGCTGCCTGTCTCCCTCAGCGCCAAGCCGAAACCGGGGTTGGCCGTCTATGTAGATGGAAAGGTCCAGAAATTCCCTCTGGAGCAGGAGATCGTCACCTTGGGTCGCCGGTCGAGCAATGACATCCGCATCACCGACCCCCAGGTTTCGGGCTTTCACGCCCGCTTGGAACGCCAGGGCGACACCTACCGCATCGTGGACCTGGGCAGTACCAACGGCCTGACCTACCAGGGCCGCCGCGTCCCCTACCACACCTTCCGCGACGGCGACGTGCTCTATATCGGCCAGAAGATCGCCCTGCAATACCGGGCGTTCATCGGCTTTGTCCCGGTCCGGGCCGAAAAAGAGGTCACCGCACCCAAGACCCAGTTCCTGGATATGCGCACTCTGCCCAAGGAAGGACGGCGCATCACCATCGGGCGGCACAGCAGCAACACCATTGTCCTGCGACACCCCCGCGTCTCCCGTTACCACGCCGTCATAGAGCAATACGGCTCCCGCTTTCGCCTGCGCGATCTCAAAAGCGATAACGGCACATTCGTCAACGGCAAACGGGTGGAAAAAGAAGTCTGGATCAAAGAAGGCGACGTGATCAGCATCGCCTCTTTCCGCTTGATCTTCCAAGAAGACGGCATCACCCATTTCGACGAAGCAGGCAACATCCGCCTGGACGCCATTCGCATTGAAAAATGGTACAGCAAGACGGTCAACATCCTGAAAAAGGTAACCATCTCCATCTATCCCAAAGAGTTTGTAGCCATCGTGGGAGCCAGCGGCGCGGGCAAATCCACCCTGATGAATGCCCTGACCGGCTTCAGCCCGGCCAACGGAGAAAAGTCGGTGGTGTTGGTCAACGGGCGAAACCTGTATACCCACATGGACGAATACCGCAACGAGATGGGCTATGTCCCCCAAGAAGACATCATCCACCGCGAGCTGACCGTCTACAAGGCCCTGGACTATGCTGCCCAGCTGCGGATGCCCGCCGACACCTCCAAGAAGGAGCGTCACCAACGGATCATGGAAGTCCTCCGCGAGCTGGGGCTGGAGCACCGCAAAGATAACCGCATCACCGCCCTGAGCGGCGGTCAGCGCAAGCGGGTGTCCATCGGCGTAGAGTTGCTGACCAAGCCGGGATTGTTCTTCTTGGACGAAGCCACCTCCGGCCTGGACCCCGGCACCGAAACGGAAATGATGGAGCTATTCCGCGACCTGGCCGACGGCGGGCGCACCGTCATCCTGGTCACCCACGCCACCAAGAACGTGATGATGTGCGACCAGGTGGTGTTCCTGGCCAAAGGCGGCTACCTGGCCTTTTACGGCCCGCCTAACGAAGCGTTGGAATATTTTGAGCAGTATCGCACACCGGAAGAACGCCGCTACAAGGACAAGATTGAATTTGACGACATCTACCAATTGCTGGAAAAACGGGGCACACCGGAGGAATGGGGCCAACGCTTCCGCGCCTCACCCCAATACCGGCAATACGTCGTCCAACGGATACAATCGCTGAAGGAGCAGGTGCAGACGCCCGCTCCCCGACCCATCACCAAGCCCAAGCGCAAACGCCAGGTCTCCGCCCTGCGCCAATTCTGGATTCTTTCGGCCCGCAACCTGCGCATCATGGCCCAGGACAAGATGGGCCTGGCCCTGATGTTGGCCATCGCTCCTTTGATCGGCGTGATGGATTTTATCTGGGGGAGAACCCTCTTTGACATTGTGGAAGGAGACGCGGCCCAGATTATCACCATGTACTTTATGATGGGCCTCATCGGTATCTTGACCGGGGCCATCAGCTCCGTGCGCGAAATCGTCAAGGAAAACGACATCTACCGGCGGGAAAGGACGGTAGTCCTCAAAATCCTGCCCTACATCATGTCCAAAGTGTGGGTGGGCGTGCTCCTGGCCGCTTATCAATCGGCCATCTTTCTCATTGCCAAAAAGATCTTTGTGAACCCCCAGTTCATGGGCGATTATGGCTACCCGGCCATGTACTTGACCATCTTTTTGTGCACCCTTTCGGGTTACATGCTAGGTCTGCTCATCTCTGCCGCCGCGCCCAACCAGAACATCGCCCTGATGCTGGTCGTCGTCGTCCTGGTCCCCCAGTTCCTCTTTGCCGGAGCCTTGTTGCCCCGCGACCTGATCCCCGGCGGCGAACAGATCAGCGCGGTTATGTCCACCCGCTGGGCCTTTGACAACCTGGTGCGCATTTCGGGCATCGGCGAAGATGTGATCAACGACCCGTGCTGGCAACTGCCCAAAAGCGAACGGGATAAGCTGACCCAGGAGGACAAGGACCGTCTGGGCTGCAAGTGTATGGGCGTGCAGATGTTCGAGCAATGCTACTTCCCCGGCATCCGCAGCCCCGACTTTTACAACGCGGAAACCCAGCAGCACCTGGCGGCGGAAAAGCCGGTTAAACCGGTCAAACCGACGACCTACCCGACCTTTACGCCCTATCCTACCCTCACGCCTTTGCCGACACCCAGCAGCCGTCAGGAACAAAAGACCTACGCCAAACGGCGGGAGGAGCAAGGCAAGGAATACGAGGAAATTCGGAAAAAACAGGGCGAAGAGTACCAGAAGCTCGTCGAGGAGCAGTTCTCCGAGTTTGAGCGACGGAGCGAAGAGTACGGCGAAGCGTTGCGCGAATGGCAATCCAACCGAGAAAAGGCGGTGCGCGGCGCAGAAGGTATGATCGAAGTCATTTACAAATCATACGAACCGGCCCTCAAAGCCGACGTGGAGCAGGGGTGGCTGGCCCTGGGCATCATCAGCGCAGTGGTCTTTGTGCTGATCCTGGTGTTCCAAAAGCGCAAAGATGTGATCTGAGCCGATGGGGCCGAAGCTACTGCTCATCAACCCGGCCATGACCGCCACGGGGACCGGGGTGCAACGGTTGCCCAACGCCGGGGGCATGGCGACGATGGAGCCGCTGGCCCTGGCCTATGTCGCCGCCCTGACGCCATCCCACTGGGAGATACGCCTGGTGGATGAGGTGGCGGAGGACATTCCCACCGATTTCGGGCCGGACCTGGTGGCCCTGACCACTTTGAGCATCACCGCACCCAGGGCCTACGAGATCGCCCGCCGCTACCGGGCGCAGGGCGTGCCGGTGGTCCTGGGCGGCGTCCATGCCACCCTGCTGCCCGACGAGGCGGCCCGCTACGTAGACGTGGTCTTCCAGGGCGACGCCGAAGGGGCTTGGCCGCAGCTGATCCGCGACTTTGAAGCAGGCCGACTCCGCCCGCGCTACAACGGCGGCGTGAGCGACTTGCGGGAGCTGCCTTTGCCCCGGCGGGACCTGTACCGCAAGAGGTACTTTGTCAAACTGCTTTCCGCCTCGCGGGGTTGCCGCTACCGCTGCGAATTCTGCACCCTGTGGAAGCAGGAGGGCGGTCGCTATCGGACGCGGCCCCACGAAGAGGTGTGGCATGAACTGGCGACCACGGAGCGGCGCAAGCTCGTCCTCTTTACCGATGAGAACATCTACACCGACCGGGCCTGGTCGCTGGCCCTTTTCCGGGGAATGGCCGAAAGGGGCCTGCGGCAGCCCTTTGCCGTCCAGGCATCTTTGAACATCGCCGACGACGAGGAGATGCTGCGGACACTTCGGGCCGGCGGCTGCGTGGCCGTCCTCATCGGCTTTGAATCGTTGAGCGAGGAGAGCCTGCGCGGGATGCGCAAGGGGGTGAACCTGAAAATCGGCGTCGCCCACTACCGGGAAAAGATCGCACGGCTGCACGACCAGGGCTTGGCCGTCGCCGGGACGTTCATCTTTGGCAACGACGGCGACGGCCCCGACATTTTTGGCCGAACGGTTGAGTTCGTACGCCGGGCAGGGCTGGACATCGCCCACTTTGGTCTGCTGACGCCCTACCCCGGCACCGACCTATACGACCGCCTGGCGCGGGAGGGGCGGCTGCTCTACACCGACTTTCCGGCAGATTATGTCCGCTACGACCTGCGCACCGCCGTCTTTCGCCCGTTGCACATGACGCCGGAGCAGCTGGAAGAGGGATTGCAATGGGTGACACGGGCGTTGGCCTCCTGGCCGGTCGTGGTCAAGCGGGCCTGGCACACCTGGCGGGCCACCGGCAATCCGGCCATGGCCGCCATCGCCCTGGCTTGGAACCGGACGGGGTTTTACCGGCGGGTGGTGCAGCGTTGAGAGGATTCACCACCCTGGGATCGTTGTTGATAGCACGCATTGGTTGAGAAAAGAAATCAAAACACAGGAGCGACCGAATGACCAATTTACCAAATACCAACCCGCCAGACACCACCCTTCGTTTCTTTACCGCCCAGGACGCCCCGCCTGACCCCCTGGCCGGGGAACAGGTGGCCGTGTTGGGCTATGGCAACCTGGGCCGTGCCCTGGCCCTCAACCTGCGGGATGCGGGCCTGGACCCCATCGTGGGCAACATCGAGGATGCCTACGCCGAGCAAGCCCGCGCCGACGGCTTTGCCGTGCAGCCCATCGCCGAAGCGACCGCCGCCGCCGACATCGCCCTGGTCCTGCTGCCCGATGAAGTCATCCCCGAAGCCTTTACCGCCGACATCGCACCCCATCTATCCCCCGGCGCGGCCATCGTCTTTGCCTCCGGCTACAACCTGGCTTACGGCCTCATCGAGCCACCGCCGGGGATAGACGTGCTGCTGTTGGCCCCCCGTATGGGCGGCGAACTGATCCGCGAGCGGTTCCTGAGAGGGGAAGGGTTCATCGCCTACCTTTCGGTTGAACAAGAGGCCGGCGGTCGGGCCTGGGAACGGCTGCTGGGCCTGGCCCACGTCGTCGGCGTCCTGCGGGCCGGGGCGTTGGAACTGGACGCCCGCCGCGAGGCCGACCTGGACCTGCTGGTCGAGCAGACCGTAGGGGCCGCCATCGGTGTTGCCATCATGAGCACCTTCAGCTTGGGCGTGGAGGCCGGCATCCCGCCCGAAGCCCTGGTCCTGGAAATGTACATGTCCGGCGAGATGGAGACCGTCTTTCGCGCCTTCCGTGAAAAAGGCTTCTACCGCGCTTCCGACACCCACGGCCCGACGGCCCTCTACGGCGGCTACCTGGCCACCATGGACCTGATGCAATCGGACCTGGTGGACCGTTTCCGCGACACCTGGGAGCGGATCCGCAGCGGCGAATTCGCCCGTCGCTTCCAGGCCGAGCGCGAGGCCGGGTATCCGGTGCTTTCCGTGGCCCAAAGCATGTCCGCCGAAGAAAGCCCCCTCACCCGGCCTGTGGTGGAAGCCGAAGCCCGCGTGCGTACCATGCTCAGAGGTGTGTAAAAGTATGGGGAATGGAACAAAGACAAAAACACTGCAACAGACCGAATCCCTGCTGGCCGTGATGACGCGAGCGGAAAAGGCCCAGGTGCTCCAGTGGGTCGTGCGCGATCTGGGTGACGCCTTTCCCGGCATCGAAAGCGTCCCAGGGGTTTGCGGCGGAGAACCGTGCATCGTACGCACCCGCATCCCGGTCTGGCTGCTGGTCCAGGCCCGAAAACTAGGGGCCAGCGAAGCCGATCTATTGCGGGCGTATCCCACCCTCCGGGCCGAGGACCTGGCTAACGCCTGGGCCTACTATCGTGCCCACAAGCACGAGATCGAACGTCAGATCCGCGAACACGAGGCAGAGTAAAAGATGGCTCGTTTGTACGCCGACGAAAACTTCCCTCTGCCTGCGGTCCAAGAACTGCGGCGGCTGGGTCACAACGTCTTGACCGTTCAGGAAGCCGGTATGGCCGACCGGTCCACGCCAGACGAAGACGTGCTGGCCTTTGCCCATCATCAGGAGCGGATATTGCTGACTCTCAACCGCAAGCATTTCATCCGTCTGCACCGCCAGGGCGTGGATCATGCCGGCATCATTGTCTGCACCTTCGATCCCGATTTTGTGGCGCTGGCCCGGCGGGTGCATCAAGCAATCGGGACACAAGGACAATTTGTCGGGCAACTAGTCCGCGTCAAGCGGCCCCTAGAGGGAACATAATGGCTCCAAACCTGGTCGGCACGCAATTGGGCAAATATCAACTCCGGGCCGAGATCGGACGGGGCGGCATGGGGACCGTCTACCTGGGCTACGACCCCATGCTGGATCGCAAAGTGGCGATCAAAGTTCTGGCCCCGCACCTGGTCTGGGAACCGGGGTTCGTCGAACGCTTCCTCCGTGAGGCACGCTCGGCGGCCCGGCTCCGCCACCCCAACATCGTCACCATCTACGATGTGGGGCAGCAGGAGGACCGCTACTACATCGTCATGGAGTACCTGGCAGGCCAGACCCTGGCCCAATACATTGCCCAGGGGGGACCCTTTTCCTCCAAACACGCCCTGCCCGTCCTGAGCCAGCTGGCCGACGCCCTGGACTATGCCCACCGCCAGGGCCTCATCCACCGCGATGTCAAACCGGGCAACATCATCGTCGCCGGGGACGGGCGGGCGACCCTGACCGATTTCGGCGTCGCCCGCGCCGTCCAGGAAACGCGCCTGACCGCCACCGGCTCCATCGTCGGCACGCCCCAATACATGTCGCCGGAGCAGGCGCGGGGCGACCCCGTGGACCACCGCAGCGACCTCTACTCCCTGGGCGTCGTGGCCTACGAGATGCTCACGGGGCGGACACCCTTTGCCGCCACCACACCCCACGCCGTCTTGCACAAACTGATCTACGAAGCCCCGCCCCCCCTCCGCTCCCTGCGACCCGACCTGCCCCCGGCGGTCGAAACGGTCATGGCCCGCGCCCTGAGCAAAGAGCCGGACGCCCGCTACCAGACCGCCCGTGAAATGATCGCCGCCCTGGAGGGGGCGCTGACCGCCCCCGCCGGTCAACAGGCCGAACTGCCGCCCACCGTGGCCGCCGCCCCACCCTCTCCCCGGCAGGGAGAGCGGGAACCGCCCGCCCCGCCTGCTGCCGCCGACGCAGCCCCGCCGGCGACCAACCGGCTGTGGCTGTGGTGGCTGCTGGTCGGCGTCCTGGGCTGGGCCGTCGGCTGGAACCTGGGGCTGGCCGTCGGCGATTTTGTGGGCATCGCCTTTGGCCCCGGCTTGCCCCTGGCGGCTGTGGAAGTGCTGACCGGCGCCGTCACCTGGGCCATCCTGGGCCTGATCTTTGGCCTGGGGCAGTGGCTTGTCCTGCGTCGTTACCTGCCCCGCGTGGGCGGCTGGGTGCTTGCCACCGGCCTGGGCCTGACCTTCCTCGGCGCGGTCAAATGGCTCCAGGGGCCGACGATGGACGCCATCCTCAGGCCGTTGTGGAGAGCAGGGTTGGATTGGCCGGTCCCCATCTTTAGCGTCGGCCTGGCCACCCTGTTTGAAGGGGCCAGCGGCCTGGTGCTGGGGACGGCCCAATGGTTCGTCCTCCGGCGGCGGGTGGATTGGGCCGGGCAATGGCCCTGGATCAACGCCCTGGCCTGGGCCGTCGTCGCCCCGGCCATCGGCCTGCTGACCTGGCTCCTGGGGGAGCTGCCCGAATGGTTGGGACTCCGGCTGCTGCCGCTGGTCGGCAGCGTCATTGTTGCCCTGATCACCGGCCTGGGCCTGGCCCGCCTGTTGCGCAAGGGCGAGGGAGTGCGACCATGACCCACAAAAAGCATCCGCCCACCGGCCCGGCCCTGACCGAGTTTTGGGACATGCCGCCTGCGGACCGCGTGCCGCTCCTGCTGGAAGCCATCGCCGCCGCCCACGCCTGGCACTATCCACGCAACCGTGCCTACCGAGAGATGGTGCGCAGCCGGGGCCTGGGCGAACGGCTGGGTGGCCTGGAAGCGGGTTCGCCGGTCCTGGCTCGCCTTTTGCGGCCCACGGCCCAGACCTTCAAATCATACATCGGCGTCATCGGCACACCCTTTCCCCAGGAGCGGCCCCATGCCTTTTTGGAATGGCTGGCCGATCAACTTTCGCTGGAACTGCCCCGCGAGCGGTTCGGGCACTTCCGGCGGCGTTACCCGACGCTGGAAAAACTGTTGCAGGATTTTGAAAAGGTGTACGCCGATTTCGGCTTCCAGGTGACGACCAGCAGCGGCACTTCGGGCCGGGCGACCATCATGGTCCGCGACCGGGAGACTTTGGACCTGGCCGTGACCTGCTTCGAGCAAATGACCCTGGCCCTTTGGCAGGTGGGCGGGGAGCACAACGCGATCTTTATGATGCCCCGCCGGACCCGTATCGCCATGGCCCGCACCGCCCGTCTCGGCGTGGAGCGGTTGGGAATGGATGGGCGAGGCCGTGCCCATTTCACCATCCCCCACGCCGCCGACCCGGACCGGGTGCGCATCCGCACCGGGCGCACCTTTCGCCCCGGCTGGCGGGGGGAAGTGGAGAAGCGGCTGTTGCACCCCCTGGCCCGCCTCGTGGATGAACGCTGGGTGCAGCCGCGCGCCGTCAGGGAAACCATCACCCTGTTGCGACGGGCAGAAGCTGCCGGGGAACCGACCCTGCTCTTTGGCGGCTGGGTGCATCTCCACGCCCTGGCTTTGGAATTGCAGCGACGGGGGTACGGGCAACAGGGGCGCATCCTGCGCCTGGCGGGGGGCAGCCTGGTGGGCAGCGGCGGCGGATTGAAGCAGGCATACCCCTACCCGCCGGCCCGCATCCGCCGGGACATCCAACGTGTCCTGGCCCTGGCCGATGGGCAGCCGATCCCCGTCCGCGACGTGATGGGCATGGCCGAGGCCAATTGGGCCGCGCCCCAGTGCAAAGAGGGCAACTACCACCTGCCGCCCTGGCTCTATGTGGTGGCTCTGGATGACGATGACCGCATCCTTGACGGCCCAGAGGTCGAAGGGCTGCTGGCCTTCCTGGACCCGCTGGGCGGTGGCTCTCTCTTTCCTTCCTTTTTCAAAACGACCGATCTGGTGCGGTTGGTCAACGGCAGCAGCGGGTACGACCCGGAGCGGCGCTGCCCTTGCGGACGGGAGACCCCTTACCTGGTCGAAGGGACGATCCGGCGGGTAGACCTGTTGGAAGAGGCCGGTTGCGCCGGACAACTATAGGAGGCTGTGGCTTGCGAAACCGTTACGATGCGTTCTGGTTCCCGCCTTCGATCCGGAACGAGATCATCACCGGCGAAACCCAATATGAGAGCCTCCATTTTCAGGGGGGCAACCCGGTCGCCGAGGCCAAAGGAGACGATGTCGTCTCGGTGCGTTGGCCCCGTCTGGACCTGGCCGATTGGCAGTGGCTGCTCGGCGCCCTGCGTCGCAACCGCAAGCAGGTCTACATGGACCGCTGGACCGAGCGGCTGCCCCAGGCCCTACGCCAGATGCGCAGCCTGTGGGCCGACCCGGAAAACCCTCTGCGCCGGAGCGTGTTGGAGGGCCTGGAATCGTGCACGGGGCATTCGGTGCGCATGTTGGATTTCGCCCTGCGCCTCTTTGACCAACTCTCCGTAGAGGAGTTGCAACGGGCGGTGACATGCCGCCTCCCCAACGCCGTCCGGGCCGAGTTCATCGCCCCGGAGGGCCTCGGCGGGCGCATCCGCTTTTTTGAAAAAGGCCGGGGGAAGAATCTCTTGCTCCGCCTGGAAACCTATCGCCGCCGACCCTGGATCATGCGCCCGGCCCCCCTGGACCTGATGGTGGGCTTTGCCGCCGGAAACGTGCCCGGCGCGGGTCTGCTCTTCATCCTCCTGGGCCTGGCGGCGACCGATCCCGAATCCGGCCCGCCGGTGATCATTGTCAAAAACTCGCGGCGGGAACCGATCTTTACGCCTTTGGTCCTTTCCGCCCTGGAACTTGTGGATCCGGCCCTGCTGTCCACCACCGTTGTCACCATCTGGGATTACACCGACCCGGTCCTGCAGGGCTTTCTCATCGGCCAGGCGGACCTGGTCATCGCCGCGGCCAGCGACGAAACCATCGCCGAGATCGGGCGCACCGTGGACCTGGTTTCCGCCCAGGCCCGCCCCGTCCGCTTCCACCCCCACGGCCATAAGGTCAGCTTCTCCACCATCGGGCGGGAGTGCCTGGAACCGGACCGTACCGAACCCCACAGCGGCCAACCCGTGCTCCCCATGGTGGCCCTCTTGGCTGCCCTGGATGTGGCCCTTTGGAACCAGCAAGGTTGTCTTTCCTCACGGGTGCATTTTGTCGAAACGGAGGACGAGCAAGCCCTGGCCGCCTACGCCCAAGCCCTGACCGACGGCCTGCGCCTTCTGAGCCGCCTGATGCCCAAAGGCCGGGGCAATCGCCGTCGGATCCACAACCTGTTTGACCACTACCAGGCCCTGACCGGCGGCGGTCAAGTCCGGCTCTTTTCCGAGTACGATGACGATTTCCTGGTCGCCCTGGACCGGCGCGACCTGGACGACGATCGGTTCCGGGAGACGGTCAACGGCTGTCAGGGACGGTCGGTAGTCATCATCCCCGTCGCCGACGTGCTGGAAATCCCCCGCCGCTACCTGGCCCGCCTGCCCGCCGACCGGTTGCAGACGATGGGGGTGGCCCTGGGCGACCCGGAGGCAGACGGCCTCTCGCCCCGGCTGCTTTCCTACGCCGAAGCGTTGGGCCGGGTGGGCATTTGCAGCATCCGCACCCTGGGGCGTGGAGCCTTGCCCCACATAGCCTATTCGTGGGATGGCTACCTGCCCCTAGACCTGATCGTGGAACGCCCCAAAGGGCACTTCACCTCAGTGGAGTTTGACCGGCCCTGGGCGCAGATGGCGGAAACCTATCGCCTGGCGCAACAATCTCTGGGCTTGGGAGGCTAGAATCCGAACGATGCAAGACCTGGTAGGTACAACCTGGGGGCGCTTTCAAATCATAGAGGAACGGGGCCGAGGAGGCATGGCCGTCGTCTACAAAGCTTACGACGACGTGCTCCAGCGCACCGTCGCCCTGAAAGTCCTGTTGCCGGTGATGGCCGCCAACCAAGAATTCACCCAGCGTTTCCGCCGGGAAGCGATCACCGCCGCCAACCTGCGTCACCCCAACATCGTCGTCATCTACGACGTGGGCGAATACGGCCATTTTCAGTACATCGTCATGGAATACCTGGAAGGCCCGACCCTGCAACAGGTCATGGTCCGGGAAGGAGTGCTCCCTCCCAACCGCGTAGTGGGCATCCTGAACCAGCTGGCCGATGCCCTGGACTATGCCCACCGCCAGGGCCTCATCCACCGCGACATCAAACCGGCCAACATCATGCTTGACGACCAAGACCATGTGACCTTGACCGACTTTGGCCTGGTCAAAGCGGCCCGCGGCAGCCATATCACCGGGGAAGGCGTCGCCATCGGCACGCTGCAATACATGTCCCCCGAACAGGCACGGGGCACGGAAATTGACCACCGCTCCGACATCTACTCCCTGGGCATCGTCGTCTACGAAATGCTGACAGGCCGCGTGCCCTTTACCGGCACAACACCCTATCAGACCCTGCACGGCCTGATCTACGATCCTCCGCCACTTCTGACGCACCTCAACCCCAACATCTCGCCCGCGGTGGAGCAAGTGGTGCTGCGGGCACTGGCCAAAGAGCCGCAGCAACGGTTCGCATCCGCCGGGGAATTCGCCCAGGCGGTGGCGGCAGCTGCCGGGCTGGGGCCGGCGGTCCCGGCTCCTCCCCGCACCGACCGAGTTCAGTGGGAAACCGTCCTGCGCCTGATCGGAGCCGGAGGGCGCGAGTTCCCCGTCTACCGGGGGGAGACGACCATCGGGCGGGATACGGGCAACGACATCGTGATCCCGGTCAAGCAGATTTCACGGCGGCACGCACGCTTGCACTGCGACGACCAGGGCTGCGTCCTGGTGGACGAGCACAGTACCAACGGAACCTTTGTCAACGGCGCACGCATCCCGCCGGAGACGCCCTGGCCCTTGCACCCCGGCGACGTACTGCGCCTGGGGCCGGTGCAACTGCTGGTTGCCTTGCCCGCCCAGCCCGACGAGGCGACCGCGTGGCAGGTCACGGATACGGATACCAGTCTGATGATCGGGTGAAACCACACGGCGAAAAGGAGAGCAGCCGATGAACGACAAAGAAATCACCCAACCGTTGCCCCGTTACCGGGAAACGACGCCGGAGGAAGATGCGGTGCCGACGCCTCCTCCCCCACCCTCACCCCTGACCCAGGACGAGATCAGCACACCCCTTCCCCTCACCCCACCTCCCCAACGCGGCGCCCCACCCGCCGCCCCACCACCTCCCCGCCCCTCAATGGGTTGCGGCTGGCGTATCATCACCATCCTGGCCCTGATCACGAGCCTGGTCTCGTTGGCCCTGAGCGCGGCCCTGGTCTACAGCCTCCTGAGCCTGCGCCAGACCGCCGTTGAGGGCCTGGACACCGCCATCGCCGCCCTGGACAACCTGGAAGGGCAAGGTTTTCACTACGAATACCACTTTTCCCAGACCATCCCCTTTGAAGGGGACATCCCCATCAAGCAAGAGTTCGTCTTCCCTTTCAAGGGCGAATTCCCCATCAACACCGTCGTTGAAGTGCCCATTGACGCCGGTGTCCTGGGGACGATCCACGTCAAAGTACCCATCAACACCACCATTCCGGTGGATGTAGAGGTCCCCATCAAGCTGGATCAGACCATCCACGTCAGCACCGAGATCCCGCTGAATATGACCATCCCCATTGACATCCAACCCGGCGATCCGGCCATCCAGGCTCTGCTGGACCAGGTGCGGGCTTGGTTGGTGCGACTGCGCGATTCGTTCTGATCCGCCTCTCCGTTCATTTGCCCCTTTTACCAACTGCCCAAAAGGGAGGTGTCAGATGAGTTCCAAAGAAAAGACGATCATCGGTGTTTTGGCCGTTGTCATCGTCCTGGCCCTGGTCGGGATCGGTGTCTTGGCCGCCAAGCTCCTTGGCGGGGAGGAGACAACTGCCGCCACAGCCATTCCGACCGGCGAGGAGGCAGTTGCCCTCCCCGTGACCAGCACCCCCGCGGCGACGCCGCAGGAAGGGGAACCGCCGACGGCTGCCTTGCCCCCTTCCCCGCCGCCCGGCAGCCCTCCTCCCGACCAACCACCTGCCGGTCAGCCGCCCGGAAACCAACCCCTGGAGGGCCAACCACCCGGTGGGCCGCCCCCCGTCATCGTCTTCCGCGCCGAAAGCGCGGGACCGGGTCTACCGGCCATCATCACCGATCACCCCCTGCAGCCCGGCCACCGCTATCGCCTGGAAATCATCTCCGCCGACGGATCGGTACAGCCCATCAAGGGCAACTGGAGCCAGGCGGCGACCAGCGCGGGCGGCCAGGTCGCACCACCCCAAATAGAATTCTTTGAAGGCGAAACACCCTATACCATTGAGGTTGTCCCGCCGGTCGCCGACCCTGCCCAATGGGGACTGAGCATTTCGGCTTCTCCCAAAGACCCGGTGGGCCAACAGATCATCCTGGTCATCATCTTGTATGACGTGACGGCGGGCGGCTAAGGGCTTTCGAACCATGTTGCAACTTGAGATCGGCCAGTTCTCCCACCCAGGGCGCAAGAGGCCCCACAACGAAGACTGGCTGGGCACATTTCAGCCGGAGGACCCGGTCCGCCTGAGCCGCAAGGGCCGCCTTTTCCTGGTCGCCGACGGCATGGGAGGCCACCGGAGCGGCGAGCTGGCCAGCCGCCACGCCGTGGACTCTATCATCCGCACCTACGTAGACGATCCCACCGCCGATCCAGGCCGGAGCCTGCGCCGGGCCATTGAGCGTGCCAACGCCGCCCTCTACGCCCAGACCGCCGGGGAGGAAGGAAGGGATCGCTGGGGCACAACCGTAGTCGCCGCCGTCATCCGAGGCGAGGAGCTATGGATCGCCAACGTGGGCGACAGCCGAGCCTACCTCCTGCGCGACGGACAACTGCATCAACTCTCCCGCGACCACTCCCTGGCGGCAGAGGTCGGCATTCCCGATAAAGAAAACTGGGTGGGGCGGCATGTCATCACCCGCGCCCTGGGCCTCAAACCGGAGGTGGAGGTGGACCTGTTCGCCCCTCTCAAGCTGCGCATCGGCGACCGGGTGCTGCTTTGCTCCGACGGGCTGACCACCCCCCTGGGCGACGACGAGATCCGGGCCATCGCCGGGCGGGGTGCGCCCCAGGCCGCGGCGGAGGCCCTGATCCAGGCGGCCAACCGACGGGGCGGACCGGATAACATCAGCGTCATCTTGATCGCCGTGACAGGGCGGGAAAAGAGCCGGGCCGACGACCTGACATCCCTGCTGTTCCACCCGGCATCTTGGCAGGCCCTGGCTGCAGACCTATGGAACAAGGGAGGTTCACGCCGGGCGTTGCTGATCGCCGCAGTTTTGCTCCTGGCCCTGGCCGTCATCGTCCTGGGCTTCATCGTGGGTTTGCTGATCTGGTAAAGTTGCGTTAAAATGGTCCCTGGGGGATCGCATGGTTACGAACCGGGGAAAGGTGCAAAAGGAGCAAATCGCTGCCGACAAAATGTCAACCTACCTGGAAACCGCCCGTCGTCGGCAGGCGGCGGAACGGCAGCGGCTGGCCCAACGCCGACGGCGGGCCTGGGAGGTTGCCCGCCGGGCGGCCGACCTGCTGCGGCAGAGGTTTGGCAGCGGACGGGTACTGGTCTTTGGCTCATTGGTCCACAGCACCCTTTTCCACGCCCGCTCCGATGTGGACCTGGCCGTTTGGGGCCTGGCAGAAGGGGAATACTACCGGGCCGTTTCGCAATTATTGGACCTGGACCCGACTTTTGAGATCGATCTGATTCGCGCGGAAGAGGCTCCTCCTTCGCTGCTGGCCCGCATCAGACAGGAGGGCGTGGAAATATGAATGCGGAATATATTGCCTTGGCCGGGCGAATCCGCCAGTCATTGCCTGACCTGAGACGACTCGTCGCGCGGGCCGAACTGCTCATGGGCAAAGCCCAACAGAGCGGCGATAGCGACTATCTGGATGGCGTTGCTTTAAACCTGCACAGCTTTTACACAGGCGTGGAGCGCGTCTTTGAGGACATTGCCCGGACGCTGGATCAAACCGTCCCTACCGGTCCAGCCCGGCATCAAGCGTTATTGCTACAAATGTCGGCGGAGGTGTCCACCGTGCGCCCACCGGTCATCCGCCCGGAAACGCGCCACTGCCTGGACGAATACCGGGGCTTTCGGCACATCGTGCGCAATGTGTACACTTTTAATCTGCGGCCAGGCCGGTTGCAGGAACTGGTGGCCGGATTAGGCGAATGCTTTGCGGTCGTCGAGGAGGATCTGTTGGCACTGTGCCGTTTTTTGGAAGGGGTGTCGGCCGGGGACATTGACCAATGAGCTACCTGATCGTCAAGGACGGCAAAGGAGTCTGGCAGGTTTCTTTGGGGCGCCTGTTGACCATCGGTCGGGGCCGGGGCAACGACCTGGTCCTCAATTCCCTTTACGCCTCCCGGCGGCACGCCTGGATCTGGCAGCAGGGAAACCGCTTTATCATTGAGGATCTGGGCAGCACCCACGGGACCTATGTGAACGGCCAGCGGCTGGCAGCGCCCCGCTTTTTGCAGCACAGCGACATGATCACGATGGGGGATGCAACCCTCTTTTTCGTCGCCAGAGTGGATGCGGCCGACCGGAGGACGCCGTCTTGGGGCCAACTATACCCTGTGGCCGGTCGCCGGTTCTGCCCTCGCTGCGGTGCGGCCAACCTGCCCACCGCCCAACGCTGCGAGCACTGCGGCAGCCCGCTGCCGCCTGCCGGGCCTGTCATCCCAGAAGACCATGTGCCCACCACGGCGCGGCCCGTCACACCTCAGGAACCGGTAGTCGCCTGGCCTTTTCCGCCCCGGCAGGGCGACCGGCCCCGCCGTGTGCGGGGGCCGATTCTGTTCCTTGCGATCCTGGCCGTGGTTTTGTTGTGCGCTGTGGGGACGTTGGCAACTTACGTTCTCTTTTGACGATTTGTGGCGAGTCGCCCCGGAACAAATTTTTGGAGTGGAAAGATGAACAACGCAGGAAGATTTCAGCCTGAGCCTCCGGCCCAGGACGCGCCTACCGTGCAGCGGGTTGCGAAACCGGAGCCGCTGGACCTAGAGGTCGCCAAGCTAACCGACGTAGGCCGGGTCCGCTCCCACAATGAGGATTACGTAGACTACTTTATCCCATCCGATCCGGAGCAGCTGGCCCGCAAAGGCTCTCTGTACGTGGTCGCCGACGGCATGGGAGGCCATCAAGCCGGGGAAGTTGCCAGTCGGCGGGCCGTGGAAGCGGTCATCGCCTACTATTACGGCGACGCCGAACACGACGTGGGAACCAGCTTGGTGCGGGCCGTGCAAGCCGCCAACCACCAGGTCTACACAATGGCCCAATCCGATCCGACCAAGGCCGGCATGGGCACAACCCTGGTCGCCGTGGTCATCTTGGGCCGCAAGGTGTATGTGGCCAACGTGGGCGACAGCCGGGCCTATCTCATCAACAGCCAGGGCATTCGCCAGATCACCGAGGACCACTCCTGGGTGGAGGAACAGGTCAGGGCCGGGCTGCTGACTCATGAGCAAGCCAGCCGTCATCCCCAGCGCAATCTGGTCACCCGCGCCCTCGGCTCCAAACCGGAAGTGCAGGTAGACCTCTTTGAGGGTGAATTGAGCGAGGGTGACACGCTCCTCCTCTGCAGTGACGGGCTGACGGGTCGGGTCACAGACCAGGAACTGGCCTTTTACGTCACCCGTTATCCGCCCAAAGAAGCCGCCAGACAATTGGTTGCCCTGGCCAACGAACGGGGAGGCAACGACAACATCACCGTCCTGATTATCAGTGCCCGCGCCGAGGCCCCGACCGTCAAGGTTGCCCCTCCCGCCCCTCCTGCTACCTTGCCCGCGGGAGCGAGCGAGCGCAAGATCCCGTTGGTGCCCATCATTGCCGGGGGCGTGGCCGTTTTGCTGGTCCTGGTCGTAGGCGGTTTTCTTGCAGCCCGCACCTTTCTCAAGTCCGCCGAAACGGCAACGCCCGCCGCGACGGCCATCGGCACCATTCCTTCTCCATCTGCAGAGACGGCTGCACCTACTGCCTCCCCTTCCCCGGCCCAGGCGGCCACCGCCACCCCACCGGTGCCGCCCACTACCGCACCGCCCACCGCCACCCTGGCTTCCACCCCTACACCGACGCCCTCGCCAACCCCTCATCCTCTCCGCCTCATTGAGCCGCAGCCAAACGCGGAGTTGAAAGGCAGAGTCACCTTCAAGTGGGAGTATTCGCCCTCCCTGGCACAGGACGAAGTCTACGAGGTTCGCATCTGGAAGAAAGGCGATACCGAGCACTGGAGCGTAGAAGTAGTAAGCCAAACGGAGAAGACCATCGACCTGGATGTGGTCCTGCCCGGTAGGGGCGGGCCGGGGCGCTATTTCTGGACGGTAGTGATCATCCACAAAGACACAGGAGAGGCTCTCAGTCCCGAAGCGACACCTCGGCCCTTTACCTACACCGGACCTTAGGAAATTGAGGGGAACATGATCGGAAAGACCCTGGGAAACTACCAAATCCTGGAGGAGTTGGGGCGCGGCGGCATGGCCGTTGTGTACCGAGCCTATCAAACCTCCCTAAACCGTTACGTAGCCATCAAGGTCCTGCCCCCCCAACTCAGCAGCAACCGAGAATTTGTGAAACGCTTTCAGCTGGAGGCGCGGGCTGCCGCCGGGTTGCGTCATCCAAACATCGTGGTCGTTCATGATGTAGGCCACGACCAGGGCATCTACTATATCGTCATGGAATTGCTGGAGGGCCGTACCCTCAAGCAACTCATTGAGGCAGAAGGGCGGCTCCCCCTAAAACGGGCAGCCCGCATCGTGGAGCAGGTGGCCGACGCCCTGGACTATGCCCACCGGCGGGGCTTTATCCACCGCGATGTCAAACCGTCCAACATCTTTATCGGCCCCCGCGACCGGGTGACGCTGACCGATTTCGGCATCGCCAAGGCCGCCTCGGCAGCCCAGAAGCTCACCCGCGAAGGGATGCTGATGGGCACACCGGCATACATGAGTCCCGAACAAGCCGGCGGCGGCAAGGTAGACTATCGCACCGACCTTTACGCCCTGGGCGTGGTACTCTACCAAATGCTCGTAGGTCGGACGCCCTTCCGAGGGACAACGCCCCATGCTACGCTGCACTCCGTCATCTACGATCCCCCCCCGCCGCTTCGCCAACTGGACCCCAGCATCCCCCCGGCAGTGGAACAAGTGGTGCTCAAAGCCATGGCCAAACGCCCGGAGCAACGCTACCAAAGCGGGGCAGAAATGGTGCAAGCACTGAAGAAGGCGATAGAGGCTCCTGCCCTTGCCCCGGCCAAACCCGTGATCGCTCCCGTAACCGTTCCACCACCTCCCCCTCCTCCCGAACCAACATCCTCTCGCTCATCGGGCCTGCTATGGGCACTGGCCGGATTCGCCGTGCTGCTGGTTATCGCCCTGGGGATTTTGCTCCTGATGGTCGTGACGCAGGAAGGAACCCCTACGCCCGTGCCGACCGCGACGGTAGCCATCATTTGGAAGACGGCAACGCCCGCACCCGGATCGGCTACGGATACTCCCATCCCGCTGCCAACGGCGGTTGTCCGGGCAACGACAACACCTCCCGGTCCCCCAACCGCACCGCCCAACACCCAAGCTCCTCCCTCGCCCCACCCTTTGCCGACGGCCACCCTACCGCCGACGAACACCCCACCGCCTACGGCGACCAACCCGCCCCCGCCCACCTCCACCTGGACGCCTTCT
>Ga0256914_1001213_pt1 | contig 24127 bp, 21 predicted proteins | sample HulkmetaG_FD_191571 | JGI IMG/M metagenome (GOLD analysis project Ga0256914, IMG submission 191571) | Hydrothermal chimney microbial communities from Main Endeavour vent field at the Juan de Fuca Ridge, Pacific Ocean - Hulk | ecosystem: Environmental > Aquatic > Marine > Hydrothermal vents ... | reverse complement strand
GGCGAAAGTTGCACATCGCTTACATTTTTTATTTTGTAAAGCGCATCAATCGAAAAAGGTTGCTTTTGAGAAAAAGCCAAAGTCACAAAAAATAAAGAAAGAATCAGAAAACCTCTCATTTTTACCTCCGAAAAAACCACGGGAGTCACATTCTTTTGTCATATTTTTTGCAAATTAGATGAATTCAAATATGGTTGCAATATTTTTTTGAATTTTCGTAAATTAAATTGTTTGAAAATAAAAAGTAAAGCAAACAGCATTTTAGGTGTACTATCAAACTCTAAAGGAATTCCAATGAAACAATTTATTTTAACTCTCCTTGTTACAACAGGCATTATTTTGAGTGCCTGTAACCACCAAACGCAACAAGCTGTGCAAAAAACGGCGCCAAAGATTGAGAAAAAGTTAAATTTTGATCAACCGCTACCGTTCGATTCGCGAATCATAAAAGGCCAGCTCCCAAACGGGTTAACCTATTACATTCGCGAAAACCACATGCCAGAAAAAGAAGCATCTTTTCGCCTGATCGTTAAAGCGGGCTCCATTCTGGAAACCGACAATGAGCAGGGAATTGCCCACTTTTGTGAACACATGGCCTTTAACGGTACAAAGCACTTTCAAAAACAGGAACTGGTCAATTTTTTGGAATCGATCGGCATGCGTTTTGGAGCCGATTTGAATGCCTACACCAGTTTTGATGAAACAGTGTACATGCTCAAATTACCCACCGATTCCCTGGCGATTCTTAAAAAAGGCATCCAAATTCTGGAAGATTGGGCCCACAATGTAACCTACGATCCGGTGGAAGTAAACAAAGAACGCGGAGTGGTCATTTCGGAATGGCGCCGCGGTTTGGGTGCCGGCCAGCGCATCCGCGATAAATTGTTGCCCATTATTCTTAAAGATTCGCGTTACGCCAAGCGCTTGCCCATTGGAAAAATCGAGGTTCTGGAAAACTTTACTCCAGACGTTCCCAAAAACTTTTACCACAAATGGTATCGTCCGCAACTGATAGGAGTGATTGCTGTCGGTGATTTTGATGCCAAACAGATTGAGAAAATGTTAAAAGAGCATTTCGCCGGAATAAAGAATCCTCCCAATGCCCCAAAAAGAAAATATTACGACGTCCCGGCCCAGGATACCACTCTTTTTGCCATTGCCACGGACCCCGAAGCCACCATCGCTCAGGTAAGCATTGAGTACAAAATGAAACCCGACACGCAAAAAACCGTGGGCGACTATCGCAACATGATCATCGATAATCTGGTCATTCAGATGCTTTCCGCCCGGTTGGCCGAATTAACCCAAAAGAAGAACCCGCCCTTCATTTCCGGCGGTGCGTACAAATCCCGTTTTATTTTGCCGATGGAATCGTTCGGCATGTCTGCCGTGGTCGGGCCAAAACAGATCGAAACTGCCTACAAAACCCTGTTGATCGAGGCAAAGCGAGTTCAGGAATACGGCTTTACACCCACGGAATTAGAGCGCTACAAAAAAGCCTATTTACGGAACATCGAAAAAGCCTATGCCGAACGCGACAAACAAAAGTCCGGAGGGCTGGTTTCCGAATATCAACGAAATTTTTTGTATGAAGAACCCGTACCGGGCATCGAAGCAGAGTATCAGCTAACCAAAGCCCTGCTTCCAACTATCAAACTGGATGATGTTAACAATATGGTACGTTCCTGGCTGGCGATTAAAGATCGGGTCGTCGAAGTAACCGGTCCGCAAAAGGAAGGTGTGCCGGTACCCACAGAAGAAAAATTGGCGGCCATTCTAAAGCAGGTAGGCCAGATGAAGGTAACTCCTTATGTGGATAAAATGTCGGGCAAAAAGCTATTGGCGGCACCCGTTAAAAAGGGGAAAATCGTCAAAGAAGTCAAACATCCCGAAATAGGAGTAACCGAGTGGGTTCTGAGTAATGGCGTTCGGGTTATCTTGAAACCCACCTCCTTCAAGAACGATGAAATCTCTTTCCGGGCGGTTAGCCCTGGCGGCTATTCTTTGGTTGATACCAAAGACCTGGTCTCAGCGAAATTGGCTGCCGATTTCGAAAGAGAATCGGGTGTGGGGCCGTTTAGTAAAATTCAATTGCAAAAACTATTGACCGGTAAAATTGTACGGGTGAGTCCGTACATTACGGAGCTTTCCGAAGGCTTACGTGGCGCCTCGGTTAAAAAAGACCTGGGTACCATGTTCCAGCTCATTTATCTTTACTTTACTCAACCCCGTTTTGACAGCACGGCCTTTTTGGCCTACACCAAAAAAATCTCACGCTATTTGCAAAATATGGCGGCCGATCCGCAATTTGTGTACGGCGATTCTATTCAGGCTACGTTAACCCAGCATAATCCCCGTTACAAAACTCTCACGCCGGAAATGTTAAAGCAGGTTAATTTAAAAGTTGCCGAAGATTTTTATCGGGATCGTTTTGCCGATGCCAGCGATTTTACTTTTATTTTCGTCGGAAGCTTTACACCGGACACTTTAAAACCTTTTGTGGAAAAATATCTGGGAGGTTTGCCCGCACTCCACCGCAACGAGGCGTGGAAAGATGTAACCTACAAACTTCCATCCGGTGTCATTGAAAAAGATCTCAAAAAAGGTTTGGAACCCAAAAGCGTTAATACGGTCATTTTCTTCGGGCCGTTTGAATGGTCGTTGCCCAATGTCATTAAAGGCCATTTTGTGACCGAAGTTTTACAAATTAAGCTGCGGGAGCAATTGCGGGAGGAAAAAAGCGGAACCTATGCACCCAGCGTCCGGGATCGTTTTACCCATTATCCGGAAAGCCGCTACCAGATTCGTATTCGTTTTACGTGCAGCCCTCAGCGAGCTGACGAATTAAACAATATTGTTTTTCAGCAAGTAGACAGTTTACGCCAATTCGGTACAACGGAAAAATATTTGGACAAAATCAAAAAAATGGATTTGCAAGAATACAAAGACAGCATGAAAGAGAATCCATACTGGCTAAGCCGTTTGCAGTTTGCCGTGAACAACGATATTCCGCTGGAACACATTCTTCAGATCGACGATATTATTCAATCGGTAACGCTAAAAGATGTACAGGAAATGGCTAAGAAATTATTAAATACGAAACGTTATTTGCGGTATGTGTTGTATCCCGAGAAAAATTAAAAGTCTGCATTAACTAAAATTGGAAAGCGGCCTGTCCTTAAGCGGCAGGCCGCTTTTTTTATTTTAATGGAGAACAACGAACTTTTGGCTTTTTCGGATGATGCGACCGGTACCCAATTCCCGTATGGCTAACCGCGCAACATAGGTGCCCCCGGCCAAATGGCTTGTATTAATCCGCTCTACGTAAAGTTGTTCAGCCTCCAGTAAATGTACACGCAAGGAAGGGAAATGGATGCGTCTGCCCAGCATATCGTAAATGCGCAGCTCGGCGGCGCTGGGATATTTTACCCGATAGGCAAATTCGACGTAGCGGTTACCGGGATTATTCCGCACAGGTAAAAATTCCAGCTCGGAAACATGGGGACTCGGGCGAACAACCGCCGTATCCAGATATTGGTAAGCTTTTTCCAGATCAATGAGTCCCCAGCCAAGGTATTTGTCCGGGAAGTTGGCCTGCGATGCGGTACTCTTCAAGGCTTTAATCACCAACTGGGCAGGAGCGGTAGGAAAGGCCTGTAGCAGCAAAGCAGTGCCACCGGCAGCCAGCGGACAGGAAAAAGACGTACCGCTGGAATAGCGATAGCCGCTGGAATCTTTGCTGTCGGCCACAATTACCGAAGCGCCCATCGCGGCAATGTCCGGCTTGATGCGTCCGTCGGCCGACGGGCCTACCGAGGAAAACGAGGCGCGGATTCCGTAACGATCGGTTGCGGCTACGGCCAGTACCTTTTTGCCGTCGGCGGGGGCAATCAGGGTATTGTGCTCGGGGTTGTCGCCTTCATTTCCGGCGGAATTGAATACAAGAATGCCTTTCTCCGCCGCCATGTCAGCGGCGATGGTAGTTTTCGCCGTTTCTCCGTCCATATCGGCCGGAGTGTACCAATCGATGTAGCCCAGCGAGCTACTGACGATATCGGCACCCAAACTGTCGCCCCACTCAATGCCCGCAACCCAGTAATCTTCCTCAATAGGCCGTTCGTATTGATCGATTTCGGTCTTGGCTAAAATGAAAGTCGCTTCAAAGGCGGGACCAATCAGAACATCGGGTGCATATCCGGCAATTACCGAAAGCGTCATGGTGCCGTGCCAGCCTTCGTAAGCTTTTATTCCCGTGTCATTAATCAAATCATCGCCGTGGATGAAATCATGGGTGGCTAAAATTTTTACCCGTCTCAGCGCCTCATGCCCACCGAGTAGATTCACTCCGTCGTCCAACATGCAAATAAGGACATTTTTCCCGTAAAAACCCTTTTGATGTAAAAAAGGCACATGGATTAAGTCCAATTGTTTCGCGGAAACTCCGTAAGGGAGCGAATCGTTTACAGCTTTTGCCTTTTTTAGGCGGGATGTCGGAACCGGCCGGGTTTCGGGAGGAAGCGGGGCATGCCCCAAAGCGATAGGATCGATCTTTAGCACGCAACTTAATTGGGCAATGTGCCGCAAGTTGCTTGCGTTTGCCTCCACACTTACAGCATTAAGCCATCGCGATTTAACGCGTATTTTTTGCACAAAAGGTTTGATTAGATCGATGTAACCTGCAAAAACCGGCAAATCGCTGTATTCCACAAGCGGGGAGCCGGGCCTGCGAACGCGCCGCCGTTCCAATGCCCGCCGGGAAAGAAACTGTTGGGGCTTGGCCAATAGCGCCTCGTTGTCCGGCCCCTTGTCTTTGAAGAAGATCCAGGCCATAAGTTGTCCGGCAGATGTTTTTGGGAAGTTGTTGAACGGCGCAGAGTCCTGAGCAAAAGTGGAGCCACTCAAAAATATCAAGACCAGCAAAAAAGAAAAGAAGGTTTTCATTCGTTATTCCTGCACATTAAATTTGGTTATTCACGTAATCCAATAATTCCCATCATGCGTCCACTGCGTTTCCCGTCGCGACGGTACGAATAATATAAATCTTCCTGGCAATGCGTGCACGTTTTATCGATTTCAATATTGCGGGAAGGCACCCCTTTGGTTAAAATTTGTTCAGTAATGGCGCCCTGGACATCCAGTTTAAAGTGGTCCCTGCCGTCGGGAAGCAGAAATTTTACAGAGAAGTGTTGCGCAGTAACACGATCGACCTGATAGCAACTTTGCTGAACGCCGGGCCCGATGGCAATGAATAAATCATTCGGCGCGGAGTCAAAGTGTTCTTCAAAGCGTTCGATGGTTTTCCCCACAATATTCTGCGCCGTTCCCCGCCAGCCCGAATGGACAAGACCCACGGCCCGATGTACGGGATCAAAAATGAAGACGGGAAAGCAATCCGCGGTTTGAATGCTCAGGTACAGTCCTGCTTGATCGGTAACAAGAGCATCGCAATGCGGAACAATACCCGGTTCTTTAGCGAAGACAATGGAATCGGAATGAACCTGCTCCGGGTACACCACACGTTGTTCGGAAATACCCAGGGCGTCAAAATAGCGCTTGCGATTCTCAAACACCGCCTGGCGGGCATCGCCTGTGTGCAAACCCAAATTCAACGAATGGTACGGCGGTTTGCTTACTCCGCCTTTTCGCGTAGAAAATCCGTGGATCAAATAACGTTCAAACGGTCGGAATATTTCGAACCGTCGTATTTCGGGAGCCGAACGCATACCAAATCAATTCAGGGGAATGAGTTGACCATACATGTATTTGAGTACCTGTGTGGCATTGTTGTACCGTTTGTCCCCAACATTAAAGCGACGGTAGATGCCCTCGTATTGCGGCACGTTTTTTATTAGCCGCAAAAAATTGCCGCGTTCCGGTTTTTCGTTGCTTTGATCGATTGCCTGCAAAACAAAATTAAAATTGTCAAAGCCCAAAAGCTCGTAACGTTCGGGCGAGCGATGGAAAGCCGTACGAAATTTATTAACGAATTTGCGGTAATCCCAATTGTCTTTGTTCAAAAATTTGTCGCTGATGAAAATAAGGCCGTTGATGTAGCTTTTATTTTTCCGCAGGCGATCCAGATCGTACCAGTCGCTGTTTCCCAGAATTTGGGCGCGGATATTGGAATAGGCATATTGTGAAGCGATCAAATCGATATCTTCGCTGTAAATCGGCAGAAGAATCGCATCAAAGCTTCGCACGGGGATTTCTGCAGAGTCGATTTTTACGCGGCTGGTGCTGTGCAGTAGCTGTGCCATCTTTTCTTTGCGATAGGCCCGATAAAGGGAGTCGATTTGGCTTAGTTGTACGGTACTGTCGGCAGCCATCACAGAATCCTGAAAGGCTAATTTTAGGCCAATGCGTTTAATGGCTTTAAAATGATCGGTCAAATCTTTATCCCCGGGGTAGTACCAGCGTTGAACGGGAATTTCGATGAAGTTCTCTTTAAGGTATTGCACAAACGTATTGGTAAAATCCAGAAAATAATCATCAATAGGAGACAGCGTGGCAACCCGATGTACATTCAAAGAATCCACCACAAATCGGGCCAGTTTGCTGGCCATGATGTCCACAGGCACGGCCAATTGAACGGTAAAATCGGAAACACGGCGCAAATTTTTTCCGGAGGCGGTTGGAGTAATTAACGGCATCTTTTCATATTCGGCAATCAGGGCGCAGGCAGCCGTAATGTCATTTTCCAGCGGTCCGAAAACCGCCACAATCGAAGGATCCCGCGTAATTTCCTTCATTTTCAGCAAAGCGGTTTCCAGACGGCCCTCGTAGTCAAAGGGAATCAATTGAATATTCATCTGATTTAAGTGGTTAAATTCATCAAGGGCTAAACGGGCACCATCGAAGATGGCTTTCCCGATCTCTCCGTTCATTCCGCTTAATGGGAGCAGGGCGGCAATGCGCACCAGGTTATTGGTTTTGTTCTTCAAAAAATCGTAAAGATTCCGGGCCTTCTGGTCCAGCTCGGGGAAGCGTCCGGGCAGTTGCAAATATTGTTCGAGTATTTTGATTGCTGCGGCCGAATTACGCGCTTCGTAATAGCGTTCGGCCTGAGCGTATTTAATCAATTTTTGCTGAAAAGGAGAATGGGCTTCCTGAGCAATGTGATCCAGGCTTTGCTCGTCCAGAGCATAACGCAGAGCATTTTTTGCCAAAGAAAGTGCTTTCTTTTTTAGACGCGGATCTCTGCTTTTTTCCGCCAGGTAAAGCCAAAACTTGGCGGCCGTTTGATAGCGGTGCAGACGGTAATAGTTATTGGCCTTGAGAAAGATGATATCGTCTGTGTAAGTGCTTTGGGGGAATTTTTTTTCGAACGTACGGCAAACTTCCAGCGATTTTTGGTATTTGCCCATTTTGTAAAGCGTTTTGGCCAACATCAGGTAGTTGGCGGTCAGCAGATGGCTTTTGGGGCCTAAACGTTCGATGACTAACGAAAAATTTTTAAGGGCTCTGTCGTAATCGCCTGTTTTGTAATCTTGGATGCCCTGTTGAAAAATGCGCCATTCTTTTTGTGTGGCCGTTTGACCGAACAAAAGTGCGGTAAGTAAAAAAGTAAAAAAGACGGCTTTAATGCTCAACTTCATGCGCAATCCCCGTTGGTTTGTGATTTAATCGCTTAATCCTGAAAGCTACTAAAATTTAACCCATTAAAGCAAAACGAATTTTTAAAACGTTGAATTTACGCAAATAGTTTCATCAAGAAAAGGGAATTCCGCAAAAAGGAGGCTTTGGGGGCATTTCGAAAGAATATTTACAATTTTTTCTGATAAATAGTTTAGTTTTTAAAAAATTCTTCCGAAGATTATTAGCACGCTAACCAAAATGTGGGACTTTCTGCAGCAATGATACGAAAAGTAAAGGTAGATCAACTTCGTCCAGGGGCTTATGTCGCCGATTTTAATTGCAGTTGGCTGGCACATCCGTTTTTGACCAGCAGAAAGCGCATTAAAAGCTACAACGACATCGAAAAAATAAAACGCAGTGGTATTACCGAAGTTTACATCGATACCACAAAAGGCATCGATATTCGAGAAACCCTTACACGTGAAGAATTCTTGCGGGAATTCGAGTCACGCCTTGACGGATTTGTCCCGGGGAAAGAACTTGATCTACAGGCACAGGTCTCACTACAGCAAGAATTAAAACGCGCGCGCGAAATCCAAACCAATGCCCATTCAATTCTCAAAAAAGCCTATAATGATATCCGTTATGGAGAAAAAATTAAACTGGAAGAGTTTTCTACGCTGGTAGAAAATGTAATCGATTCGGTAACCCGCAATCGGGATGCCTTGCTTTTGCTTTCCAGTATTAAAGAGAAAGATGCCTACACTTATGAACACTCGTTTAACGTGGGAATTATGACGGCCGGTTTGACCAAAACCCTAATGATGGATAAGGACGAGATATTCGAACTTACACTGGGCGCAATGCTCCATGATATTGGTAAGAGTAAAATTCCGGAAGAAATTTTAAAAAAAGAAGGTGGCTTATCCCCCAGCGAATATAAAGCGCTCCAAAAACATGTACAATACGGAATTGAGCTTTTGAGCGGAATGAATGATGTATCTGCCAAAACACTTGCGGTTGTTGCGGAGCATCATGAACGGATAAATGGCACAGGCTATCCTAACCACCTAAAAGGAAGCGAGATTTCATTGGGCGGGAAACTGGGAGCTATTGTCGATGTGTATGATGCATTATCCTCGGACAGAATTTACCACACGGCTCTGAATCCCGTGCAAGCATTAAAAGAAATTTATACGCAACGCCAAATTTTATTCGATGAAGATTTGCTGGAGCAGTTCATCAAATTCTTGGGTATTTATCCTCCTGGTGCATTGGTGAAGTTAGAAAGTGGTTTTCTGGCCATCGTAATTGAATCGGGCCGGGAAAATATTCTGCAACCGGTGGTGCGCCTTGTTTATGATCTGAATAAGAGTATGCCCATTGTGCCGCGGAATCTGGATTTAAGCAAAGGAGTGGGCGAGCTTCATCGTATCATCGAAACAGTAAATCCCGCAACATACAATATTAAAGTTACAGATTATCTGTTAGAAATTATCCCCGATTAACCAGCCTTCGGGTTCGACGACCGGCCTGAAATATTTTTCCGCTTCTTTTACGAAAGGAATGATTCCCAAGTGTTTGTACCGTCTCGAAAAATGAAATAAGGTGAGTTTTTGTACTTTTGCCTTTTGGGCCAGCATGGCCGCATCTTTTGTTGTTAGGTGATAATTTTGCCGGGCAAGGAGATGGTCGGCTTTCAGGTATTGACTTTCGCAATACAAGTGGTTGCACCCTTTAAGCCATTGCGAAAGCGCGGGAAGTTCCTCGGGGAGGTACGAAAAATCAGTTAGGTAGCCAACGCAATCTCCCGGCGTTGTTCTCAGAAGTGCGGCACGTAATTCTCCCAGACGCATTTTTTTTGTTCCGACCGTAATTTCCGTCTTGTCAGGCAGGGCGGTGTTTTTTACTTCGTTCAGCCACGGCCCGGCAGGCAGGTTCGCTTCATTAAGCCTTTCCTTGTCAATATTTTTGTGTTCGGGTTCCCGCACCGTGTAGCCAAGGGTAAAAATGCGATGGTTCAGGAAACGGGCCTGCACGGCAAAAGTAGGGGTTGTTAGAACAGAGCCGGTCCATTCTTTTTCTTCGACAAAGTGTTGTTTGGCAAAGAATTCATGCGAAAACAGCCGAACGGTTTTGATGGAATTGCGGGAAACTTCGTGGATAAACCATTGTGTCTGTGTTTTGCCGAGCAGGTTCCATGTAAAGCTGTTCATGCGATTAAAAATTATTTCGATGGTATCGTACGGTCCCCAGACGTGTACGGGACGGATTTCCCGGTTGTAATTCACACGAATGAAGCGATCGAATCCGGCAATGTGGTCCAAATGAAAATGGGAGAAAAATACGTGGTCGATTTTTTGGATTTCTCCGATGGGGAGGTGATTCAGCGTGTTTTCGCCGCAATCAAAAAGCAAACGCGTTTGCTGAGTACCCGAATCGACGACAAGGTAAAGTGCGTTATCTTCAAACGGATGCCCGAGTAATGTCGAATGAATGGTCATGCGCTTAAACTCCCAACAGAAAAAGAGCCCGGACGGGCTCTTTTAATCAGGCTTCGATAGTAGAACCCAACAGCATTAAGAATTGACGCATCCACTCCGGATGAGCCGGCCAGGCCGGTGCCGAGACAAGATTGCCGTCGGTGTGCGCATTAGAAAAGGTTTCGTTATTGGGAACCCAGGTGCCACCGGCTAATTCCACTTCGGTTTTTACGGCGGGGTAGGACGAACATTTTTTGCCGTTCAAAATGCCGGCGGCGGCCAAAAGCTGCGGTCCGTGGCAAATTGCGGCAATGGGTTTGTTGGCCTGACCAAAATGCCGGACAATTTCCACCACACGATCGTTTAAACGCAAATATTCCGGAGCACGTCCGCCCGGAATAACCAGTGCATCGTAATCTTCCGGATTTACCTGATCAAAGTCAAAATTGATGGCAAAATTGTGCCCGCGTTTTTCACTGTAGGTTTGGTCGCCCTCAAAATCATGGATGGCGGTTTTAACGGTGTCGCCCGGTTTCTTGTCGGGACAAACCGCGTGAACTTCGTGGCCTACCATGGTTAAAATCTGAAATGGCACCATGGTTTCGTAATCTTCACCGAAATCGCCAACCAGCATCAAAATCTTTTTCTTGGCCATGATAAATCCCTCCTCGTTTTTGGTTATATTTGGGTCGTTTGCGGATTTCAATTTACAAAATAAAAGCGGAAGAATCTATTATTCGCAAAATAATCATACTCGGGTTTGCCTCATACGGTTGTAGCGAGTATTTTAAGGGAAAATGATAACGTGGGTTACCGCAAGACCAGAAGATAAGGAGGGTACATGGTACGCTATCTGATTTTACGACTATTCATTAATTCGGCTGCATTGTGGTTTGTGGATGTGATTTTTGGCGGAATTTGGTTTGACAGCACAGGGGCCTTAGTGGGGGCCGCCATCGTTTTTGGACTTTTAAATACATTCATTAAACCGATTTTAATCGTGTTTACATTGCCCCTGAATATTTTGACATTGGGGCTCTTTACTTTTGTGATTAACGCGATTATTCTCGAATTAACCGATTGGTTCATGGATAGCTTTCATGTGGCTGGTTTCGGGACGGCCCTGCTGGCCGCTGTCGTTATCAGTGTGGTTAGTTTGTTCCTGCAATGGATTTTGGTTGAAGAGTGATGGCCTATTTTTCTTTGAGTTCCCACACGCCGTCCCAGTCTTCCGGCGGGGGATTTTGTGCCAAGTATTTGCAACGGTTAATGTAGATTTCGGTCGGTTTGTCGGTGGGAACCAGTTTTTGGCATTGCCGAAAAATTTCCAACGCTTTGTCCCATTGCCGCATACGATAGGCAATAAGCCCCTGACTGAACAAATCGAGCATTTCCAGAAATTGGCTGGTAAATTTCATGTCCGGCGTACCGATCAATTCAAAGGCCTGAACCGGCTTTGATTTTCCTTTCACTCGAATTAAATCCAGAGGCCGGAAAATAAAGTCGTCTTTAACGGCTTCTTGTGTAAAGTTACTGACCATGATATTCGTTTGATAGGCTTTGTTTGCTCCTTCCAAACGGGCTCCCAAATTGACATGGTCTCCGATAACCGTGTAATCGAACACAGTATGCGAGCCCATATTACCCACAATCATTTCTCCGGTATTAATACCAATACGCGCATGCAACTCCGGCCGCCCCTCTTTCCTCCATTTGTACCGTAGCTCCCGCAGCCGGTTTTGCATTTCAAGGGCAGCCAGACAGGCCGCTTTTTCGTGGTTGGGAAAAGATACCGGCACACCAAATTCGGCCATGATAGCATCGCCTTCGAATTTGTCGATAATGCCATTGTGTTTTAGAATTATTTCGGTCATGGCCGTCAGGTATTCATTTAGTTGCGCAACCAGCTCTTTGGGGGGAACCTTTTCCGACAGGGTGGTAAATCCGGCAATGTCCGAAAACAGCACGGTGACCACTCGTTCTTCCCCGCCCAATGTCAGGCGTTCGGGATGCTCGATAATTTCCTGCACTACCTTTTCCGGTACGTAGTGGGCAAACACGCCGCGTACCAGTTTTTTCTCCTGCTGGGTAAGAAAAAAGCTGTAAGAGGTTTGGGTTAAAAACCCGAACAAGACTACCAAACTGGGCAAAACAACAGGTAGTAATAATTGATTGTGTTCAAAAAGGTAAAATCCGGCACCGATGTAAAAGGTGATTAATAAAAAGGTAAAAAGCAAAGAGAGAAGCGTATTGAATTTGCGAACCGCCAGAAGCACAAGGCCGAGCAAAAAGAGATTCAATAAAAGAACGACAACGCTCGAAGGGGCGTGAATAAAATTCGCATCAATAATCGTCTGCAGCACGTTTGCGTGAATTTCCACCCCCGGCATTTGCACGCGAACGGTTTTGCCCTCGTCGGTCTGGCTTTCCAGAAAGGGGGTGGGAAAATTGTCATGCAGTTCGGGCAGGGTGGAACCGATAAGGACGATTTTGTCCTTCAAGGCTCCGCTGTAAAGCAAGCCCGGAGGAATACCCAGAGTAGAATCGCCCGGATCGTCAAAAGCATCGATATCGTAATCATCCACCAGATCGGTTTGCTGGTCATCCAGAACGTTGTCAAAGGAGTAATAGGTAAACGAATAAGCCGGGCCGTAAAAATTAATGAGCATGGTCGCCCGGTCGTATTTTGGAATGGCGCGTTTCCCGATCCAGAAAGAATCGAGTGAATCGCGGAGAGTAAGTGCTGTTTCTCCTTTGGAAGAGAGATAGCTTTGAAGAATTGCCGCGGAAAAAGAAGCAAGAGTCGTATCGATGGCATGGACTAAAAAAGGGTATCGGCGGAAAAAACCGTCAACATCCGATTCCAGAGTGGCCACGCCCCAATGTATTCCCGGTAGCAAAAATTTGGCATAGGGAGGGAGAATTTCCACGGAAGTGAATGCGCCGCTGCTCTGGCGAATTTTTCCGGCCAACACAACGTTCGGGTAGCGAGCCAGAACATGCGCCAGCGAGTCGTCGTTTTGAGGGTTGTAGTGGTCGGGCTGGTCAAAAATAACGTCGATGCCGATGGCGCGGGCACCGGCCTTTTCCAGATTTTCGATTACGTGGGCAAAATAGGCGCGGGGCCAGGGCCATCGGTAGGGGGTAGAAAGGTCGGATTGATTGTCGATGGCCAGAATAACGATCGGCGAATTTTTGAGCGGCAGCGGACCACGCATGCTGAAGCGCAAATCCAGGGTTTTTAATTCGACGGTTTGAAACAGGGAAGTGATGTTTAGCAAATAAGCCAAAAGCAAAGAGATTAAAACTAATGCGGCAATAATGCCTGGTTTGGGACGGGGTTTGCTAAACTTCATGACGGCGCCCTTGCTTAAAAATAGAAATTGTAGCGCGTACTCAAAATCACGTCCGAGCGCTGATTATCATCAAACAAATACGAAATGTAATCGTAACGGAGATCGATGCTGCCCAATCGGGCCGTGCGCCATGAAAATCCTACGGTGTAATTCTGGCGCTGATAAGTGTTGGCCTGCTGCGAGCCGTTTATTTTTTGAATGGCCCCGTTAACAAATGGCCGGAGTTCGCTGTTGAACAAAAAGTGGCGAAAGGTGTATTCCAGCCCGAACGAGTAGCGCTGAATATCGGTAGAAGAGGTCGTCAGATTTGTGCCGAAATCGGTGGCGCTTTTTGAATAGGTAAATCGTGTGGTAAGCGGAATGGAAAATCGGTTGCGCAGTCCTAAAGAGAGTAAATTGTATTCGGTTTTGGTCGCTTTGTAGGCATCATCACGCAAAAAATGATTTGCGCTTAGCGATACGGTATTACGAATTACACCGAGATCAAAATCGTAACTGCCGGAAAGGCCGATCGATTGGGTGACGTTGTCTTCGGGATAGAACAGGGTGTCATCGGGGGCAATATTGTTTTTCCGTCCGAAATTCATGTACGAAAGTGTAATGGAAGGCAAACTTTTGTTCGGGGTTAATGAAAAAGTGGCTCCGAAATCTTTGTTTGTGGTGCTGGCTTTTCCTTGCGAAAGATTGGACTGGTAAGCGTTAAAAAACAGATTCATAAAAATTCGATTTTGCAGGAGCCGCAAATAGTCGTTGACAAAAATGCCTTTTAAATCGCGCAACATGTACGGGTTTCCGGGCGTTTTGTAATTGGCATCGATGCGCTTGTAAGAAACGCGCAGAAGCTGGTTGAAATAATTCAATTGGGTGTCGAATTGCAAAGCCAGCGAAGGCAGCGGTGCCAAACCGGGGGAAATGGTGAGCAAGTCCATGCCGCCGAGAATATCCACGATTTTTTGAGCTTTGTCCCGTTCATCGTCGTTGAGTTTTAAGATGGAAGCAAGGGTGTCGAATTCGATGGTCTGGGAAATATCCTGATTTAAGATGCTGGCCTGAGCGCTCCCACGAACAATAATTCTTTGATTGTCAAAGTTGAGATGGAACGAAGTACCTGCCACCAAATATTGCTTGGGGTTCGGGCCGTATCGAATGGAATGCGGATCATCTTTGGCACTAATTAAATTGAGGGCCCACCTGAAGTGGCGGCCAAATACAAATTCCGGTCGGGCGCTGAAAAAATTTTGTTTGTAGGTGCCGTAGCGCTGAGGAAAGGTAGATGTGCTATCGGCAGGAGGAAGGCCTTCTACCCCCCGAACCGATTGTCCTTTGGTAATGTCCAGATTAAAAAAGCGTGTGTACAGCCCAATGCTGCCGCCCCGGATTCTTCGGCCTTGCAGGGTAAGCGGGCCGTAGTCGGGCATGACATCGCCGCCCCACAAATAGAGAAAATAACGATAAGAAAAATTGTAGCGCAGTTTGGCGGAATACACGTTTAATGGCTGGCGCTCCGGCGATTCGTTACTGGTTAACAAAAAGCGGGTTTTCAAGTCGAATTTTTTGTAAGAAAAGTTCAAATTTAATCCGCCCCGGGTGTAATTTAACGAATTTTGATTAATGGATTGCAACCGGTTATCCACGAAAAAGGAGCCTTTGTAGGAAAAAGCCTGATGGTTGGACGGCCGATCGGTTACCCGAAACCGCAGGTCTTTTTGTCCGATTAAAATGCCATCCTGATTGTACACCTTAAAATTAACCGTGTGCAGCCCGCTACGCATGGAAGCGGGAACATAGGTCAGCACATGACCCTCGCGCACCAGTCGCGCAGTGCGATCGATGCCGTCAAGGGTAAAGCGATACTTAAATTGGTCGGGATTTTGCACATCCATGGGAATAGAGAAAGAAATAAAAACGTCGTCCGGATTCAAAACTTCGTCTTGTTGGGGCGCTAAAATATTAACATCGATTTTGCGTAGTTGCCCGGGGCCACTCTGTGCATTATTGGCAATAACTTCTACTTCGTACAAAGCGGCGTAAGGCGCACCCGCCGGAAGGGTGGAATATTGTCCCGGGCTGCTTTCCATGACAAAATAGTATTGCACGCGTCCGGGGTGCAATTGCTTGGCCGGAATATCGGCCTGATAAATAAAACCCTGATTTTGCAGCACTACCGCGTGAAAATCGAATTCACCGGTCATGCGATAATACAAAACCGGCGCAGTGTAATCGGGAATGGCGCCGATTTCCTTGAGTTCGATATGTAAATTTTCTCCCTGAAATACAACGGAGGGGGCATCATGGTAAAAACTGCCGGCGTTTAACCCGGACCAGAAAACAAGCAACGTGATTAAATGAAAAACGATAGATTTTTTCATGGATGTCTATTTTTCTATTTTTTGCAGTTTAAATTTTAACGATTTGATATTCCCATTGGCGTCTTCGAATTCCAGATCAAATTCATCGATGTCTTTTTCGGAAAGGCCTTCGATTTTCGGCCGTTCACCGGGACGCGTTTTTCGCACGATGGGTTTACTGTTTGATGAAGCTACGATGCCTGTCATTCCCGCTTTTAACAAAGCGACACCTTGGCTGTTAGAAATTTCGACGACGCCTTCTTCTCCGAAATAATAGGTGCTCGATTTAAAATTTTGTTTTGTCCAGAAAGCGGTTCCTTTTACCGAAGCGACCGAGGTCGGAGTGGTAACGCGGAAACCGCCCTTGTTCTTAAAGACCTTACTGAAAATGGTTCCTACCTGTAAAAACACATTTTTATTGAGAACGCGTTTGGCTACTTTTCCATCGAAACGACAAAACGAATTGGACTGAATGCGCACAATCCCTCCGTTGTCGATGAACTTTACGATGACAAAGCTTTTGCTTTTGGTCAAGATGCTTTCCCCGGGCAATAGGCGTTGGCCCCGTTTGACCGGCCGACCTTTTTTACTGTTACCTTTGACCAAATACACTTTGCCGCGTGCCTTAATAACTACAGCCACGGGCTCGGTTTTGGCCTGCAGCATGCCCACAACGAGGGCCAGAGTTAAAATAGTCATGAAAATATGTTTTGTCCGCATATTGGCCTCATCTTTCGGGTGTCGGGGGAATAAAATCCACAATTCTGAAGTACGTCCCCCGATATTGGTTTAAAATTTGGTACAAACGGTTAAGATCGATTTCTTGTCCGTTGTAACGGATTCGCTTAAGGTGATAACCATTTAAGCTGGCGCGAACTTCTTCGATGTTGGGCCCCAAAACCTGAGCTAAAAAGCGCAAAATGTCTTCGCGAATCATTTGATTGGGCAAATTATCGGTTTGTTCGGGATTTACCAGATTAAAAGCCCATACTTCGCTGTCCAGGGTTTCTTCTCCGCCGGAAGTATTTACGAACATGCGTACCATCCAGTAATACGTTTTGCCGTATTCCAGCGGAATCGCTTCCCCGCTTTGCGGGTATTGTAATGAGAGCCGATTCGTGCGTGGCGATGCCCAATTGGGCTGGCTGTTCACAATATCGTCGAAAGAAGGCATCATTTCCTTTTTTTCGAAGACCAGAACCTGATATTCATCGCCGTTGCCATTCCATTGAAAAACGGGAAACTGGGAGTAAACGTCGGGTATCATCCCCTGCCCGGCCGGGGCTCCGGGAGTGATTAATTGAACAAAACTGGGGTTGAGCGCGCGCAGCAAAACAATTTCGTTCTGACCCAGATCGACAGGGCTCTGGTTTTGTTGGTACAACCGGACGAAAATTTTGTAAATGCCGAAGGGTAGTTTACCCGAAGCGAGAATTTCGTTCTTTAAGTCGTCAGCCTCGGGAGAAACTTCCACTTGATGGAAATAAGCGATGTTTCCCTGCCCGAAATCGAACCCGGAAACGGAAAGCTCTTTATTGGTGACCGTTTTTTCCGTAAATCCCTGCGGAACGGTAAATGGTTCGCTGCGTGCCGTAAGAATTTGCTGTAAGCTTCCGTTGCGGGTAATGCGCAAAAAAGAAAGCTCAAGAATGCAGTTGGGGTAGCTTTGGCCTGGGTTGCTGTTACGGATGGTCAAGCTGAAAACGTCGTCGGAGGTTCCGAAGTTTTGCAGATCCACATCGGAAATGTAAAGCTCTTCCAGCTTTTCCGGATTGAGAAGCCGGATTTCTATTTGGAAAGAATTAGGCGCTTGAGCCGGTAAAAGCTCCGCAAATGCCAACATTAAAATAATGGTAAAACTAAGGTATCTCACAATACCTCCTTCGAATTTAATACTATCTGGCCCAAAGGGGCCAGAACCAAAAAGTGTTTTTGTGAATGCGGCCCGGCGCGCCCGGCCATGCGAACTTAACTTAAAAATAATGTTTAATATGGCAGAGTCAAGAAAAATTCGCGAAAATTTTCATTATCTGCCCTGTTTAGTGATTTGGAACATAGGAACCGATTCGATAATGCCGCTTACCAGGCTGGTAAACTGGGCATTCACACGGTTTGCCGTCTCGGTTACTTCGTCATGGGTTAGCTTTTGGGGAAGAATGCCGGTTGCATAATTAGTAATGCACGAAATGCCGATAACTTTAATGCCGGCATGTGCGGCGGTAATAACTTCGGGAACCGTGGACATGCTTACCGCATCGCCCCCGAAACGTCGGATCATTTTTATTTCTGCGGCGGTTTCGTAAGAGGGTCCGGTGCTTACCCATAAAACCCCGCGCTTTAGAGCAATTCCACGCTCAAGCGCAATTTGGTCAACCAGATCGAAATATTCCCGGGCGTACACATTGGACATGTCGGGAAAGCGGGGTTCACCGAATTCCAATGGCCCGCGTAATGGATTTTGGAAAAGAAAATTTACCTGATCGGTGATGAGCATTAGCGTGCCCGGTGGCATGCGTAAATTGGTAGAACCCGAAGCATTGGTTACCAGCAGGAGAGGGATGTCGAGCATCTGAATAATGCGCACGACAAAGGTGGTTTTTTGGATGGGGTAGCCTTCGTAAAAATGGGTACGGCCTTTTACGGCCAATACCGAAACCCCTTTGTGCTTTCCGAAAACCAATGCCCCAACGTGGCCTTCAACGGTTGATTTCGGGTAATGAGGGATGGTTTCGGTGGGAATCACAACGGCCTCATCCAATGTATCGGCAAAAGGGCCCAGCCCGCTTCCCAGAATGATGGCGATTTGGGGTTGCATGTCGGTAAATTGCCGGATGTGGGCGACGGCCTCACGAACCTGTTGTTTATTCATATGCGTTCTTCCATTCTTAATTGAATACAAGCCTAAAAGGTAAAAGAGCCAGCGGTTTGTTTTGCCAGCTTTCCAGAATAGGGATTAATTGATGAACGGCGTATTTTAGCCAGTTGTCCGAATATCGTATTCGTACGTCCAATGTGTTCAAAAGTTCATTCATGAACGATTTTTTTCGCGGATAGTAAACCAGGCGTACCGATTCGGAAGGGGAAATTCCGGCCATTTTTTTGGCAATTTTAACAGCGGTGTAAAAATTGCCAAGCGTATCAATCAGGCCGTTTTTAAAAGCGGCTAATCCCGTCCAGACGCGTCCCTGAGCCAGTCGGTCCACCTGTTTGTACGACATGCCTCTGGCGCGGGCAACCTTGCTGACGAAGCTGTGGTAAAATTCCCCAATCATTTCCTGAATAATGGCTTTTTCTTCTTTGTCCCAGGGTTTGTTGGTGGAGAAGAGGTCGGCATGTTTTCCTTTTTGAACGGCCTGAACGTTTAACCCTAACTTGTCGTAAGTTCCGTTAAAGTTGAATTTTCCGGCAAAAACGCCGATTGAGCCCACCAAACTGTTGGGTAAAGCAACGATCGTATCGGCCGCGATGGCAATAAGGTAACCGCCCGAGGCCCCCAAATCTCCGACCGATGCAATGACCGGTTTTTTCTTCTTGGCTTCCATAATGGCCTGCCAAATTTCCGAAGAGGGCAGCGATGCACCTCCCGGGCTGTCGATGCGTAAAATAATAGCCTTGACAAGTCGGGATTTGGCAGCTTTGCGAATGTTGCGAATGGCCGTCTTGGCGCCGAGCATTCGGCCGAAAGCCGGATTTTCGCTGTCACTGCCGCCGTAAATGGTGCCCTCGCAATTGATAACAGCGATGCGGCTTTTGTTGCGGATTTTCAGGGAACTGGTCGGCACGGTGGCGTAATCGAGGGCGGATAATCGTTTTAACGATTTTTCGCCGCTGCGGGCGAGAATCATCTTTTCCACTTCATTGTAAAAAGCAGTCCGGTCGACAAGGCCGAGGGCTTTAGCCTGAGCGCCCGAAAAGCCGGTTTTTTGATTGATCAGTTCGTCCACTTTTTCAGGTGAAAGATGGCGATTGTGGGCAATGGTGCGCACGATGTTGTGGTAGTATTGATCGATGATCTCTTGCAATACTTCCCGTTGCCAGGGAGACATACGGTTGCGGGTATAGGCATCTGGCGCATTTTTGTATTTGCCAATGTGCAAAAATTGAGCTTCCACGCCAATCTTGTTGAAAAAATCTTTGTAAAAGGTAACCTCGCTGCGAACCCCGGTTAAAAACAGGTTTGCATCTGCCGGCATAATGATCGAATCGCAGGCACAGGCCAGATAGTAATCCCGTGTAAAAGAGATGTCCGAACCTAAATAGGCATAAATTGGCTTTTCGCTGTGCTGCCGAAACGATTTGAAGAGGGCGTAAAGCTCTTGCAGCTTGCCAAAGCCCACATTCAGCAATTCCGGACGAACAATGATGGCTTTGATTCGTTTGTCCACAGAGGCTTTTTCCAGATCGTCGCGAATCTTGTGAATATCCAGCACGCCGCGGTTGAATGCTTCTTGCAGAGGGTCGGGAGCTACATATTCCGGGATATCGCCCTGTAAATCCAGCTCCAGAATTGCTTTGGCGGGAATGGATGGCCCGGAAGGCAAAAGGGCGCCAAAAATAAGTAATGCGCCTATGAAAATAAGCGCAAGACTCAAAAATACGGAAATAAAAATTTGAATGAATGTTTTCATAAATACCTCTAACTAAAGAGCAACCAGCACTCCGGCAATCGTGGCCGTCATAAATGTTGCCAGAGAACCACCCAAAACGGCTTTTAAGCCGAACCTTGCCAAATCGCTCCGCCGGCTGGGAGCAATACCTCCGATTCCGCCAATCTGGATGGCAATCGACGAGAAGTTAGCAAAGCCGCACAAAGCATAAGTAGAAATGATGACGGCTTTTTCGCTTAAGATGTGCTGCGGAATCATTTTGGCTAATTGTAAATAAGCAATGAATTCATTGAGTACCAGTTTCTGGCCGATCAAAGACCCCACGCTAATGGCATCGTGCCAGGGCACGCCGATAATCCAGGCGATGGGACTCAGTACGTAACCTAAAATAAGTTCCAAATTGATGGGATGTCCGCCATGAACCGTAATGCCCAGCAAATCGGTGAACACACCTTTTAAAATCCAATCGACCATGGCAATTAAAGCAATAAATGCCAGCAGCATTCCCGCCACATTCAGGGCCAGCTTCAAACCGTCGGCTGCACCCGTAGCGGCAGCTTCAATGCCGTTAACAGCGGTTTTTTCGATGGGAACCTTAACTTTGCCCATCGTTAATGATTCTTCGCTTTCGGGCAGAAGAATCTTGGAGACCACAAAAGTGGCCGGCGCCGCCATGATACTGGCCGAAAGCAAATGCTTGGCGTAAAACAATTGTTGAGCCGGGTCGCTTCCTCCCAATAGTCCAACGTAAGCAGCCAAAACGCCACCGGCAATGGTGGCCATGCCACCGATCATTAATGTAAGCAATTCCGATTTGGTCATGTGCTCCACGTAAGGACGGACCACCAACGGCGCCTCGGTTTGGCCGATAAAAACATTTGCGGCCACGGAAATCGATTCGGCGCCGCTTACGCGCATGGCTTTAGCCATGACCCAGGCCATTCCTTCTACGATTTTTTGCATTACACCGTAATGATACAAAATGGACATGAGGGACGAGAAAAAGATAATGGTAGGCAATACCTGAAAGGCAAACACAACGCCAACACCCTGAGATTTCATTTCGGGTGGGAAGGCCTTTTCGAATACCCCTTGGCTGGCTAATGCACCAAACAAAAATTTAGAACCTTCGTTGGTAAAAGAAATGATCTTGACGAAAAACATGCCGATCCAGTTGAAAAAAGTTGCGCCCCACGGGGTGAGCAGCACAAAAACAGCAAAAATCAACTGTAAGGCAATACCGATGAATACTTGCTTCCAGTGAATGTTTTTCCGGTCGGCTGAAAAAATGTAAGCAATGGCGAGTAAAGTAACTAAACCGAAAATCCCGAAGGCAATATCTTGAATAGTACCCATTTCTACTCCTGTGATTTTGAATTCATTTCATCCGTTTCATCTTCTTCTTGCGGCGGCTCAAAGCAGTTGCGGCAGCGCGCCTCGTAAATATCGGTTGCACCGACCACAATCTTGTCTTTGCTGGCGGTTTTCCGCTGCGTGTGGTTGGCGGGATTCCCGCACACCACGCAAATGGCATGGGTTTTGGTGATGTATTCGGCCACGGCTAAAAGCTGGGGGATCGGTTCAAAGGGCTTCCCACGAAAATCCTGATCCAATCCTGCCACGATCACGCGTTTTCCCATGTTGGCCAATTTCTGGCAAATGTCCACCAGAGAATTATCGAAAAACTGAGCTTCGTCAATTCCCACCACCTGTGCTTCCAGAGCGAGATGTAAAATCTCTTCGGGCTTTTCCACCACTTTCGATTTGATCTTTTGCTTGTCGTGCGAAACAATTTCCGTTGCGCTGTAGCGGTTGTCGATTTTGGGTTTAAAAATGGCAACTTTTTGACGGGCAATCATGGCGCGTTTCAAACGTCGGATCAGTTCTTCGGTTTTCCCGCTGAACATACTACCGCAAATCACTTCGATCCATCCGGTGTGCTGTCGTACCACGTGCATCATAGGGACGTTCAGGCCTCCTGCATTTTCTGTTCTTGTTGGTGAATGAGCGATCGGATTTTGGTGGTGAGAATGTCGATGGCGACCATGTTTTTACCGCCACGCGGAATGATGATATCGGCGTAACGTTTGGAAGGCTCCACGAATTGAAAGTACATGGGGCGTACGGTATTTTGGTATTGATTGATGACCGATTCCACCGTGCGTCCGCGTTCTTCGATGTCGCGCTGTAAACGCCGAATAAAGCAAATATCGGGGGCTGTATCGATAAATACGCGGATGTCCATTAGTTCCCGCAAGCGTGGCTCGCTTAATACCAGAATTCCCTCTAAAACGATAATGGAATGAGGCCCCACGGTGCGGGTTTCTTTTAAGCGACTATGGGTTTTGTAGTCATAAATGGGATGCGCAATGGTCTTGCCTTGCAGTAAAAGTTCTAAATGCTCGGCTAAAAGCTCGTGGTCAAACGCATCGGGATGGTCAAAGTTCAATCCGCTGCGTTCGTCCAGAGGGATATCGGATAGGTCTTTGTAATAGGAGTCTTCTTGAATCAAAACGACCTTATCCGAGCCCAGTTTTTCAATAACGGTATTGGCTACCAGAGTTTTCCCGGAACCGGAGGCTCCGGCAATTCCAATTAAGATTCCGCTTTTCATTTCTCTCCAAGGTTAGATTCATCAAAAGCATGGGGTAATAATTCTTTAAGTTTAAAAATTTGCTTCTCTTTACCATTAGTCAAAATTACGTCAATATCGGGTGCGTAGTCAAACAGAAGTTGACGGCACGCGCCACAAGGCGGGCAAAAAGCGCCATCTTTGGCCACAATGGCAATGGCTTTGAAAGCGGTACGCCCTTCGGAAAGGGCCTTGGTCAGGGCAACACGTTCGGCACAAATGGTTAAGCCGTACGAGCTGCTTTCCACATTACAACCGGTGAAAACCTCGCCATCGTTGGTTAACAGGGCTGCGCCCACTTTAAAATGAGAGTATTTGGCTTGTGCGAATTCTCTGGCCTTTTGTGCCTTGTGAATCAGTTGGTCGGAATTGTATTTTTCCATTTTGTCTTCTATCTGTGTTGGTCCATAATTAATGGAGGATGGCCTTAAATTAAAAAGGCACCTCCTATGCCTGTGATGGATTAAAACGGCAAATCATCTTCATCGCCACTGCCTTCTGCCGGAGGCTCTTCGACGGTGTTACCCGGCTCTTCATTGCTCGGGGTTTCAACCGGTCCGCTTTCTTCGGCTACGCCGTTTTCCTGACGGGAGCCTAAAAGCTGCAACGTGTTCGCAATAATTTCGGTGCGGTAGTGTTTTACGTTGTTTTGGTCTTCCCACGAACGTGTTTGCAGGCGACCTTCCACGTACACCAGGCGTCCTTTTTTGACGTAATTCCCGGCAAAGTCGGCGAGCTGTCCGAACACACTAATGTTGTGCCATTCGGTGTTGTCGGTCCAGTTGCCGTCCGCGTCTTTGGCGCGATAATTGGTGGCCACCGAAAAACTGGCGACCGAAGTTCCGCCCGGGGTGTAGCGCACGTCTGGATCGCGACCAACGCGCCCTACGATGATGGCTTTGTTAACGGTTCCGCGTGACATAATTCCTCCTAATGGTTAAGTAAGAGATGCAAGCAAAATTCAAAGTCCCAAGTTTGAAAATGGAAAACGTCCGTTACTTTTTGGGCCTGTTTTTTACAATGAATAATTATCTTTGCCGGCGGCAAGGTGCCCTAAAAAAGAACCTGCACCGCCGGGCAAAAGTTTCCGTTCTAATTACTGGTAAAATTTAAATTAATAAAAAAT
>Ga0256914_1001212_pt1 | contig 24155 bp, 24 predicted proteins | sample HulkmetaG_FD_191571 | JGI IMG/M metagenome (GOLD analysis project Ga0256914, IMG submission 191571) | Hydrothermal chimney microbial communities from Main Endeavour vent field at the Juan de Fuca Ridge, Pacific Ocean - Hulk | ecosystem: Environmental > Aquatic > Marine > Hydrothermal vents ... | reverse complement strand
CGGAAGGCCTTGACATACTGGCCTTTCCTCTCGAAGATGGTTTCGTTCTAGAGCCTGTTACGGAAAGGGGCGACAAATTGCTCGAGACGGCCCAGGCCGCCAGGGAAGTCACGGAAGCTGACATGCAGGCAGTGGACGAAATTCGACAAGAGGCCCCTTCATCCCTGCCAGAGGCCATGGATCCTGCTGCCAGGCTTGCGGAAAAGGACCTCATGGCCCTTTACAACGCACCTTTCTGGCAGGAGCTTTCCGATTCCTGTATAAATTGCGGGACGTGTACATTTTTGTGTCCGACCTGTTACTGCTTTGACATCCAGGACGAGACCTTGAGGGGCAGGGGCAGGAGAATCCGCTACTGGGATTCCTGCATGTTTCCGCTCTTTACCCTGCACGCCTCGGGCCACAATCCGCGGGGTGAAAAGGTCAAGAGGGTCAGGAACCGCTTCATGCACAAGCTGAAATACTTCCCCGAGCGCTTCGGCCCCCTGTCGTGCGTGGGCTGCGGCCGCTGCGTCAGGGACTGCCCGGTCAACATTGACATCAGACAGGTAATGAAAGAGCTTCTTGCAATCTGATTTAAAGAGAGAAAAGTGATGAATCCCTATCTGCCTTATCCTGCAAGGATAGATGACATAGTAGTTGAAACCGAGGACGGCAATCTCAAGACCTTCAGGCTGGTCCTGGAAAAGGACCAGGACCGCCGGGCCTGGACGCATGTTCCAGGCCAGTTTGCCATGTTGAGCATTGCCGGAAAGGGAGAGATCCCAATAGGGATAGCATCTTCTCCCACCGAGAAGGGCCACCTCCTTTTTACCGTAAACAGGGCCGGTGTGGTGACAACAGCCCTCCACAAGATGGATGTGGGAGATCCCATAGGCGTAAGAGGCCCACTGGGTAACGGTTTTCCCGTGGAAACCGAGCTCAAGGGCAAGAACATAGTGATAATTGCCGGAGGTTTTGCCTTTACCACTCTCAGGGCCACGCTCATATACATGCTGGAAAACAGGTCGGATTACGGGAACATAACAGTTGTCTATGGTGCCCGGACACCGGGAATGCTCCTCTACAAGGATGAACTGAAGGTATGGCAGGACAGGGATGATATCGACGTTCACATAACGGTGGACCGGGAAGCCCCCGGATGGACCGGCCTTGTAGGTTTTGTTCCCACCATTGCAGGCCAGGTGAAACCCTCCCCGGATAATGCCGCAGCCCTCATCTGCGGCCCCCCCATAATGATAAAATTCACCATGCCTCCCCTTGAAGAAGTTGGCTGGACAGACGACCAGGTCTATCTTTCCCTGGAAAACAGGATGAAATGCGGTCTCGGTGTATGCGGTCATTGCAACGTGGGCCCGGTTTACGTGTGCAAGGACGGTCCTGTATTCACAAGGGCACAGGTCCAGAAGCTTCCAGTAGAATTTTGAGGGCTCAATCCTCTTGACTGTATAGAAACTCTGGACTAAAAGGCTGCCATGACTTCCAAAACCACCAATTTCGATCCCCCGGCACTGAGAATCGGCAATGTGGAATCCCGTTATCCCATAATCCAGGGAGGAATGGGAGTGGGTATCTCCATGGCCGGACTGGCTTCAGCTGTAGCCAGGGCAGGAGGAATCGGAGTCATTGCCGCAGTCCTCATAGGGATAACAGAGAAGGATTTTTATTCAGATCCCCAGGGTGCAACCCACCGGGCCCTGTCAAAACAGATAAAGAAGGCCAAGGAGATGTCAGGAGGCGGCCCCATTGGTGTGAACATCATGGTGGCCCTCCAGGATTATGACGAGATGGTGGGAATTGCCGCAAGGGCAGGGGCCGATTTGATCATCAGCGGGGCCGGCCTTCCCCTGAAGATGCCTGCCATGATCCCCGAAGGCTGTAATACCGCCCTTGTCCCAATAGTTTCTTCTGGCCGGGCCGCACAGCTGATCTGCCGCAGGTGGACCGAACACTACGACAGGCTTCCTGACGCCTTCGTGGTGGAGGGCCCCAAGGCCGGCGGGCACCTGGGTTTCAAGGCCGAAGACCTGGAAAAGCCGGAATTCCAGGTGGAAAACCTTGTAAAGGATGTGATCCAGGCAGTAAGGCCCTATGAGGAAAAGTACGATACTTCGATTCCCGTCATTGCCGCAGGCGGAATCTACACCGGCGAGGATATCTACCGCTTCATGCAGATGGGTGCGGCAGGCGTGCAGATGGGCACGCGTTTTGTCGCAACCCACGAATGCGATGCATCCCAGGAATTCAAGAACGCCTATCTCAGGGCCTCCAAAGACGATGTGCTTATAATAAAGAGCCCGGTAGGAATGCCTGGCCGGGCGCTCAAGGGTCCCTTCCTGGAAAAGATGGCCCGCGGCGAAAAACACCCCAAAAAATGCGCATACAAGTGTATCCGGACCTGCCGCTATCCCGACACGCCCTACTGCATAAGCATGGCCCTGGTCAATGCCCAGAGGGGAAACCTGAATGCCGGTTTCGTGTTCTGCGGTGAAAATGTCTGGAAGGTTGACAGGATCGTTCCCGTTGAAGAGCTGATCCAGGAGCTCGTTGATGGCTACAGGGAAGCAGCCCGGAAAGGGGTGGCTTAGAAAACCACAGCCTTAATCGGCAATCGGATTCTTCCACTTCAGTTTGGGAAAACGGGAAAAATCCGAATCGGTGCTGGCAAGTTCGCATCCATGCTCAATGGCCAGTGCTGCCAAGTGTGCGTCAGTTACCAGATTGGCCACAGCCTGCCCCTCCAGGAGCATCTGCTTAAAAATCGTGAAATGGTTCTGGGTGGGCCTTATGATCCTCGTGCAAGGCTGATCCAGCCAACTCTGAACACGTGAAATTGCCTGTTCCAGGGAAAGGGGATGTTCAAACACGCGGGGATTGGTCCCAATCCTGATAAATGCGGATAGAACAATCCAGCAAAGACAGACACTTTCACTGCCGGATAACCTGGCATCCCACCACTTTCTTGCCCTGCGATTCAGGGGATTGAGGCTGTCTTCGGCATAGAGCAGGATATTGGCATCCACGAGAATCAACGTGCATCCTCGCCTTCGATCTGGGCCAACAGCTCCTGGATATTGTCTAAATTATGGCCTTGTTTAAGGCCCATTTTGTGAGGTCTGGTTTTGTAGGGACGCCTTTTGGCAGGTCGTTCCACCTGTTCAAGGCCTATGCGGAGGGCCTGGTTTACAATAACCTTAAACGGTCTGCCGAGCTTGGCGGAAATGGCCCTTGCACGCTCCAATACATCATCGTCTATTGTCAACGTGGTCCTCATATTTTATGATCTTAGCATCAACTTAAATGATGTCAAGGCATCAACAGGAGGGGCTTCAGGTTGGGATCTTAGAGTTTCAAGATTCCAGTCAATCAGGAACTAAATTCAGTCAAAAAAGCTATTTTACAATCTCTGTCCAGCCGAACTCGTCTTCCTTGTCACCGTACTGGATGGCGGTGATTTCATCGAAGAGCCGTTGGGCGAGAGGCCCTGTTTCACCGTTGTTGATCTGTATCTCCTTGCCCTTGTAATAGAGCGAGGCAACAGGGGATATTACCGCGGCAGTGCCGGAACCAAAGGATTCCTGGAGCTGTCCGGAATCGGCCTTTTCTATGATCTCGTCTATGGAAACCGGGCGTTCCTGCACTTCTATGCCCCAGGACTTGGCCAGATGGATCACGGAATCCCTTGTGATTCCAGGCAGTATGCTTCCGGAAAGGGCAGGGGTAACGAGTACGTCGTCCATGAGAAAAAAGATGTTCATGGTTCCGACTTCCTCTACGTATTTCCGTTCTGCTGCATCCAGCCAGAGCACCTGGGTGAAGCCCTTTTCCTTGGCCTCTTCCGAGGCCATGAGGCTTGCCGCATAATTGCCGGCGGTCTTTGCTTCTCCCACCCCGCCCTTGGCAGCTCGCACAAATTTTTCAGTAACAAATATCTTCACCGGATTGAAGCCCTCGGCATAGTACGCCCCAACCGGACACAGGATGATGGAAAAGATGTATTCCTTTGCAGGGCGGACACCCAGGAATGCCTCGGTGGCTATCATGAAAGGCCTGATGTAGAGGGAGGTTCCGTGCTGGCCCGGGACCCACCTGGACTCGATGCTTACCAGTTCCTTTATGGCATCGAGAATCATCTTTTCATCAATGCTTGGCATGCACATGCGCCAGGCAGAGCGGTTCATCCTCTTCATGTTTTCCATGGGCCTGAAGAGCCTGATATGGCCGTCGGTGCCACGGTATGCCTTTAGACCTTCGAAAATTGCCTGGCCGTAATGAAGCACTACTGAAGCAGGATCAAGATTGAAATCCCCGTAAGGTATTATCCTGGGCCTGTGCCATCCCCGGGTTTCATCATATTCCATGACGAACATATGGTCTGTAAAGTGGATTCCAAAACCAAGGTTGCCCGGATCCGGAAGGGGTTTAAGGTCGCTTTCAGCCTTCAGCTCTTTTTCAATCTCCATGTTCTTGAAAAACCTCACAGCCTGATATTTTTGGTTTAACGGCTGCCACCATAACTCAATAAAAGGCGGTATGTCCATAGGGATATTACCCCGCGGATGATCCGCAGGCTGGTCCAGGATAAATAAAAAGCCCGGGAAATATGACTTCCCCGGGCCTTCTGGTTACAATAATGGTGGAGCTGAGCGGGATCGAACCGCTGACCTCGTGAATGCCATTCACGCGCTCTCCCAACTGAGCTACAGCCCCGATGTGAGGGAACCTTTTATTAACACGGGATGCAGAAACCGTCAATATTGCTGTTTGGATCAACCAGGGACCTCGCCCAAAACCGTTTCACAGGTTATAAGGATGTTAAAAAGGAGCGTTTCATGGCCTACAGGGATCTATTGGAATTCATGGCCAGGCTCGAGTCCTTGGGAGAACTGTTGAGGATAAAGGAGGCTGTTAGCCCGGATCTCGAGATTGCAGAAATAACGGCCAGGGTGAGCAGGAAGGGTGGACCTGCACTGTTATTCGAAAATGTAAAGTGTTACGAAGTGCCCGTTTTGACAAATGCCTTCGGATCCATGAAACGCATGGGCCTGGCCCTTGAAACCCCGGACCTTGATAAGCTGGCTGCCGGGGTATGGAATTTTCTCAAGCATCACACAACAGCAGGAGGGGGTGCGATCTCTGGGACGAAAAGGGACGCCGGGCACATGGAACCGTTTTCACCGGTAATAAACGAGGCTGGCGAGTGCCAGGAGGTGGTATTCGAAGGTGACGCGGTGGACCTTGGGATGTTGCCTGTCCTGAAATGCTGGCCCGGAGATGCCGGCCCCTTTATCACCCTGCCCCTGGTCTTTACCAAGGATCCGGCCACTGGGGCCAGAAATGTAGGTATGTACAGGATGCAGGTCTACAGCAGAAATACCCTTGGCATGCACTGGTATCCCGGAAAGGGCGGTGCCGGCCATTACCGTTCGGCAGAAGAAAGGGGCATGCCCCTGGAGGCAGCCGTGGCCATTGGTCCTGACCCGGTGATGACATATGCTGCATCAGCCCCCCTGCCTGAGGGTGTGGACGAGGTTTTGTTTGCCGGTTTCCTGCGGAAAGCCCCGGTGGAGCTGGTACGATGCAGGAGCGTGGATCTTCAGGTGCCGGCATGTGCCCAGATAGTACTGGAAGGCTATCTGAGGCCGGGTGAGCGAAGGCTGGAGGGGCCTTGCGGAAATCACACGGGTTGTTATTCCTTGAGGGAAGAGTACCCTGTATTTCACGTAAGGTGTATCACAATGAGAAAAGACGCAGTGTATCCGGCCACCGTCCCGGGTCCGCCGCCCCAGGAAGACTGTTTCCTGGCCAAGGCCACGGAAAGGCTTTTCCTGCCGGTCCTTAAGGCAACCCTGCCAGGAATAGTTGATATCAATTTCCCCGTGGAGGGCATATTCAACAATATTGCCTTTGTATCCATCAAGAAGGATTTCCCTGGCCATGCAAGAAAGGTGGTTGAACAGTTATGGGAAATGGAAGGGTTCAAGCACAGGAAGGCCATTTTTGTATTTGACATGGATGTGGACGTGCAGGATCTGAGCCAGGTGCTCTGGAGGTTTGGAAACAATATAGATCCCGAGAGGGATGTCTGGTTTTCAAGTGGCCCGGCTGACCCGTTGAATCCTGCAGTTTCCGTGCCCGGGCGCGGCAGCAGGATGGGAGTGGATTGCACCAGAAAGTGGACAGGTGAGGACTATCACAGGGACTGGCCGGAAGAGATCCGGATGGATCCCGAAATCGTTGCCAGGGTGGATGAGCTCTGGAAGAGGATGGGACTGTGACTTCCACTTCGCAAAAGAAATCCGCATGCCCCGTACTGGTGGCTGTTACAGGAGCCAGCGGTTCCGTTTATGCCCTGAAGTTCCTGGAGTTGATGGAGGCCGTGGGCCAGGAGGTGCATCTTGTAATGTCGGAGACGGCTGTTCAGGTATGCGGCCTGGAACTTGGTGAAGACGGTATTAGGCGCATGGAAAGCCTGAGCGCCCGGATTTATGATGTCTCCCGGTTTGACATGCTTCCCGCAAGTGGCTCCAGCAGGTGGAGGGCCATGGTGATCATCCCCTGCACAATGGGGACCCTTGGTTCCATTGTGCACGGGATTTCCGGTAATCTCATCCACCGTGCCGCAGACTGCTTTTTAAAGGAGAGGCGGACCCTGGTGGCAGTGGTGCGCGAGACCCCTTTCAATCGCATACACCTGAGGAATCTCCTGGAATTTACAGATTCAGGAGGGGTGGTATATCCTGCAATGCCTGCCTTTTACTCGCGTCCATCGGACCTGGACGAGATGGTTTCGTTTTTTGCAGGCCGTCTGGCGGAATTTCTGGGTTTTGAGATAAAGGGGCTTCCTGTCTGGCAGGGCATGTGACGATCGGCATCCCAAATGGAAGACTTGGCCAAAGGACCATTTTCAGTTAAAAGAAGGCAAGGAGGATTTCATGAGCCCTGATATAGAAAAGGCCCTGGCCTACCAGGTGAGAAAAGAGATAGCCCAGAGGTACTTCCGTATCCGCAAGCTCATCGAAGACGACAGCGCCAACATAAAAAGAATGATTGGCCAGCTCAAGGAAGTCTATGAAAAAAGGCTTAAACCCGCGCTCATTCGGATTTACGTCCTCTTGATGGATGAAGAACTGATAGGAAGGTTTCTAAGGGAAACAGGCTGGCAGGGCAGACCCTTTTGGGACGAATATGTAAACTCTTCTCCCGGTTCCAAAAAAGCACTTATCAGGGGAATGGAAACACACGGATGGCTTAAGAGCACCAGGTTTACAAACCTTGTGCTGGAAAGCTATGAAAAACTCTACAGGGAATACCTGGAGTTTGACGATCTCAGGGAAGAAATCCTGGACGAGCTGGCCATAGTAAAGGAAGAAATCCAGCAATTTGAGAGGAATTACTCCCTTGACGAGATCATGGCGTTTCTTCGTAACCTTAATTTCGAGGATGAGTCCACCATAAAGGCCCTGGGCAAAAATATTGATTCCTCCAAGATGGGGGAACTGGAAAAGAAGCTGTCCTTTCCTGATATCTCCAAAATCCAGGAGCAGATGCCAGAGGTGCCCAAGCTCCCTGGACCGGAAGAAATGGAAGACAGGCTCAAAGACCTTGCCCACGAGGCCTATGACAGGCACCGGGATGATTGCATAGAGCTTCTGGAGGAGGCGGAAAGCCAGGCGTAGCATGGGAAGCGGTTCGTCGGAAAAGAACGGAACATCTCCAAGGTTGGATATGCCTGGAAAGATCCAGGTCTTTCTGGAGATGATCAAGTTTCAGCACACCATTTTTGCCCTTCCCTTTGCCTTTGTAGGGGCATTTCTGGCGGCGGATGGGGTACCTCCCCTGCGAACCTGTCTGTGGATCCTGCTGGCCATGGCCGGGGCAAGGACCGTGGCCATGGGGGTAAACAGGATAGTGGACCTGGGATTTGATTCCGAAAACCCCAGGACCAAGGACAGGCCTCTTGTCACGGGAGTGATCAAGAAGAAAGAGGCCTGGATAATGGTGGTTGCAGCTGCCGTTGTCTATTTTGTTGCCTCCTTCAACCTGACTCCCCTGGCATTCAAGCTTTCTCCCCTGATACTGGCCATCCTGGTCTTTTATTCATACACAAAGCGTTTCACAGCCCTTTGTCATTTGTTTCTCGGCCTTGGAATAGGGATTGCGCCTACGGCAGGATGGATAGCAGTGAAGGATTCCATAGGTCTTGTCCCCATACTCCTGAGCATGGGTGTGATGTTCTGGATCGCAGGCTTCGACGTGCTCTATGCGTGCCAGGATGCAGAGTTTGATTCCAGGCGCGGTCTTCATTCCATCCCTGCAAGTGTGGGCGTACCCAGGGCATTCTTGATTTCCAGCCTGTTTCATCTGGTTGCATTCGCAGCATTTATGGCAACGGGTTTTGCCGCAGGCCTGAACTGGGCATATTTTTTGGGCATGGCAGTAACATTCGTGCTCCTGATCATCCAGAGAAGGGTCATAACCCCGCAGGACCTCAGCAGGATGAATATAGCGTTTTTCAGGCTGAATGCTGCCATAAGCATAATCCTTTTCGTATCCACCTCCTGCTCCATATTCCTGGGCAGATAGATGCCGGGCAGGTTTGACATATACTCCAGGATAATCTCCAAGCGGGAGGTGGGACCTGATACCTTTTTGTTCAGGCTGAATGCTCCAGAGATTGCAGAAAATGCAGTACCTGGACAGTTTGTCATGGTAAGGACCCTGCCTGAAGAAGGACATGATCCCCTTCTCAGGAGGCCTTTTTCCATCCACCGGGCCGATATCAACGAAAAATGGATAGAGATCCTGTTCAGGGTGGTTGGCAGGGGCACGAGGCTTATGGCACGCCAGGGGGAAGGCTCCTGCCTCCAGATATTGGGCCCCCTTGGAAGGGGGTTCAGCCTGCCGGGAGGAAAGATCCCCATACTGGTTGGAGGCGGCCTTGGCATGGCCCCGCTTCTTTTCCTGGCAGATGTGCTGGATGAAAAAAGGGCCGTGGTGGTACTTGGGGCAGTTACCAGGAGCCAGCTCTTGAGGCTGCAGGCCTTTGCCGCTACTGGCCTGGAGGTCCTGGTGGCTACCGAGGACGGAAGCCTGGGCAACAGGGGGCTGGTGACCGAGGTACTTGACAGGCTTCTGGCAAGGCTTGAATCCGATGTCAGAAAAAACGTGGTGGTCTTTTCCTGCGGGCCAATGCCCATGATGCGGGCCGTGGCCAGCTTGTGCCACAACTACGGTGTGGCATGCCAGGTATCCCTGGAGACAGTCATGGCATGCGGCCTTGGCCTTTGCCTTGGTTGTGCGGTTCGTTCCAGGCAACATGGCTATCTCCACGTATGCAGGAACGGGCCGGTTTTTCCGGCAAACCACGTGGACTGGGACAGGAACTGAAATGAATCACCAAGGCCGGAACCTACTAGACAATGCCCCTGATATGAAGGTCCGTATCCAGGGACTGGAACTTAAAAATCCCGTTATCCTTGCATCAGGGACCTGTGGCTATGGCCCAGAACTTGCCGACATTATCGATCTTGAAAGCCTGGGTGCAATAGTGGTCAAGGGAATATCCCTGGAGCCTCGGCCGGGCAATCCGCCTCCCCGGCTGGCTGAAACGCCCTGCGGTCTGCTGAATGCCATTGGCCTTGAAAACGTGGGGGTTGAGGCCTTCATCTCGGGCAAGCTTCCCTGGCTGCGGGAAAGGAATATCACCACCATCGTCAATATCCTGGGAGAGAGCGTGGATGATTACCAGGCCCTTGCTGACAGGGTGGGTCAATGCCAGGGGGTCCATGCCCTGGAGGTCAACATCTCCTGTCCAAACGTAAAAGAGGGAGGCGTGGCCTTTGGGACAGACCCTGAACAGGCAGCCAGGGTGACCCGGAAGGTGGTATCGGCGTGCAGTCTCCCGGTAATCGTCAAGCTTTCGCCGAATGTCACGGATATATGCGCCATCGCCAGGGCTGTTGCAGAAGCCGGGGCATCTGCGGTGTCTCTCATCAACACCATCCTGGGCATGGCAATTGATGTCAGGAGAAAGAGGCCGGTCCTTGGCAACGTGTTTGGAGGCCTTTCCGGGCCTGCCATTAAGCCCGTTGCACTTCGCATGGTTTGGCAGGTCGTTCGCAGTGTGGATATCCCGGTCATCGGCATTGGTGGAATAACCTCCGCATCAGATGCCCTGGAATTCCTGATGGCAGGCGCATGTGCCGTGCAGGTCGGCACCGCCACCCTCGTTGACCCGGCTTCAGCCGGAAAAGTTTTGCAGGGCATGGTTGACTTTATGCAGGACAATAACTACCAGTCTATAGAGGAATTGAAGATTAGGCCCTGACAGGTATATTTTTTGTTTCAAGCCGTCCTGATGACCAGGCCCGTATAATTGTGCTTGACAAAAGGGGCCTTAGAAGTTAGATAGGCAAACCTCTAAACGCTTCAAAACGCAAGAATTCTTTAAATCAGTTATTTCTGCGCAAAATTCACCGGTTTTTTTACATAGCTTTAGAGGACACGGTCTTCACGTGGAGACCTACTGCAATAAATTGTTTGGTTCAGAGGTAGGAAAAAGATGAAAAAAGATCCCGCAAAGGTCAGGAACATCGGCATCAGTGCCCATATCGATGCCGGAAAGACAACACTCACAGAGAGGATACTCTATTATACCAACAGGATCCATGCCATACATGATGTCAAGGGCAAGGATGGGGTTGGTGCTACCATGGATTTCATGGAGCTCGAGAAAGAAAGGGGCATTACCATTACCTCCGCGGCCACCTACTGTGAATGGGACGGCCACGAGATAAATATAATTGATACCCCTGGCCACGTGGACTTCACCATCGAAGTTGAAAGGGCTCTCAGGGTCCTTGATGGCGGTGTGCTGGTGCTTTGTTCTGTGGGAGGAGTCCAGTCCCAGTCAATAACCGTTGACAGGCAGATGGCAAGATACAAGGTCCCCTGCATAGCCTTTATTAACAAGTGCGACAGGAGCGGGGCAAATCCCTACAGGGTTATCGATCAGCTCAGGGAAAAGCTCCATCACAATGCAGTGGCCCTCCAGGTCCCCATCGGGCTGGAGAACAATTTCCAGGGAGTCGTGGACCTGGTCAAGATGAAGGCCATATACTTCGAGGGCCAGCAGGGTGAAGAGATACGTGAGGACGAAATACCTGCAGAGCTCATGGCAGAAGTGGAAGAAAGGCGTGAGGCACTCATCGATGCGGCCTCAATGTATTCCGAAGAGCTCATGGAAGCAGCCCTGGAAGGAGAGATCCCCGAGGATCTTCTCATAGAGGCCATCAGGGAAGGGACTCTCAAGAGGGAAATCACCCCTGTATTTGTTGGTTCCGCCTACAAGAACAAGGGCGTTCAGCCACTTCTGGATGCGGTTACCAGGTATCTTCCGGAACCCGGCCAGGTTGAAAACAGGGCGCTGGACCTGGAAAATGATGAAGAGGAAGTGGTCCTGACTGCCGATCCAGAGGCTCCTTTGGTAGCCCTTGCCTTCAAGCTTGAAGAAGGAAGGTACGGACAGCTTACCTATATCCGTGTCTACCAGGGTACCCTCAGGAAGGGTGATTTCATTGTAAATTCCCGGACCGGCAAAAAGGTAAAGGTGGGCAGGGTCGTAAGGATGCATGCCGACCAGATGGAGGATATAGAAGAGATCCCTGCTGGCTACATAGGGGCCCTTTTCGGCATTGACTGCGCCTCAGGTGACACCTTTACCTCTCCCGGCATCCGTTACAGCATGACATCCATGCACGTGCCCGAACCGGTCATTTCCCTGGCAATAGTGCCGGAAGACAACAAGAGTCAGCAGAATATGTCCAAGGCGCTGTCCCGTTTTACCAAGGAAGACCCGACCTTTACCGTTAGGGTGGACCACGAGACCGGAGACACGATCATCTCGGGTATGGGAGAACTGCACCTCGAGGTCTACATAGAACGAATGAAAAGGGAGTACGATGCCGTGGTGCATACGGGAGCTCCCCAGGTGGCCTACAGGGAGACCATATCCCGCAGGGCAGACTTCAACTACACTCACAAGAAGCAGACAGGCGGAGCTGGCCAGTACGGCAGGGTGGCCGGTTACATGGAGCCATGTGAGGAAGAATTTGAATTTGTGAACAAGATAGTTGGAGGGGCAATCCCCACGGAGTTTATTTCATCTGTTGAGAAGGGGTTCAAGAGCGCCCTTGACAAGGGGATCCTGCTCGGATTCCCAGTGACAGGGATAAGGGTGGTCATCAACGATGGCCAGGCCCATTCAGTGGATTCATCCGACACGGCCTTTCAGGCCGCTGCCAGGGGGGCCTTCAGGGAAGGCTTCAAAAAGGCAAAGCCCATAATCCTTGAACCTATAATGAAGGTTGCGGTGGAAACACCTTCTGAGTTCCAGGGCGCGGTCATGGGTTCCCTTAACCAGAGACGGGGCATGATCCTCGGTACCCAGGATGAAGGCGACATGTGCGTGATCGAGGCGGAGGTGCCCCTGTCCGAGATGTTTGGCTATTCAACGGATCTCAGGTCATCAACCCAGGGCAAGGCCCAGTTTACCATGGAATTTTCCACCTACCGCCAGGTGCCCAAGTCCCTGGCAGAAGAGCTGGTCAAAAAGGCCCAGGAAAAGAAAAAGGCTGCATGATGAGAACCCATGGTTCTTGACATCAACAACATGTTTCCCGCACGCGAAGGAGTCTCCGGTGCGGGAACTAGCCAAGTCATTTATTTGAGGGAAAGGTCAATGGCAATGCTTAAACAGGATCTGATTCTTAGAAATCCCCTGAGGATACTGGGCAACCAGGAAAACGAGCCCCTGAAGGAAGGGGCATTTGGCGCAGTGCTGGCCAAGGCTGGAGTAGGCAAGACCGCCTTTCTGGTGCAGCTTGCCCTGGACAACCTGCTGAAGGGCAGAAACGTGCTCCATATCAGCCTGACACAGCCTGTAAGAAAGGTGTGTCTCTGGTATGAGGAGGTATTCCACAATATTGCGGATGAATACAGGCTGAAGAATACCTCGGAGCTTTGGGAGACCATCCTGCCCCACCGGTTCATAATGACCTTCAGGGCTGATGATTTCGCCGTGGCCAAGCTGGAAGAGAGGCTGAATGACCTTACGGAACAGGGGATATTTTTCCCCCAGCTGGTCATCATAGACGGTCTTCCCTTTGGAGAAGGTGTCAGGGATGCCCTGGCAGAACTGAAAATAGTCGCCCGTGAGCAGGGGTTTCCCGTTTGGTTTGCAATCAAGGTCCGGCCCGACGATGACCTTTCACCCCATAGGCTGCCCGAGACCGTGGAGGATGTCTCCGACCTGTTCCAGTTTCTGATAGGCCTCAAGCCTTCCAAGAAGGAGATCAATATCATGGTAATCAAGGGAGACGTTGACGAGGATGCTCCTCCCATGTTCCTGGACCCTGCAACACTTCTAATAAAGAATCGTGAATGATCTCCCCAAGACAGCTCCTTAATATCAGGGATCTGAATGTCCTGATAAAGAATAAACCACGCCCCTTGCACCCTGTAAGGGGCGTTTCCTTTTCCGTGAATGCCTCCGAGCGGGTTTGCCTGGTGGGAGAGTCTGGCTGCGGAAAGAGTATTACGGCCTTTAGCATCCTGAGGCTTCTGCCCCAGGACAAGTTCAATGTTACCCGGGGCCGGATATTGTTTGATGGCAGGAATCTGCTTGATTGTTCCACTGAGGAAATCAGGAAGATCAGGGGAAACAGGATCGGCATGGTCTTCCAGGAACCCATGACCGCCCTGAATCCCGTTCTTACAGTGGGTTTCCAGATTTCAGAGGCAATTTATGTCCACAGGAAACAGCCGGAGCAGGAGACACGCAAAAGGGTCCTGGAACTCATGGCAGGCGTTGGAATCCCCGAGCCCGAACTGACTTACTACCAGTATCCCCACCAGCTGTCCGGAGGGCTCAGGCAACGGGTAATGATAGCCATGGCACTTTCCTGTTCCCCGGACCTGCTGATTGCCGATGAGCCGACTACTGCCCTGGATGTAACCATACAGGCCCAGATTCTGGATCTTCTGGACGATTTGACCTCTAAAATGGATTTGGGACTCCTGCTTATAACTCATAACCTCGGGGTTGTTGCGCGGATTGCCCAGAAGGTGATGGTCATGTATGCAGGAAAAATCGTGGAAGAAAGCCCGGTTGGCAGCCTGTTCAGGGAGCCGCTCCATCCCTATACCAGGGGGCTCCTGGAATCTGTCCCCTACGGTGAAAGGGTCTTGGTCAAAAGGCTTGCCTCCATCCCGGGGTCTGTACCCCCGCTTTCACGTATTCCTTCCGGATGCGCCTTCAGGGAACGTTGTCCCGTTGCGGAGAATATATGCACTGAAAGGCAGCCGGAGTTGAACAGTGTGGCACCGGACCGGAAGGTGGCCTGCCATCTCGTTTAGTGTAGGATAAAAAATTTTGCCCGGATTTTTGCAGTTCGGAGGTGCCAGTCAAAGTCCTTTTTTTCACGTTTTTTACCCGGGATTTCTTGTTTTTTAAAAAAAATTCAAAAATTCACAAACACCCGTTTTGCTTGGACAACACCGTTTTAAGCTTCCTGTTCCGGTTCGGCCATCAAGTGAATAATTATTCATAATGCTTGACTTTTTAGGTATGTGGTGATAATTTTCTCAAATAGATAAGCGGCTGACCTTGGGTGTAATTTGGGTCTTGCTAAGGTCTTGGGATTGTGGTAGTTTTGAATCATCATTCATTTTAGCCAATGGCTAAGAGAGGAGGCCTGACATGATGAGCGGTTTTGAAACCATCGTCATGTATCTTGGGATGTCATTGCTGGTTGTGCTGGCAATGCTGGGAGCATCGGCGCTACTTGGACCTTATCGGCCGCGGCCACACAAGGCCACTACTTTTGAATGTGGTGTGCCTCTTCTTGAGCCGGGACACAAACGGTACTCAGTCAAGTACTACTTGGTTGCGGTTCTCTTTCTTGTTTTCGATCTGGAAACAGTCCTTCTTTATCCCCTTGCAGTGAAATACAGGGCCCTGGCCCAGTTAGGATGGGGTATCTTCTTTGAAGTCTTTATCTTTGTTTTCATTTTATTGATCGGTCTGGTTTACGCTATTAAGAAGGGCGCTATAGAATGGTGATGCTGGAGACAGGAGTATGAATTTTCAGGCTATTCAGGGAGAGGGCTGGCTGCTTTGCAAGGCCGAACAGTTAATCAATTGGGGCAGAAGCAGGTCACCGTGGCCGTTTCCATACGGGACGGCATGTTGCGGTATAGAGTTGATGTGTGCCTTGGCATCGGGCTATGACATGGCCCGGTTTGGTGCCGAGCGTGTTGCCTTTACCCCGAGGCAGTGCGATGTCCTGATCGAGGCAGGGACCATTACCAAGAAGATGGTTCCCATCCTGAGAAGGATATACGACCAGATGGCAGAGCCCAAGTGGGTGATTGCAGTAGGTGCCTGTGCCTGTACAGGCGGTGTCTTCAGGACATATTCCACCCAGCAGGGCATAGGCTCCATTATCCCGGTTGACATCTACATTCCCGGTTGTCCTCCGAGACCGGAGGGAATCCTGTACGCACTGTTGAAACTGATCGACAAGATAGAGGCCGATCACCCGCTTTATAAGAAACGTCAACAGGTAGTAGAAGCATTGGAGGCCGGAAAATGAGCCTCGCGGAAAGAATCAAAGACTGTCTTGGTGCAGACCTTATTGAAATCACGGAATTCAGGGGTGATGTCTGTGTTGAAATCCCCAAGAATCGAGTGATTGAAGCCATGACGGCACTCAAGGAAAAGGCTGGTTTTGATTTCCTGAGTGACGTGTTCGGTGTTGACAACATAGATCTTTACGCTGCCAAGGCCAAGAAGGCCAAGAAAAAGAAAAAGGGAGAGGACGAGGAGGAGGAGCCGAAAAAAGAAGGCCCCCCACCGCCAAGGTTCGAGGTGATTTACCTGCTTCTATCTCTCAAAACTAACCAGAGGCTTCAGGTCAAGGTCAGGGTGCCTGAGGACGATTTGGATGTGCCCAGCGTTACAGGTATCTGGAAAGCTGCAACATGGCCCGAAAGAGAGGCCTTTGACATGTATGGCTTCAAATTCAAGGGGCATCCCAACCTTCGCCGCCTGCTGATGTGGGATGAATTCAAGGATCATCCCCTCCGGAAGGATTACCCGCTGGAGGGCAAGGGCGAGGAAAGGCACCTGAACTACGATACCGTTTAGGTTCGCGGGAACTGCCTTGAAGATGCCGGCAGCGTAACTTTGGCGCTGTCCCCAAGCCGAGTGCTTGGCACCATGACTGTAGGGGAGGACAAGAGTGGCTAAGGAAATTGAAACTGTATGTATTACTACCGGCCCGGCCGAAGTAGGGGATTACGTTGCCCTTAATATCGGTCCAATACACCCGGCCATGCATGGTACCCTGAGGGTCATCACCAGGACCGACGGGGAAACCATAATCAGTGCCGAGCCTGAGATCGGCTATCTTCACAGGGGCGTTGAGAAGCTTGGCGAGAATCTTACCTACAAGCAGTTTCTCCCCCTGACAGACAGGCTCAACTACTGCTCCGCTATCTGCAACAACGTGGCTTACGAGCTCGCAGTGGAAAAGGCACTTGGGATCGAGGTGCCCAAAAAGGCCCAGCTGATCCGGACCATCATGATGGAGCTGGCCCGTATTGCAGACCACCAGGTCCTGGTTGGCATCCTGGGCGTTGACCTTGGAGCCCTTACTCCTTTTTTCTATCTCATCATCCAGCGTGAAGAAATATACGAGGTCTTTGAATGGCACCATGGTGCGCGCCTGACCAATTCCATGGGCGCTATTGGCGGTGTGGAGGCAGAGCTTCCGGACCGGTTCCACCAGAAATGGCCCAAAATGAGGGACACCATCAGAAAGGCCAACGATGAAACGGACAAGCTCCTTACGCACAACCGCATATGGATGGACCGTACCATAGGGGTCAATGCCTTTTGCGCTGATGATGCCCTTAACTGGGGTTTCACCGGGCCTATGCTCAGGGCATGCGGGGTGAAAAGGGACCTCAGGAAAGATGAGCCCTACCTCATGTATGACCAGTTCGATTTCGAGATCCCCACCGGCAAGCACGGCGACGTGTTCGACCGTTACATGATCCGCATGCTGGAGATGGAAGAGTCCATAAAGATTATAGACCAGGCCTATGCCATGTACCAGGATATGCCTGATGACGCACCACTCATGAAAAAGGTGCCAAAGATAATAAAGCCCCCTGAAGGGCAGATCTACCATGCCATAGAGTCGCCCAACGGGGAGCTTGGGTTTTTCATAAAGAGCGACGGGACGGACAAGCCTTACAGGATAAAGATTCGTCCACCATGCTACATGGTATACCAGGCCTTCGGGGAATTAGTGCAGGGCGAGATGATTTCAGACCTTATAGCCTGTCTGAGCAGCATCAACGTTATTGCTGGTGAGCTCGACAGGTAGGGGGGACCGTATCAATGGTAGACTGGCAGATTGATTTGATTAAAGTCGTATTCATCTGGGTTTGGGCACTTCTGATAGCCGTAGTGATGACCTGGGTTGAACGACGGGCTTCGGCCATGATGCAAGACAGGCTGGGTCCGAACAGGGCAGGCCCCTTCGGCCTATTCCAGCCCCTTGCAGACGGAATCAAGCTCTTTACAAAAGAGGACATAATTCCGGAAAAGGCCCGTAAGATACTTTTTGTGCTTGGACCTCCACTTTTTGCCCTCCCGGCCTTCTCGGCATATGCGGTGGTCCCGTTCGGAGACAAGATCGTTCTGGGAGGCAAGGAAATCATCCTCCAGGTATCGGACGTGAATATCGGTTTCCTGTACGTGCTGGCGCTTGGAGCCATCGGGGTTTACGGAATGGTCATCGGCGGATGGGCGTCCAACAGCAAGTATTCCATCCTTGGCGGCCTCAGGGCGACGGCACAGCTGATATCATACGAGGTACCCATGGGGTTGGCCCTCCTGACCATTGTCTTGCTTTACGGTACCTTCAGCCTCAGGGAGATGGTTCTCCTGCAACAGGGCACCTTCCTGGGGTTTCTCCCCAACTGGGGAATCTTCAAGCAACCCCTTGGATTTATCATCTTCCTGGTGGCCGCCTATGCAGAGGCCAACAGGGTGCCCTTTGATCTTCCCGAATGTGAGAGCGAGCTGGTTACCGGATACCACACCGAGTACGGTTCCATGAGACTGGGCCTTTATCTGTTCGGCGAATACGTGAACCTGGGGACGCTGGCAGCAATCACGGTAAGCCTCTTCTTTGGCGGCTGGGCCTTGCCCTACGTGGATATGAGCAAGTTTCTGGGGCCTGTAGCCTACGGCATCGCCTCATTTACGGTGTTTTTCCTTAAGCAGGCCTTTTTCCTCTTCCTGTTCGTCTGGGTCCGCTGGACCGTGCCACGGTTCAGATATGACCAGCTTATGGGCCTGGGCTGGAAGGCGCTGATTCCGCTGGGCCTGGTAAATCTTTTTGTAACAGCCTTATTAGTACAGTTAACAATTTAGTCGGAGCGGAAGAATATGCCCAGACGACCTGTTGTAAAAAAAGAATACACCTTGGGGGAAAGAGTCTACCTGGTGGAGATAACCAAGGGACTCGGCCTGACCTGGAAGCATTTTGTCTTCAATATCAAGGCGTCTTTCAGAAAAGGACCGCATACCGTGCCCACGTGCTGGCAGTACCCGGAAGACCGCAGGGAGATAGCCCCTATTTTCCGGGGCGCGCACATGCTGATGCTGAACGACAAGGGGCAGGAACTTTGCGTGGGCTGCGGGATGTGTGCAAGGGCCTGCCCGGCCAAATGTATTACCGTCAAACGGGGGAAGCGGGCAGAAGGTGAAGAAGACAAATATGCAGGCAAGACCTATTGTGCAACCTTTGAGATAGACATGCTGCGCTGCATCTTCTGCGGCAACTGCGAATCCGCTTGTCCAAAGGGCGCCCTTGTTCTCGGTCCGGGTTACGAGCTGGCGGAATACGACATGGAGTCGTGCATTTACGACAAGGAAAAGCTCCTTGCCAATTACCACGAAGCCAAGGCAGAGGGCAAGCTGAAGCCGCCGCCGAAACCCGTGCCGGTTGATGCGCCTCCTGCTCCGAAGAAAAAGCCTGCGGCGAAGAAGGCCGCAGGGGCGGGCGACAAGGGAAAGGCCGCGGCAAAACCGGCGCCCAAGAAAGCGGAAGGCGACGCAGCCAAGGCTAAGAAAGAGGAAAAGCCGGCGGAATAGGCCGGAAAGGGAGAGGACAGGCATTACCTCATAATAACCAGGAGAAGAGCAGGTGATATAATGGACCTTTATTTCATTGTATTTGCGATCATGGCCGTGGGAGCAGCACTATTTACCATCACGGCGAGGGACGCTCTACCAAGTGCCCTCGGGCTTTTGACAGTTTTCATTGCACTTTCCGCCCTGTACTTGCACTTGCATGCGCCGCTGATTGCCATCTTTCAGGTTTCTATCTATGCAGGGGCCATCCTTGTCCTTGTGGTTTTTGTCATCATGCTGCTCATAACCCCCGACGAGGAACTGGAGAACCTCCAGAAAAACATGTCCTACCGGATACTGGGTGCCTTTCTCGGGGCGTACCTGATTGCCCTTCTGGCCATTGGAACCAAGGGAATCCAGGACCTGGTCAAGTCGCAGGCCCTTCCGGAGGGATTCGGCCACCCGTCGCTCATAGGCTCCTTGTTTTTCAAGCAGTACCTGCTGCACTTTGAGGTGGCCTCGGTGCTTCTTCTTGTGGCCCTGGTGGCAGCTATCTATCTGGCAAAGAAGAAAAATATTTGAGGGAGTAGATAATGGCCGGTATCAACGAATATATAATCCTGTCATGTATACTTTTCGGCCTGGGAACCATCGGCTTCCTGACCCGCCGGAACGCACTTATCCTGTTCATGTCGGTAGAGCTCATGCTCAATTCCATCAATCTGATGCTGGTGGCCTTTTCTCAGACCAGGGCAGACATGGGTGGACAGGTGATGGTGCTGTTTATCTTTGCAGTGGCTGCAGCGGAAGTGGCCGTGGGGCTGGCCATTCTGATATGTCTTTTCAAGCATGCCCGGTCTGTGGATATAAACAAGTTCAACGTGCTCAAATGGTGAGCAGTGGTTCATGATTAGCTACGGGAGATATAAAGGAGAATAAAAGGGAATCGTTATGGAGAAATATATATTCTTAATACCATTGTTCCCCTTGTTAGGATTTCTTATCAACGGCCTTTTCGGGAAAAAGTTTGGCAAGGGGCTTATCTCCTTCATAGCCTGTACCACAATCGGCTTCTCTTTTCTTGTGGCCCTGTTCATCTGGAAAGACCTGCTTACCATGGAGCCGGAGCACAGGATAATGACCCAGACTCTTTGGGAGTGGATGGCTGTAGGGAGCTTTAAGGTTGACCTGGCCTTCATGATCGACCCCCTTTCCATGGTCATGTGCCTGATCGTCACGGGAATCAGCTTCCTGATTCACATTTACAGCACCGGGTACATGTGGGAGGACGAATCCTACTGGCGTTACATGGCCTACCTGAACATGTTCGTGTTCTTCATGTGCATGCTTATTCTGGGCGGAAACTACGTGGTCATGTTCGTAGGCTGGGAAGGAGTCGGCCTGGCATCCTATCTTCTCATCGGTTTCTGGTACCAGGGTTATGACAACGCCATAGCCGGGAAAAAGGCCTTCGTGGTAAACAGGATAGGTGACTTCGGTTTTGTCCTTGGCATGTTCCTCATGTTCTGGACCTTTGGCTCCCTTTCCTACCTGGACGTGTTCCCCAAGGCTGCCGAGATGTACGAGCACGGGGCACTTGCCATCAATTCGCCCGTAATGATAGCCATTTGCGTACTGCTCTTCATAGGGGCCACTGGTAAATCGGCCCAGATACCGCTCTACGTCTGGCTTCCAGACGCCATGGCCGGTCCAACTCCTGTTTCGGCACTTATCCATGCTGCCACCATGGTTACTGCAGGCGTCTACATGGTAGCCAGGACCAATGTACTCTACACCCTGGCCCCAACGGCGCTGCTGGTGGTTTCCCTGGTGGCTGCTGCAACGGCGCTTTTTGCCGCCACCATGGGTATCCTGCAAAACGACATCAAAAAGGTCCTGGCCTACTCAACGGTCAGCCAGCTTGGTTACATGTTTATCGGCGTGGGTGTTACCGCGTACTGGGCAGGTATCTTTCACCTCATGACCCACGCATTTTTCAAGGCCTGTCTCTTTCTCTGTTCAGGTTCAGTGATTCACGCCATGAGCGGAGATCAAGACATGAGGCACATGGGTGGCCTGGCCAAAAAGATGCCCATCACCTATATTACAATGCTATTTGCAACCATCGCCATTGCTGGGCTTCCACCATTTGCCGGCTTCTTCAGTAAGGACGAGATCCTCGGCAAGGCCTTTGCCTTTCCCTACTACCCCATGGCCGGTAAGTTTATCTGGTTCCTGGGGACCGTGGGCGCAGGCGTGACTGCCTTCTACATGTTCAGGCTGATCTTCATGACCTTCCACGGAGAATTCCGGGGAACGGAAGAACAGGCCCACCATGTTCATGAATCTCCGCTGAATATGACCCTGCCCCTCATGATCCTGGCCACGTTTTCGCTCATCGGCGGATGGTTTGGCGTGCCCGCCATTATCGGCGAGAAACTCGGGGACATTCCAAACCTGCTTGAACACTTCCTTGAACCGGTATTCGAACACTCAAACCACATCGTGGCAGCAGTGGCCCATCCTCACCATGTGCCAGAACCCCTGGAGTGGAGCCTCATGACGCTGTCGGTAGTGGTAGCCATTATAGGTATTTGCCTTGCCTACTATATCTACATGGTCAAGGGCAAGGAACTGCCGGAAAAGCTCGCCAAGCAGTACTCGTGGCACTATCAGCTCATATACAACAAGTACTATGTTGACGAAATCTATGAACTCATGATCGTTTGGCCCATTTACCACCTGTCAGTTCTACTGTGGAAGGTCGTGGATGCCTTTATGATCGACGGAATCGGTGTTAACGGACCCGGCTGGCTCGTAAAGCGACTGTCCGCAGGGTCCAGGCTCGCACAGAATGGCTACGTTCAAACCTATGGAGCATTCATGCTCATGGGGCTTGTGGCCATGGTGTGCTTTTACCTTTATAGATGATAGCCTACTGTAACGGGGAATCGCCTGGTGTTTACAGGCGGCGGCTTAACTGGGCAGAAGATAGTGAATAAAAAGAGGAGATAGGGGATTCCATGAATGCACCCATTTTGACATACGTAACCTTTTTGCCCCTCTTCGGGGTGCCCTTCATACTGGCTATGTCGCAAAAGAGTGACTCGGGCAAGAACGTGATACGCGGGATTGCTCTCTTCGTAAGCCTGATCACTTTTATTGCCTCCTTGAGAATCTATTTTGCCTTTGATCCTTCCATTGCGGGATTTCAATTCATAGAGGATCATCCGTGGATCAACAGCTATGGAATCCACTACCATATGGGCATGGACGGGTTGTCTTTCTGGCTGGTGCTTCTAACCACTTTCCTTACGCCCCTTACCATTCTTTCCACCTGGCGAGCAATAGATAAGCGGGTGAAGGAATTCCAGATTTCCATGCTGGTGCTGGAAACCGCCATGCTGGGAACCTTCGTGGCCCTGGATCTCTTCTTGTTCTATGTGTTCTGGGAAATCATGCTCATCCCGATGTACCTGATAATTGGCGTCTGGGGTGGAGAGCGCAGGATCTACGCGGCGATAAAGTTCTTCCTGTATACCGCGGTAGGCTCCCTGCTCATGCTTGTGTGCATCATCGGACTGGTCTATTTCCATCACCAGGAGACAGGGGAAATGACATTCAACCTGCTGTCCCTGTACGGAACCAGCATACCCAGGATGTACGAGATCCTGTTCTTTGCAGCCTTTGCCCTGGCCTTCGCCATCAAGGTGCCCATGTTCCCGCTTCATACATGGCTTCCAGATGCCCACGTTGAAGCACCCACGGCAGGCTCGGTTATCCTTGCCGGAATTCTCCTCAAGATGGGAACCTACGGATTTTTCAGGTTCGCCATGCCCCTGTTCCCTGCAGGGTCAGCATATTTCACACCGCTAATCATCACCCTGTCTGTCATAGGTATCATCTACGGCGCCCTGGTTGCCATGGTGCAGCCGGACATAAAGAAGCTTGTGGCCTATTCGTCAGTCTCTCACCTTGGCTATTGCATGCTTGGCCTCTATGTCCTTACCAGGCAGGGGGTGGAGGGTTCTGTGCTCCAGATGATCAACCATGGAATCTCAACCGGTGCCTTGTTCCTCTTGGTGGGAGTTGTTTACGAAAGGCGGCATACCAGGCTTATCAAGGAATACGGGGGTATTGCCCGGATAATGCCTGTATATTCTACAATATTCATGATAGTTACCCTTTCCTCCATTGGGCTTCCCACCACCAATGGCTTTATCGGTGAATTTCTCATACTGCTTGGGACCTTCAAGGTGAACAAGCTGGCTGCTGTCCTTGCAGCATCAGGAGTCATTCTTGGCGCAGTATACATGCTCTGGATGGTCCAAAGGGTCTTTTTCGGAGAGGTTACAAACCCGAAAAACAAGGATATCCCTGATCTGAATCTCAGGGAGCTGGCCTATCTGGCTCCCCTGGTCGTACTGATATTCTGGATAGGATTGTATCCGAATTTCTTCCTGAAAAAGATGCACGTGTCCGTCGATCACTTTATCAGCCAGGTTAAGATTAATGCAGCTGTACCGTCCACCCATGTCCATGAGGCTGCCAAAATCGAACTGCCTGGTGTTACAGTTGCCATGGCCAAGGAGTAATTAGGTATGAACGATCTAAATTTTTCTTTTGACTTGTTTCACCTGTGGCAGGTGATTGGAGGTCAGTTAATACTTATCATTTCGGGCCTTGTTTTGATCTGCGCCGATATGGCCATGCTCAAACTGGACGAAAGGGTCCGGAGTAAAAGGCTGGGCTGGCTGACAGTGATCATATTTGCATTGACCGCCTCCCACATGATGTCCCGTGAATGGGATATTCACAACACGGTCTTCATGGGGATCTTTTCCGCGGACAAGTTCAGCATATTTGTTTCGATAGTAATGGTTATTTCAGGCCTTCTTGCTGCCCTCATGAGCATCGGCTACCTGGAAAACAACCAGGTCAT
>Ga0256914_1001211_pt1 | contig 24159 bp, 21 predicted proteins | sample HulkmetaG_FD_191571 | JGI IMG/M metagenome (GOLD analysis project Ga0256914, IMG submission 191571) | Hydrothermal chimney microbial communities from Main Endeavour vent field at the Juan de Fuca Ridge, Pacific Ocean - Hulk | ecosystem: Environmental > Aquatic > Marine > Hydrothermal vents ... | reverse complement strand
CAGGAGCATGCTCGTAGGCCCATTCCAGGACCGCCGTCTTCCCTATCCCTCTTGGGCCAGAGATGAGAAAAGGCCCCTTTTTGCCTTTAACGGCAGGGTAAATCTCCTTTTCAAGGAGTTTATCTCTTCCTATAAGGCCTACTTCTCGCCACATAAGGCTTTTTGCCCGTGGCGGCGGGCGCCGGCTCCCGGGGCTGGGTCGCCTGGAATAGAGGAGCGGTAGATCGAACTTTCAGCAACCGACCAGAGGAGGATCCCCCCTTCTCTCAAGGCCGGTAGTAAGGACGCAGGTGCCAGTTGAAGAAGAAAGGGAAATAAAAGAGCCACAGGAGCGTGCCCGCTGGTCTCTTCCACAGGAGCGAGCGGCGACGGCGAAGCTCTCGCCAGAAAAAGGCCCCATAACCCTCCTTCAGGGAGACCAGTTGCAATTGTGTATTGATGTATAAAAACTTTTGCACTTTGATGCCACGGCGCTTTAGTTCCTTTTTGAGACGGGCCAGGCCGTAGCCCGTGAGGCGATTGAAGACCAGGATCCCGAGGTCAAAGGCCCGTCCACCCGCACCCTGGAGGTCCTGGATCACGGTGTTTCCGTGGTGACGGAGCAGTTCCGCCAGGGTATTCACCAGCAAGGGTGGGAACTGGGCCCGGGGCAGGAGGATCCTCTGACCGGAGAGGTGGGCCAGGAAGGAGTGGTCAAAGGCGGCCCGGACCTGCTCGCGCATCAGGGCCTCCTGTCTCTGGTGCGTCTGGTGGAAGAAGGCCAGGAGCTCCCGGGCCCTGGCGGGCTCGGGCCAGGGTTCCTCCTGGTGGCCTTCCAGGCGCACGAGCTGGTGGCCGCGGGCGGAGAGATTGAGTTTGTACGGCCCTGCCACCACGAAGCTGCGGCGCACGGGCTGAAAGGCAAAGTAGGCGTCACCACGGACCAGCCGGCAGGGGCTGGCCGAAGGCCCCTGGAGGGCGGCCTTGAAGGAGTGGGCCTCTCGCTCAAAGCCGCACGACACCCCCAGCAGGTCGAGGATCGTCTCCCACAGGTCTATGGTGTAGATCCTCTCTCTTACCCGTCGGGGTGGGAAGCGACCGCGCCAGCGGGCTGGCAGCTTCAGGAAGACCGCTGGACGCAGGGAGGCCACGTGCACGTCGTCAAAGTGCAGGGGATTCCTGGTCTCGAGGAAGGTCCGGTAACCGTGATCCGAACAGATCAGCACCAGGGCCTCCTCCCACCGACCCTGGGCCCGGAGGAAGGAGATAAGGCGGGAAAGTTCGCGGTCCACACCCCGGTCTCCAGCCCGAAAGTGCACGAAGACCAGCAGCGGAGAAGGAGGATCTTCCTTCAGGAAGGCCCGCAGGCGGTCGCCCAGCTCCCGGGCGTCGAGCTGGTTGCCGCCGGCAAAGCTGCCAGGGTCCACCAGGGCCTCGGAGACGGTGGCCATCCACCGGTGACCCACCTCGTAACACACCAGGGAAAAGACCCGGTAACCGGCCTGGGACAGGAGACGCAGATAGTTCCTCTCCCAGCTCCTCCGGTGCCAGGGCTCAGGTCTGGGGGCGTAGTCACAGATGGTGTAGCAGGGGAAACGCCCGGTGAGCATGGAGTACACCGCGCCAAAGGTGGAGGGGAAGAGACTCAGGGCCTCTTCGAAGAAGAACCCCTCCCCCGCGGCGGCCAGCTGCTGATAGGTCTTGAGGAGGGAAAACTTGTCCTTTCGGGGATAGCCACAGATGCTGTCTGTCAGGAACCAGAAGATGTCAGGGAGCGGCATCTTCCTGGGCCAGGATCTCCCGCAGGCCGCGGAGATCCTCCGGGAAGTCGATCTCCGTCCAGCACTCCCCCTCCCTCAGGAACACGTAGCGCAAGAGCCCGCGGTGCGACAGAGGGATGAAGGCTCGATCGTAGTATTCCTGCCGGTTGCTGGCGACCATCTCCCGTACGGCCTCCACCAGGAGCGGGACGTGTTGTCTCTGCCAGAAGGAGACCCCGATGAACTCCCCCTGGCTTTCCTCAGGCCGCAGGTGCTTGCCCATGTCCAGGATGACCCCTCCCTGGAGCTTGATCTTGAAGGACTCCGGAGTCAAGGGCCGCACGGGGTCTATCACCAGGAAACTGCCCCCCTGGCGGCGCTCCTGCCGGAGGCGCTGCCAGGTGCGCCGGCAGAGATAGTTGTCGCCATTCAGGATCAAGAGGTCATCCTGATAACCGTTGTGCCAGAGGCTCTCCAGGGCCAGGTGCAGGGAGTAGGCGGTGTTGGTCTCGGCAAACCAGGGGTTGACCACGTAGTTGATCCGGGCCCCGTACTTCTGGGCCAGGAAGGCCAGAAGGGGGGTGTTTTCCACGAAGCGGTATCCCAGGACAAAGAGATAGGAAAGGGACCCCTCCCCTTCCAGGGCCCGGAAGACGTTTTCCACCAGGAACTCGTCTCGCAGAAGGGGCCGGCCCTGGCCCAGGGTCTCACTGTTGAGGAGGAGGAAGGGGATGGAGAAGCCGAACTTGGACTTCTGCCCGAGCTCCAGCCGGGCCCCCCGGCCCGCCGCCAGGATGATCACTATCATCTCGGCCCACCCTCCGCCCGCAAGATGGCGATCTCCTGGCAAAGACGCCTTATTTCGCGCTCCTTGCGCGTGAGATCGATGTCTTGCTTAAGGGTCTTCACGAAGAGGAGGAGGATGGCCAAGGTGATGGGCAAAACCGGGTAATAATCCACCCCCAGGGCCCGGGCCAGGCGGATGTTCACCCCGGGGTCAAGCCCGAGGACCAGCACCACCAGGGCCACTGCCAGCCAGAAGAGGCTGTAGGAGAGGCGCAGCAGGTCGCGCCGGATGAGGTGCAGGATGGCCCCGGAGGTAAGTAGAGCCAAGGAGACGATCAACAAGGAAACCATGTCTTTCCCCCCTCGATATGAGATCGGCTTTTTAAGAAGAACGAAAAAGGCCGACCTTGACAACCAAGAGGACGGCTTTGTGTTAGGGTTGGAGGCATGAGTTTTCGGGAGTTTCTGTGGCGCGCCGGGCTCTCGGGTCCGCTCCTGCTGGGGGCCGGGCTCTCGGGCTACCTGGTGCGCATCCTCTACGCCCGGTGCCTGCCCCCGAAAGAGGTGGGTCTCTTCTACGCCCTCTTCGACTTCTTCATGCTCCTTTCCCTGGTGCGCAACCTGGGTCTCCCGCAGGCCGTGGTGAAGACCCTGCCAGAGCTCGAGGCCCAGGGGCGAAGGGAGGAGGCCGCAGGGCTGCTGCGCCAGTTGAGCCGCCTGCTGGCTGCTGAGAGCCTCCTGCTCTGCCTGATCCTCTTCTTCCTGGCCCCGTCCCTCCTGCGGGCCTATCTTCCTCCGGAGAGCCTCCCAAGGGCCCTGCCCGCCTTCCGGGCCCTGCTCGGGGCCTTCTTCCTCAAGGCCCCACTTGACCTCTTCCGCGAGGCCCTGCGCGGACTTCAGAGATACGTGGCCTACCAGCTGGTGGGCTGTCTGAGCATCTCCCTGGTCCTGCTCGCCAGTCTGGGCCTCTGTCTCCTTCCGGGACTGGCCAGCGTGTACCTGCCAGTGACCGCTTACACCCTGGCCTATCTCGGGGCCCTGAGCGTGGCCTGGTGGCTTTTGCGACCAAGCCTGCCCCGGGCCCGGAGGAACATCAACCTGCCCCGGGGATTCCTCTCAAGTGCCCTCACCCTGATGCTGGGCTCCGCAGGCCTTTCGGTGCTCGGCTTTCTGGACGGGGTGTGCCTGGCCCACCTGGGCAGCCTGCCAGAGGTGGCCTTCTACCGCAACGCCGCCTGGCCCGCCGCCACCATCCTCCTCTACCCGGCCAGCGCCTTCATCACCGCTATCTTTCCTTACATGGCCAAACTGCGGGCCGAGGAGAAGAGAGGAGAGCTGAAAGGTACCGTGGCCCGGGCCTATCTTACGGTGCTCGCCCTGAGCCTGCCCTTCAGCCTCCTCTTCGCCCTCTGGGCCCGGCCCATCCTCAGCCTGCTCTTCGGCCCGGCCTACGCCGTCGCCGCCCGGACCTTCGGCCTCCTGAGCCTGGGAATGCTTCCTTTTAACGCCTCTCTCCTTGGCTTTGCCATTCTGAATGGCCTGGGACACCTGCGCCTTTCAGCTGGCCTGGTTTACCTGGGACTCTTGCTGGACCTGCTGGGCAACGCCCTCCTCATCCCGAAACTCGGGGGCCTGGGGGCTGCCTGGGCCACGGTGACCGCCCTTTTCGTGGTAAGCTTCCTCCAGGGCTATGTCCTCTGGCAAAGGGTCTAAGATCTCGGTGGTCATCTTCCCGGGCTACTACGTGCCCCATCTCGGCGGGCAGGAGACGCACGTGGACGAATTCGCCTGCCATCTGAGTCAGGACCCGCGCTTTGAGGTGTGTGTCTTCGCCCCGCACCTGCCATCCACGGCCCCGGCGGAGGAGAAGCGCCACGGGCGGGTGCGGGTCGTCCGCTATCCGGCCTGGGAACCCGTGACCAACTACCCACTCCCCCGCCTCTGGCACCCGGCCTTCTGGAAGGCCTACCTGGCCCTCTTCCAGGCCCCCCTTGACGTGGTCATGACCCGGACCCGCTTCTTCAGCAACGCCCTCCTGGGCCTCTTCCTGGCCCGGGTGCGCGGCAAGAAGCTGGTGCACGTGGAGCACGGCAGCGCCTTCGTCCAGCTCCACAGCCCCTGGAAGACCCGTCTGGCCCGCTACTACGACCTGAGCCTGGGACGGCTCGTGGTGCAGCAGGCCGATCTGGTGGTGGCCATCTCTGAGGCGGTGAGGGCCTTTCTCAAAGCCCATTTCCTGCCCGGGGGCCAGATACCCGTCATCTACCGGGGCCTTGACTTCGAAAAGCTCGCCGCTGCCGAACCCCACCCCTGGGTCCTCGACCACTTCCCCCATCACGTGCGCCTGGGTTTTGTGGGGCGTCTCCTCAAATGGAAGGGGGTGGAGAACCTGCTCCAGGCCTTCTTCGAGCTGCCGGAGGCCATGAGGGAGCGCTGCGTGTTGCTGATCGTGGGCGACGGGGAAGAAGCCCCGCGTCTCAGGGCCCTGGCCGCCAGGAGGGCCGGAAACGTGGTCTTCTTCGGGGCCCGGCCCTTCCAAGAGGCCCTGGCAGTGCTCAAGACCTGCCATCTCTACGTCCACCCCTCCTACCCCGGTGGGGGGCTCTCCACCTCTTTGCTTGAGGCCATGGCCCTGGGGCGGGCGGTGATCGCCAGCCCCCACGAGGGGGCCCGGGAGGTGGTGCGAGACGGCCAGACCGGAGTCCTCCTGCCAGATAACCACCCGTCTGAGATCCGTCAGGCCCTGCAGCGCCTGATCCCTGACCCCGCCACCCGAAGCCGCCTGGGTCATGGGGCCCGCCAGTTCGTCCATACCCATTTCTCCTGGGAAAGGAACATAGCCCGCTGGCGGGAGCTCATCCTCCAACTCCTGGGGTAGTTTTTCTTGGCAAACGCCCCCGGGCCTGGTTTCCTACTCCTTATGATCCGCTTCCTGGTGGTCCTTTGGCTGCTCTGGGCCCCGACGGCAAGAGCCTCCCAGGAGGTCTTCGTCGTGCTCTCCGCTGGGCTCAAGCCCTATCTCGAATTCGCCGAGGGATTCCAGGAAGAGGTGCACCCGTGCCGCCTCTTCTTCCTGCCAGAGGAGGCCGAGATGGCCCGGCACCTCCTGAGAGAGCCGCGGGAAGTGGTGGCGGTGGGCACGCGGGCCCTGCGTCTGGTGAGCGACTTCGAGGTGAGACGCCTCTTCTACGCCCTGGTGGTCTCACCAGAGGTGGCCCAGGCCCTGTGTCCGGGCCGACAGCTTTGCGGACTCTACCTGCGCCTGCCACCCGAGACCACCCTGCCGACGGTGAAACGCACCCTGAGCGAAAAACTCGGGCGGGACCGAGCCGTGATCCTGCTGCCCTATTCCTCGCCTGAGAACCGGCCCTTTGCCAGGCAAGCCCGGGAAGTGGGCCGCCAGCTGGGCCTGGAGGTGAAGGCCCACCAGGTGGCCCGGGCCGACGAGCTCCTGGAACTCATCCGTCAGGAAGACTTCGACCTCCTCTACTGCGTGCCCGACCCCCTATACGCCACCGAGGAGATCATCTCCGTCGTGCTGCGCTTAAGCCTCCTGCGGGGCAAGGCGGTCTGCGGCTACAACCATTTTTTCGCCGAAAAAGGGGCCCTCATCTCCTTTGTCTTCGACTACCGGGAGGTGGGCCGGGAGGCCGGACGCCGGTGGGTGAAAAGACTCTGCGGCCCAGCCCCGGCCCCCTTCCAGGTGATCCTGAACAAAAAAGTTTTGGATTTTTTGCGCCAAAGAGCAGAAACACAAAAACACAAAAATTCCGAAGGTCTTGATCGGGGGCGGCGGTGAAGATCTCGCTCAAACAGCGTCTTATCCTCATCACCTCAAGCACCGTGCTGGTAACGGCCCTGGCCGTGTTCTTGCTGAGCCAGCAGGTCTTTGGCAGTTTCATGCGGGAGCGGTTCTTCGAGCGACTGGAGCTCTTGTCGCGCCATCTGGCTTCCGGGGTGGTGCTGGGCATCATCCTGCGGGACCGGGAGATGCTGACCCGTTTTGCCGGTTCCATGATGAAGGAGGAGGCCATCGTGGCCGTGGAGATCCTCACCGGGGGCCAGAAGCCCCTGGTAGTGGTGGGGCATCCGGAGGTGGCGGACGGGGTGATCGTGGAGGAGGTGGTGCCCGGCTCCTCGCAGGCCCCCTTTCAGGAGGGCCGGGTGCTGGGCTACGTGAAGCTCTATTACTCCACCGCCCATCTGGACCAGCTCCTGCATCGTCTCTTCTGGCAGGTCCTTTTCGTCTCCCTGCTCCTGGGTTCGCTGATGGGACTGGCGGGCTACTTTCTCATCACCCGGGCCCTGGTGCGGCCTCTGAACGAGCTGCTCCGGGCCGTGAAGGAAGTGGAGCGGGGGAAGCTTGAGGTGCAGGTCAGTGGCAAGGGGCTGCCGGAGACCGAGGAGCTGGCCCGGGCCTTCTCGCAGATGCTGGCCTCCCTGCGGGCCAGTCGCCAGGAGCTCAAGCGCACCTATGAAGAGATGCTCCGGACCCGCTCCATGGCAGAGATCGGGCGCTTCTCTCTCACCATCGCCCACGAGATCAAAAACCCCCTGGGCATCATCAAGGGCTCCCTTGACATCCTGCGCAAGCCCGAGGTGCCAGAGGAGATCCGGCAGGAGATGATCCGCTACATCGAAGAGGAGGTCCAGCGGCTCAACAGCCTCATCCAGAACTTCCTCACCTTTGCCCGGCCCCAGAGGATCAAGCCGCGCCCGGTGGACCCGCAGGAGGTGCTTTTCTCCGTGGCCCGGCGGGTGGCCCTGGAGTATGGTGAAGAGCGCGTGCTCTGGGAGGCGGAGGCGGGGCTGCCGGAGGTGGAGCTGGATGCCGAGCACCTGGAACGGGCCCTGCTCAACCTGGTGAAAAACGCCTTTGAGGCCGGGGCCAGCCAGGTGCAACTGCGGGTCTATCGCCAGGGCCAGGAGGTGGTCTTCGAGGTGGCGGACAACGGCCCCGGGATACCAGAGGAGATCCGCTCCAAGGTCTTTGAGCCCTTCTTCACCACCAAGGCCAAGGGCACGGGCCTCGGGCTCTCCATGGTGGCCCAGGTGGTGGAGGCCCATGGGGCCCGGGTGGAGCTCCGAGAGGCCGAGGGCCAGGGGGCTGTCTTCCGGCTAATCTTCAGCGGGAAGGAGGGGACGTGAGATGGCCTACATCCTCGTGGTAGACGACGAAGAGAAGATCCGCAACATCCTGCGCATCATGCTCTCTCTCAAGGGCCATCGGGTGGATCTGGCTGCCAGCGGAGAAGAGGCCTTGGAGCTCGTCAGGGAGAACTGCTACGATCTGGTCATCGCCGACATCCGCATGGAGGGCATGAGCGGGCTGGAACTGCTCGAGGAGATCAAGAAGCTCTCTCCCCCGGTGCCCGTGGTCTTCATCACGGCCTACGCCACGGTGGAGTCCGCGGTGGAGGCCATGCGCGCCGGGGCCGTGGATTACATCCCCAAACCCTTTGAAGAAGAACGCATCCACCTCACGGTGGAAAGGGCCCTGGGCATCTCGAAGCTCCTCTCGGAAAAGGAGGCCCTGAAGCGGGAGCTTGACCGATACGTGCTACCCGGAGACATCGTGTGCGCCTCCCCGGCCATGCAACGGGTCATTCAGATGGTCCAGAAGGTGGCCCAGAAACCCGACACCACGGTACTCATCACCGGCGAGAGCGGGGTGGGCAAGGAAGTCATCGCCCGCTATCTGCACCGTCTGAGTCCGCGGGCCGAGAAGCGCTTTGTGGCCATCAACTGCGCGGCCATCCCCCAGAACCTGATCGAGAGCGAACTCTTTGGGCACGAGAAAGGGGCCTTCACCGGGGCAGTGAAACGCAAGAAAGGCATCTTCGAGGCCGCCCAGGGCGGCACGGTCTTCCTGGACGAGATCGGGGACCTGCCCCTGGAGGCCCAGGCCAAGCTTTTGCGCGTGCTACAGGAGAAACGGGTCCAGCGCGTGGGAGGCACCGAGGAGATCCCGGTGGACGTGCGCATCGTAGCCGCCACCCATCAGGACCTGGAGGCCCTGGTCTCCCAGGGCCTCTTCCGGGAGGACCTCTTCTATCGCCTCAACGTCTTTCCCATCTCTATCCCGCCACTTCGTGAACGACCGGAAGACATCGTGCCCCTGGCCGAACACTTCATCTGCAAGTTCCTGAACCGCAAGCCCGAAGGACCCCTCCTCACCCCGGGGGCTGAAAAGCTCCTGAAACGTTACTCCTTCCCCGGCAACGTGCGTGAGCTGGCCAACGCCATCGAACGAGCCCTCATCCTGTCCGGCGGGGAGCTCCCCCTCACCGCGGATCACCTGGGCTTCCTCGAACCACGCCCCAAAGAGAAGAACCCCTTCGTCCTGCCACCGGAGGGTCTCAAGCTGGAGGAGCTCGAAAAGGAGCTCATCCGCCAGGCCCTGGAGAGGACCGGCGGGAATCAGAGTGCCGCGGCCCGGCTCCTGGGCCTGACGCGCTCGAAGTTTCGCACGCGCATGAAGATGCTAGAGAACGGGAAATGAGAAGGACATTTTTGTGCATAAAATTTTTAATTTTTTTATGCTTTTGCATTTTGACGCCTTTGCGCCTAAATGGTGGGCTGTGGGCGGGGCCGGTGGGCTTCGGGGAGGAGCTCTTCTTCGTGGGGGAAGACGTGCGCGTGCTCACCATCGCCTCCCGGCGGCCCGAGACCCCGGCCGAGGCCCCGGCCGTGGCCACGGTGATCACCGCCCAGGAACTGCGACAGCGGGGCATTCGCACCCTCGGAGAGGCCCTCTCCTATGTGCCGGGCTTCTACCTGGCCCCCAAGGAATGGGGCACCGTGCCCTATCTGCGGGGGATCCCAAACGGGGTGCTCTTCCTCTACGACGGCGTGCCCCTCACCTCGGACTCCACCAAGAACCTCCATCCCCTGGACGAAGAGCTCTCGCTCGAGGCCGTCTCGCGGCTGGAGATCATCCGGGGCCCGGGCTCCGTGCTCTGGGGCCCGGACGCCTTTGCCGGCATCGTAAACATCGTGCCCAAGAGCGGACGCCGTTTCCAGGGCGTGGAAGCCGGACTAATGCTGGGCACCCCCCACCAGGACCGCAAGTTCTTCCTCAACCTTGGCACGCAGCAGGGCCTGTTCGCAGCCTTCGCCTCCCTTTCAGCCTATGGCCGCGAGCCTGACCCCCGCCACTTCGACTTCTTCCAGCAGCAAGACGAGGTGGGACAGGCCGAGTTCTACGAAGCCGTCTTCTCCCTGGAATACGCCCGCTTCTTGCGCCTCTCCGGTCGCCTCTCCTCCTTCCGCCGGCCCTTCGTCATGTCCGAGACCGAACAGGGGCTTTCCTGGCCCGGCCAGCGCAAGACCCCCCTCAACTTCCTCAAACTCGAACTCGAAAAACGTTTCATCAAGACCCGCCTGCGCTTCAAAGGCTACTACTCCTATCTCCATCAGCGCCACCAGGAACTGGAACTTGCCACCCAGCAGAAAAACCACCTCCTCTACGGCGAGATGCTCCTGGACCGCGAACTCTTCGAGGCCCAGGGACTGCTCACCCTGGGGCTTTCCTGGCGCAAGAACTACGTGCGTGACGCCACCATCAACGTGCGCGGGTTCTTGCCCGAGTATTTGAACCCAGAAAACGACTTATTCTCCCCTATCGTGGAGGTGGCGGACTTCGACACCCGCCTCTTTTCCCTCTTCTCCCAGTACCGCCACCACCTGCGCAAAGGACTCGACCTCTGGGCTGGCCTGCGCCTCGACGACCACAACCAGTACCGCTCCACCGTGAGCTACAACCTGGGACTGGGCTGGTTCCCCTCCCCCAGGTTCCAGGTCAAACTCCTCCACGGCACCGCCTACCGCACCCCCTACTCCGCCCAGTTCCTGCGCAAGGGATCCCCTGACCCGGAAAAGATCCGCAACTTCTCCCTGCAACTCGTCCTCCACCCGCACCCTGGCCTCACCCTCTCCCTCACCGGCTTCCACAATCGTATCTCCCACCACGTGGGCGAGGACCCCTTCGGTGGCTTCTCCCTGCCCGCGGAAGAGGAGTTCCTGGGCCTGGAAAGCAGTCTCCGGTGGCAGCTCTCAAAGGGCCTGGACCTCGAACTCAACTTCACCACCTTTGCGCACTCCGGTGAGAAAGAACGCTATCACGTGCTCGACTATCTCATCATGACCCCGGACGGCACCATCCAGGCCTATTACTCCGACTACCAGAGGCCCTTCCCTTACGGGGCCAAGCGCTTCGGCAACCTCATCCTGTCCTGGAGACCCCGACCAAGCTGGAGCTTGGTGACCCGGCTCCACTACCTCGGCCCAAGAGACCTCTATCTCCTGAAGACCGGCCAAGAACAGCGTTTCCCCTCTCTGCTCACCGCAGACCTGGCCCTGCGCCATCAGCGCGGGTCCCTGTCGCTCGAACTGGCGGTGAAAAACCTCTTCGACCACCACGGCCAGAGCCCCGGCACCCTGGCCCCCATCGAGATCCCTCGCTTCAGCACCTATTTCACCCTGCGTTACCGGTGGTGAAAATGGCCCGGCTCCTCTGGCTCCATCTCTGCCAAGGCTACGGCGGGGCCGAAAGGCTCACCGAAGCCCTGGTGCCAGCGCTGGCCAGAGAACACGAGCTCCTCTTCCTCACCAACCACCCGGAGCTCTTTGCCCTTGAAGGCCTCACCCCCTGCCCCTTCCCCGGGCCGGCCTTCTTCTCCTCCCCCGCCGCCGCCTGGCACCAGATCCAAGCCCTGCGAGCCCTCCTGAGACCAGGGGACCAGGTGCTGGCCGTGATGCACTACGGGGCCTTTCTGGCCACCCTGGCCGCCCGCCTCAAAAGGCCCCGGCCCCGCGTGGTCTCCGCCCTCCACGGCCCCATCCGGCCCGCCCTCTGGACCGTACTGCGCCCGCAAAGACGTCCCCTCTTGCTGGCTGCCAGGCTCCTGATCCGCCTCTCCGACACCCTGATCGTGCCCTCCCACGGTCTCAAGCAGGAACTGGTGGTCAGTTTCGGTCAGCCCAGACACCGGGTCGTGGTGGTCCCCAATGGCCTGCCACCCTGGTCAGAGACCCCCAAAACACCCCGGGGGCCAAAGGACCCCCTCCGGCTCCTCTGGATGGGACGCCTGGCCCCGGAAAAGGCCCCGGAGAGGGTCCTCTACGCCCTGGCAGAGCTCAAGGACCTCCCCTGGCATCTCACCCTCCTGGGCCAGGGCGCGGAAGAAGCACGCCTCCGAAAACTGGCCGAGGACCTGGGCCTCACCCCCCGCCTCCAATGGCCGGGCTTTCAGAAAGACGTCCGCCCCTTCCTCCAGGAAGCCGATATCTTCCTCCATACCTGCCTCTTCGAAGGGTTTGGTCTGTCCATCCTCGAGGCCATGGCCTGCGGTTGCGCGGTGGTGGCTGAAGACTGCCCCTACGGCCCCCGGGAAGTGCTGGATCACGGCCGCTACGGGACCCTGGTAAACAGCCTGGCCGGGCTCAAGGAGGCCCTCCACAGGCTCCTGACCCGCAAAGACCTCCTCCAGGAGGCCCAGGAAAGGGCCCGCCAGCGGGCCAGGGACTTCCCCCTCTCCCGCACCTTAAAGGGCTATCAGGAAGTTTTGAAAAAGGGGCCCTGAAAGGGCCCCCCTTTTCATCTCTAGGGCGAGGTGTAAGAGACCGTGGCGTAGTTGTAGGTGGTACTTGAGCTGTTGTAAACCAGGAGATACCAGCAGGTAGAGGAAATGTCCTGGTAGATGGAAATCCTTTTCGTCAGATTGCCACCCAGGTACCAGTACGTGTTGCCAGAGGAACCACTGGATGGGATGAGCCCGGCCTCATACTGGCTGATGAGGTCCTCTATCTGGGCCACGGTGGGCGGGGAGGCCGCCGAACAATCCGGACCCGCGTTGACCAGAAGCATGTTGAGATAACCAACACTGTAACTGGAAGGCACCTGCACGTTGACTGAAAGCGGCAGGGAGCTAGAGGCCGGGGCCGTGAAGTAAAAGAGCTTGGCCTCTCCCCCGTTAAAAGTGCCGGAGTAAAGATCCGGATAACCCGGAAGCAGGATCGCACTCACCGTAACCGTGGGGGTATCTGTCACCGTAAGCTCCACCGTGACCGTCGCCTCTCCCAGGGTCGTGCTCAGGGAGATCGTGGCCTGGTAAGTGCCAACCTCAAGAGAGGCCGTGTCGAAGGAAAGGCTCAGGCTCCCCTCTGAAGCAGTGTAGGAAAGCCAGCCCGTGACAGAAGAAGGACTGTAGGTCACCCCGGTGACATCAAAGGAAAGGGCCTGCCCACAGTTGTCCGTCACCGAGACGGTCTGGGCCGCCGGGGAAGAACCCACCTGCGTGCTCACCAGGACCGTGGTCGTGGAGAGCTTCACCGTACTGGGCTCGCAGACCCCGGAGACCGTGAGGGTCACCGGCACAGTCTTCGAGCCACAGGAGGTGCTGACGTTCACCGAACCCGTGTAAGTCTGCCCGGAAGTAAGCCCCGTGGCATCCAGGGTGACAGAGACCAGCGACCCGTCACAGCCCGCCACCTGGAGCCAGTCTCCCCCCGTGCCCTTGGTAGCAGTGCAGGAAGCTGGCACCCGGCCGGAACAGGTGACGGTGATAGTCTCTGTGGTGCGCGTGCCAGCCTCAAGGCTTACATCTACCTCCGGTGGCCACACCGTAAGGGTGCTCACCGTGGCTGTCACCGTGAGACTCACACTGATGGTCACCGGATCCCCGTCCGCCGGGATCACCTCGATCTGGCCCTGATAGGTGCCAGCAGAAAGGCCCGTGGTGCTCACCGTGACTCTGAGAGTCCCGGACCCCGTGGCCCCTGCCCGCGGGGAAGTGATCCAGGAGGCCGAGACCCGTGAGACCCGATAAGAGAGGGCGTTGCCACAGGAGTCCTTGACCGTGACGGTCTTGGAACCCGACCCGGTGAAGGTGAGACTCGTGGGTGTCACCATCGGGCTACAGGCCCGTGTGTCTTCCAGACGACGCACCGTGTAAGAGGCCCGGGCCTCCCCGGCCCCCACGGCGAAGTGGGCCTCGCAACCCTCCTGCCCCGTAGGCGTTAGCACCAGGTTGCCGTTTACGTTGCGCGCCTCAAGACAGGGGGCATCCCAGGAGAAGGCGTAAGCCGGAAGCACGGTCTCGCCCTCTACAATGAGGACCTTCTGACGACAGACCACCTGGAAGGTCTTGGTGGTGGTGAGATAGATGGTCGCCCCACTCTGATACTCCTGCCCCAGGGTGTCCTTGAGCAGGAGGGTGCCCGCGCAATTTCCTGGCACCGGATCCACCGTGGCCTGCACCGGTATTCGGAACTCTCTCTCTCCACCAGCCACCTCACAGGCCACCCGAAGCTCGCCCTGATAGGAGCCCGGGGAAAGGCTCTGGCTGAAGGAGATCCTCAGGTTGGCCTCCTCAAAGCTCGCCTCCACAAAAGACGGCCTTGAGACCACCCGACAGCTCGGCACCCCGCAGTCCGAAACCACGGGAAAGAGGTAAAAGGGGGCAAAACCCGCAAAGAACCGGGTGTTGACCCCGTCCTGAGCCCCCTGGATCTCAACGGAGCTCGGCTCACAGGTCTCCTCGCCCCCCGAAAGAAAGACCACCGTGGAAGAGGTACACACTGCCTGCGGAGGATCGCTCGCAAACTCCTCCTCCGAAGGCGGGTGACCATCCACCCGGGCGTCCAGACAGACGTAAAGGTTGTAGGAAAGACCGTTCGGGGGCGGGTTGACCTCCCAGTCAAAAGGGGCCAGAAAGACGTTTGAGGCCCAGGTAAGGTGCAGGTAAGGCCCAAGCGCGGCCTTTGCCACCGGGGTCATGGCCCCCGCGTCCTCAAAGGAATGCCAGACAAGGTCGGCGTCAAGATACTCCTTGCCAACCACCGGCCCCTCACCCTGCCACTCACGCCATACAAAGAACTCTACCTCCTGGTTGGTATAAGGCCCCATCAGGAGGAAGATGGGCACCACCGGCGTCTGGCCCTGTCGTATCTCTATGGCCCCTGGCACGTCGTTGAGAAAGATCCCCGGCGGATACTCCACCGCCCGGACCTGCTCGACCCAGAGGGCCAGAGAAAGACACAACAAAACGAAAAGAAACTTTCTCATCAAATCCTACCTCCCCGCTTTTAGGTTTTCGTTGGCCATGTCTGCAAATAGGATGCCACCTGCTTCTGAAGACGGCCCATCTAATCCCTTTTTTCGAGGCCCGGGAAGAAAAACTTGATTTAAGGTGCGATGAGAACGAGAGATTTAAGACCGCTTCGTGACGAAATTCTACCAGAAAGCCCCTCTCAGAAAAACCAAAAAGAAAGGGGGGCGTTAAGCCCCCCTTCCCGTAAGGTACTGATCTCAGGAGAAAACCTTATTCAGTAGATACGTTGGCGTCGTAGCTGGTCTCAAGCATCCGGCTGAGCGTACCGTCGGCCCAGACCTGGAGCTCGTAACCAAGCACCGGCATTTCATCCTGGGTCATGCTGTTGTCAAAGTACACCTTGAGCCAGCCGAAGTCGAAGGAACCCGTCTGCACGTTGGTAGCCGCCAGCCCGGTGTCGAGGATGGAGGTGGCCATCCCACCCACGGAGACGTAGTTCACTTCGTAGCAAAGGGAGTTGGTCTGCACGGTGTAGGGGGAGAAGTCGAGCTCGGTCTGGATGGTGTTTTCAGCGTCGTCATAGACGTCGTACTTGACGATCACGCAGTAGTCCGCAAGGTCAGTGGAGTTGGCCGAAGCCACCTCGGTGAACATGTTGTCGAAAGTGGGACGATCCGCCGCATAGGTCTCTTTCTTGGTGGGGAAGAGGACCAGCACGTCGGTAGCGGCCCCGAGGTCGCTCCGGATGTCATACATGGCGTAAAGGGCGGTCTTGGCCAGGGCGGCGTTGAGCGCCGGGATACCACCGTCAACCACGTCGTTGAAAAGCGGGGTATCCGTACCAGTGGCCGGGAAGCTGGTCTGCACAGAAGTGGTGGTCCCAGCCAGGGCCGTGGCCTTGTAGGAGAAGATCGGGAGGTTGTCGCTGTACTTGACGATCTCAACGCTTCCCATCACGCTGTCCGGGGCGTCGGTGGCGGTGTAGGTGGTGTCACCGATGGTGACGCGACCCGTCTCAGCCAAGGCCTTGCACTGATCAGAGGTGATCTCTTCGATGTTGTAAGCCGAAAGGCCGATGAACTCCACGTAACCCTCTTTGGTGTCGTCCATGGCCACGGTAGGAGCGGCACCCGTGGCGTTGTAGCGCAGGGGAACCATGGTCCAGTTGGCAGGAACCGTGACGGTGTCAGCGTCGCTGATCATGTCCGTGCCCTTGTAGAGCACCGCCGGCGCATTCGTACCACCATCAACCAGGATCATGGAGAACTCATCATGGGGGCTGAGGCACACGATGAAGTCGAGCACTTCCTCGCTCCTCTTGCCCTCACGGAAACGGATCTTGCCCACGATGCCCTGGTCAGAGGTGTTGACAATGCGGAAATAAGTAAGAGCGTTGCGGGCGTTGTAATAGCCCATGATCAAAGAGTCACCCTTGCCCCCCGGGTTTACCTCCACGGCCCACGCCATGGAGCCCAGGAAGGCCACCATGAGAAGCGCTAAAAGAACCTTCCTCAACATACCAAACCTCCTTACAAATTTTTGTTTTTTAAGACACCGTGCCGTCCTCACGGCACACCATCTCTGGCACCCTAAATTTTTGCAAAATGCAGGCCAAAATCATTCCGCTGGCACATGATACCACCTGCCATCCACCTTCACCCAGCGCTCTGTGCGCTTGAACCGTGTGGTAAAGGGCTTCTTGGCCCCCATCAACTTGACCTCAATGCCGAATTCCATCTCCACTTCCGCCACGTCTTTTTCTGGAAACTTAATAGCCAGAATCTTTGCTTCTACATACCGGGCCAGTGGGTTGTTACGGGAAGAAATATAGGCGTTCAGGCCCATTTTCTTGCGAAAGGTCGGGTATTCGTATTCGTAGGCCTTCACCAGGTCGCCAGCCAGGCGCAGGTGCCAGTATTCCTCCACCCGCTGGCGCAGACCCTCCTCCGCGGACTTGCAAGCCGCAAGCAGCAAAAGACCAAGGAAGAGGAGCCAGCCGCGTCGTCTCATGATTGGCTAAATTTGACCAGCGTTGGTCAAATTTGACCAGACCCGTGGAGTGGGGGCCTGGACAAAGACCGGAGAGGGACTCACCAGCCTGAGGCGCGGAAAGGAGAGCCCTTCGGAGGAGACCTCAAAACGCAAAAGCCCCGGAGCCCCAACTGGCAGGAAGAAGGTGCCGTCTGAGAGGGTACAGGTCTCCATCTTGCCCTCGCCCTCCAGGGGCTCGAAAACGACCTTCACCCCGGCCAGACCCTCCTCCGGGGTGGCCACGCCATCTTGGTCTCGGTCGTCGTAAAGGCGCCCTATGGTGAAGGGGAAATCCTCCTGCGCTGGCACCGCCAGGACAAAGCAGAAGAGATAGAAGTTGTAAGTCTGACCCTCGATGGAGATCGTCACCCCGGCCATGGCCAGGCCGAAATGACGATAGGCCGGGAAGACAAAGGGGGCGGCCTCGGGTGTCTCCTGGAGCAAGGCCTGGCCCAGAAGCCAGTCCAGCACGACGGAAAGGGCCTCTTCCGGGGGTAGATAATTCTCAAAACCCAGGTAAGCCAGGGACTCCCCCACCAGCAGGGGCTCGTAGCCCTGGGCACGCACCCGCGCAAGCGGGGAAGAACCGTCTGGCAGGACGTGGTTGAAGGATTGCTCTGCCACGGCCCGGCGCAAAAACTCCCGGGCCGCCTGGTTCAACGGCTCCGAAAGCTCAAGGGCCGGCAGGGACTCCCAGGCCCTGAGACACGGCGCACGCTCCACCTGCCCCAGCGCCGCCCGAAAGGCGTTCACCCGCTCCAGGGCCTCGTCCTCCAGGGGATAAAAGACCAGATCCTCCGCCCTCACAGGCGCCTGGAAGAGGAGAACCAAGGCTATCAAACCCAGAATCAACCGCATCATCTTCGAAAGAGATGCAATTTCTGGACCAGATCAGCCACAAAGCCCCCCACGGGCCAGAAAACGCGCCAGATCTTCGTGCCAGTAGGGCATCCTGATCCCCAGGGCCCGTTCGATCTTCTCTGGACACAGCACCGAGAAAAAGGGTCTTTTGGCTGGCAGACTGAAACTGGCCGCTGGCACCGGGACGATCTCCCTCTCAAGACCCCGGAGCTCAAGATAGGCCTTGGCCCACTCCAGCCGGGAGGCAAAACCCCGGCTGACAAGGTGAAAGAGCCCGGTGAGACCCTGCTCAAAGGCCTGCCAGGCCACCCGGGCCACGGTGTCCACGTAAGTGGGAACAGAAAACTCGTCGTAGGCCAGGCGCAGGATAGACTGCTGCTCACACCACTTCTCCAGCCGGGCCAGGAAGTTTCGTGACCCCGGACCGTAGAGCCAGCTCACGCGAAAGAGGAGGTAGGTGGAGAGGTGCTCACGCACCGCTATCTCCCCCAGCCACTTGGAGAGACCATAGCGGTTCAGGGGCCAGGGGGGGTCGTCTTCGTGATAGGGCGCCTTTTTGGTGCCGTCGAACACGTAGTCCGTGGAAAAGTGGAGGAGAAAGACCCCATGCTCCTGACACAGCCGGGCCAGGTGCCCAGGGCCCCAGGCGTTGACCCGAAGGGCCGCTTCAAAGTCTTTCTCCGCCTGATCCACGAGGTTGTAAGCGGCGGCGTTGATCACCACCTCGGGCCTGAAGGAGACAAAGGCCCTGGCCAGGGACTCGGGCTCGCACAGGTCAAGCTCCTCCCGTCCGGGAGCCCAGAGCTTGTGGTCGGTGAGATGGCGAACAAAGGCCTGGGCCAGCTGACCGCGACCACCAAGGATCAAGACCCGCATCTTTTCCCTCCCTGGACGAAGTCTTCAGAAGGCCTGCCAATCAGACCCCAAAGACCACCACGCCTCGGCTCCCAACCGCAGGCCAAAGAGCAGGAAGTCTCCGGGGTCCACCTGGTTGTTTCCGGAAAGGTCAAAGGGCCGGGGCCCGTACCAGAGGAGAAAGGGCCGCAGGGCATGAGCCACCCGCCCCCTGGTCACCCACGGCTCAAGCCCTGGCACCCGAACCGCACCCGCCAAAAGTGCCTGCTGAAGCTCCCAGGGCCTGGCCCGAGGATTGCGAGCCAGGAGCAAAGCCACCAGCCCGGTGACGTGAGCCGTGGCAAAGGAGGTGCCGGAAAGCACCCTGAATCCCCCTCCCCGCCAGGGCGCCAGGATCGACTCCCCTGGAGCCGCCAGATCTACCACCCCCGGTCCGTAGTTGGCAAACCAGGAAAGTTTTCCCCGGGGTGAGAGACTGGTGACGGTGATCTGGCCCCGAAGGGGAAAGGAGGCTGGATACTGCCCTATGACCCGCAGGTCCAGACCATCGTTGCCCGCCGCCACCACGAAAGGGGCCTGGGCCTCTTCGTACACCCCCTCCAAGGCCTCTTTGAGCACCTGCGAAGGATAGGCCAGGGCCCAGCTCAGGTTGAAGACCAGAGCAAGACCCGTGCGACGTTTGATCTCCAGGGCGTAGGCCAGGGCCCGCAGCACATCGGAGACATAGCCCTGGCCGTTTTCATCAAGCACCTTGAGCACCAGGAACCGTACGCCCGGTGCCACTCCGGTGTACCCCTCCCCCGAGGCCCCGATGATGCCAGCCACCGCCGTGCCATGGCCGTGGTCGTCTTCCACCCGGCCCGAGTGCTCGATGGCGTTGTAGCCGTAATAGTCGTCCACCACCCCGTTGCCATCGTCATCCAGGCCGTTATAACCCGGGGTGCGCTCGTCAAGCCAGTCTTCACCCCGGTTGCGCCACAGGTTGGCCTGCAAAGCCGGATGGTGAAGGTCAAGGCCCGTGTCCAGGATGGCCACCAGGACCCCCCGGCCCCGGCTGTAAGACCAGGCCGACTTCACCCGCAGGAGCGAAAGGTTCCAGGCAGACCACGGCAAGGCCCCGGCCGCCGGCTCCGCCAGGACCACAGGATGGTCTTCTTCCACCAGGGCCCCGGCCAGGGAGGAACCCTCCAGGGCCCGGAGGAGCAGAAACACCTGCGGCCCCAGATAAAGACGCTCTGGGGCCCGGGCCCGGGCCTCAAGAAGCACCAAAGAACGGGCTGAAAGGCCGGCCGGACACAAGAGAAGGAGCAAGAGCAGGACAAAAGGCCTCATCCCTTCATGGAAACCGCATTTGAGCGGCCCTGGCAAGGCCCGGCCCCAAAAACACCAGGCTAATCAAAGAGGGGGGCCTCCCGAAAAGAGGGCCATCTCTGGTCTCTTTCCGAGAGGACAGGGGGGCTCAGGGGCCAGGGAATGGCCAGCTCGGGATCGTTCCAGATTACCCCGGCCTCGGCCTCTGGAGCATATTCCGCCGTGCACTTGTAAAAGACCAGGGCCTCTTCTGAGAGGACCTGAAACCCATGGGCCAGGCCCGGTGGGAGATAGAGGAGCTGGTGGTTTTCCCCGGAAAGATGCACCGCAAGCCAGCGTCCAAAGGTGGGAGAGCTGCGACGCAGATCCAGGGCCACGTCGTAAATCTCGCCCTGGAGACAGGTCACCAGCTTGCCCTGGGCATGGGGTGGGAGCTGGTAGTGAAGCCCTCGCAAAACCCCACGGCGGGAGAAGGAGAGATTGTCCTGACAGAAACGGGCTGGCAGACCCACCTGCTCAAAATCACTGGCCTTGAAAAGTTCCTTGAAAAACCCCCGCTGATCCCCAAAGACCTTGGGCTTTACCAGGATCAGTCCGTGGATGGCGGTCTGCTCGAAGACAAAAGGCATCGTCCCATCTCCCTGGCTTCAGGAATTGAGGAGGTGTAAGATCTGCTCCCGGGTCTTGGCCCCAGGGAACACGCGCCCGTCAGGGAGGATGAGGGCCGGGGTGCCCCGAAGACCCGCATTCCGAAGCCATTTGATCGCCTTCTCAACCTTGGCCTGGCCTTCGGGACACAGGTGATCGGAAACATAGCCTGCCAGAAGCTCTGACCAGCCTTTGTGATCGCAGATGAGGGAAATACACTTCTTCTTGGCTTCAGGATGCAGGGCTGTCAGGGGGTAGAGGATGACCTTGAGGGTGATCCGGCCTTCTTTGAGCAGGCCGTCAAGCGTGGTCTCAAGACGCCGACAAAAGGGACAATCCGGGTCCGTGACCAGGTAAAGCGTCTTGGGCCCCCGGCCTACCTGGAAAGCCACCAGAGAGTCGAGCTCCTTGAGCTGGTCCGGACGGAGACGGTTCAACTCCGCCAGACGCCGCTGAGTGAGGTTCTCGCCCTGTTTGAGGTCGTAAAGTCGACCAAAGAAGGCGTAGCGGCCGGTTTCATCCACGTAGAAGAGCTTCTTGACTCCAGGACCCGGGACCACCACCACCTCGCAAAAACCCGGCACCGGCGAGGGCCGAAGCTCCTCGACCCGGAGGTTTCTGACCCGGGGAAAGAGTTTCTTGAGAGAGGTCAGAACCCCTTCGGGAGAAGGACAACGACTCGCCCACGACCAGGAAGAAATCAGGCCAAAGAAGATTAGCAGTATCAAGGCGATCTTTTTGCTCATCTCACCCTCCAGGATCTTTGACAGAGAAAAACATTCAAAATTTAGACCAAAATCCAATCCTGGACCACGCCTCTTGGCAAGGCTCCGCCAACCCTGCCAAGGCCGCTATCTCCCCTGTGCTGTGAGGGCTCTCAAGCTGGCCGTTGGAGTATGGACTCCCTGGCGGAATAACTACCTCCTTGATCCGCCACCGGCCCAAGATTTCTTGGAATGCCCTGGATCGGAATTCCGGTCCATCGTCTCGCCTAAGCTCCCTGGGAGGACCATACCGGCGGCAAAACTCGCCAAGGAACCTGGCAGCATCCCTTCCCAGGATACTTCTTTGCGCCAGATATCCGAGGAAATACCGGCTGGCATCGTCTATGAAGTTGAGGATTCTTATCCGGTAGCCATCTTCGCACCTCACCTCCGTGAAGGCTTTCGACCAGCGTTCCCCGGGACGTTGAACCTCCGTCAGGACAAAGTCTTTTGTGGCTTTTCGGGAGCGGCGCTTGGGCTTGAATACTGGGAGCTCAAGATGGAGCTCTTTGTAGATACGTCTTACGCGTTTCTGGTTGACGCAAAGACCTTCTTTCCTAGGCAAGGCCCAGATCCTGCGGTAGCCAAAAGAAGGATAGCGGAAAGCTAGATCTTTGATCTTTTGGGCTAGAACACGATCTTTTTCAGGCCGTTTAGGTCGGTAGAAGAAAGAAGACTTAGGCACTCCAACCAGCCTCAAAACCTGAGAGGGTTTGAGGCCAAAGTTTTGCAATTGGGAGATTATCTGCCGTTTCATGGAGTGATCAAATAATGGGAGCATTTTTTTATCTGACATCCAGGTCCCTAGAGAGACAAGGGTCAGGTCTTAGAGAGACAAGGGTTTCAAAATTTGAAAATGTCATGTGTTTAATGACCCCATTCATAATAATTTCGGTTGGAGCCTGGATTTCGGGTTCTTTTTCGGCAAGGAGACGTTTGAGGCGAGCATTTTCGGCCTCAAGAGCTTTGAGGCCTTTAGCTTCAGAGGCGGAGAAACCGCGATATTTTTGACGCCAGTGGTAGATGGTTTGTCGGAGAGGCCGTACTTTCTGGCGGTGGCGGCCAGAATTGCCAGGGATTTCGGCTTCGGCCAGGATTTTGATGATCTGGTCGATTGTAAAACGTTTTCCTCATAGTGCCCCTCCTGATTCCCTGTATTTTCGCCTGCCACAAAAGGTGTGCAAAAACGGGGCACTCTCTTTTTCGTGATTTCAACCTACCAGGGATTTAGGGGGTCTGAGCCAGGGAGAGGTTTTGGAAACGGAGTTGAGAAGGCTTTGAGCTCCGCCGGAATCCCGGGCCACGAGGTCAGCTCAAGTTGAAGACCGGGGCCGCGTGGGGTTGGATCTCCGGCTTGCCGTTTTTGTCAAGCACCATGAGCCCCTAGAACCGCAAGCCCTAAGGTGTATCCCGCTATGAGGCCCAGATGATGCCAGCCACCTTCTTTGCTGCTCCGAACCCCGGGTAATTTCCTCTTCGGGGTAAATTTCGAAATTTCTAAAACCCGCTCTGGGGCCTACCTCTGGCCGGAATTTTTAAGTCGCTCTCCGGCTGGGGATTTTTAGAAATAACTTCTGGTGAACCACTCTGCGGGGCTCGGTTTTTTGGGGACTTGAAAAGCCTGGCAGGGGAATGGAAGGACATCTCAGCGTGCCAGCCCTATTTTTCTAAGAAGAAGCCCGTTGAAAAATGGCCCGCTTAAGCCCGCCTACAAGCCAATCGAGGGAGGTGATGGGGGAGGTGGACGAAGTGTTCTCATTTCATAACATGAAATGAGAACAAAAATCTGCCAGAAGCCTTGGGGCTGAAGGCTTTGCCCCAAGTGTTCTCATTTCATGAGTCAGATTCATGAAACGAGAACAAAACTCTCATGAAATGAGAACAAAAAATTTATGAAATGAGAACAATCGAGGGAGGTGATGGGGGAGGTGGACGAAGTGTTCTCATTTCATAACATGAAATGAGAACAAAAATCTGCCAGAAGCCTTGGGGCTGAAGGCTTTGCCCCAAGTGTTCTCATTTCATGAGTCAGATTCATGAAACGAGAACAAAACTCTCATGAAATGAGAACAAAAAATTTATGAAATGAGAACAAAAAACACATGAAATGAGAACAAAAAGTCCCGGCAATCCCTTGACATTCTAAGGTTTCAGAGGCCCTTAGACAAACTTTTTGACAAACCTTCCGACTACTACTTGACAACATAAAAGCAAACACAGCCTAGACTTATTGGGATAAAATCAAGACTTATAAAATTAACAAATGTTGTATAAAAATGATCCGTTAGTGAAAAAATTCTTAATATATTTCATGATATGGAATATAGTTAGTTTTATATGTCATACTATTTAAGATATAATCAACGTTTGAAAGTAAAAATACGATAAAATTAGCTTTTTTAAAAAGCCATGGACAAAAATTCGTAACAAAATAAAAACTTCCTGGAAAACTAATTGAACAACTATATTCAAAAACACAAACGACTGATAAGTCGTAAATTGAAAAATTCTCTTCCGACTTCTAATCGTTTCAGATAAGTCTAAAAGCTCAAAAAAATTTAAAATAAAAAATTTTATAGCGCATAAATATTTAAAATTTAAAATTTAAAAAATTTTTAAATGGGGCACTTTTTTGAACTTTTTGAGTGGCACCTTTTTCTGTGATTTCAGGGGTTTCTCTGATACTCTCTCCTCCTCTTTGGAGTAGGGTGTAGCAGATAAATGTATTGTTTTTTCCTCTCCTCTGGGAATGCACATGTTTGTGACCTCGGTATTTAAAACTTTAACATATTTAATGATTAAAGTTTTTTTGTATCAATGTAATTAATGAAATACATTTCAGATTAAATACATCTAAATGCATCTAATTATTTAAATTTCAAAACTTTTTGCTGGGATTCTTATTTCTGTAGGAACTGTAGGAAGTGGTTTTGCGAGGGCTTCACTACCAGTTCCCACCCCATGCCCAGGGCAAGCTGGTGACCCGGTCTCCGGGGTGAGATTTACGACGTGGCCCTGGATCTGCGTCGCAGCTCTCCCACCTTTGGACGCCGGCTTGCGACGCGCTTTTATCATCGAACCCCTCCTGTAGGAGTAGGTTTATAAATACCC
>Ga0256914_1001210_pt1 | contig 24162 bp, 21 predicted proteins | sample HulkmetaG_FD_191571 | JGI IMG/M metagenome (GOLD analysis project Ga0256914, IMG submission 191571) | Hydrothermal chimney microbial communities from Main Endeavour vent field at the Juan de Fuca Ridge, Pacific Ocean - Hulk | ecosystem: Environmental > Aquatic > Marine > Hydrothermal vents ... | reverse complement strand
GGATTACGGCAAATACGTCTTCGAACAGAAGAAGCAGAAGCAGGCGGCGCGCAAGAAGCAGAAGCAGGTCCAGGTCAAGGAGATGAAGTTCCGGCCTCATACCGACGTCGGCGACTACAAAATCAAGCTGAGAAACCTGCGACGCTTCTTGGAGAACGGGGACAAGGCCAAAGTGACCATGCGCTTTCGGGGTCGGGAGCACGCCCATCGAGAGCTGGGCTTGGAGGTTCTAGAGCGCATCGAGCGCGACCTCGAGGATATCGCCCAGGTGGAACAGCGTCCGGCCATGGAAGGACGCCAGATGGTCATGGTGCTTGCGCCACGCAAACGTTGAATTCGGGCGGAAGGCCCGGGGCGTCCGTCTGGACGCCAATCAGGAGACAAGACGTCTCCGCCGGTCCTGAACACCAGGGCCGGGAAAGGGAGCGGCCGGGCCGAGGCATTGCCTGGGTCGCTCAAGATCCATCCTCTGAGACTGTGTTAAGGAGAAGAAAATGCCGAAGATCAAGACCAACCGGGGCGCGGCCAAGCGGTTCAAAAAGACCGCCGGTGGCTTCAAGCGCAACCAATCCCACCGTCGTCACATCCTGACGAAGAAGAGTCCCAAGCGTAAGCGGCAGTTGCGCACGCCGGCCATGATTCACAAGGCCGACGTCAAGGCGGCCCGCCGTATGATTCCTTACGCCTGACCCTTCGAATCCGCTGACCAGGAGATCACATCATGCCCCGAGTCAAACGTGGAGTGACGGCACGCAAGCGTCACAAGAAAGTTCTCAAACAGGCCAAGGGTTACTATGGTGCCCGCAGCAGGGTCTATCGCGTCGCCAAGCAGGCGGTCATCAAAGCCGGGCAGTACGCCTATCGTGACCGTCGCCAGCGCAAGCGTCAGTTCCGTGCACTGTGGATCCAGCGTATCAATGCAGCGGCGCGGATGAATGATCTCTCCTACAGCCGCTTCATGAATGGACTGAAGAAGGCGGGTGTCGAGATCGACCGGAAGATGCTGGCCGATCTGGCCGTACACGACATGCCCACTTTCAGCCGGCTCGCGGAAAAGGCCAAGGCCGCTCTCGCGGATTGACCGGCAGCCTGGCTGTTGGACCAGTGCGGCTTCCGGGGCCGCAATCGACGGGGGAAAGGCCTTGTGGTCTTTCCCCTTCGTTCGTTCCCGCCCGGCGCGGGAAGACGGCGGAGTGGAAGACATGGATCTGGAACGATTGACCGAAGAAGCCCTCCGGGCGGTGGAAGCGGCAGATGATCTGCGCGCCTTGGATGGTGTCCGGGTGCGTTATCTGGGCAAGAACGGCCTGTTCACCGAACAGCTCAAGCAGTTGGGGCGCCTGCCCAAGGAAGCACGGCCCAAGGCGGGCCAGGCCATCAACGCGGCCAAGAAACGGTTGCAAAGCGCCATCGAGACGCGGAAGGCCGCCTTGGAGCAGGCGGAGCTCGAGGCCAGGCTGGCTTCCGAGCGGGTCGATGTGACGCTTCCCGGACGCACCCTTGGACAAGGGGGATTGCATCCAGTCACCCGGACTTTGGAACGGATCGAAGAAATCTTCGCCAGCGCCGGTTTCCAGGTGGAGGAAGGGCCTGAGATCGAGGACGATTACCACAATTTCGAGGCGCTCAACATTCCGGCGCACCATCCCGCGCGGGCGATGCACGACACCTTCTATTTCGACGAGCATCGCCTGTTGCGCACCCACACTTCGCCGGTCCAGGTGCGGGTGATGGCGAATGCCGAGCCGCCTTTGAAGGTGATCGCACCGGGGAGGGTCTATCGCTGCGATTCGGATTTGACCCACACCCCCATGTTTCACCAGGTGGAAGGCTTTCTGGTGGATGAGCAGGTGACCTTCGCCGATCTCAAAGGGATTTTGCACGCTTTCCTCAAAGCATTTTTCGAAAAGGACTTGAAGGTGCGCTTTCGCCCTTCCTATTTTCCTTTCACCGAGCCTTCGGCGGAGGTGGACATGGAATGCGTCATGTGCGGAGGGGAAGGGTGCCGGGTGTGCGGCCAGACCGGCTGGTTGGAGGTGCTCGGTTGCGGCATGATCCATCCCGAGGTCTTTCGACACGTGGGCATCGACAGTGACCGCTACATCGGCTATGCCTTCGGCATGGGGGTGGAGCGGCTCACCATGTTGAGATACGGCGTGAACGATCTGCGGCTCTTTTTCGAGAACGATCTTCGATTCCTGAAGCAATTTGCATGAATGCAGGGGGCTGCTCAGGTTTGCTGCCCTGAGCGGATCTCCGTGGGGTCGTCGCGAAAGCGCTGTACGGTCGTTCGATGGCTTGGTGCCGACAGCCGGAGTCTTTCGAGTTTGGTTTCGACCGTCTGTCGGAAAGCCCGTGGCGGACAGCCGAAGGCCGCTGACCGATTTGAATCGACAAGCTGGGTCGAACCGATCCACGAGGTGATTAAGGAACGACGACATGCAGTTCAGTGAAGCTTGGTTGCGTGATTGGGTGGACCCCGGGGTGCCGGTCGGTGAATTGGCCGATGCCCTGAGCATGGCCGGCCTGGAGGTGGACGGCGTGAAGCCTGCGGCGCCGGAGTTCAGCGGCGTGGTGGTGGGCGAGGTGCGTGTCTGTGAACGCCACCCGGACGCCGACAAGCTCTCCGTCTGCCAAGTGGATCTGGGCGACGGCGACCCGGTGCAGATCGTTTGCGGCGCGAAGAACGTGGCCGGCGGCATGAAAGTGCCGGTGGCCAAAGTGGGCGCCGTGCTGCCCGGCGGGTTCGAGATCAAGAAGGCGAAGCTGCGCGGCGTGCTTTCTCACGGCATGATCTGCTCGGCCGCCGAGCTGGGGCTGGCCGACTCTTCCGACGGCATCATGCCGTTGCCTGCCGACGCCCCCGTGGGCGAGGACTTCCGCGCTTACCTGCAGCTCGACGACCACATCATCGACGTGGATCTCACCCCCGACCGTGGCGACTGTCTGAGCATCGCAGGCATCGCCCGCGAGGTGGGAGTGATCTTCCGCAAGCCCGTCACCGACTGGGAGATCCGGCCCGTGGCCGCCGCCGTCGAACGCCGCGTGGAGGTGACCCTGGAAGCGCCCGACGCCTGTCCCCGCTACGCCTGCCGGGTGGTGGAGGGCATCGATCCCGGGGCGGAAACGCCCCTGTGGATGCAGGAACGGCTGCGGCGCAGCGGCATTCGGTCCATCCATCCGGTGGTGGACGTGACCAATTTCGTCATGCTGGAGTTGGGCCAGCCCATGCACGGTTTCGATCTGGACCGTCTGAGTGGGGGGATTCACGTGCGCCTGGCGAACGAGGGGGAACGGCTGACTCTGCTCGATGGCAACGAGGCGGCCTTGCGGTCGGATACCCTGGTGATCGCGGATGAAACGGGTCCCTTGGCCCTGGCCGGCATCATGGGCGGTGTCGATTCGGGCGTAACGGAGGCCACCCGGAACGTGCTGTTGGAAGCCGCCTTTTTTCAGCCCACGGCCATACTCGGGCGCCCTCGCGCTTACGGGTTGCACACCGATTCGTCCCACCGGTTCGAGCGGGGAGTGGATCCGGAACTGGCGGCCTCTGCTCTCGAGCGGGCCACCGACCTGTTGATCTCCGTCGCCGGCGGTCGGCCTGGTCCGGTGGTGGATGTGCAGGACGATCGCCATCTGCCGAGGCCGCCTCGGGTGACTTTGCGCCGGACGCGGGTGGCACGGCTACTTGGTGTCGAAGTGGCCGATGCCCAGATCGAAGAGATCTTGCAGCGATTGGGCATGGAGGTGACGCCCGTCGCCGGCGGCTGGTCGGTGGTGCCACCCAGCGCCCGCTTCGACATCGCCATCGAGGCCGACCTGGTGGAGGAGGTCGGGCGCATCTACGGTTATGCCCGCATTCCCGAGAACCTCTCTTCGATGCCGGTGAGCGTTCAGGCAAAGCCGGAGGGGGCGTTTCGTCTCGCCCGAGCACGGGCGAGGCTCGTGGACCTGGGCTTTCAAGAAGTCATCACTTACAGCTTCATCCGACCGGACTTGGCCCGGCGGCTGTCGCCACAGGTCGAGCCGTTGCGATTGGCCAATCCCATCTCGGAGGAGATGTCGGTGATGCGGACCAGCCTCTGGCCCGGGCTATTGGAGACGCTCCGATCCAATCTGGCGCGTCAGCAGGAGCGAGCGCGTCTGTTCGAATCGGGCCAGGTGTTTCTGCGGGACGGTGACGAGATTCTGCAGCCGGCCCGGCTCGGAGGTCTCATGTACGGCCCCCATGTGCCGGAACAGTGGGCGGAGAAAGGGCGGCCCACCGATTTTTACGATCTCAAGGGGGTGGTGGAGAGCCTCCTCGCCTTGGTGGACCAGCCCGCGGCTTTCGAGTACCGCCCGGTGGAGGATCCGGCGCTCCATCCGGGGCAGGCGGCGGTGGTGCTGCGCGACGGTGTCGAGGTCGGGCGGCTGGGGCAGCTCCATCCCGCCTTGCAGAAGACTTTGGAGGTGCCGGGAGAGGTGTGGCTCTTCGAGTTGAGGCTGGATGCCCTCGACAGGGGGCGAGTGCCCGGTTTTCAGCCGCTCTCCCGTTTCCCATTCATTCGAAGGGATCTGGCGTTGTTGATACCCAAGTCGGTGACTTGGGCCGAGGTGGAGCGATGCGCCCGGGCCGCCGCTCCCGAAATCGTGCGCGAGATCCGGGTTTTCGACCTCTATACCGGCAAGAATATAGATCCGGATCTAAAAAGTCTTGCTTTGAGCCTGATTTTACAGGACTATTCTCACACGCTCACAGACGAAGAAACCGAGCGGGCAGTGGCCTCGGTTCGCGAGGCGCTGGAACGGGAACTGTCAGCCAAGTTACGGGATTGAACGCATGTCACTGACGAAGGCCAAACTGGCAGAGGCCCTCTATGAGGAGTTGGGTCTCAACAAACGTGAGGCCAAGGAGCTGGTGGAACTCTTTTTCGAGGAGATCCGCGGCGCACTGGAGAACGGCCAGCAGGTGAAGCTCTCCGGCTTTGGCAATTTCGATCTTCGGGAGAAGAATGCACGTCCGGGCCGTAATCCGAAAACAGGTGAAGAAATACTTGTAAGTGCGCGAAGGGTTGTAACTTTCAGGCCTGGACAAAAACTCAAAGCGAGGGTGGAAGCCTATGCTGGACCCGAACAGCGGCAGTGACGTCGAGTTGCCTCCCATTCCAGGCAAGCGTTACTTCACCATTGGTGAAGTTAGTGAGCTCTGCCAGGTCAAACCCCATGTGCTGCGCTATTGGGAGCAGGAGTTTCCTCAGCTCAAGCCGGTCAAGAGGCGTGGCAACCGCCGTTACTATCAGCGTCACGATGTCATCATGATCCGTCAAATCCGAAGCCTGCTCTATGAACAGGGGTTCACCATTCAAGGGGCGCGTCAAAAGTTGGAGGGACAAGATGCGCAACAGGACAAGAGCCAGGCTCACCAGATCATCCGTCAACTCTTGGCGGAACTGGAAGAGGTGGCGCGCATCCTGCGTTGAGCCTCGGTGGGCGATTGACAACCCATCGGCTTCCGCCTAACATTCCGCATCCTTTCGGAGCGTAGCGCAGCCTGGTAGCGCACCACAATGGGGTTGTGGGGGTCGGAGGTTCGAATCCTCTCGCTCCGACCAGCAAAGAGACAAGGGGCTGACCCGCAAGGCGTCAGCCCCTTTTTCATTGTGTGATGCGCGCTTCGTTCGCTCTCCTGGATTCGAAGGGCTATGATCGGGGCGGATTTGGCATCGAACACATCGAAACAGGAGGCAATCATGACAGGTGAAGCGACGGGCGAGGCGGCGGAAGCCGCCCCCCGGTCAGTGGACGTGGTAGCCCAGGTCGCCGATCTGATGGATCCTGACCGGTCGGCTCAGCTGCTCGACCAGGGCAAGGCCTTGCTTCTGGCGTATGGTCCCAAAGTACTGGCAGCCGTCGTCGTTTTCTATGTAGGCAAGTGGTCGTCCAAATGGGCACGCCGGTTGGTGGAGCGCATGATGAAGCGGGCCGACGTGGATCCGATGATCATCGGCTTTACTTCCAGTCTGGTCCACATCGGTCTGATGGTATTCGTGGTCTTGGCGGCCCTGGGACAGCTGGGCATCCAAACCACCTCTTTCATCGCGGTATTGGGCGCCGCCGGTCTGGCCATTGGCTTGGCGTTCCAAGGTTCTCTGGCCAATTTCGCCGCCGGTTTTCTGCTCATCGTCTTCCGACCTTTCAAGGTCGGAGACGTGATTGAAGCGGCCGGCGTCACCGGCAAGGTGGAGGCCATCCACATCTTCACGACCACTCTGCTCACGGGAGACAACAAGACCATCATCGTTCCCAATGCCAAGTTGGGCAACGACAACATCATCAACTATTCAAAGCAGGCGCGTCGTCGGGTGGACATCACCGTGGGTGTGGCCTATGACTCCGATCTCAAGGAAGTCAGAAAGGTGCTTGAAGAAGTGGTGGAGTCTGATGAGCGAATTCTGGCCGAGCCGCAACCGCAGGTGGTGGTGGGGGCGCTCGCCGACAGCAGTATCGACTTTTTCGTTCGCGCGTGGACCAGGACGGGAGATTACTGGGGCGTCTATTTCGACCTCAACGAGCGCATCAAGAACGCGCTGGATGCAGCCGGCATCGAAATTCCCTATCCCACCATGGACGTCAATCTTCGCAAAGTGGAACCGGCCTGACGGGGAAGAGCGGGGGTATGTTCACCGTCGTCTATCTGGTGTTCCAGGCACTTGGGCTTGCCTCGTCGGTCCATGCCATCCTCAACACCCGCACCGCTCAGGGTGCCATCGCCTGGGTGGTGAGCCTCAACACCATGCCTTTGTTGACGGTGCCCGTCTATTGGGTGTTCGGCCGAAGCCGGTTCGAAGGCTATGTCAACGCCTTGAAGGATCACAACCTGCTCATGGCCGAGGAGAAGCAGCAGGCCCACGAGTCGTTCGCCCGTTTCGTCGTGGAAGGGCCGGAGCGGTTTCCCGAGTACCGCGCCATCCGCCGTCTTTCCCTGTCGCCTTTTTTGCGCGGCAACCGGGTGGAGCTGCTGGTGGACGGCCGCGCCACCTACGACGATCTGGAAGCGGGGCTCCGGGAGGCGAGGGAGTACATTCTGTTCCAGTTCTACATCTTGCGGGCGGACGCCACCGGCACCCGTTTCATGGATCTCTTGGCGGAAAAGGTCCGACAGGGGGTGAAGGTTCACCTGCTCTATGACGAGATCGGCAGTTATGAACTGCCTCAGCGGTGGCTTGCGTCCTATCGAGATGCCGGTATCGCCATCCGTCCGTTCAACACCACCCGTGGGCCGCGGAATCGGTTTCAGATCAATTTTCGGAACCACCGCAAAATCGTGGTGGTGGACGGCCGCCGCGCCTGGCTTGGAGGGCTCAACGTGGGAGACGAGTATTTGGGGGCGCATCCCCGGCTGAGTCCGTGGCGGGACACGCATCTTCGAATCGAAGGGCCGGCCGCCTTGGTGGCCCAGTCCCTTTTCTGGTCCGATTGGTATTGGGCCGACGGCAGCCTGTTGCGTCATCTCCATTGGAATCCGGTGGAGGCCGAAGGGGTGGAGGACGGCGGCCAGGACGTGCTCATTCTGGGGTCCGGCCCGGCGGACGATCTGGAGACGGCCAGCCTCTTCTACACCACGCTGATCAACGCCGCCCGACGCCGCATCTGGATCGCCACCCCCTATTTCATTCCGGACGAGGCCACCCAGGTCTCCCTGTCGTTGGCGTTGCTGCGGGGAGTGGAGGTGCGCATCCTCACTCCCAGACGGAACGACAACTGGTTCGTGCACCATGCCGCCAATGTCTATCTCTCGCGTTTCTCCGGTTTGGGGGCGCGCATCCATTTCTACGAAGCGGGTTTCATGCATCAGAAAGTGGTGCTGGTGGACGACAACGTGGCCCTCATCGGCACCGTCAATTTCGACAACCGCTCTTTCCGCCTCAATTTCGAGGTGACCGGCGCCGTGGCCGACCGCCCTTTCGCCGCTCGGGTGGAGGCCATGCTCGAAGCGGATCTCTCCCGCTCGTCGGAAACGGCGGCTTTCGATCTGTCGCAGGCCCCCTTTTTCGATCGGCTCAAGGCACGGGGCTGCGCCTTGCTGGCGCCGGTGTTGTGATGCCGGGACGGATCCTGCCGGCGGTGTTGTTATTGTTGTTGGCAGGGTGCGCCGTGTTGCCGGACAACTCCCACCGTCCGCTCTCCACCGCCTTGGACGGTCGCGACACCCCCTTGTGGCGTGATTGGCGTGCAGATCCGCGCAGTGCCGACGGCCGATCCGCTTTCTACCTGCTCGGCAACGGCTTGGATGCTTTCGTGGCTCGTGCGGCCCTCGTTCGACGGGCGACCCGCAGCATCGATCTCCAGTACTACATGATCCACGACGACCATGTGGGCACCTTGTTGCTCCACGAGCTGCTCGAGGCGGCGGATCGAGGCGTGCGGGTGCGTATCCTGCTGGACGACATCGACGAGGGCCACCGCGACCGGCGGGTGGCCGTGTTGGATCTGCACCCCAATATCGAGGTGCGGATATTCAATCCCTTCGGTCGCAACGTGGCCCGAGTCTGGCAGTACGTGACCGGCTTCGGGCGCCAAACGCGGCGAGCCCACAACAAATCGTTCACCGTGGACAACATGGCCACCATAGTGGGCGGGCGCAACATCGGCGACGAATACTTCGAGCGCGATCCGGAGCTGGCTTTTCAGGATCTCGACGTGCTCGGGGTAGGGCCGGTGGCCTGGTCGGTTTCCAAGGCGTTCGATGCCTACTGGAACCACGAGCTGGCCTATCCCGTGCGGCGGTTGGTGAAGGGTGACCTCGATTCGGAAGCGTACCTAGAGGCGCGCCGCTGGTTTCTGGCGCGGGTGAAGTCGCTGAGCGATTCGGCCTATCTGGAGCGGCTGCGCCATTCCGATCTGGCGGAACGGCTCCGTGAGGGCCGGCTCGACTTCCACTGGGCCCATGCCCGCGTGTACGCGGATTCGCCGGACAAGCTGCTGCGTCCGGTGACCGAGACGGAAGGGAACCTCATGCGGGCGCTGCTCCCCTATCTCGAAGGGGCCCGCCGGGAACTCATCGTCATTTCGCCCTACTTCGTGCCTGGACGGGCGGGAGTGGCCTTTTTCCGCCGGTTGCGGGCGCGGGGGGTGGCGGTGCACGTTCTCACCAATTCACTGGCTTCCACCGACGTCTCCATCGTTCACGCCGGCTATGCCCGCTACCGCCCGGCCCTGTTGCGCATGGGCGTGACTTTGTGGGAGCTGGACCGGATCACTTCCCGCGCTGAGCGCAAGGCCATGAGCGAAGGCTATACGGGAAAGTCCAAGTCGAGCTTGCATGCCAAGGCCTTCGTGGTGGATCGGGAGCTTCTCTTCATCGGTTCCCTCAACCTGGATCCCCGCTCGGTGGTTCAGAACACCGAAATCGGGGTGGTCATCGAATCGCCGGCCCTCGCCCTGGAGGTGGCCGAAGCATTCGACCAGGAGGTTCCGGTAGAGGCGTTCCGCTTGGAACTGGTGACCGAGGGGGAGTGGGCCCAGGAGCGGATCCGGTGGGTCAAGATCCGGAACGGTCGTCGGGTGATTTACCAGAGCGAACCCCATGCCGGGTTCTGGCGCCGTCTGGGAATCCTGTTCATGATGGCGTTGCCCATCGAATCCCAGATCTGAAAAAACCCCGCGCCGGCGGGCCGGGCGGGGTTTCGATGAAGCGATGTGATCGGTTGAATCAGTGGGCGTGGCCGTGGGCCAGCTCCTCTGCGCTCGCTTCGCGTACTTCGGCCACGGTCACGTCGAAATGGAGCACCTGTCCGGCCAGCGGATGGTTGCCGTCGATGACGACGGTCTCGTCGGTTACTTCGCGGACCACCACGTGATGAACGTGGCCTGCCCCGTCGTCCGCCTGAAGGGTCATGCCCGGCTGTAGGTTGTCGATGCCGGCCACGGCGGCGCGTGGAATGGTCTGGATCATACGGGGATCGACCTCACCGTAGGCCTCTTCGGGCTGGACCGTCACCTTGAGGTTGTCGCCCGTGGCTTTGCCTTCGAGAGCCCGCTCCAGGCCCGGGATGATGCCCTGGTGGCCGTGCAGATAGGTGAGGGGAGGCTGGCCTTTGGAGGAGTCGATGACTTCTCCCGCGTCGTTTGTGAGCGTGTAATGGATGGAGACGACGCGGTCTTTTTCGATGTTCATAAAGCAGTCTTCCTGTGTGTCGTGCTGTAAGGGTCTTCGGCCCCCTCGGGGCCGGGGAATCGCTGGAATGGCGATATAAAACACACGGGCCGCTAAAGGCCCGTGTTCGACCATGTTAACAGGAATCTGCGCTGGTGACGGACTTTTTTGCCGGGCGCCGCCTCAAATGGCCCGTGCTTGGGCTTCGGCGTTGCCCAGATAGGTGGCGGGCGTGAGGGCCTTGAGGGCCGCCTTGGCCTCGTCGGGCAGCTCCAAGCCGTCGATGAAAGCTTGCATCTCGGCCTGGGTGAGCCGCCGGCCGCGGGTGAGGGCCTTGAGTTTTTCATAAGGTGCTTCGATGCCGTGGCGGCGCATCACTGTCTGGATCGGTTCGGCCAACACTTCCCAGTTGGCCTCCAAGTCTTCGCACATGCGCGCTTCGTCGGCCTCCAGCTTTTCGATCCCGCGCAACACCGACTCCAAGGCGATGAGGGTGTAGGCGAAGCCCACGCCCATGTTGCGCAACACGGTGGAGTCGGTCAGATCCCGCTGCCAGCGCGAGACAGGCAGCTTTTGCGAGAGGTGGCCGAAAACGGCGTTGGCCAGGCCGAGATTGCCTTCGGCGTTCTCGAAGTCGATGGGGTTGACCTTGTGCGGCATGGTGGAAGATCCCACCTCGCCGGCCACCGTCTTCTGTTTGAAATAACCCAGGGAGATATAGCCCCACACGTCGCGACAGAAATCGATGAGCACGGTGTTGAAACGGGCGATGGCGTCGAACAGCTCCGCCATGTAGTCATGAGGCTCGATCTGTATGGTGTAAGGGTTCCAGACCAGACCCAGCTCTTCCACGAATTTTTGCGCGTGACGCGCCCAATCGATTTCGGGGTAGGCGCTCAGGTGGGCGTTGTAGTTGCCCACGGCTCCGTTGATCTTGCCCAGGATGGCCGTGTTCACCACATGCTCGCGTTGGCCGCGCAGGCGGTGGACCACGTTGGCGATCTCCTTGCCCATGGTGGTTGGAGAAGCGGGCTGCCCGTGGGTGCGTGAGAGCATGGGCACCGCCGCAAGCTCGTGGGCCAGATCCCGCAGCCGGTCGATGAGCCGGTTCATGCGCGGGACCAGGACGGCATCACGCCCTTCGAGGAGCATGAGGGCGTGGGAGAGATTGTTGATGTCCTCGGACGTGCAAGCGAAATGGATGAATTCGCTCACCGCCTCCAGTTCCGGATCGCCGGCGATGCGTTCCTTGAGAAAGTATTCCACCGCCTTCACATCGTGGTTGGTGGTCCGTTCGATGGTCTTGACCCTCTGGGCGTCTTCGAGGGAGAAGCCGGAGACGATCTCCTCCAGGCGCCGGGCGGCTGCTTCGCTCAAAGGAGGCACCTCAGGGATCTGGGGATGTGCGGCCAATGACTGGAGCCAGCGCACCTCCACCAAGACCCGGTGGCGGATGAGTCCGTATTCGCTGAAGATGGCGCGCAGCGGCTCGGTCTTCGAGCCGTAGCGACCATCCACGGGGGAGACGGCAGTGAGGGTGTTCAATTCCATGGATTGCTGATGAGCCGTTGAAAAGGCGGATTATCCCACCGCCGGGGCGAATGGGAAATTCCCGATCGATGGGGGCGGAGCGTCGGCGACCGGGCGCTAGAGCGATGCGATACGGTCGAGTGCCTGTTCCAGATGCGCCATGCCGGTGGCGATGGAGAGGCGCATGTGGTCGTGCATGCCGAAAGCGGTACCGGGCACCACCGCCACCCCCGCTTTCTCGATGAGGTGTTCGGCCAGTTCCAGGTCGTCGTTCACGCCGTCGATGCGGTCGATCATGCCTTTGACATTGGGAAAGACGTAGAAGGTGCCGTCGGTGGGCAGGCACTCGATGCCGTCGATGGCGTTGAGCCGTTCCACCACATAGTCGTGGCGCTGCTTGAACTCGACCCGCATCTCCTCGATGCAATCCTGGGGACCGTCGAGGGCCGCTTCGGCGGCGTATTGGGCGATGGAACAGGGGTTCGACGTGCTTTGGGATTGGATTTTCTTCATCGCCCGGATGATCTCTTCGGGGCCGCCGGCGTAGCCGATCCGCCAGCCGGTCATGGCGTAGGCCTTGGAGACCCCGTTGAGCACCAGAGTGCGGTCGTATAGATCGGGACACACGTTGAGGATATTGACGAATTCGCCTTCCCAGCGGATGTGTTCATACATGTCGTCCGTGGCGACGAGGATACGAGGATGTTCACGCAACACCTCGCCCAGAGCCGCCAACTCTTCGCGGCTGTAGGCCATGCCAGTGGGGTTGGACGGGCTGTTGATGACGAACAGCTTGGTCTTGTCGGTGATGGCGCCTTCGAGCTGCGCCGGCGTGATCTTGAACTGCTGGTCGGCGCCCGCGTGCACCAGCACCGGTGCGCCGCCGGCCAAGATCACCATGTCGGGGTAGGAGACCCAATAAGGAGCAGGGATGATCACCTCGTCGCCGGGATCCAGCACCGCCTGGGCCAGGTTGTAGAAACTCTGCTTGCCCCCGCTGGAGACCAGGATCTGCTCCGGTGCGTAATCCAGTCCGTTGTCGCGGCGGAACTTGGCGATCACCGCGCGTTTCAAAGAGGCGGTGCCGTCCACCGGAGTGTACTTGGTGTGGCCGGCGTCGATGGCCGCCTTGGCCGCAGCCTTGATGTGATCCGGCGTGTCGAAGTCGGGTTCGCCGGCGCCCAGGCCGATGACGTCCTTGCCGGCGGCCCGCAGTTCGGCCGCCCGGGCGGTGATGGCGAGGGTGGGGGAGGGTTTGACCGCTTGTACCCGGCTTGAGAGCTTCAGATTCATTACTGGCGAGGTCCTATGGTCTGCAGCGTCCTTTCGAAGGGGTTGCTATCATAGCCCAAGCCATCTCCCGTAAAAATCCCTAGATGAGCAGAGCATTCCGCCTGGTGAGCGATTTCCAGCCTTCCGGCGACCAGCCCGAGGCCATCCGCCGGCTGGTGGAGGGGCTGCGCCATGGGGAGGCGGGCATGACGCTGCTCGGCGTCACCGGTTCGGGCAAGACCTTCACCATCGCCAATGTCATCGCCGAGTTGCAGCGGCCCACCCTGGTCCTGGCGCCCAACAAGACCTTGGCGGCCCAGCTCTACGGCGAATTCCGCGAGTTTTTTCCCCACAACGCCGTGGAGTACTTCGTCTCCTATTACGATTACTACCAGCCGGAAGCCTACGTGCCCGCGTCGGACACCTACATCGAGAAGGACGCCTCCATCAACGAGCACGTGGAGCAGATGCGCTTGTCGGCCACCAAGGCGATCCTCGAGCGCCACGACACCATCATCGTCGCCACCGTCTCCTCCATCTACGGCTTGGGAGATCCGCGCCAGTACATGTCTATGCTGCTGCACCTGCGGCGCGGCGACACCATGGACCAGCGCGCCATCCTGCGCCGGCTCTCCGAGCTGCAGTACCGGCGCAACGACGTGGAGCTGCACCGCGGGACCTTCCGTGTACGCGGCGACGTCATCGACATCCATCCGGCCGAATCGGACGACGAAGCGGTGCGGGTGGAGCTCTTCGACGACGAGATCGAGTCCATCAGCCTCTTCGACCCCCTCACCGGCGAGGTGCGGGGCCGGGTGGCGCGATACACCGTCTATCCCAAGACCCACTACGTCACCCCGCGCGAGACCATCCTTCAAGCGGTGGAAGGCATCAAGGCCGAGCTCAAAGAACGGCTGGAGCAGCTCCATGCCCTGAACAAACTGGTGGAAGCCCAGCGCCTGGAGCAGCGCACCCGCTTCGACCTGGAGATGATGCTCGAGCTGGGCTACTGCACCGGCATCGAGAACTACTCGCGTTACCTCTCCGGTCGGGCGCCGGGGGAGCCGCCACCCACCCTTTTCGATTATCTGCCCGACGACGCCCTCTTGGTGGTGGACGAGTCCCACGTCACCATTCCCCAGCTCGGCGCCATGTACAAGGGCGACCGCTCGCGCAAGGAGACCCTGGTGGAATACGGCTTCCGTCTGCCTTCGGCGCTGGACAACCGTCCCTTGCGTTTCGACGAATTCGAAGCCCGCGCCCCCCAGACCATCTACGTCTCCGCCACGCCCGCCGAATACGAGATCCAACACTCCGGCGAGGTGGTGGAGCAGGTGGTGCGCCCCACCGGCCTGGTGGACCCCGAGGTGGAGGTGCGCCCCGCCAACACCCAGGTGGACGACCTGCTCTCCGAGATCAACCTGCGGGTGGAGCGGGGCGACCGGGTGCTGGTCACCACCCTCACCAAGAAGATGGCCGAGGATCTCACCGACTATCTCATGGAGCACGGCGTGCGGGTGCGCTACCTCCATTCCGACATCGACACCGTGGAGCGGGTGGAGATCATCCGCGACCTGCGCCTGGGCGAGTTCGACGTGCTGGTGGGCATCAACCTGTTGCGCGAGGGATTGGACATGCCGGAAGTCTCCCTGGTGGCCATCCTCGATGCCGACAAGGAGGGCTTTCTGCGTTCCACCCGCGCCCTCATCCAGACCATCGGCCGCGCCGCCCGAAACGCCCGTGGCAAGGCCATCCTTTATGCCGACACCGTCACCGGCGCCATGCGCGCCGCCATCGAGGAGACCGAGCGGCGCCGCGCCAAGCAGATCGCTTGGAACGAAGAGCACGGCATCACGCCCAGAACGGTACGAAAAAAGGTGGCCGACATCATGGAAGCCGGGACCCCCGGAGGGGGCGGTGGGAGTCGGCGCGTGGCCGAGGCGGAAGCCTTTTACGGCGGCGAGCTTTCGCCCAAAGCGTTGGCGCGCGAGATCGAGGCGCTGGAGCGCAAGATGTACGAGCACGCTCGAAACCTGGAGTTCGAAGCGGCCGCTCGATTGCGCGATCAGATTCGGGCGCTCAAGGCGCGCGGCCTGGTGGCCTGAACGGTAGCCGGGGCGGGTCGAGGCCCGCCCCGGTTTGGCCTCATCGACCTTGCGGCGTTTCGAGGTGTGCTTCGGCGAACGCCATCAGTCGTGGCCGCCTCAAGTGCTCAGGCAAAAATTCGAGTTTCTTGACCAGCGAGGGCCACAGCAGGTTGTAGAGCAGCTCCACCCGCACAACGGCCACCCCCTCGGCCGGTATGCGGTATTCCAGTTCCCGCCGTTCGTAAGGCTGGAGCCGGGTGTCCACGCCGGGTTTTTTCGCCTTGGGGGGCGGCACCGGTTTGCCGGCGTCGTCGAGCAACTGGTAATGGAAATAGGCCTGTGGATCCTCTTGTGCCGGATGGCGATCGAAGTTTCGCCAGAGGGTGCGGCCGTCGTTGTCATAGGCGGTGACCCTGAGCACTAGGTTGCGGAAAGGCGCGCCCGTGGGCACCTTGTGCGGCTGCTGGTTACGGATGCGGATTCGGGCCAGAAGGGTCTCGCCACGGCGTTCGGTCTCCAGCTTGAGGATCACGGCTCGGCGCAAGGTCGCCGGATCATGGCCGCCGCCCATGGAGTGATCGGCGAATCCATTGCTGATGGGCATGTGGCAGGATTGGCAGCTCACGTGGGTCCTCCCGGCCACGTATTCGTCGCCCGTCGCGCACAGTGGAACACCGTGGGCGTTGGTCCGTTTGTCGTGGCATCCAAGGCAGGCGGCCGAAGTCTTGAGCATCTCCGGGTTCGATTCCAGCGGAAAGGCCATCTCGTCCGCGTCCTCGTCCGAGACATAGGGCTTCTGCCGGTGGGGGTTCTCTTTGCCTTCTTCCTCGGCCTCGTGCTGCGCCTTCGCCTCCTCGGCATGACGGGCGAAGGCGGTGGGGAAGCCGGAAGGGCCTTGACAGACGTCGGCCGTCTCATAAGCGTCGATTCCCAAGCGCAGCCGCCCGTCGGGCAGGCGGGTGCCCTTGAACTTTTTCAAGCGGTGGCAGACCAGGCAGTTGACCCCTTCGGCATAGGCCGGCATGGCGTCCAGTTTGGTCTTGCCGTCGGTGGCGGCGTTGGGGGCATGGCATTTGAGGCAGACCGGGTACTTGCCGTTTTTCATCCGTACCCCTTCCTTGGTGGGATCGCCGACGACCTTCTTGTAGAAAGCGCGGTGGATGGGATCGGACAAGGCGGTGCTCTGCGCGTGCATGGAGTTTTTCCATTGCTCGTAGATCTCCATGTGGCACAAACGGCACTCCTGGGCGGAGACCTGGTGCAGAGGGACCTCTTCGTCATCGATGAGCACGGCGCGCGCCGGCACGGCCGTAAGAAACAGCAAAGCCAACAAGCCGCGTGCGGCGCCGTAAAGCGGGTGCTTCGCCATGGCGTGTCCTCCTTCGGTCGGTCGTTGGTGTTGTCATGGAGCGACTCCATTGTCTATTACCGAGATGAATTCGCCTTGACAGCCATCATGAAATTTGATTGTGCCCTGCCGGTACGGCTGCACATGCGGTGAAGCCGGTGGGAAGTTGGTATCATTTTCGAGTCCAGTTCATCTGCCGGTAGCGCCATGGACCTCAACTTTCTCGAATTCGAACAGCCCATCGCCGAGCTCGAGGCGAAGATCAGCGAGCTGCGCCTGCTGGGCGACGACGCGGAGATCAACATCCAGGAAGAGATCGAGCGGCTGGAGGAGAAGAGCCGCAATCTCACGGAATCCATATTCTCCAATCTCACGCCCTGGCAGATCTCGCAGCTGGCGCGCCATCCGTTGCGCCCCTACACCCTCGACTACGTGGAACGGATCATCGACGATTTCGAACAGCTCCACGGCGATCGGGCGTTTGCCGATGACGCCTCCATCGTGTGTGGCATCGGTCGCCTCGACGGTCGGCCGGTGATGGTGGTGGGGCACCAGAAAGGACGGGACACCAAGGAGAAGATCCGGCGGAATTTCGGGATGCCGCGTCCGGAGGGCTACCGCAAGGCGTTGCGGGTCATGGAGACCGCCGAACGGTTCAAGCTGCCGATTCTCACCTTCATCGATACACCCGGCGCCTATCCCGGCATCGACGCCGAGGAGCGGGGACAGAGCGAGGCCATTGCCCGTAACCTGCGCGAGATGGCCGGGCTGCGCACCCCCATCGTGGCCACAGTGATCGGCGAGGGCGGCTCCGGCGGCGCGCTGGCCATCGGCGTGGCGGACCGGCTGTTGATGCTGGAGTACGCCACCTACTCGGTGATCTCCCCCGAGGGCTGTGCTTCCATCCTTTGGAAGAGCGCCGACAAGGCGCCCCAGGCGGCGGAAGCCATGGGCATCACCTCGGCCCGTTTGAAAGAGCTGGGCCTCATCGACGAGGTGGTTCCCGAGCCCTTGGGCGGCGCCCACCGCGACCCCGACGAAATGGCCGATAACCTGAAGCGGGCGCTGCTTGATGCCCTCGATCAGCTGCAGGGCAAGCCGGTGGAGCGGTTGCTGGAAGAGCGCTACCGCCGCCTCATGTCCTACGGTGTCTACAACGAGCAGTAGACGCGCGGACCCGCTGCCGCAACGGCTGCTGGAACAGCTTCGCTCCCTGCCCGAGCCGCGCGGCTACCTGGTGGCGCTCAGCGGCGGGCTCGACTCCATGGTGCTGCTCCACCTCATGGCTGCGCTGCGATCCAACCTGCCCGCGCCGCTGCGCGCCGTCCACATCCACCACGGCCTGCATCCCGATGCCGATCTCTGGTCCCGTCACTGCCGCGAGCGCTGCGCCGCCCTGTCGGTCCCCCTGACGGTATGCAGGGTGGAGGTGGCCGCCGGCCCCCGCCGGAGCCTGGAAGCGGCAGCGCGGGAGGCGCGTTACGGCGCCATCGGCGAGATTCTGGGCGAAGGCGAGATGCTGCTGCTGGCCCACCACGGCGACGACCAGGTGGAGACCTTCCTGTTGCAGCTGCTGCGCGGCGCCGGCGTGGAAGGATTGGCGGCCATGCCGCCGGTGCGCGCCTGGCGGCGGGGCTGGATGGCGCGCCCGCTGCTGGGCGAGAACCGGGCCGGGCTGCGCCGCTGGGCGGAGGCGCAGGGGATCGCCTGGATGGAAGATCCCGGCAACGCCGACCGGCGCATGGCGCGCAACTATCTGAGGCACGAGGTGTTGCCGCTGCTGCAGCGGCGCTGGCCCGGCCTGGAGGCCACCGTGGGCCGGTCGGCGCGGCATTGTGCCGAGGCGGCGCAGCTGCTGGGCGAGCTGGCGGTACTGGATCTCGAGAAGGCAGGAGAGTCCCATCCCTGGCGCCTCGGACTGGAGGCGTTGATGCGCCTCTCGCCGGCGCGGCAGCGGAACCTGCTGCGCCACTGGATGCGGCGCAACGGCGTCACGCCCCCGCCCGCGGACGTGCTGGCGCGGGTGCTGCGGGAGCTGCCGGGTGCGCGGCGAGACGCTGCGCCGGAGGTCCACTGGAAGGGCGGGGCGCTGCGGCGCTACCGGGATCGTCTCTACCTGTTCCCCGGCCCCCTGCCGCCGGCGCCGGAGAAAAGGGTGCTCCACTGGCGGGGTGATGCGCCGCTTCGTCTGCCTGGAGGGCTGGGTGAGCTGCGCCTCGAGGGCGCCCGGCCGGCGTGGTTCCCGGAGGCGGGGGTGGAGGTGCGCTTCCGCCACCAGGGGTTTCGCTGCCGGCCCGCGGGACGTGAGGGGAGCCGCAGTTTCAAACGGCTCTGCCAAGAGCTGGGCATCCCTCCCTGGCTGCGGCCGCGGTTGCCCCTGGTGGTGGTGCGGGGGCAGCTGGCGGCGGTGGCCGACCGCGTGCTGTGTCATCCCTTCGGCGGTGGGGGTGAATCCCCTTTCCGCTGGGTACGCGACCCTTGGCTCTATTGATCCTGCGGCACGCCGGCGCGGTTCTCCAGCAGGGTGCGCATGGCGGTGAGATGCTCGTCCAGTTTTCCCGCGCCGGTGACCGGTTCCACCGGCAGGGGTTCGGGCAGCGCGTAGGGCTTGGTCGAACATATCCTGATCCGAGGCGTCCCAGGTGGGATCGATGAAAACGGGGTTCTCGATCTCGTACCGCCCTACGTAGCGGACCGAGAAGCTCTCCATCACGATTACTACAGGTTGCAGGGACGGTGGATTCCGGAAGAGCGGGGGTGGTGACCCGCAGGACCGGGTAGGTATCGCCCCGAAACAGCCGGTCGTCGGGCACCGGCAGCATCCAGGCGAAGGCGAAGGTGAGGACCAGCCATAGCAGCAGGTAACGGACGACCTGAAATCCATGCCAGATCATGCTGGTGACGACGGCCGGATCCTCCTTGAGATACTGGATGGCGATGCTGTTCAGGCGTGCGTGAAACTCGTGGTAGAACTCCGGCTCGACGACCCCCAAGAAGAAGACCAGGGCGGCGGCGGTGCCCAGCCAGGCGTGCGTCCAGCGACGAAGGCCGAGGCCCCGTGGGAGGAACAGGGCGATCACCAGAGGCAGCGCCACTAGGCTGGCGACGATGAGGTCGAAACGCAGCCCCACCAGGAAGGCACGCGCCATGTCCGCCGCGGAAATGTCTTCGGCAAGAGGGAGGTTGCGCGCCCACAGGAGCAGCCTCAATGCCTGCTGAAAGAGGAGAAAGGAGAGGAAATATCCTGCCAGGAAGGCAAGATCGGAGCGCAGGCCCTGCAGACCCCGGAAGCGAAGCGGAAACATGGATGAACAAAGTGCAGAAAAGTGATGGGCAATCATCGATCCACCGGCGGATGGTGACAGTACGATCGGCCGGCTCCGCTACGCGAAAAATGGTTTTCCTGGCGTTTCCCTATTGTTTGGGAGCTGCGCTGGTAAGGTGCTGAAAAGGAGATGGCAGGGGGTTCCGGCTGGAAGGGGTTCAGGCCCGGCGCCTGACCACGCTGCAGAACCTGGTGGCCCTGGCCAGTCTGGCCTGGGCTCTGTTGGCCGCCTATTCCGAGCGGGCGGGCACCTTGATGGTCAAGGCTCGACGGCAAAAGCCGAAGAAGACCTTGCGTTTCCCCTTCTACAGCCTGTTGATGGGCTGGCAGAGCTTGTTTGCGGGCGCCCGGACGATCTTTCATGGTTGGTGGCGCCGCAGGAAGAGAACCTCACGGCACGGTGGGCCGCCCATCGCAGACCTGTTTGGAGATCCTCCTCGTCGTCATCGTTCACTGATCCCGATCGAGGTGTGAAAAAATGGGGAGACGCCAGAGTGGTTTTCATGTTGACCCGCGTGTGCAATATCAGTACTTTAAGATGTTTGGATCCGGCGACCGGTGGGTTGCCGGCATTACTTGTCTTCGGAGGTTGAGCACGGTGGAACTGAGCGGCGCGGAAATCGTTGTCCAGGCGTTGATCGACGAAGGCGTCGAATACATCTGGGGCTATCCCGGCGGTGCGGTGCTGCACATCTATGATGCGCTCTTTCAGCAGAAGAAGATGCGCCACATCCTGGTGCGTCATGAGCAGGCCGCAACCCATGCCGCCGACGGCTATGCGCGCGCCACTGGAAAGCCGGGCGTGGCCCTGGTGACTTCGGGACCCGGAGCCACCAACGCGGTGACCGGCATCGCCACCGCCTACATGGATTCCATCCCCATGGTGGTGCTCACCGGGCAGGTGCCCACCCCCTTCATCGGAAGCGATGCTTTTCAAGAGGTGGACATCACCGGCATCACCCGCCCCTGTGTCAAGCACAATTTCCTCATCAAACGGGTCGAAGACATCGCCGAAACCATCGCCAAAGCGTTTTACATCGCCACCACGGGGCGTCCGGGTCCGGTGCTCATCGACATTCCCAAGGATGTCACCGATCCCAATGTACGGATTCCGTACGAGTACCCCAAGAAGATCTCCATGCGCTCTTACAAGCCGGTGGAGAGGGGACACCCGCGCCAGATCCGGCGGGCGGTGGACCTCATGATCAAGGCCAAGCGGCCCGTGATCTACACCGGCGGCGGGGTGATACTGGGGAACGCCTCGGACGAGTTGCGGGAGCTGGTCAAGCTTACCGGATTCCCGGTGACCCACACGCTCATGGGGTTGGGCGCCGTGCCCTCCACCGACAAGCAGTTCCTGGGCATGTTGGGCATGCACGGCACCTACGAGGCCAACATGGCCATGCACGAGTCCGATCTGATCATCGCCATCGGCGCCCGGTTCGACGATCGGGTCACCGGGAAGCTGGCTCAGTTCTGCCCCCACGCCCAGATCATTCACGTGGACGTGGATCCGGCCTCCATCTCCAAGAACGTGAAGGTGGACGTGCCCATCGTGGGGCAGGTGAAGCCGGTGCTCAAGGACATGATCAAGGTGCTCAAGGAGCGCAAGACCAAGCCTGATGCGGCGGCGCTCAAAGCCTGGTGGCAGCGCATCGAGGGCTGGCGTGCGGTGGAGTGCCTCAAATATCCCCATTCCGACAAGGTGATCAAGCCCCAGTTCGCCATCGAAACCCTCGCCAAGGTGACCCGCCGGAAAGATTTCTATCTCACCTCGGACGTGGGGCAGCATCAGATGTTCGCCGCCCAGTTCTATCCTTTCGACAAGCCCAGGCGTTGGATCAACTCGGGTGGACTGGGCACCATGGGGTTCGGACTGCCGGCGGCCATGGGCGTCCAGCAGGCCTTTCCCAAGGCCACGGTGGCCTGCGTCACCGGAGAGGCCAGCATCCAGATGTGCATCCAGGAGCTGGCCACCTGCGCCCAATACAACCTGCCCATCAAGATCATTCTGCTCAACAACGGTTACATGGGCATGGTGCGGCAGTGGCAGGAGCTGTTCTACGAAGGCCGCTATTCCCACTCCTATGTGGATGCGCTTCCCGATTTCGCGGCGCTTGCCGAGACCTACGGCCACGTGGGCATGACCATCGAGAACCCCGGTGATCTGGAGGACGCCTACAAGGAGGCTTTCGCCATGAAGGACCGGCTGGTGTTCATGAACGTGCTGGTGGATCCCGAGGAGAACGTCTATCCCATGATCGAGGCGGGCAAAGGGCACAACGAAATGCACATGTCGCCCTATCTCACCGCGGAGAGGGAGCTGGCCTGATGCGACACATCATTTCCGTACTCATCGAGAACGAATCGGGCGCCTTGGCCCGCGTGGCAGGGCTGTTCGCCGCCCGGGGCTACAACATCGAGTCGTTGACGGTGGCGCCCACCGAGGATCCCACACTCTCACGCATGACCTTGGTCACCCATGGTGACGAACGGATCATCGAGCAGATCGTCAAGCAGCTCAACAAGCTCATCGACGTGGTGAAGCTGCTGGACCTGTCCGAGGGGGCCCACATCGAGCGGGAGATGATGATGGTCAAGGTGAAGGCCGAAGCGGACATGCGCGAGGAACTCAAACGGCTGGCCGACATCTTCCGCGCCAACATCATCGACGTCACCGCCACCAGCTACACCATCGAGGTCACGGGGCACGGCCACAAACTGGATGCTTTTCTCGAGGCGGTTCCAGAGGGCACGCTGGTGGAGGTGGTGCGTTCCGGCCCGCTGGGCATCTCGCGGGGTCCGAAAGGACTGGTCGTGTGATTCGCCAATTCCAAGAAACCCAACCCACAGGTAAACCATGAGCATCAACATCTGTTACGACAAGGACTGCGACCTCTCTCTCATCCAGAGCAAGAAGGTCACCATCATCGGCTACGGTTCCCAGGGCCATGCCCACGCCAACAACCTGAAAGACTCCGGCGTGAATGTCGTGGTGGGGTTGCGACCCGGCTCCCCTTCCATTGCCAAGGCCGAAGCCGCGGGCCTCACGGTCAAGCCGGTGGACGAGGCGGTGCGCGGCGCCGACGTAGTGATGGTGTTGGCGCCCGATGAACATCAGGCCCGGCTCTACCGGGAACAGATCGAGCCCAACATCAAGGAGGGCGCCGCGTTGGCTTTCGCCCACGGCTTCACCATCCATTACAACCAGATCGTGCCGCGCGAAGACTTGGATGTGATCATGATCGCGCCCAAGGCGCCCGGCCACACGGTGCGCAGCGAATTCGTCAAGGGCGGGGGCATTCCGGACCTGGTGGCGGTCTATCAAGACGCCACCGGAGAGGCGCGGGCCATCGCGCTCTCTTATGCGTCCGCCATTGGGGGCGGCCGGACCGGCATTATCGAGACCACCTTCAAGGACGAGACCGAGACCGATCTGTTCGGCGAGCAGGCGGTGCTGTGCGGCGGCTGCGTGGAGCTGGTCAAGGCGGGGTTCGAAACGCTGGTGGAGGCCGGTTACGCGCCGGAGATGGCCTATTTCGAGTGCCTGCACGAGCTCAAGCTCATCGTCGATCTCATGTACGAGGGCGGCATCGCCAACATGAACTACTCCATCTCCAACAATGCGGAGTACGGCGAGTATGTCACCGGCCCCAAGGTGATCAACGAGGAGAGCCGAAAGGCCATGCGCGAGGCGCTCAAGAACATCCAGAACGGTGAGTACGCCAAGCAATTCATCCTGGAGGGGATGGCCAACTATCCCTCCATGACCGCTTACCGGCGCCTGAACGAAGAGCACCTCATCGAAAAGACGGGGGCCAAGCTGCGCGCCATGATGCCTTGGATCAAGAAGATCGTGGACAAGAGCAAGAACTGAGAGGCCGGCGGACCGGTCTGGCGTGTGGGGCCGCCTGTGGGCGGCCTTTTTCGTGGTGGTGCGCCAGGCATGGCGCGCCGCGCCGTGACTGGCGCGATTCCCCGAGCCGTGGCGGCGAGGGGGAGACTTGGGAGTGGAAGTCCCCTACCGGCCCGGCAAGGGGAACGGTTGGCCGAACGGCAAGGGTGCCCATCGCGAGGTGGGATCCGAAGGAAGTCGAGGGCAAAGCGCTGGCCCGACGAACAGGGCCAGGCTGCCGGGCGGGGAATACATTCCCTCGCCGGTACGCCGGGTGGACATTCCCAAGCTGCAAGGCGGGGTGCGGACACTCGGCATCCCGGCGCTGACGGATCGGCTGATCCAACAGGCGTTACATCAGGTGCTCTCGCCGATCTTCGAGCCTGCCTTCTCGACCCACGGCGACGGCTTCCGGCCGGGAAGGAACGCCCACCAGGCGTACCGTAAGTCCTGGTTTGATCACTTGGGTCTGGTGTCGCTGCTCGATACCGTGCGACGACTCCAGTGTGTCTCATGAACCACCGGATGCGGCACGGAACCGCATGTCCGGTGGTGTGAGAGGACGGC
>Ga0256914_1001209_pt1 | contig 24168 bp, 19 predicted proteins | sample HulkmetaG_FD_191571 | JGI IMG/M metagenome (GOLD analysis project Ga0256914, IMG submission 191571) | Hydrothermal chimney microbial communities from Main Endeavour vent field at the Juan de Fuca Ridge, Pacific Ocean - Hulk | ecosystem: Environmental > Aquatic > Marine > Hydrothermal vents ... | reverse complement strand
GGATCTCTCGGGCCTTTTCTTCAGCTTCTTGGGGCGTTTTGGCCAGTTTGACGCCGCCAGCCTTGCCGCGACCTCCCACCAGCACTTGCGCCTTCACAACTACCGGCCCGCCAATGCGTTCGGCAATAGCTCGGGCCTCTTCTGGCGTGGTCGCCACTTCTCCTTCTGGGACGGGCACGCCATACTTACCAAAAATGCGTTTGGCTTGATATTCGTGAAGTTTCAATGTTCCCTCCTTTGGGAATCAAAGATTTTTGATTTACGGACTCGCCGTAAACGTTTTTGTTTTGTGATGTTTCAATTATAGGTGAAGGCTAAAAGCTCACCCAAATCCAAGGATTGGAAAAAATACTCAGGGCCGGATATGTAACCTGACGATGTGCGTAAGAATTGCGCATTTGCTCCCTGATTTATGAGAATGTCTATTGGACATCCTGGCTGACATTGGCTACAATTCGAGCCATGTCCACTCCCATGCGCAAGCAATATCTTCAGATCAAAAAACAATACCCCGACGCCATTCTCTTCTTCAGGCTAGGGGATTTTTATGAGACCTTCGATGAGGATGCCAAGATCGTCTCCGAGGTGTGCGAGGTCACCCTCACCAGTCGCCCGGTGAGCAAAGGTCAGCGAGTGCCTCTGGCCGGCGTGCCCTGGCACGCGGCCGAGACGTATCTGGCTAAACTTATCCGCGCTGGTTATAAAGTGGCGGTATGCGAACAGGTGGGCGAGGTGGGCAAGGGGCTGGTGGAGCGAGATGTGGTGCGGGTTATTACCCCAGGAACCCTGGTGGAGCCCGCACTGCTGGATGAACGCCGCAACAACTATATCGCAGCGCTTATCTTCGAAGGGGGCAAGCGCGCGGGCATCGCCTATGCGGATGTGACCACCGGTGAGTTCGCAGTGACTGAGATCCGGGGCGAGGAGGTGGCCCGCCGCGCCCGGGAGGAGCTGGCCCGCCTGGGCCCGGCCGAGCTCCTTATCCCCGATACGGGCGGCTATCCTGGCCTGTGGGAAGAAAAACCCGCTGAAGCGGGTTTAGAGACGCGCTTAAGCGCGTCTTCCCCCGCTATCACCCCCTACGACGCCTGGCGTTTCGAGACTGAAGCTGCACGCCAGGCCCTGTTGGAATACTTCGGCGTTAGCTCGCTCGATGCATTCGGCTGCGAAAACAAACCATTGGCCATCAGCGCTGCGGGCGCGCTCATCAGCTACCTGCGCGAAACCCAAAAACAGGCATTGGGACACCTCCAACCCCTGCACACCTACACCACCGAAGACTACATGCTGCTGGATCCATCCACCCGCCGCAACCTGGAGCTGGTGGAAACCTTGCGCGAGGGCCAGCGTCGGGGCTCATTATTGTGGGTATTGGATCGCACCATCACCCCCATGGGCGGGCGTTTACTGCGCAAATGGGTGAGCCAACCCCTGCTGGACGTAACCCGCATCAACCAGCGACTGGATGGCGTGGAGATATGGGTCAATGCAGCACTGGAACGGGCGGAACTGCGCGGGGCGATGAAATCCATTCGCGACATCGAACGCTGGGCCAACCGCTGCACCCAAGGCATCGCCACGCCCCGAGACCTGGTGGGACTGCGAGAAAGCCTGCGCGCATTACCACGCATAAAAGAAATCGCGGGCCAACTGGATCGTGGCGAGCGCATCGATTTAAACAAAGACGCGTTACACCTGCTAGAAACCGCCATCGCCGACGACCCGCCCGCCACCCTGGCCCACGGCGGCGTCATCCGCCCCGGCTTCAATGCGGAGCTGGATAGCATCACCCTGGCCGCAAAAGACGCCCGGGCCTACATCGCGGGCCTGGAAGCCAAAGAACGCCAACGCACCGGCATCCAAAAATTGAAAGTAGGCTACAACAAAGTCTTTGGCTACTACCTCGAAATCCCCAAATCACAAACCGACAAAGCCCCGGCCGACTACATCCGCAAACAAACCCTGGTCAACGCGGAGCGTTACATCACGCCAGAACTCAAAGAATACGAATCACTCATCCTCAATGCCCAGGAAAGACTCCTGGACCTAGAAAGCAGCATCTACAAAAATGTGGTGCGAGAACTGGCAGACATGGCGCCGCGCTTGCTGGCCGCGGCCGCAGAAATAGCGGAACTGGATGTGCATGCAGCCCTGGCCGACGTGGCCGTAGATCGACGCTACGTGCGCCCGCAACTCAGCGAAGAGCAAACCATCAACATCCGAGCGGGACGGCATCCGGTGGTGGAACTCACCCTGGAGGGATCGGTCTTCACCCCCAACAACACCCAACTGAACCCACAAAACGCCATCGTCATCCTCACCGGCCCCAACATGGGAGGCAAATCGACCTACCTCCGCCAGACCGCGCTCATCACCCTCATGGCCCAAATCGGCTCCTTTGTGCCCGCGGACGAAGCCCACATCGGCCTGGTGGATCGCATCTTCACCCGCATAGGCGCCCAGGATGAGATCCACAGCGGCCAATCCACCTTCATGGTAGAAATGGTAGAAACCGCCAACATCCTCAACCACGCCACCGACCGCTCCCTGCTCATCCTGGACGAGCTGGGCCGGGGAACCAGCACCTACGACGGCATGGCCATCGCCTGGGCCGTGCTGGAATACATCCACAGCCATCCACGCCTGGGCTCCCGCACCCTCTTCGCCACCCATTACCACGAACTCACCGCTCTGGCCGACCGCCTGCCCCACATCGTCAACTACCACGTGGCCGTAGCCGAACAGGGCGACGACGTAGTCTTTCTACACGAAATCCGTCCAGGCAGCGCAGACAAATCCTACGGCGTGCACGTGGCTCGTCTGGCAGGCCTGCCCAAGCAGGTCATCGTCCGAGCCAATGAAATCATGCAGCAGTTGGAGCAGGGCGGACGACAGGATGAGCTGCTGGATGTGGGAGAACATGGAACCATGCAACTGGCCCTTTTCGAAGAAGCACCCGATCCCATCCGTACTGAAATCGAAAAAGCAGACGTCAACACAATGACCCCTCTGGAAGCTCTGAACTTCCTTTACGCCTTGCAGCAAAAGGCCCGACGGCTATAAATGGAACCAACTGACCTGAAAAGCGTTATATGTTTGTCTTAAAGAGAGTAGCATCCAGGTCATGTCGGACTTGTCCTCTCGCTTTGAAAAAGAGTAAACTTATTTGTTATGACTCAACAAATGCCCCCCCCTTCGACTTCTGCGCCCACACATCGATTTCTGACCGGCGGACTCTTAGGTTTACTGCTGGCGATCTTCCTGGCAGCATTTTTCTACGGCAGTTTTCTCTTTTTCCGCACTGCTCGGAAGATACTGATGGCATCTCCGCAATCCCACAATTTTCTCATGGCCGCGCAGCAAGATGAAGAGCTCCAGCTTATCGGTGTGGGGCCAAAACAATCCCCTCAAGACCCCAACGCGCAAACTGGAGCATCCGCGCCCAACGCCACCCCCCAGGTGGATATCAATTCATTGTGGGAAACACAGGATCCTGTCAACGTCTTACTACTGGGTATCGACCAGCGCCCAGGCGAGCATGGTTATTTCCGCACCGATACCATGATCTTGCTACACATCAACCCCAAAACCGGTGATGTGGGCATGATTTCTTTTCCGCGAGATTTATGGGTGGAAGTGCCAGGCTATTGGGAGACGCGCATTAATAGCGCTCATGTCATCGGCGACGCCAAAGAATATCCTGGCGGAGGGCCAGCTCTTGCCAAAAAGACCGTAGAGAACTTCATCGGGCAACCTGTCGATTATTACGTGCGCATCAACTTTGAAGGCTTCCGTAAATTGTTGGAAGAAATCGGCTGCATTGATATCGACGTTCCCAAACTCATCGATGATCCCACCTTCCCCGATGACAACTACGGCTACGATCCCCTCTACCTGGAACCAGGCCACTACTGTATGGATGCCGATCTGGCGCTGAAATACGCCCGCACCCGGCATGTGGATAGCGACTTTGGACGCATGCAGCGCCAGCAACAAGTAATCATGGCCATCAAGGATAAAGTGCTTAGTACGGGCGAACTGCCACATCTGGTATCACGGGCTCCCACGTTGCTCAATATTTTATCCGATTCCATCACCACAGACATGCCACTCAGCAAAATGATCGCCCTGGCCAATGTGGCCCGCACCCTGAACCTGGACAACATGCGCCGGTTGATCATCAACGTGAACATGGTGGAACCCACCATCACGGAAAAAGGAGCGTCTGTTTTGCTGCCCAAGATGGACATCATCCGGGCCGCAGTCGATGAATTCTTCGCTGCAGATAGCGAAACAAAAAACACCCCTCAAAACCATGCAGATGTCCAGACCAAAACGGAACCCTCGCCCACCGCGCCACCTACCGCCACAACTGTCATTCAACAAGATGTCCGACTCGTTGTTCTCAATGGAGCTTCTCATCCCGGCCAAGAAAAAGAACTATCCGATATCCTCATCGCCCATGGCTACAACGTCGTTGGCACAGGACGAGCAGATCGGAGCGACTACGCCCAGACACAAATTATTGCCAGTGACTCTGCACAGATCACCCGCCAATTGGCCGACCTCCTGGGCGTCTCGGATCAAAACATCCGTCCGGGCACGCCCGATCAATTGCAAGCTGATATTGTGATAATCATCGGAGAAGATTTTATAATGCCCTGACTTCGGTATGCTCACGCAAATATGATTTTTATCATGGCAAGGTCGCCATTTGCGTGACACAATGCCTATGGAGATAATAATTTTATGCGTGTTCGCGACGTTATGACGCCAGATCCCGTCACAATAGGGCCCAACCATTCCATTGGGGCGGCTTTGGCGCGGATGCGACGTGGGGAGTTTCGACGATTGCCGGTGCTCGAAAATGGAAAACTGGTGGGCATCATCACAGATCGGGATTTGCGTTTGGCCATGAACTCTCCATTCGTGATGCGCGAGGGTTGGTACGATAGCTATTTGATGGAACATATCGAAGTCCGTAGTTGCATGACGCCAGACCCCGTCACCGTTGATGCAGATAGCGATTTATTGACCGCTGTACAGCTGATGCGAAAACATAAATTCGGCGGCGTGCCAGTCTTAAACAATGGCAGGCTGGTTGGCATCCTCACCGAGACGGACTTGCTCGATTTTCTTGAACAGCTTCTTGAAACCAGGTCAGAAGCAGAAAGGCCGTAGCGACAGTCAAACATGTATTGAGAACTCGATACGACTGGCCCGGTGCGCCATCATCGCCGGGATTGCTATGGTCGTTTTCGTTCTTCTACACGCTCATACCCAAGGGGATTCGCTCATGCGCCCGTATCTTGCCCGCGACATCATGACTTCGCCAGCCGTTGTCGTCCGTTGGGACGCCAGCGTCCTAGAAGCTTCTGTGCTCATGGATGAAAAGAACATTCGTCGTTTGCCCGTGGTGGACGAAGATAACATTCTAATCGGAATCATTAGTGATGGCGATGTGCGCGAAGCGCTCTCCATCTATAATGTCACCAACCCTTACGCTCCGGATCAGGACGAGATTTTGCTGGCTGTGGATGAGATTATGTCTACACCAGTATTTGCAGTTGGGCCAGAGGAACATCTGCGCGAAGTTGTGCAATTGATGTTGGAACACAAAATTGGCGGCGTTCCTATCATCGACGAAAAACGTCACCCCCTGGGCGTGATCACCGAATCGGACCTGTTTCGGTTGATGTTGGAAGAGTGGGACGAGGCGTGAATTGACATTTATCTCCTCCCTGTGTATGCTTTTTACCCATCGATTCCCCGACTCCCGCCTCGCGGCGGGTTTTTCTTTAACCCTCTGGCATCGCCCAAAGCCCAAGGTCTAAATCATGATTCAAACTCGACTCGAAAACCTTATCACCCAGGCCCTGAAAAAAGCGCAGAAGAAGGGCGATCTGCCCAAATTCCCCTCGCCCCCCGTCACCGTGTCCCGGCCCCGCCGCGAGGGCCAGGGCGATTATTCCTGCGCGCTGCCGTTGCAGATCGTGCGGGAGGTGAACAACGCGCTGAAGGCGCAGCAAGCGGGCAAGCTCGCGCCCATGCAGATCGCAGAAATCCTCATCAAGCGCCTGCCCCAGGCCGATTTCCTGGATCGGGCGGAAGCGGCCAAGCCCGGATTCATCAACCTCTACCTCTCGCCCGCGTGGCTGGCCCAGCAGGCGCCCCTCATCTCACAAGACGCGCCCGGCTACTACCACATCGATCTGGGCGGGGGCAAGAAAGTGCAGGTGGAATTCGTCAGCGCCAATCCCACCGGGCCCCTGCACTTTGGCGGCGCCCGCAACGCGGCCATCGGCGACGCCCTGGCCCGACTGCTGGAAAACAGCGGCTATCAGGTGCAGCGGGAATACTACGTCAACGACCGCGGCACCCAGATGAACACCTTCGCCATGACCCTGTGGCGACGCTATCAGCAGCTCTTCGGCCTGGATGTGGACATCCCCGCGGACGGCTATCCGGGCGCTTACATGATCGAATACGCGGAGAAGATCAAGGCGGAGCATGGCGACAGCCTGCTGAATCTGCCCGAAGAGGAGGTTCCGGCCCGCTTCCGGGAGCTGGGCCTGAAGATCGTGCTGGCGGAGCTGGCTCAAGATCTGGCCATGATGGATGTGCATTTCGACAGCTGGTTCTCGGAACAAAGCCTGTTCGATGACGGCGCCTTCGCCCGGGTCTACGCCATCCTGCGGGATCAGGATGATCTGTATGAGAAGGATGGCGCCATCTGGTTCCGGGCCAGCAAATACCTCAAAAGCGACCGGGATGAGGTTTTCGTCCGCTCCAATGGCGACCCCGGCTACTTTGCCGGCGATTTGACCTATCATTACCACAAATTCATCGTGCGCGGCTTCGATTGGGTCATCGATGTGTGGGCCGTGGATCATCAAAATCAGGCCAAGCGGCTGCCGGGCGCGCTCCAGGCCTTTGGCATCGAGCCCGAGCGCCTGACCATCGTCCTCTACGATCTCGTCACCCTCAAGCGAGGGGGCAAAGAAGTCAAAATCTCCAAGCGTTCGGGCGAGATCATCACCATGCGCGAGGTGTTGGAGGAAGTGGGCGCGGACGCGGCCCGTTATTTCCTGCTCAGCCACTCCAACGAGGCCCGCATCGATTTCGATATCGATCTGGCCGTGGCCCAGAGCAGCGAAAACCCGGTCTACTACATCCAATACGCCCACGCCCGCTCCGCCTCGATTTTGCGCAAAGCCGAAGCCGCGGGCCTGACCCCCAGCGCCGATCATCTGGACCTGCTGACCTGCCCCGAAGAGCTGGCCCTGCTACGCAAGATGCTGCAACTGCCCGAAATCGTGGTCAATGCAGTGGAGCGGCTGGCCCCCCATCATCTGCCCCACTACGCGCTGGACCTGGCCAAAACCTACACCAACTTCTACGGCCACTGCCGGGTCATCGACCCAGAACAACCGGAGCTGACCGAGGCCCGGTTGATGCTGGTGCAGGCCGCCAAAGCCACCCTGGCTTACGTGCTGGGCCTGATGGGCATGACCGCGCCGGAGCAGATGTAGTCGAGAGGATTTCATACGCTGCAAAGCATCACTTTTTTCAAAAATCTGCACCGCAGAGGTGGAGAGTATTCAGTATTCAGTGTTCAGTATTCAGTCGAGCCTGACCGCCATCACTGACCACTGAATACTGATTACTGATTACTGAAAACTGATCACTCCCTACCGCGGCGCATGAGGATGTGGGACATGAAAAACACACAAAAAGTGCTGATCTCCGATCCCCTGGCCGAGGCCGGGGTGAATTTGTTGCGGGATGCCGGGTTGCAGGTGGATGTGCGCACCGGGCTCTCGCCCGATGAGCTCGTCGCCATCATCCCCGATTATGACGCGCTCATCATCCGCAGCGGCACGCGGGTGACCGCGGAAGTCATCGCCGCGGCTCGAAAGCTCAAAGTCATCGCCCGGGCCGGGGTGGGCGTGGATAACATCGACATTCCCGCGGCCACCCAGGCGGGCGTCATTGTGGCCAACGCGCCCACGGGCAACGTGGCCGCAGCCGCGGAGCACGCCATCGCCCTCATGTTCGCGCTGGCCCGCAATGTGGCCGAGGCTCATCGCTCCATGCGCGCGGGCCAGTGGAACCGCAAGGCGTTCATGGGCGTGGAGATTCGCAACAAGACCCTGGGCCTGGTGGGGCTGGGGCGGGTGGCCGGGCATGTGTGTCGCCGGGCCGTGGGCCTGGGCATGGATATCATCGCCTTCGATCCCTACGTCACCCCGGACTACGCATCCCGCCTGGGCGCGGAGCTGGTGGAGCTGGACGATCTGCTGGCCCGCAGCGACTTCATCTCCCTGCATCTGCCCATGAACGACGCCACCCGGCATTTCATCAACGCCGAGACCCTGGCGAAGATAAAGCCGGGCGCGAGGCTCATCAACACCTCCCGGGGCGGCGTCATCAGCGAAGCTGATCTACTGGCCGCGCTGGATGCGGGCCAGTTGGCCGGGGCCGCGCTGGATGTGTTCGAGACCGAGCCCCTGTCCGCGGATTCCCCCCTGCGCGTCCATCCCCACATCGTGCTCACTCCGCACATCGGCGGCTCCACCACCGAGGCGCAATATCAGGTGGCGCTGGACGCGGCGGAACAGGTCGTCGAGGCCCTCAACAACCGCCCCGCCCGCTACGCCATCAACGCGCCCCTCATCCCCAGCAGCGATATCGAATTCATCAGCCCCTTCATCGGCCTGGTGGAGGCGATGGGCCGCTTTTTGCATCAATTCCAGCCCATGCAGGTAGAGCGGGTGGAGCTGACGGTGCACGGGCCGCTGGCCGAGTACGACACCAAGATCTTACAGGCTGCGGCCTTGCGGGGCCTGCTGGCAGGCGTGGTGGAAGAGCGGGTGAATGTGGTCAACGCCGATTTCATCGCCCATCGCCGGGGCATCATCGTTTCGGAATACCGGCAGCGCCATCACTACGAACGCTACGAAAACATGGTGACGCTGACAGTGTGCGCAGGGGAGCAAATCGTCAGCGTCAAAGGCAGCGTATTGCACAGCGAACCGTACATCGTCGCAGTGGCCGACCGATGGGTGGAGTTCCAACCAGATGGAAACTATCTTGTCTCCTGGCATCAGGACAGACCGGGCGTCATCGGCAGGTTGGGCATGCTATTGGGCGATAACGACATCAACATCGCCTTCATGCACGTAGGGCGAATGACTCCACGCGGAGTAGCCATTATTGTGATCAAAACCGATGAATCTATTCCCGACGTACTGCTACCTGAAATCAATGCCATCCTGGGCAAAAACCAGGAGGCGCGTCTGATTACATTTTAACTTCATACCGATCTAACCCATCCCTCCATCAATTCCAACACCCAACAACCACTATGCGCCGATTCATCATTGACACCGACACCGCCTCGGATGACGCGGTGGCCATTCTCATGGCATTGCAATGGCCCGATGTGCAGGTCGAGGCCATCACCATTGTGGCGGGCAATGTGCCGCTGGAGCAGGGCGGGATCAACGCCCGCTACACCGTGGAGGTTTGCGGCCAAGAAACGCCGGTCTATCTGGGCGCGGCCCGGCCCTTACTGCGGGAGCCGGTGTTCGCTCACTTCTTTCATGGCGATGATGGCATGGGCAACATGCACTATCCTCCGCCCAAACGCCCCATCGCGGGCCAGGATGGCGTCCGCGAGCTAATTCGCCGCTTCCGCCAGGCTCCGGGCGAAATCGAGCTGGTGACCCTGGGCCCGCTGACCAACATCGCCCTGGCTCTGCATCTGGAGCCCGAACTGGCGAGCTGGGTCAAGCGCTGCTACATCATGGGCGGAGCCGCGAACACGGTGGGGAACATCACCCCTGCGGCTGAATACAACCTGTGGTTCGACCCAGAAGCCGCCAAGATCGTCTTCCATTCCGGTATGAACATCACCATGCTGGGGTGGGAGCTGTGCCGGGGCGACGCGAATCTCTCCGATGAGGAGATCGCGATGGTTTATGGCTTCGGCACGGTGCGGGCTAAATTCGCCATGGATTGTAACAAGTCGGCGCTGAAGGCCAGCCGGGAATGGCTGCACGACCCAGGCCTGGGCTTGTGCGATCCCACCGCCATGGCTGTGGCTCTGAATCCCGACGTGTGCATCCGCCATGGCAAATACTTTGTCGACATCGCCACCCAGGAGGAGTTGACGCGCGGGATGAGCGTGGTGGATCAGCTGGGCGTGCTCAATCGGCCGCCAAATGTCGAAGTGTGTTGGGAGATCGACGCGGCCGCGTGGAAGGAGACGCTCTATCGGGCGTTGCGATAAATTCAGTAGATCACGATTGCGAGAGTATGTGTCCAGCCTGATTCGCAATCCGGCGGGTTTGACGCTCGAATCACCGCCGGATCACGGATCCGGCTCTGCGCATCATGGCAAATCGTGATCTATTGAAATTAGCGTCTTACCCGTGAGATTTTTGTCCACTGCGCTAAAAATAATCTCACGCCAAGTCGCAAAGGGCGTCCAGAAAGACTTTGTTTCTGTAACTACTAACGTACCCGACTTCAATCACCACAAAGGCGCAAAGACACTAAGAACACCAAGAATTTCAAAGCTTTTTCTTTTCTTCGTGCCTTTGTGGCTTCGTGTCTTCGTGGTTTCTAGCCGGGCTACCTTAGTAGTAACTTGTTTCTTTTTCTTTGCGGCTTGGCGTCTTTGCGTGAGATGCCTTTTGGGTTTCGGTTTGTCCGGGTTAGGACCCTCAGTTTGTTTGCGCAGATTCCTTTTTGTGATTGATACGCAAGAAAATCACCCAATAGAACCCCGCCACCAGCAGACTGCCGCCGATGATGTTGCCCAGGGTCACAGGTAGCAGGTTATGCAGCAGGAAATTTCTCCAGGTGAGAGAGGTTATATCCAGCCCGGCGTTGGCGGCAAAGGCGGGATCGAATTGTTTGATGAGCAGGCCGATGGGAATGAAGTACATATTGGCCACGCTATGCTCAAAACCGGCGGCCACAAAAGCGGCGATGGGGAAGATGATCGCCGCGATTTTATCCACAGTGCTGCGGGCGCTGAATGTGAGCCACACAGCCAGACAGACCAGTGCATTGCAGAGAATCCCCAGAGCGAGCGCCTGCCAAAAGTCGAGATTCACCTTGCCATTGGCGATGGACAACGCGGTCTGTCCGACTGCGCCGCCGCCAAAGGTGTATTGTCGGGCGATGAACGTTATCGCAGCCGTGCCCACCGCTCCCACCAGATTACCAGCATAGACCACGAGCCAATTGCGCAGCAGGCAACGGGTGCGCACCTTCTGGCTGGCCCAGGCCATGGCAATGAGATTGTTGCCGGTGAATAGCTCAGCGCCCCCCACGATGACCAGAATCAGGCCCAGTGAGAAACTGACGCCGACCAGCAGTTTGATGACCCCGTAGGGCCAGTTGGTATTGCCTGCGGCGACGGTGGTGGCGAACACCGCGCCCAGGGCGATGAATGCCCCCGCCAGAATTGCCAGGAAAAACATCTCCAGCGTGGGCATTTTTGCTTTTCTGACACCGATAGCTTCGGCCTTTTCGGCCATTTCATGGGGCAGCAGGGCATCAATGCGGACATCAACTGCCATTATTACCTCCTGGGAATAAGGTTTGTAAAGAAAAATGGAGAAGAATCTCCAAGACAGTACATGATTTTACCTTCCTCCGGGCATGGCGTCTATGATCTGGATGCTGTTTTTTGGGAACAGGGAAAAGAAAAACTGCATCTGACTTTTTCAGCTTTTTCAATCGGTGTTATAATAAATTGGTAACTGCTAAGGTTGACTCGTCTGCGCCGCTCCGCCCGAGGCTAAACCCTCGGGCTGCGGGTGCAAAGCCCCACTGGGGCTCAGCCGTGTAGCCCAGAGGGCTTGGCAAGGGTAGCCCGGAGGTTCAGCTCCGGGCGAAAAAACAGGCCGAAGCCAGGTACGTAAGCAGTTACATAAATTGTTGAAAAATGTCATCAATGATTCTGACGAAGCAATGACGCCCGTCAGAATAGACGCAGCAACGCAACAATCTAAAATCTAACACAAGGAGGTGTTATGGCTACTGTTGCCAGGAAGTCCAAAAAAGTGCAGCAACAGGAGCGTCCGTCAGACCATCTGACCGACGAGCAATTGTTGCAGTTTTACAAGTCCATGGTGCTTGGCCGAAAAGTGGATGAGCGCAGCTGGGTGATGAATCGGCAGGGGCGCGCGCCCTTCCATATTTCGGGTATCGGGCACGAGGCCATACAGGTGGCGGCCGCGGCCACATTGCGCCCGGGCTACGATTGGTTCTATCCTTATTACCGCGATCTGGCGTTCGTGCTGGCTATGGGCATGACGCCGACCGATCATTTCCTGGGCATGTTGGGCAAGGCTGGTGATCCCAGCAGTGGCGGCATTCAGATGCCTTCCCACTACTCCAACGCAAAATTGCGCATCGGCAGCATCTCCAGCCCGGTGGCTACGCAAGTGCCCATTGCCGCGGGCACAGCCCTGGCCAGCAAACTCAAGGGCGCGGATGAGGTGACGGTGGTGTGCCTGGGCGAAGGCTCCACCAGCCAGGGTGACTTTCATGAAGGATTGAACTGGGCGGGCGTGCACAAGCTGCCTTTCATCTGCATCGTGCAAAACAATCAGTATGCGATTTCGGTGCCGGTGGAAAAGGAGATGGCCATCAAGAATGTCGCGGATCGGGCCATTGCCTACGGCATTCATGGCGTGGTGGTGGATGGCAACGACGTGCTGGCCTGCTACGATGTGATGTATGAGGCGGTGCAGCGGGCCCGTAGCGGCGAGGGCGCCACGTTGGTGGAGGCCAAGACCTACCGCGTCACCCCGCACTCTTCCGATGACGATGACCGCACCTATCGCAGCCGCGAGGAAGTGGAGATGTGGAAGAAGCGGGATCCCATCTTGCTTTTCGAGAAGACGCTGTTCCAGCGCGGCATCCTCAACGATGCGTTGAAGGATGAAATCGAGGTCTGGGCGGTGGCTGAAGTGGATGCTGCGGAGGAAGCAGCCATCAACGCGCCTTATCCTGATGTCAGTGAAATGGAAAAGCATCTATATGGCCCCATGCCCAACTGGGAGGAGGTTTAGACCATGGCGATCATGAATAACATCGAAGCCTTGCGCGAAACCCTGCGTCAGGAGATGGAACGCGATCCGCGTATTATCATCACCGGCGAGGATGTGGGCCCACGCGGCGGCGTCTTTCGCGCTACGCAGGGGTTGTATCAGCAATTCGGCGAAAATCGGGTCATGGATACGCCTCTGGCCGAGCTTTCCATCGTGGCCACGGGCATCGGCATGGCTCTGACCGGGTATTTCAAGCCCATTGTCGAAATCCAATTTGCAGATTTCATCTTTCCGGCGTTTAATCAAATTCTCAGCGAAGCTGCGCGGATGCGCTATCGCACCCGCAGCGACTGGACTGTGCCTCTGATCATCCGCGCGCCCTATGGCGGCGGCATCTCCGGCGGCCTGTATCATTCACAGTCGGTAGAGGCGTTTTTCGCGCACATTCCGGGTTTGTATGTGGTGGCTCCCACCACGCCCTACGACATCAAGGGCATGCTGCGGGCCGCGCTGAAACTGGAGGACCCGGTGCTTTTCTTCGAGCACAAGAAGGCTTATCGTCTGATCAAGGGCGAAGTGCCCGAGGAAGATTACGTCGTGCCCATCGGCAAGGCGGCCATGCGCCGCGAAGGGGATGATCTCACCGTCATCAGCTATGGCCTTGCCATGCACGATGCAGTCAAGGCGGCGGATGTGTTGGCGGCGGAGGGCATTCGCGCCGATGTCATCGATCTGCGCACTCTGCGTCCGCTGGACAAGGAGACCATCCTCAACTCTGTCAAGAAAACGGGCAAGGCGCTCATCGTGCATGAGGACAATCCCACCGTTAGCGTGGGCAGTGAGGTGGCGGCCATCATCGCCCAGGAGGCTTTCGAGTATCTGGATGGTCCCATCACCCGGCTCACCCCGCCCGACGTGCCCGCAGTGCCGTTTAGCCATCCGTTGCAGGATGCGTTCATGCTGAATCCTGAAAAAATCGCCAAAGCTATGCGAAATCTGGCCGCGTACTGATTCTCCAGGAGACGCCTCGTGGCGACGAAAGTGATCATGCCCCGCATCGGCGGCACAGTCGTCGAGGGCGCCATCAAAAAATGGCTGGTGCAGGAAGGCGATCGCGTTCAGCGGTATCAGCCAGTGCTGGAAGTTTCATCGGAAAAAGTCACCATCGAAGTGCCTGCGCCCGTCGATGGCGTGGTGCTAAAGATCTACCATCCTGCGGGCGAATGCGTGCCCGTGGGCGCGACGCTGGCGCTCATTGGAGGGCCTGACGAGACGCTGCCAGAAGAATCATAATCCGATAATCAACGCTGTTCCCGCAGCATCGATCTCTACACAAGGACGAGACTATGGCCACAAAAGTTATCATGCCCCAACTGGGGGAATCTGTCGTCGAAGGAACCATCACCAAATGGTTGGTGAAAGAGGGTGATGCGGTCAAACGGTATGACCCGCTGCTGGAGGTTTCCTCCGACAAAGTCGACACCGAAGTGCCTTCACCCACCGATGGCGTCATCCTGAAACGATTGGTTCCGGAGGGCGTCACCGTCCACGCGGGCACGGTCATCGCCCTGATTGGCGAACCGGGCGAAGCCGTCGAGGCGGAGGACGCGCCCGCAGCGGCTCAGTCCGCGGCAGAACCCAACCAGCCAGCCGCGTCAACGGCCGCAGCGGCCGGCGCAGCTGGAAGTGCGAGCACGCAAAAAGCCCTGGGCTTTATCAGTCCGGTGGTGGCCCGCCTGGCAGCGGAACACAACATTGATCTGACCCAGGTCAAGGGTACGGGTGTGCGCGGTCGCATTCGCAAGAAGGATGTGCTGGATTACATCAACCGGATGAAAGAAGGCAAGGCCGGGGAGCCATTGCCCGAGTGGGAGAAACCGGGCACGGGCGATCTCTTCAAACCGGCCAAAACCGAAGAATACGCGCCATTGCCCACGCCCCCACCCGCGCCGCCAGCGCATGCTGCGCCGCCTCCATCCCCACCGCCTGTTGCTCCCGCACCACCGCCTCCCACCATGCCTGGCGACGAAGTCGCTCCCCTGAGCCGGATGCGACGGCTCATCGCCGAGCACATGGTGCAATCGAAACGCACATCACCCCATGTCACCACGGTGTTCATGGTGGATATGAGTCGAGTGGTGAAACACCGCTATGCGAACAAGGCCCGATTTGCGCAAGATGGCGTCAAGCTGACCTTTACCCCCTATTTCGTGGCGGCCACCGCGCAAGCCCTGAAGAAACATCGCTATGCCAATAGCGTTTGGTCTGAAGAAGGCATCGTATTGCGTCGGGCCATCAACATCGGCATGGCCACGGCCATCGACGATGGTCTCATCGTGCCAGTGCTCAAAAATGCAGACAGCTACAACCTGTTGGGACTGGCCCGCATGGTCAACGATCTGGCGGAGCGAGCTCGCACCGGCAAACTCACGCCTGACGAGATTCAGGGAGCGACCTTCACCATCACCAACCACGGCACGGCCGGCAGCCTCTTTGCCTCCCCCATCATCAATCAGCCCAACGCGGGCATTTTGGGCGTGGGCGCCATCCACAAAGAGCCCGTGGTCATCAGTCAGGGACACCCCCTGCTGCCCGATCCTGCGGACTACATCGCCATCCGCCCGGTGGTCTACCTCAGTTTCACCTTCGACCACCGCATCTTGGATGGGGCCTCCGCGGACGCGTTCGTCGCAGAAGTCAAGGATATCCTGGAAAACTGGCCTGATTGACACCTTCTTAATGCCCCAAAAAACCAGGCCCTCTGAGATAAAAGCGGGGGCCTGGTCTTGTAAAACTCAAATTCAGTAGATCACGATTGCGAGAGTATGTGTCCCGCCAGATTGCGAATCCGGTGGGTTTGACGTTCGAATCACCGCCGGATCACGGATCCGGCTCTGCGCATCATGGCAAATCGGGATCTACTCAAATTGGTTGACAAAAATTATTCAAAAATTTGGTCACTCCCTACACTGGTGTTATAATTGCGTGTTGGCAAATATCAGGACAACGACTTGAAGTGGTGTGCGACGCACCAGTAAGTCGCTCCGGTCCGTAGAATTTTTCAGGAGGATTACTCTTTTGGCCACTTTCTTGCTCATCGCACAAATTCTCTTAGGCATTGCCCTGACAGCTCTCATAGTATTTCAGACGCAAAACAGCGGCGCGGGCAGTGTTTTTGGCAGCGACACAACGGTTTATCGCACGCGACGCGGTTTGGAAAAGACGTTGTATCAGGCCACCATTATTCTTAGCATCATCTTTGTACTACTAACCATGGTGACTGTGCGCGTCATTGGTTAACGCTTTCTCTTGGTTATAGACAATTGAGTCGTCACGTACGCTGGCAGGCGATTCTGGCCTTTTTGGGCATTTTACTTGTCATCGCCCTGCTGAGTTACGCAACCTACACTTACACATCCCAAGAAGTCCCCGCTCGCGGGGGCGTCTTTGTTGAAGGGGTCGCGGGCAACCCTCAATACATCAACCCGGTGCTTTGCCAATACAACGAAGTAGATCGGGATTTATGCTCCTTGATTTTCAATGGCCTTTTGAAATTGGATGAAAAAGGTGAATGGCAGCCCGATTTGGCGGAAAAATGGGAGGTTGGGCCCAACAGTGATGTATTTACATTTACCCTCAAAAGCGATGTCAGATGGCACGACGGCTTGCGCATTACAGCGGATGATGTGATCTTCACGGTTCATCTAATGCAAGACCCAGACTTGCCGGTGTTGCCCGATCTAGCCAATCTCTGGCGTTCGGTAATCGCCACAAAGGTGGATGATCGCACGGTTGTATTTCAGCTCTCGCAGCCTTACGCCGCGTTCCCCGATTATGTGACCATTCGCTGGTTTGGCGTCATTCCCAAACACTATTGGGAACGCTACACACCCGCAGAAATTCCCCACGCTCAACTGAACTCTCAACCCATTGGCAGCGGCCCCTTCAAGCTGGTCGAGATCGATAGCCAACATGCGCGTCTGGAACCAGTGCTGACGCAATTCGACCAGACCCCATACCTGGATGCATTGGAATTTCGATTTTTCCCAGACTACCCCAGTATTCTGGCTGCTGCCGAATCGGGTGAAGTCCATGGTGTAAGTCGTATTTTTCCCGAATACCAGAAACAGGCGGAGGCGATTCCAGACCTTCAACTTTTCACATCGCCCATTCCCGGTTACACCATGTTGCTTTTCAACTTCGACGCCCCTGACGCGTCATTTCTTGCTGAGCCATCTGTGCGGCAGGCATTGGCCTATGGCGTCAATCGAGATAAATTGCTGAATGAAGTCATTCCTGGCGTGGGAATGAAAGCCGATAGCCCGATATTGCCAGATGTTTGGGCCTATAATCCAGAAATTCCTCGATATGATTACGATCCAGATCGGGCAATGCAGCTATTGGAGGAGTCTGGTTGGATCGATACAAACAATGATGGCGTACGCGAAAGGGATGGGAAAGAACTAATTTTCACCCTTGTCAGCGATGACGCCCCGCATTCGATCAGCGTGGGGCAAGCAATCGCCCAGGATTTGTCTCGCATAGGCGTACGCGTTGATCCTCAGCCAGTCTCTTTCACTGGCTTGATTACCGATTATTTGGCGCCACGACAATTTAGCGCAGCGCTGATTTCGGTGGAACTTTATGGCGATCCCGATCCCTATCCTCTGTGGCACTCCAGCCAAATAAGCCCCCATGGCCAAAACTTCGGCGGTTGGAATAATCGTGAAGCAGATATTTTGATGGAACAGGCCCGATTGACCAGCAATCAAGACACGCGTCGTCAGTTCTATTTCGAGTTTCAGCGCATCTTCGCCACAGAGCTCCCCGCGCTACTGCTCTATTATCCGCTTTACACCTATGGTGCATCTACAGCTGTGCATGACATGGAAGTGGGGCGGCTGAACGAACCTGCGGATCGTTTCAAAACGTTTGCCAAATGGTACGTCAACACACGCAAAATTACTCGAACAGAACGCCGCACACTCGATCTTGACAAAGCGCCGGAGTAAGAGTAAAATAATCTCTGCAATTGAAATACTGAGCCGATGTGGCGGAACTGGCAGACGCGCTGCGTTCAGGGCGCAGTGGGCATAGGCCCGTGGGGGTTCGAATCCCTCCATCGGCATTTCACCCCGTTCGGGCGTTTTTTTGGGTGCGTTTCAATTTCGGGGCAAGTTGTCTGATGATGCACTGGCCGAGTGAACTCAGGTTCTGCAGGCGCCTCGCGCCATGGTCGCCCTGCGGCGACCTGGACGACGGTGCCTGAAGCGTCCAACTTGAGTCGGCCATGAACGCGAAAAGCGCCCCCATTTTGAAACGCGCCTGATTTTTTATTGGCCTTGCGCCTATGTTTTGGATGGGGTAAAATCAAAAACAAATCATCGGATTCAAATCCGTCAGAGTGCGCGTATTCCCCCAAACGCCGCCGCAGAACGATACGTAGAGGAAGTGGAACAACGTGCAACATCCGCGAAAATCTGCCGATTCAGCGTTATGTGCGCACCATCATCAGTTCTGATTGGAACAAGTTGCGATGCCATTTTGCGTCCAGCAGGCAACCATCATTCGGATTTGCGTCGGATCACCCAATTTCATGCGTGAATATCGGTGCACACGCCTCATGTCCCGACAGTCCCCCACTCCCAAGCAGTTGCTTACATTGCGGCAGGTGATCATTGTATTTACGATCATCATCCTCGCCTATTTTGCTGTGCGTTATAGTCAAAACGTGTTAAAGTACCGAGCATTACAAGAAGAGCTGGCGACCATGGAAGGACACATCGTCGCAGCGGAGCAAGAAAAAGAACAGGTCAATCGTGAATTCGACGAGAGCCTTTCGCCTGCTGTGGTTGAAGAATTTGCCCGGCGCGAGCTGAATTGGGTGCGCCCCGGAGATGAAGTTGTGATCACGGTGGAAGGGGGGGCGGCTCCGGCAGAACACAGAGCAACAGTGGCGACTTCTACAGAAGATGAATCTGTGACCGAGACCAAACCAAACTGGCGGCTGTGGCTGGAGTTGCTGTCAGGAGAATCTTAATCGGATTTCGTTCACGCATTATGCGCCCGCATAAGGAGCGTGGATAAATGGCCTTACGCCTTTCCAGACGCGAATCGTGTCGCAGATTGCGGCATCTGCTATAATGGGCGTATGGAAGTCATCCTTACTCACGAGCACGCGGATTTCGATGCACTTGCCAGCCTGTTAGCGGCCAGCAAACTTCATCCAGACGCGTTCCCGGTGCTGCCGCGCAGCATCAATCGTAACCTGCAAGATTTCCTTACGTTGTACCGAAGCGTATTACCTTTTTTGCAAGCCGAAGAGCTACCGCGACGCAAGGTGACGCTGGGCATTTTTGTCGACTGCCAATCAGCTCAGCTTGTGCGGGGAATGACGCAAAAAACGTCTGTCCGCATCATTGATCATCACAAATGTCGGGAAAACTTGCCGGAGCATTACCATTGCTGGTATGAAGAAGTGGGGGCCACCACAACCATCCTGGTGGAGCAAATGATTGGACGGGGCGGGACCATCACACCTGTTGAGGCCACGCTGCTGATGTTGGGCATTTATGAAGATACAGGCAGTCTCACTTATCCAAGCACCACTGCTCGCGATCTACGTTGTGCGGCCTGGCTATTGGAACAAGGGGCCAAACTCGATGTCGTGCGCAATTTCCTGCACCACCCCTTATCAGGCGCACAGCAACAGCTGCTGGAACAGTTGTATGAAGCTGCTGAAACTTATGAAATCAAAGGGCACACCATTGTCGTTACCGAGGCGCGCGTGCAGGAGCCTGTGGAAGAGATCAGCACGTTGGCTCACAAATTGCGCGACCTCTATGAACCGGACGCTTTATTTCTGTTGGTGGATCTGGAGGAGCACATCCAGGTTGTCGCCCGCTCCACCACCAACAACATTCACGTCGGGCGGATTGCGCAGGCCCTGGGTGGGGGAGGACACTCAAGAGCTGCAGCCGCCTTGGTGCGAAATCGTCCGGTGTCCGAAATCCGGCGTCAGATCCTTCGTCTATTGGCAGAAAATGTTCAGCCACAAATGACCGTCCGCGAGATCATGTCGTGGGGCGTGACCTCGGTCAAAATCAATACGCCCGTTGGCGAGGTGGCGAAACGAATGAGCATTCGCGGACATGAGGGGTTTCCGGTCGTTGATGAGAGGGGGACGCTTGTAGGGTTGGTCACGCGACGAATTATCGATATGGCCATGCGCCACGGAATGCAACATGAACCTGTGCGAAAAGTGATGCGCACCGGCGCCGTCACTGTTGGCTTGGATGATCCTGTGCAAGTGGTGCAAAAACGCATGATCGAAAGTGGGTGGGGACAGATTCCGGTGTTGGATGAACATGGCGTCATGGTGGGCATCGTCACCCGAACTGATTTGCTCAAACTCTGGGGGGAAGAGAAAACGCCCGAACGGCCTTCGGTGGCCGAGTTGATGACAGAGCGACTACCAGATGGGCTGCTAGAACTGCTACAACGGATCGGCGAGGTGGCGGCGGTGATGGGCTTTCCACTTTATACCGTGGGAGGATTCACCCGCGATTTACTTCTGAATCGCCCCAACTTCGATGTCGATTTCGTGGTGGAGGGGGACGCGGTGGCCTTGGCTCAAGAATTGGCCCGGGAATTCGGCGGTCGCGTGCGCCCACATCGTCGATTTGGCACGGCCAAGTGGATTCGGGACGAAAACGCCTTTGCTGCGGGGCGGCGTCTCTCCGATGACACGCCTTCCAGCATCGACTTTGCCACGGCCCGCACCGAGTTTTATGAAGCGCCCACATTGCTGCCCGTGGTGGAACGATCCAGTATCAAACTGGACTTGCATCGCCGGGATTTCACCATCAACACCCTGGCCATTCGTTTGGATGGACGACACTGGGGCGAATTGTTGGACTTTTACGGCGGACGCAAAGACCTGGAAGAAGGCGTCATCCGCGTGCTTCATTCTCTGAGCTTCATCGAAGACCCCACTCGCATCCTGCGGGCCATTCGTTTTGAACAACGTTTCGGATTCACCATTGAGCCTCGAACCGCCGAACTGATGGTGGAGGCGGTGGATTTGCTGCACCGGGTCAGCGGTCCACGCATCCGTCATGAACTGATTCTCATTTTACAAGAGGCTGAACCGGAAAATGCGCTGCGACGTCTACATGAGATCGGCGTTCTAAAGGAGATCGATCAGGAGCTAGATTGGAACCAGCGAATGGCGGATAAGTTCAGACAACTTCGCCTGGCGCTCTCAGATTGGCCTCAACCTCCAGCTTCCATCGAACGTCTTTATTTCGTATTGTGGATATACGACCTGACGCCAGCGGCGCACAAACGCATTCTAGATCGATTGCGATTGGCCAGCATCACGGTCAAACTCGTAAGAGAGGCCGAAAAACTACGCGCTCGAAGTATGAAGTTACAGAAGCCAGAGCTGCCGCCCTCGGAGATTGATCGCTTGCTGAGTCAGTTCAGCGATGCAATCTTGCTTGTGGCCCGCATTGCCACCGATGCCCCACTGCTTCGAGAACGATTACGATTTTACCAAGAAAAACTGCGCCCCATCGAAATTCATATCTCAGGCGAGGATCTACAGCGCTGGGGCATCAAACCTGGTCCCATCTACCGCCAGGTTTTCCAACAAGTGCGGGCTGCAGTGTTGGATGGACGCGTTCATACGCCTGAGGAAGAAGTCGCACTGGCCAAACGCATTTTGCACCATCAATAGATTAGAACCATTTGGAATTCATGGGGATTCATTTCACACCAACGCCGCCTCGATGGCCTGATGCAATGAGCGGACGCGGATAATCTCCATATCTGCGGGAAAGCTGTCTGTTTGGACATGTCGCCCGGAGCTGCGGGGGATGATCGCCCGTTTGAAGCCCAGCTTGCTGGCTTCAATCAACCTGCGTCCGAGCTGACTCACCGAGCGTAGCTCGCCACTGAGCCCTATCTCGCCCAGCAGAGCCATGTCTGCAGCCACGGGCCGGTTGCGAACGCTGGACACAATGGCCACAGCCACGGCCAGATCGCTGCCCGGCTCGGTGATTTTGAGTCCGCCCACCACATTCACGAACACGTCCTGATCGGAAAGACGCAAACCCACCCGTTTGGAAAGCACGGCGGTGATAAGCAGCAACCGATTGAAATCGATGCCGTTGGCGGTGCGACGGGGCTGGGCAAAGGCGCTGGTGGAGGCCAGGGCCTGCACTTCCACCAGCAGGGGCCGGGTTCCCTCCAGGGGCACGGCAATGGCGCTGCCCGACGCGTTGGGCAGACGTTCAGCCAGGAACATCTCGCTGGGATTCGTAACCTCCTGCAGGCCCGATTGCTGCATCTCGAACACTCCCACCTCGTTGGTGGAGCCGAAACGATTCTTCACCGAACGCAGCAGGCGGTAACTATGGAAGCGATCGCCTTCCAGATAGAGCACCGTGTCCACCATGTGCTCCAGCACCCGAGGGCCGGCGATATTCCCCTCCTTGGTCACGTGGCCGACCAGAAACAGGGGCGTGTTGTTCTCTTTGGCCATTCGCAGCAAATGCGACGTGCACTCCCGCACCTGGGTGACGCTGCCGGCGCTGCTGCTGAGATCGTCGAGATACACGGCCTGGATAGAGTCAACGATGACCAGCCCCGGATTCATAGCCGAGATCTGGGCCAGGATATTGTGCAGATCCACATCGGCCAGCAGGAAAAGGTTAGGATGCACGCCCCCCAGACGCTCGGCCCGGCGCTTGACCTGATAGGCCGACTCCTCGCCGCTGACGTAGAGCACCTTGCGCCCGCTCCGGGCCACCGCTGAGGCCATTTGCATCAGCAGGGTGCTCTTGCCGATGCCGGGATCGCCGCTGATGAGCACGCCGCCGCCCGGCATGACGCCGCCGCCCAACACCCGGCTCATCTCGCCGATGGCCAGGGGGATGCGGGCGATGTTATCGGCCTGGATGTCGGGCAGGGGCTGGGGCGTGGGGCGCTCGCCCGCGGGCCGGGTGCGATGATGCTTGCTCCCTGGCGTCCCAGAAGCCTCCACCACCTCCTGCATGGTGTCCCACGCGCCGCACTTGGGGCATTTGCCCGTCCATTTGGCCTGTTTGTGTCCACACTCTGTGCAGACGTAGCTGGTTCGGGGTTTGGGCATGAGAAAATCCTATATTTCTTCCAATATGCTCTCAATTTGTAGCAACAAAACAGGCAAGTCCTGTTGAATGACGCCCCAGACAATATCCAAATTCACACCGAAATAATGATGAATCAGCCGATCTCGCAGTTGCGCCATGGAACGCCACGGCGCCTGATCATATCGCTCCTTCAATTCCCCGGACACAAATTTTGCCGATTCTCCGATAATTTCCAGATTTCGCAATACAGCATCCTGTGTTTTTGTATCACTCAGAAACTCACTTTCCTCCATCCCTCGCACGTAATCGAGAATGCGCAAAATCGCCAGACGGATATCCTGCAGACAGGCGCTGTCCTCCCGCTTAGACATACACGACCTCTCGCTGAATATCCTCGCGAATCTCATCAACACGGATATTTTCCAGCCCAACAGGCGTCAGTATCTCCACTTTGCGTCCCAAAAGCGCTTCCAGTTCATCCGTCAAGGCCATGACTTCCAGCCCGATGGGGTGATCGAACACGACAAGCAGATCGATATCGCTGGCAGGCTCGCCCTCCCCGCGCGCGAAAGAGCCAAACAGGCCGATACGTTTCACGCCATATTTTTCACGCAAATAGGCCTTTTGGGATTGCAAAAGTGACTGAATTTCCTGATCCGAGAGCATCGACACTCCTAAAAAGGGTGGCAATCACCTCAAAAATCGGAAGGTGACTGCCACCCGAACAGGCTTATCCTAGCATCGCTTCCAGTGATTCATTTTCATCGATGTTGAAGTCCTCACGGCGTTCGACGACTTCGAAGGTGAGCTCCTCCTTGCCCTCTTCGTGGAGGATGCGGATGCTGTCTCCCGGCTGGAAGCGATCGGCCAGCAGCCCTTCGCTCAGGGGATCATCCACGTGCTCCTGGATGGCCCGGCGCAGGGGGCGGGCGCCAAATTGTGGGTCGTAGCCTACTTTG
>Ga0256914_1001208_pt1 | contig 24173 bp, 22 predicted proteins | sample HulkmetaG_FD_191571 | JGI IMG/M metagenome (GOLD analysis project Ga0256914, IMG submission 191571) | Hydrothermal chimney microbial communities from Main Endeavour vent field at the Juan de Fuca Ridge, Pacific Ocean - Hulk | ecosystem: Environmental > Aquatic > Marine > Hydrothermal vents ... | reverse complement strand
ACCGTCATCACGGGTCGGTGACTCGGTCTGGATCCCAGATCTCGCGGCTGGCGCCGCTCGTCTGGGATGACGAAGGGGGTGGGTTGTGGGATGTGGGTTGTGGGATGTGGGTTGTGGGAAAAAGACCTCTCGGATCGGCGATGGAACTAAAGAGCGCCTTATCCGGCGCGCCCTCGATGGGCGCGTGTCGGTTCGCCGCCCGCTGGTTCTCCGCAAAGACGGCGGGCCCTGCCCGCCGCCAGAGCAATTACCGCGCCGATAAAAACGGCGGAGCGGTTCAGACTCGCGGTCCGGCGCGTTTTACTTCTTCGCCGGCTCCGTCTTCGTACTTGGCAAAGTTCTCCTGGAACATCCTGGCCAGCTTGCGGGCGGTTTCGTCGTAGGCGGCCGGGTCGGACCAGGTTTGCCGGGGTATCAGCAGCTCCGCCGGCACGCCCGGAGCGCTGGTGGGCACCTGGAAGCCGAAAATCGGGTCTTCTACGTACTCGACGTCGTTCAGGGCTCCCGTCAGGGCGGCGGTCAGCAACGCCCGGGTATGCTCCAGCGACATCCGGTGACCGACGCCAAAGGAGCCGCCGGTCCAGCCGGTGTTGACCATCCAGACCTTGGGGCCGTGTTTTTCGATGCGGTCGCGCAGCATCTCGGCGTAACGGGCCGGGTGCAGCGGCAGGAACGGCGCGCCGAAGCAGGCCGAAAAGGTGGCCACCGGCTCGGTTACCCCCCGCTCGGTACCGGCCACCTTGGCCGTGTAGCCGCTGATGAAGTAATACATCGCCTGCTCGGGCGTGAGGCGGGCAATCGGCGGCAGCACCCCGAAGGCGTCGGCGGAGAGGAAGAAGATGTTTTTGGGGTGGGGGCCCATGCTGCTGGGAACGACGTTGTCGAGGTGGGCCAGCGGGTATGAAGAGCGGGTGTTCTCGGTCTTGCTGTTGTCGTCGAATTCGGGGCGGCGGCTGGTGGGGTTGACGACGACGTTCTCGAGGATGCTCTCGAACATCATCGTCGCCTTGTAGACGAGCGGCTCCGACTGCGGCGTCAGGTTGATGACCTTGGCGTAACAGCCGCCTTCGAAGTTGAAGACGCCCTCGTCGCCCCAGCCGTGCTCATCGTCGCCTATCAGCGGCCGGTTCGGGTCGGTGGAAAGGGTGGTCTTGCCGGTTCCCGACAGGCCGAAGAAGATGGCGGTGTCGCCGTTCTCGCCCAGGTTGGCCGAGCAGTGCATGGAGAGGACGCCGCTTTTGGGCATCAGGTAGTTGAGGACCGAGAATATAGACTTTTTAACCTCGCCGCCGTAGTGGCTGCCGCCGATAAGGACCACCTTCTTGGCGAAGTTGATGATTACGAAAACCTCGCTGCGGGTGCCGTCGCGCTCGGGGACCGCCTTGAAGTTGGGGGCGTGGACGACGGTGAAACCGGGCATGAAGGGCTCTATCTCGTCGTCCTTCTGGAAGCGGCGCGGCAGGATGAACATGTTTCGGGAAAAGTGGGCGTGCCAGGGGCTCTCGGTTATCACCCGCACCGCCAGCCGGTGCTTGGGGTTGGCGCCGGCGTAGACGTCTTGAACGTAAAGGTCGCGCTCCGAAAGGTAGGCGGTCACCCGTTCGTAAAGGGCGTCGAAGGCCTCCGGCGAGAAGGGCTGGTTGATCTCGCCCCACCAGATTTCGGCGTCGGTTCCGGGCTCGCGGACCACGAACTTGTCGTGAGGGCTGCGCCCCGTGTAAGGCGTGGTATCGACCACCAGGGGCCCCTTGTGGGCCAGCATGCCCTGGTTGCGGGCCAGGGCGTGCTCCACCAGAACCGGAGTCGGGGTATCCCAGAAGACCTGCCCCTTGGGCTGGATGCCGTGAACTCGTAAGTCGCGCATGGCTCCTCCTTCTGTCGATGACGACGCAGTGATGACTAACCTTGTTATACCCCTTTTGTGAAACTGGTTACTAGATTCCGGCCAGTATCCGCAGCGCCCAGCCGGTGGCGTAGTAACCCAGCGCCAAGAGGCTGCCTATCCAGAGGAACGCGGCCAACGCCGACCAGAAGGCGTAGCGGCGCACCGGCACGCCGCCGGCCCCGGCCAGGAAGGGTGTCAGGGTGCGGACCACCGGCACGAAGGGGGCGAGCAGAACGGCGTAGCGGCCGTACCGGGCCAGGAAACGGCGGGCGCGCTCGAGGTGAGCCGGGTCTACCCGCCGCAGCAATGCCGCCCCGCTCTTCCAGCCCCAAAAATAGCCGCTCCACTGCCCCAGCACCACGGCGACGGTCAGCGTGAACCACAGCCAGAAGGGGTCGAGCCGCCCCAAACCGGCCAGCACCCCCAGCGCCAGAACCAGGCTGTCGCCGCCGGGAACCACCAGGCCGACCAGGGCGCCGGTTTCCAGAAAGAGCAACGTGGCGCTGCCCAGGTACGAGGCCTTTTCGGCGAACTCGAGCGGGCTCATGGCTTGAACAGGTAGGCCACGTAGGCCAGGTAGACGGCCAGCAGAACCGCGCCCTCGCGACGGCCCAGCCGGTAACCGGTGTAGAGCATCGGCCAGGCCAGCAGCACCAGGCCGAGCATGACCGCCAGATCGAGCATTACCGCCGGCCCGTCGGGGCGGATGGGGCTGACCAGGGCGGTGACGCCCAGGATTCCCAGTGAGTTGAAGACGTTGGAGCCGATCAGGTTGCCGAGCAGGATCTCCGACTCGCCCTTACGGGCGGCCACCAGCGCACTGGCCAGCTCCGGCAGGCTGGTGCCCAGGGCGACCACCGTCAGGCCGATGACCCGCTCGGGAACCCCCCAGGCGCGGGCCAGGGTGGTCGCGCCGCCCACCAGGACCGTCGCGCCGCCGCTGAGGAGCAGGACGCCGGCGGTCAGGCCGGCGGCCGCCAGCCAGGGAGAAAGGCCGTCGTGGCCGTATTCGGCGGCAAACTCGGCGGTCACCTCGGGGGGTTCTTCCTTCTCGCGGAGCAGGTAGACCAGGTAGAGGGCCAGTCCGGCCAGCAAGCCGGCGCCCTCGAGCCGGCTCACCCAGCCGTCGCCGACCACCCAGAAGAGCAGCAGGCTGACCGCCAGCAAGAAGGGCATCTCGCGGCGGATGAAGCGGGCCCGGGTGACCAGCGGCCGCGCCAGCGCCGCCGCCCCCAGCACCAGCGAAAGGTTGGCGATGTTAGAGCCGATTACGTTGCCGTAGGCCACCTCGGGGCTGCCCCGCAGCGCCGCCGCCAGGGTGGCCGCCAGCTCGGGCGCGCTGGTGCCGAAGGCGACCACGGTCAGGCCGATGACCAGCGGGCTGACGCCCAGCCGCCGCGCCAGCGCCACCGAGTACCGCAGCAGCAGCTCGCCGCCCAGGTAGAGGAGGGCGACGCCGAAGGCAACCAGGAACCAGGCCACGGAACTCAGGGTATCACCGCAGCCCGCATATAATGGCGTGTGCGCGTAGGATTCGTGACCGACGCAACGCAAATCGGCGGTAGCGAGGTCTGGCTGGCCGAGGTCCTGCCGCGGCTGCTGGAGCTGGGGCTCGAGCCCTTCTCGGCCATGCCGCCGGCGGCCGCTACCGGGCCCATCCGCGAGCGGCTGCGCCGCGCCGGCGTCCCGGCGTTTACTTACGAAAAACTGGAGGAGCTACCGCCGGCCGACGTTTACGTGGTCTCCACCTGGGCTCCGCCGAGCCTCCGCAAGATGCTCGCCCGCCTGCCCCGCCCCGTCTACGCGCTGGTGCACGACCAGATAGAGATGTTCTACCCGTTCGGCCTGCGCTACCTCTACCGGGCCGGCTACCACTACTGGCAGGCGCCGTTGCTGCGCCGGGCCGACCGGGTAATCACCGTCTCCAGCTGGGCGGCCGGCTGGCTGCGGCGCGTTCACCGGGTGACCGAGGTGCGGGCCATTCACAACGGCGTCGACCTGGAGCGCTTCCGCCCGCCCGCCGCCGGCGAACGGGAGGAGCTCAAGAAGAGCTTCGGCCTGAGCGGCCGGGTGGCGCTGCTCCCCTCGCGCTTCGCCCTGGAGAAGAACCAGCTCGCCGCCCTGCTGGCGGTGCGGGGGCTGGAGGGCGTGACCCTGGCCCTGGCCGGCACCGGCCCCCTCTATAACCCGGCCCGCCGCCTGGCCCGGCTGCTGGGAGTGGGCAACGCCGTCTTCCTCGGCCACGTTAGCCGTATGCCCGAGCTCTACCGCGCCGCCGACCTGCTCTTTTTCCCTACCTTCGGCGAGAACCAGTCGCTGGCGACGCTCGAGGCGATGGCCTCCGGCCTGCCCGTCGTCACCAGCAACATTCCCGCCCAGAAGGAGCTGATCGACGACGGCGTCGAGGGCTGGCTGGCTCCCCCCTGGCCGCCCCGCGGCCTGCGCGCGCGGCTGCTCGAGGCCCTGGCCAGCGAGGAGGCCCTGCGGGAGGCCGGCCGCCGCGCCCGCGCCCGGGTGGAAGCCAGGCACACCCTCGAGCGCACCGCCAGCGAGCTGGCTGCTGCTTTATTGGAATAAATATACTAGCTGCAATTTCCAGCATCTAGTGGTAAAATAGTAAACGAAAACACAAGCCGAAACAGGCAGACCGTATTCTCCGGCGGAAGGGACGGAAGAATGTCCAGATTTATCGGGTATTCACTGATTATCGGCCTCGCGACCGGGCTCTTGCTGCTCGGCGGCTGCGGCGGCAGTCAGCCGGCGCCCGCCGACACTACCCCGCCGAGCCTGACCGGCCACACGCCGGCGGACGGCGCGGTGGGCGTGGACCTCGGCGAGCCCATCACCCTCGTTTTCAGCGAGGCGATCGACCCGGGCAGCGTAACCGCCGCCAGCGTCAGGGTGCTGTCCGGCGGCGGCGAGCTGACCTACGATCACTCCCTTAGCAGCGACGGTAAGACCCTCAGCCTCAACCTCACCAGCCGCCCGGCCACCAGCCCGGCGACTGTGGAGGTGCGCCTGAGCGGCGTCAAGGACCGGGCCGGCAACGCCATGGGCGCGGCCTCTTTCAGCTTCACCAGCGCCGACGAGGCGGCCCCGACCCTGCTCTCGCACACCCCCGACGACGGCGCGACCGGCGTAATGCTGGCCGACGCCATCACCCTGACCTTCAGCGAGCCCATGGATCCGGCCAGCATAACCGCCGCCAGCGTCAGGGTGCTCGACGGCGCCAGCGAGCTGGCCTACGACCACTCCCTGGACGCTTCCGGAACCACCCTCACCCTCAAGCTGACCGCCGCGCCGGCCGCTCTCCCCGCCAGCCTGAGCGTCTCGCTAGACGGCCTGACCGACCTGGCCGGCAACCCGCTGGCGGCCGGCGGCTTCTCATTCGAGACCGCCGACGACTGGGTGCGGATGGGCGGGGAGCTGGACGAATCGTCCTCCGCTTACACCACCATTCCGGTAATAGCCTCCGCCGGCGGCGACGTATACGTGGCCTTCATGGAAGGCGGTGCCGTCTACGTCAAGGCCTGGCAGGCCGGCTCGGAAACCTGGGAGCCCCTCGGCGGCCAGGTGGTCTCCAGCGGGGCGCTCTTTCTCGACATGGATCTGGACCCCGACGGCGTTCCGGTACTCGCCTGCAGACAGGGCGACGGAATCTACGTATTCCGCTGGAACGGCAGCGCCTGGGAGCAGCAGGGCGACACCATCAGCGAGGGCGCCTCTCTCAACTACATCGACCTGGACGTCGGCGCGGGCGGCCAGATGGCGGTCACCTGGTGGAAGTACGAAAACCCCAAGTGGCGGCTCTACGTTGCTTACCGCGCCAGCTCCTCGGCAAGCTGGGGGCCGCTGGGAGCGAGCTACGAGGTGGGCGAGGCCATCAACGAATCTGACGTAGCGGTGGACCCGAGCGGCAACGTTTACTACGCGATCGTCACCGCCTCCGGCGCGGCCGTCATGAAGTGGAACGGCAGCTCCTGGAACCAGCTGGGCGCGGCCATAAACCACGGTTCCTACCCCAGCAAACACCACCTGGCGGCTGGGCCGGGCGGTGAGCTCTACTACTCCGGCTACTTCGGCGGCGCGGCCTGGGTGGACAGGTGGGACAGCGGGAGCTCGAGCTGGGAAAACCTCGGCGGCTCCCTTACCAGCGGCAGCGACAGCAGCTGGCCCATCAGGATAATCACCGACTCCAGCGGTAACCCATTGCTCCTCTACTACCGGAACTCGGGCGCCAAGGAAATGTACGCCGCCACCTGGGACGCCAGCGCCAGCGCCTGGGACTCGTTCGGGCCGGCGGTCTTCGACACCGGCAACGAAGAGACCTACGGCCGCGCCTCAATCGGCTACGACGCCAACGACCTGCCCCTGGTAGCCTGGCGGTTCGACAGCGATACGTACTACCACGTCTACGTCTCCCGCTACAACGGCCTGGCCAGGTAGCCAGGAGCGCCTCCGCCGCGTTTGACACGCGGCGGAGGCGCTCATATAATTTTGGAGCCAAACGGGCCGTTAGCTCAGTTTGGTAGAGCAACCGACTTTTAATCGGTTGGTCGCAGGTTCGATTCCTGCACGGCCCACCAGCGCGCCCCCTCCGTCGAGGGGGCCTTCTCTTGTTTGTGGAAATCTCTGTCATAACAAACTTGATAATATCCGTATCAGGTGTTATGCTAATGTACGGCCAAAGGAGGCTATCATGAACCTGGAGAAATGGACCGCACAATCCCGCGAAGCACTGGCGCAGGCCCAGGTGCTGGCGCGTGAGATGGGGCACCAGCAGATCGACCTGCCCCACATGGTGGTGGTCTTGTTCCGCGACCCCGCCGGCCTGCCGGCCCGGCTCGTTGAGAGAGCCGGCCGCGACCCCAAGGAAGTAGTGGCCGCCGCCAACAAGGAGCTGGCCAGCCTGCCCAAGGTGCAGGGGGCCGAGGGCGGCCAGTACCTTTCGCAAAGGCTCGACCGCGTCATCAAGCGGGCCGAGCAACTGGCCGAGGCCCAGGGCGACAAGTTCGTCGCCCTCGACATCCTGCTGCTAGCCATCGCCGAGGAGGGCTTTCCCGGCCTGCCGGCGGCGGACGAGCTCAAGAAAATCATTGACGAGGTAAGAGGAGGGAGAACCGTGGAAAGTGAACATGGAGAGGGCACCTTCGAGGCGCTCGCCCAGTACGGCATCGACCTGACCGAGCTGGCCGAGCAGGGCAAGCTCGACCCGGTCATCGGCCGTGACGAGGAGATTCGCCGCACGATTCAGATACTGCTGCGGCGCACCAAGAACAACCCGGTGCTCATCGGCGAGCCCGGCGTCGGTAAGACGGCGATCGTCGAGGGCCTGGCCCAGCGAATAGTCAAGGGCGACGTGCCCGAAGGGCTCAAAGACAAGCGCATAATCGCCCTGCAGATGGGCTCGCTGCTCGCCGGCGCCAAGTACCGCGGCGAGTTCGAAGAGCGGCTCAAGGCGGTCATCGCCGAGGCGACGGCCAGCGAGGGCCGGATCATCCTCTTCATCGACGAGCTGCACACCATCGTCGGCGCTGGTAAGGCCGAGGGCGCGGTGGACGCCGGCAACATGCTCAAGCCGGCGCTGGCCCGCGGCGAGCTGCGCCTGATCGGCGCGACGACGCTCGACGAGTACCGCGAGATCGAAAAGGACGCCGCGCTCGAGCGCCGCTTCCAGCCGGTGCTGGTGGACGAGCCTTCGGTCGAAGACACCATCAGCATCCTGCGCGGCATCAAGGAGAAGTACGAGGTTCACCACGGCGTGCGCATCTCCGACCCGGCCATCGTGGCCGCGGCGACGCTCAGCCACCGCTACATCTCCGACCGCCGCCTGCCCGACAAGGCGATCGACCTGATCGACGAGGCAGCGGCGCGGCTGCGGATGCAGCTCGAGAGCCAGCCGGAGGAGATAGACCAGCTCGAGCGCAAGAAGCTGCAGCTGGAGATCGAGCGCGAGGCTCTCAAGAAGGAGACCGACCCCGACTCCAAGGCCCGCCTCGAGGAGATCGAGAAGGAGATCGCCGAGCTGACCGAGAAGATCGAGGCGATGAAGGCCGAGTGGCAGGCCGAGGTCGAGATCCTCAACCAGCTGCGCGAGAAGCAGAAGGAGCTCGACGAGATCCGCACCCAGATCGAGCTGGCCGAGCGCAACTACGACCTCAACAAGGCCGCCGAGCTGCAGTACGGCGTGCTGCCCAAACTTGAGGAGGAGGTCCAGCAGCTCTCCGAGAAGCTGAAGGACGCCAAGTACGTCCGCCTCGAGGTGACCGACGAAGACATCGCCGAGGTCGTCAGCCGCTGGACCGGCATCCCGGTGGCCAAGCTGCTCGAGGGCGAGCGCGAGAAGCTGCTGCGCCTCGAGGACGAGCTGCACAAGCGCGTGGTCGGCCAGGACGAGGCCATCCGCTCGGTGGCCGACGCCATCCGCCGCGCCCGCGCCGGCCTGAAGGACCCGAACCGGCCGATCGGCTCGTTCATGTTCCTCGGCCCCACCGGCGTCGGTAAGACCGAGCTGGCCAAGACGCTGGCCGAGACCCTCTTCGACACCGAGGAGGCGATGATTCGCATCGACATGACCGAGTACATGGAGAAGCACTCGGTCGCCCGGCTGATCGGCGCGCCTCCGGGCTACGTCGGCTACGAGGAGGGCGGCCAGCTGACCGAGGCGGTGCGGCGCAAGCCCTACAGCGTCATCCTCTTCGACGAGATCGAGAAGGCCCACCCCGACGTCTTCAACATCCTGCTGCAGATCCTCGACGACGGCCGCCTGACCGACAGCCACGGCCGGGTGGTGGACTTCCGCAACACCGTCATCATCATGACCTCGAACATGGGCAGCCACATCATCCTCGAGGGCATCAAGGAGGGCCTGCCCTACGAGCGCATCCAGGAGCGCGTCTTCGCGCTGCTCCAGGAGCACTTCCGCCCCGAGTTCCTCAACCGCCTCGACGACATCATCGTCTTCAAGCCGCTCACCAAGGAGCAGATCATCGAGATCGTCGAGATCCAGGTGGCCGGCCTGAAGAAGCGCCTGGCCGAGCGGCGGATTACCCTCGAGCTGACCGACGAGGCCAAGCGCTGGCTCGGCGAGCGCGGCTACGACCCGGTCTTCGGCGCCCGCCCGCTCAAGCGGGTCATCCAGAAGGAGCTGGAGACGCCGCTGGCCAAGGAAATCCTGGCTGGCAACGTCCGCGACGGCGACACCGTGGTCGTCAAGGTGGGCGAGCGCGGCCTGGTCTTCGAGGCCACGCACCCGGTCGAGGCCTGAGCCTCCCTCACTACCCGCCCCGGAGCTCCGGCTCCGGGGTTTTTGTATACTTAGCGAAGAAAAGGAAAGGAGAACACCCGTGAGCAAGCGAAAGCTGGCGCTCCTCGCCGCCCCGGCCCTGCTGGCCATTCTGGCCGCCTGCGGCGGCCCGGCGGGGCCCGCCGAAGAAACCGCCGACCTCAGCCTCCAGCTCGAGGCCGGCCTGCCCGCGACCATCAGCGAGGCCTACCTGGTGGTCCACCACGAAGACGGCTCGGCCGACCGCTGGTTCGACCTGAAGGAGCTGGCCGGCGGCGAGCAGCCGCTGCCCCACGTGGCCAAATACGGCTACATGACCGTCTTGATCACCACCAGCCAGTCCGGAACGCTGGTGCGCCAGGCGGTCAGCTTTCCCACCGAGATCTTCCTGAGCCTCGACAAGGGCATCCGCGTAGACGAAAACGGCGGCATCCACCTGGCGTTCAGCAGCGCCGCCAACCCCTGGAGCTACTACACCCTCTCCGGAACCTGCCCGCCCGACGCCGACGGCCTGACCAACCACTCGTTCGGCACCACCTACGGCCGGACCCTCGCCTGCTCCGGCGGCGCCATTACAGCCGGCGAACTGCCGGCGCTGCTCCAGAGCGGCGGCCGCCTCAGCAGCTACGTTTGGAGCCTGGTGGCAGGCGATGACGGATTGCAGCCGACCGACCCGCCGCAATACGCCAGGGTCACGGACGCCGTCGCCAGCGGCGGCTACGCGCTGGCGGAGGTCGACTGGGCGAGCGGCGTCGAGTTCTGGCAGCTCGACCTGAGCGGCGCGCCGGCGGGCGCCGAGCTCGGCGCCCGCTTCGCCGCCTGGCGCGACGGCGCCGAGGTGCTCGGCTTCCACGCCTTCTCGAGCGCCTGCACGAGCCCCGACGCGCTCTGCGCCCGCGCCGTGATACCGGCCGAGCGCTCCGGGCTCGAGAGCTACCGGCTCTACGCCACCTTGCTGCTCGGCGGCGACTTTTCGCTGGCCTGGAAGCCGGTCGGCGACGCCGGCGGTTACGCCTGGAGCTACGGAAACGAGCTGGCCGTCATTTACGATTCGGTCACGCGCCAGGGCTCGCCGACGCAAATCAGCGCCAGCGGCGGAAGCGCGGCCGCCCGCACCGCCGCCGCGGTCTGGAGCAACGAAACCAGCGAGCGGCGCAACTGGCGGGTCTACGACTACGGAGCCGCCCTGAGCATCACCTTTCCTGCCCTGCCCGACGAGCTTGCGCGTTACGAGCCGGCCGCCTCCGGCGACGCCGGCTTCGGCCTGATCGGCTACGACTACGACCCGCTGAACACCGCCACCCTGCCGGCCGCCGGGCGCGTCTGGGCGAAGGCGCGATCGGCCTCTAGCACCTCGCTCCTCGACGCCTCTTTCGTACCGGGTACCCGGAGTCCCGGCGGGGACAAAATAAACTTGACGCTGCGGTAAAGTTGGGGCGTGAACGCCGGCCGCTTCGTCATCACCGGCCTGCCGGGGACCGAGCTCCCCGCCGACCTGGCCGCGCTCTGGCGGCGCTACCGGGTGGGCGGGGTCATTTTGTTCCGTCACAACGTCGCCGGGCCCGAGCAGCTCCGGCGGCTGGTGGCCGATCTGCTGGACGTTCTTGGCCCCGAGGCCATAATCAGCGTTGATCAGGAGGGCGGCGCGGTGCTGCGCCTGCCCTTCCTGCCCGCGCCGCCGCCGGGGATGAGCCTGGGGGCGGCGGACGACGCCGGGCTGGCCCGCGAGGTGGGCGCGGCCACCGCCCGCGGCCTGGCCGCCTACGGCTTCAACCTCAACTTCGCGCCGGTCCTCGACCTGAACACCAACCCGAAGAACCCGGTCATCGCCGAGCGCTCCTTCGGCGCCGACCCCGAGCGCGCCAGCGAGCTGGCGCTGGCCTGGCACGAAGGGCACGTGCGCGAAGGGGTGGCCACCACCGGCAAGCACTTTCCCGGCCACGGCGACACCACCGTCGACTCGCACCTGGGGTTGCCGGTGGTCCGCAAGGGTCTGGCGGAGCTGCGGGCGCTGGAGCTGGTGCCCTTCGCCCGCGCTGCCGCCGGCGTGCCGGCCTTCATGACCGCCCACATCGTCTACCCGGAGCTCGACGCCGATCTGCCGGCGACGCTCTCGCGCCGCATCCTCACCGGCCTGCTGCGCGAGGAGCTGGGGTACGCCGGGGTCGTCGTCAGCGACGCCCTCAACATGCGGGCCATCGCCGACCGCTGGGGCGCGCCCGAAGCGGCGGTGCGCTCGCTCGAGGCCGGGGCCGACCTGGTGATGCCGCTGGGCGACCTGGAGCTGCAAGCGCGGGTGCTGGCCCGCGTTCAGGAAGCCCTCGACACCGGCGAGCTGGACCGGCGGCAGATGGAGGCCAGCGCCGAGCGGATAACCGCCCTGGCCCGCGCCTTCCCGGCCCGGCTGGGGAGCTACCCAGGGGAGCGGCTCGAGGCCGACCGCCGCCTCTTCGTCGAGGCCTGGCGGCGGGGTCTGACGCCGCTGGCAGGCCCGCAGCCGCCGCCGGCCGGGGCCTGCCTGCGGGTGGTCGCCCTCGAGCGCCCGCCCGGCGACGGCGTTTCCGAGGCCGGCGCCAGCGGGGCCGAGCTAGCGCGGCTACTGGCCCGCGACTGGCGGGTCGAGCCGGTCTTCGTGCGCGCCGTCGAGGAGGTACCCGGCCTGCGGCTGCCAGACGACGGCTGCTTCGGGCTGCTCATCTCGAACAGCCGCCGCCCCTACCCCCAGGCCGAGTGGGAATGGCGCTGGCGGCCCGATTTGCACGTCGCCCTCTGGAACCCCTTCGCCGCCGCCACCGTCCCCGCCCCGGCGCTCGTCAGCTACGGCTTTCGCGCCGAGGCGCTGGAAGCTGTGCTCGCCTGGCTGCGCGGCGAGACAAAGGCAACCGGCCGCCTCCCCGCACCCCTCAAGTAGCCTCGCTCGCGCCCACCCAGCGCTCCAGCACCGCCGCCACCCCGGCCGCGCTCTCGCCAAGCAGCGCCCGCCGCCGCTCCGCGGCGGGAGCGCCCGCCACCGCCAGATAGCCGGCCAGATGACCGCGGAAGGCCCGCAACGCCCGGGCCTCGCCGCGGTGGGCGTACCAGTTCAGGTGCGCGCGCAGGTGCGCCAGCGCCGCCTCTTTCTTCTCGCGGGCGCTAACCGGCACGCCGCGAATCTCGGCGAAGAACCAGGGCCGCCCCAGCGCCCCGCGCGCCAGAGCCACCCCCAGACCGAGGGCCCGCCCCCGCCGGTAGTCGTCGGGGTGGCGCACGTCGCCGCTGCCCACCACCGGAATCCGCAGCAGGGCGGCCACCGCCGCTATCTTCTCCCAGTCGGCCCGGCCGCCGTAGCGCTGGCTGGCGGTGCGACCGTGCACTCGCAACAGCTCCGCGCCCGCCTCCTGCAATGCCGGGGCGACCTCCATGATGGTCTGGCGACGGTTGCCCAGCCGCAGCTTGACGCTGACCGGCAAGCCGGTGGCCCGCCGGACCGCCGCGACCATCCGCGCCGCCCGCTCCGGGTCGTCGAGCAGGGCCGCCCCCGCGCCGCGGGAGACCACCTTGGGCATCGGGCAGCCCATGTTCAGGTCAATCGCCAGCGGCCTCACCCGCCGGGCTACCAGCTCCGCCGCCGCGGCCACCTCTTCCGGGTCGGCCCCCGCCAGCTGAACGACGCGCGCCGACTCCTCCCCGTCGAAGCGCAGCAGCTCCCAGGCCGCCGGCGCCCCCTGCAGCAGCGAGCGGCTCATGACCATCTCCCCTACCGTCCACAGCGCTCCAAAGCGCTCGGCCTGGAGCCTGAAGGGAGCGTCGGTGAAGCTGGCCATCGGCGCCAGCATCGCGCCCTCTTCCTGCAATCGGCGGGCGAAGAAGCTCATCCCGTCATTCTAGAACCCGGTCCGCCGCCGGCGCTCCGTAACCATCCGGCCAGCGCCCTCACCTCGCGCTCCCGGCCCGACCAGACCCGCACCCCCGCCCCCACCCGCGTCAGGGCCTCGCGCAGGTAGCGGTCGGTGGCCAGCGCGTTCGCGTAGGGAACCACCGTGGCCGCCATGATTACGTCCACCAGGTCGCTGGCGCGCGGCTCACGAACGGGCTCGAGCGAGCGGAAGGCCACCAGCCGGCCCAGCAGGCCGAAGAAGGGCGCGGCCTCGGCGGCCGGCGCCAGACCCAACCGCGCCCGGGCCCAGGCGCGGGCCGCGGCGGCGCGGGCGTAAAAGTCGCCCTCCAGATCGAGGTCCAAAAGCCCCCACAGCGGCGCCAGGTCGGCCGGCTCTTCCCAGCTCCCCCGCCGCCACAAGAAGTCATCGCGGCGCAGGGCCCCGGCGGCCGCCTGCCGCCGCACCACGTCCTGCCAGGGGCGCACCCACCAGCCCCGGCCCAGCCGGGAGAACATCCGCCGGAAGGTGGGGAGCAGGTAGCCGCCGTGCAGCTCCAGCACGTGAAACGGGCTGGGCGGCACCACCACCCGCTCCCCCAGCGCCACCAGCGCCTGCCACACCTCGCCAAAGGCCTCCTGCCCCGGCAGCGCCAGCAGGTGCTTGGCGACGCGCGAGGCGTAGTTCTGGTCCAGGTAGACGAGCACGGCTCCCCGGAAATTATAATGCGGTATGCTCCGTACCCTTCAGGCTTTATGGATTCTGGCTCTGGTCCAGGCCGCGCTCGCCTCGGGGTCCTTCGTCTGGGGGCCTTACACCGTGACGGTCGAGCGCTACCGCGATAAAAGCGGTCTGGAAATGCAGCGGCTGGTGCTGCAAAAAGACGACGCGGAAGCGGTGCTGGCCGAGGACTACCTGATTAGCACCGAGCTGGCCGAGCTCACCGGCGCGGAGCCGCCGGAGCTAATCGTGAACGCCTACTCCGGCGGCGCCCACTGCTGCAATACCGTGAGCATCTTCGCCCTGCAAGACGGCGAGGCGATCACGCTCACCAACCACGACTGGGGCAACGGTGGCCTGGCGCTGGTGCGCGACAGCGACGGCGACGGCAGGGCGGAGCTGACGATGGTCCACGTCTACGCCTACATCGGTGGTCTCTGTTACGCCTGCTCTCCGGCGGTCTGGAGAACCTACGTCTGGAAAGACGGCCTCTTCGTAGAAGCCACCAAGCGCTACCCCGGCCCTACCCAAGAAGCAGCGGGAGACGCCCTTGCCGCCCTCGAGAAAAGCCTGGCTTCGGAAAGTACCGACGGATTCGAGCTCATGGACAAGGCGGCCACCTACTGGACCAACTCCTACGCTCTCGGGCGCGGTGAGGCGGCCTGGACCTGGCTGGCCACTCGTTTACCGCCCGAGGTGATGCACTGGCTGGAGAAGAACCGCGTCGCGCTCCTGCACCCCTTCTCGGCGCTGCCTTAAGGTTTATCGCGGGCCGGAAGGTATCATGGAGCCGTGGAGCTCGACCTGACCCTGCGCCCCGAGAGCCTGGACGACTACGTCGGCCAGGAGCGCCTCAAGGCCAAGATGCGCGTCTACCTGCAGGCCGCCCGGCAGCGGGGCGAACCGCTTGACCACCTGCTCCTCTTCGGCCCGCCGGGGCTGGGCAAGACCACCCTGGCCCACGTCATCGCCGCCGAGCTGGGGGTGGGCATCCGCGTCACCTCGGGGCCGGCCATCGAGAAGCCGGGGGATCTGGCGGCCATCCTGACCAACAGCCTGGAGGAGGGCGACATTCTCTTTATCGACGAGATCCACCGCCTCAGCCGCACCGCCGAGGAACACCTCTACCCGGCCATGGAAGACTTCAAGATAGACATCGTCATCGGCCAGGGCCCGGCGGCGCGGACGATCCGGCTCGACCTGCCCCGCTTCACCCTGATCGGGGCGACCACCCGCCCGGGCTTGATTTCGAGCCCGCTGCGCAGCCGCTTCGGCATCGTCGAGCACCTCGAGTTCTATACGGAAGAAGAGCTGGCCCGCGGCGTGGAGCGCGACGCCAGGCTGCTGGGAATCGAGATAGAGCGCCAGGCCGCCCTGGAAATCGGCCGTCGCAGCCGCGGCACCATGCGCGTGGCCAAGCGGCTCTTCCGCCGCGTGCGCGACTACGCCGAGGTGGCCGGCGAAGCTAAGGTGACCCTCGAGCGCACCCGCCAGGCCCTCGACGCCCTGGGGCTCGACGAGCTGGGGCTCGAGGCCCGCGACCGCCGCATCCTGGAAACGATGATCGTCAAGTTTGCCGGCGGTCCGGTGGGTCTGGAAACGCTGGCGACGGCCATGCACGAGGACCCGGCCACCCTCGAGGAGGTCCACGAACCCTACCTGATCCAGCTCGGCCTGATCCAGCGCACCCCGCGCGGGCGGGTGGCCACCGAGCGGGCCTACGCCCACCTGGGGCTGCCGCTGCCCGAAGGCGCGCGCCCCCTCTTCGAGGAACAATGATCAAGGGCACCCTCAAGGAACTGGACCTGGGCGAGCTGCTGAAGGCGCTGGAAACCGCCAAGCGCTCGGCCATCATCACCGTCAAGGCCCGCCCCGGCTGGGGGCGGATTCACCTGAACATCGGCCGCACCGTCTACGCCCGCACCGAGCCGGGCCCGCACCTGGGCGAGTACCTGGTGCGGCTCGGATTCGTGACCCTCAAAGAGGTGCAGGACCTGGTCCTCCTGCAGCGCTCCGAGAACCCCGGCACCCCGCTGGGCCAGCTGGCGCTCAGCAAGAAGCTGATTACCGAACAGGACCTGCGCGAGGCCCTTTTCTCGCAGGTCATCGAGGCCATCGCCACCATGCTCGGCTGGAAGGACGGCACCTTCGTGGCCGAGGGCTCCGGCGACAACGCCTCGCAGGTGCCGCTGCCGCACACCCTGGAAACCCGGGCGGCGGTGCTGGAGGCGGCCCGCCGCCTCGACGAGTGGCACCGGGGCACCGTGGAACCCGACGAGGTGCTGGTGCTGGCCGGCGACCCGACCCGCCACTCGCTGCCGCGCGAGGCCTGGCAGCTACTGGAGCTGGCCGACGGCACCCACCGGGCCCGCAGCCTGGCGGTGGAGGCGGGGCTTTCTGAAGAGCACGCCTTCCACCTGCTCTACGAGCTGAAGAGCCGCGGCCTGCTCAGGCCGGCGACGGTCGCCCCCGAAGACCCGCTGGTGCTCATCTGGGCCGACTCGAGCCTGGTCCGCCGCCTGCTCTTCGTGCTGCTCGAGCGCGAACGCTACCGCACGATGATAGCCCCCAACGCCGAGATGGCGCTGCGGATGATAGAGCGCAAGCGCCCCTCCGCCGTCCTGATCGAGGGCGACGACCTGCCCGCCCGCGCCAAGGCCATCCGCCAGAGCGCCGCCGGCCGCTACGTACCCATCTGGGCCATCAGCGAACAGCCCCTGCGCGGCCTGTGGGTGCGCACCAACCGCGTCCAGTACATCCGCAAACCCTTTGAAGAGGCCGACGTCCTGAACGCTCTGGCCCCCATCAGGCGCTCAATCTGAGTCCACCCAGAGGTCTACCAGCTCGAAGCTGTCAACGTCCACCAGACCGCGGTCGGTCAGCTTGAGGCTGGGAATCACCTCCAGCGGCAGGAAGGCCAGCTGCATGAAGGGGTCGCGCGAGCGCGCCCCCAGACGCTGGTGGGCCGCCTCCAGCAGGGCGTCCATCCGCCGGCGCACTTCTTCTATCGGCCGGTCCGACATCAAGCCGGCGATTGGCAGGGGCAGCAGCTCCAGCACCTCCTCGCCCAGCGCCGCCACGTAACCGCCGCCGGCCTGCGCCAGCGCCCGCAGGGCGGTGCGCATGGAAACGTCGTCCATGCCGGCCACGGTCAGGTTGTGGCTGTCGTGGCCGACGCTGCCGGCGATCGCCCCCCGCTCCAGACCCAGCCCGCGCACGAAGCCCACGGCGTAGCCGCCGCGGCCGTGCCGCGCGACCACCGCCAGCTTGGCCAGGTCGCGCCCGGGGTCGGCCAGCGCCAGCCCGTCGCCGGCGCGGGGCTCGAGCAGCTCCTGGCCGGTAATCAACTGCCCCTCGCGGGCTACTATCACCCGCATCTTCCCCCGGCCCAGCGGCACCGCCAGGTCCACCCGCTCCAGGTCCACTCGTACGGTATCGCGCACCGCCTCCTCGCCGGCCGCCGGCGCCTCCTCCACCAGCAGGCCCCCGCCGGCGGCCACCTTGCGGCCGCGGAACCAGACGGCCTCGACGCCAAAACTCTCCAGATCGCTCAGCGCCACCAGGTCGGCCAGGCGGCCGGGAGCCACCGCGCCGCGGTCGCGCAGGCCGAAGGCCTCGGCGGCGCTCAGCGTGGCCATCCGCAACGCCAGCAGCGGGTCCACACCGCCGGCCACCGCCAGCCGCAGCATCTGGTCGACGTGCCCCTCACCCAGAAGCTCGGCCGGGTGGCGGTCGTCCGAGCAGAAGGCCAGCCGCGGGGCGGTAGCCGGGCCGACCACCGGCAGGAGGTCTTCCAGGTTGCGGGCGGCGGTGCCCTCGCGCAGGAAGACGTAGAGGCCGGCGCGCACCTTTTCCAGGGCCTCCTGGGGGGTCACCGACTCGTGGTCGGCCCAGGGGCCGGCGGCCACGTAGGCGGCCAGGGTCTTGCCGCTCACCCCGGGGGCGTGGCCGTCTATCGGGCGGCCGCGAAAGGCCAGCAGCTTCTCGGCGGCGTCGGGCGCGGCGGAAACCGCCCCGGGAACGTTCATGAACTCGGCCAGCCCCAGCACCCGCGGGTGCTCCAGAAAGGGGAGCAGGTCGGCGGCCGTCAGGCGGGCGCCGCTGGTGGAAAGGTGCGAGGCGGGAACGCAACTGGGCAGGTTGACCAGCACCTCGAGGGGCAGCCCCTCGCTGGCTTCGAGCATGTAGCGGATGCCGGCCGCGCCGGTGACGTTGGCTATCTCGTGGGGGTCGCTGACTACGGTGGTCGTCCCGCGCGGGACCACCGCCCGGGCGTACTCGGCGGGGCGGACCATGCTCGACTCGAGGTGAACGTGGGCGTCTATGAAACCCGGCGCCAGGTAGGCCCCTTTCAGGTCCTCTACTCTCCCGCCCTGCCGGTAGTCGCCGACGCCGGCTATGTAGCCGCCCTCGAGGGCCACGCTGGCCTCCGTTACCTCGCCGCTGAAAACGTTGACCACGCGGGCGTTGACCAGCAGCGTCTCCGCCGGCTTCTCTCCGCGAGCCACCCGCAAAATGCGTTCGTACAGCCTGGAATCCATGTTTAAGTATATCCGGCCGCGCCGCCGTCTGTGCTAAGGTACGGCCGTGAAGGTAGTCCTGCGTACGCCGCAAAAAGAGGTCAGGGAGCTGGCGGGGCCGCTAACCGTGGCCGAGATTCTGGCCGAGCTAAAAATAGACCCCGACGGGGTAATCGTCGCCCGCGGCAGCGAGCTGCTCACCCCCGACGCCCGCGTGGAAGACGACGACGAGGTCGAGATAATCCGCGCCATCTCCGGAGGCGCCGCGTGAAGTGTAGCGTCTGCGGGGCCCGGGCCCAGGTGGAGGTGCGCCGCCGCAACCAGGCGTTTTGCGCCGAACACTACCGGGAGTGGTTCGTTGGCGAGGTCCGCCGCAACATCCGCCGCCACCGGATGATTCGCGATGGCGACCGGCTGCTGGTGGCGGTCAGCGGCGGCAAGGACTCGCTGGTTCTCTGGGACACCCTCGAGCGCCTGGGTTACGCAGCCACCGGCTTCCACATCCAGCTGGGAATCGGCGACTACTCGCGCCGCGCCCTGCAGACCACCCGCGCCTTCGCCGCAAAGCGGGGGCTGGAGCTGCTGGTCGTGGACGTGCGCGAGAGCTTCGGGCTGAGTGTGCCCCAGCTGGCTCACGCCACCGGCCGCGCCGCCTGCAGCGGCTGCGGACTGGTCAAGCGCTACCTGATGAACCGGGTCGCGGAAGAAGAGGGCTTTTCCGTGGTGGCCACCGGCCATAACCTCGACGACGAGGCGGCCACCCTGCTGGGCAACGTCACCCACTGGCAGACCGACGCCCTGGTGCGCCAGGGGCCGATGCTCGAGGCCCGCGCCGGCCTGGCGCGCCGCGTCAAGCCGCTCTACTCGCTCGCCGAGCGCGAGGTGGCCGCCTACGCGTTCCTGGCCGGCATAGCCTATCAGCACGAAGAATGCCCGCACGCCGTCGGGGCCAAGAGCCTGCTCTACAAGGACGTGCTCGGCCGCCTGGAAACGCGGATGCCCGGCACCAAGCAGGTTTTTCTCGAGCAGTACCTGAAGAAGATCCAGCCCGTCTTCAAAGAAGGCCTGCCCGGCGCCGAGGTGGAGCTCAGGCGCTGCGAGCGCTGCGGCTCGGTTACCACCAGCCGGGTCTGCGCTCACTGCAAGCTCTGGGAACGGGCCTACTCCCGGGCCAGGAAGCTGGGCCTGCTCCCCGAAGACGCCCGTTTCGACCCCCGGCCGCGGTTGCGTAAAATCGTCCCCGACGACAACCCGGACCACTCCAAAGAATAGCGGCGGCCACGGCCGCCGCTTGATGGTTGGATCTGTCTTTACGGTTCTATCCGGCTCCCCAGAACCTTCAGGAACTGGGCCATCCACTGCGGGTGCGCCGGCCAGGCCGGGGCGGTCACGAAGTTGCGGTCGGTGTGGGCGTTTGTAAAGGTCTCGTTGGGCCCGACGTACTTCGCGCCGGCCAGCTCGATTTCGGGGCCGACCGCCGGGTAACCGCTGATCTCGTAGCCGGAGATGACGCCGGCGGCCGCCAGGATTTGCGGCCCGTGGCAGATGGCGGCAATCGGCTTGCCGGCGGCGGCAATCGCCCGGGTTATCTCCAGCACCCGCTCGTTGAGCCGCAGGTACTCCGGCGCCCGGCCGCCGGGGATGAGCAGGCCGTCGTAGGCGTCGGGGTCCACCTGGTCGAAGTCGGCGTTGATGGCGAAGTTGTGGCCCGGTTTCTCGCTGTAGGTCTGGTCGCCCTCGAAGTCGTGAATGGCCGTCCGCACCGTCTCCCCCGGTTTCTTGCCCGGACAGACGGCGTCCACCTGGTGCCCGGCCATCAGGAGCATCTGGAAGGGCACCATCGCCTCGTAGTCTTCCATGTAGTCACCGGCGAACATCAGTATCTTCTTCTGCGACATATCGCGCCTCCTTTTCCTTACCCCTCCATTTTAGCCAATAGAAAAGGTCGCGGGCGAGCGCCCGCGACCCTCGCGGTGGACCGGCCTACATGTAGCTGAAAAGGATGGCCCGCTTGACCTCTTCAATGAGCTGGGTCACCGGAATCTCGCGCGGGCAGGCCTCGGTGCAGTTGTAGGCGGTGCGGCAGCGCCAGATGCCGCCGCCGCCCGAGAGCGCCTGGAAACGCTCGGCGTTGCCCTGGTCGCGGCTGTCGAAGATGAAGCGGTGGGCGTTGACGATTGCCGAGGGACCCAGATAGGCCCCGTTGACCCAGAAGACCGGGCAGGAAGTGGTGCAGGCGGCGCAGAGTATGCACTTGGTGCTGTCGTCGAAGATGGCGCGCTCCTCCGGGCTCTGCAGGCGCTCGCGCTCCGGCGGGGGGTCTTCGTTGATGAAGTAGGGCTTGACCTCCTTGTAGGCCTTGAAGAAGGGGTCGAGGTCGACCACCATGTCTTTCTCGACCGGCAGGCCGCGGATGGGCTCGATGGTGATGGTGTCGCTCTTCAGGTCCTGGACCAGCGTCTTGCAAGCCAGGCGGTTCTTGCCGTTGATCATCATCGCGCAGGAACCGCAGATGCCGTGGCCGCAGCTGCGGCGGAAGGCCAGGGTGCCGTCTACTTCCCACTTGACCTTGTGCAGCAGGTCGAGCACGCGGTCCATCGGTTCGGCCTCGAGCTGGAAGGTTTCCCAGTGGGGAGCGTCGTCCACCTCGGGGTTGTAGCGTTGGAGTTCCAAGGTAATCTGCATCGTCCCCTCCCCTAGTAGACCCGCGGCTTGGGCTCGAAGCGGCCCAGCACCACCGGCTTGTAGCCGAAGCGCACCTTGCCGGGCGCCTCACGGTAGACCAGGGTGTGCTTGAGCCAGTTCTCGTCGTCGCGGTCCGGGTAGTCCTCGCGGGCGTGAGCGCCGCGCGACTCCTTGCGGTTCTTGGCGGCGTGCACCAGGGCCTCGGCGATGCTGAGCAGCGAGCCGAGCTCGAGGGCGTCCACCAGGTCGGCGTTGTAGCGCTCGCCCTTGTCTTGAATGGTCACCCTGGCGTAACGCTCGTTGAGCTCCTGCAGGATGCCCACCTGCTTCTCGAGCAGCTCCTCGGTGCGGAAGACCGAGGCGTTCTCCATCATCGTCTCCTGGAGGTCGCGGCGGATGGCGAACGGCGAATCGCCGCCGTCGTTGGCCTTGAGCCGGGAGACCAGCTCGCGGGCGGCGTCGGTGGCGTCGGGCGGCAGGTCGGTGAACGACTCGCGCTCGGCGTAGCGGGCGGCGGCGTTACCGGCGCGGCGGCCGAAGACCACCAGGTCGCCCAGCGAGTTGGTGCCCAGGCGGTTGGCGCCGTGGAGACTCACGCAGGCCGCCTCGCCGGCGGCGTAAAGGCCGGGGATGACGGTGCTCTCGCCGTCCTTGATGACCTCGCCCCAGAGCGTGGTGGGAATGCCGCCCATCGTGTAGTGGGCGGTGGGCACCACCGGAATCGGCTCCTTGACCGGGTCGACCGCCAGGTAGGTACGCGAGAATTCGGCGATGTCGGGCAGCTTGTGTTCGATGATGTCGGGGTCGAGGTGGGTCAGGTCGAGGCAGATGTAGTCTTTGTTGGGCCCGCAACCGCGCCCCTCGCGAATCTCCAGGTACATCGCCCGGCTGACCATGTCGCGCGGGGCCAGGTCTTTGATGGTCGGCGCGTAGCGCTCCATGAAGCGCTCGCCCTCGGAGTTGCGCAGGATGCCGCCTTCGCCGCGGGCGCCCTCGGTAACCAGGATGCCCAGCCGGTAGAGGCCGGTGGGGTGGAACTGGTAGAACTCGGGGTCTTCCAGCGGAATCCAGCCCTTGTTGTAGAGGATGGCCTGGACGTCGCCGGAAAGCGTGAAGGCGTTGGAGGTTACCTTGAACATCCGGCCGTAGCCGCCGCTGGCGATGATTATCGACTTGGCCATGAAGGTGTGCAGCTCGCCGGTGGCGAACTCCATGGCCACCACGCCGATGGCCCGGCCGTCTTCGGAAAAGATGATGTCGAGGACGTGAAACTCGTTGTAAAAGGTAATGCCCTGCTTTATCGACTGCTGATAGAGGGTCTGCAGAATCATGTGGCCGGTGCGGTCGGCGGCGTGGGCGGCCCGGCGCACCGGCGCCTTGCCGTACTCCTTGGTGTGGCCGCCGAAGCGGCGCTGGGCGATCTTGCCGCTGGGCAGGCGGTCAAAGGGCAGGCCCATGTGCTCCAGGTCGATGACCGCGTCGATTACCTCGCGGGCAAAGACCTCGGCGGCGTCCTGGTCGGTCAGGTAGTCGCCGCCCTTGACCGTGTCGTACATGTGCCATTCCCAGTGGTCTTCCTCGACGTTGCCCAGCGCGGCGCCGATGCCGCCCTGGGCCGCGCCGGTGTGGCTGCGCGTTGGGTAGAGCTTGCTGATCACCCCGACGTCTACACCGTGGCGGGCCGCGAAAAGCGCGGCGGTAAGCCCTGCGCCGCCGGCTCCTACGACCAGAACGTCATGAACGTGTGCCATAATCGTCTCCTTAGAGCTTGGCGAGCATCAACGCGCCCGCGGCGAGCAGAACTGCGACCGATAGGTAGATGACCGACTTGAGAATCACCCGCAGGCTGCCGTTGTGGACGTAATCGTCGAGAACGTACCTGACGCCGTTGGTGCCGTGCAGCAGCGCCAGCGCCAGCAGGGTGAAGTCGTAGGCCTTGATGCTGATCAGCGAAGGGCCGACGTAGATGTGAAGCCAGAGCAGCAGCACCAGCAAGAGGCCGGAAACGCGCATGAAGACCCACCACATCAGCTCCCAGTTGGTGCTGGCCTGGCGGCGGGCTTCGTCGAAGTTGCGGGTCTTGATAGCCATCAGCGCCCTCCCAGGTTGAGAATCGCCGGAAGCTGGTCGTTGACGATGGGAATGTACATCAAGAGGAAGAGGACGATCACCACGTACCAGGCGTACTTCTGAATCCGCGTTCCCCAAGAGGTAAAGTCCATCAGCATGATGCGGATGCCGTTCAGACCGTGGTAGATGATGGCGCCGATGGCCAGCAGCCGTAAGAGCTGGTACGAGGCCGTGCGGAACCATCCCGAAACCGAAGCAGCGAAACCGCTCCCGAAGAGCGGCGCCGTTAACTCGGTGGCGTGCAGGAGCAGATACAAAAGTATCAAAACTCCGAGAAACCTGTGTAGGTAGTAAGCCCATTGGCCTTCTCCACCGCGATACATATCGCCTCCTTTTGCGCATAAAGATTATAGCGCCGTACGCACCAGTCGCGTTTATTAAACGTCCGTGGCCGGGAATGCTCCAAGGGACGGACGCCCCCGCACTTTGACAGCGGCGCCCCCGGCTGGGTGATAATGGTGGCGTTGAGGAGGCGGCTTGAAGAAACTGGCCTGTGGCACCCACCTGATACTCGACGGATTCGGCGTCGAGGCGGAAATAGCCGGCGACGAAGAGCGGATCGAGAGATTCTTCGACGCCCTCGACGAGTTCTGGCCGCTGGGCGAGGGCCAGCGCCACCGCTACCCGCTGCCCGGCGGTCTGAGCGCCGTGCAGACCGGTCGGCACGGCTACGCGCTGCTGCACTTTTTCGAAGGCGAGGGGTGGCTGGTGGCCGATATGTTCACCGCCGCCGACGCCGACCCGAACGCGGCGGCGACCATCATCGAGCGGGCCTTCGAGCTGAGCCGCTACGACCTGCGCCTTACCCGCCGCAGCCGCCTGCTCCCCGCTGACGCGGGCGAGCTGAAACAGGCGGTGCTGGGCGAACGGCACTATGCCCAGGCCCGGCTGACACCGCTCGAATAGTTTTCCGGTAAAACCTGCCGGCCGCCGGCCCAAGCCGCCGCCGGAGCAGTGCGGTTCGCCGGCCGGAACCGCCGCCTCCTTATTCCCAGAACGGCCTTACCTCGCCCGCCTCGAGCCGCGCGCGGGCGGCGGGAAGCTCGCCGGCCAGCTCCGCAGCAACCAGGCCAACGCGACCCGCCGAATCGCCG